>OUNM010250746.1_pt1 | contig 54205 bp, 48 predicted proteins | sample 1769961 | NCBI WGS metagenome assembly OUNM01 (sample SAMEA3914820, study PRJEB12502) | metagenome | biome: forest; material: soil | place: USA | collected 2012-03-12 | depth 0.3 m
CAATCGACGTGCGGTCGTGGCGGAATTGGTAGACGCGCAGCGTTGAGGTCGCTGTGGCCGAAAGGCCGTGGAAGTTCGAGTCTTCTCGACCGCACCATTCTTCTGAAATCGAAAATCAGACCGGCAGGTTCCCCAAGGGATCTGTCGGGTCACGCTGGCCCGGATCAGCCGCGGAATCCGATTCGACGCGCGGCGCCGATCGCGGCGTCGCTGACCGCGCGGTGGCGCGCATCTGCCATCCGCGCAAAAGTCGGTCGCGCGCGCAGCAGGTCCGCCACCCCATAATGTCCGGCCCGTAGGCCCGCGCGCGCCATGCGCCACCACAGGCGCGAGGCACTTGGGCGCGCATATCCGGGCGCGAGATGGGCGTACGTGGCGAGCAGGCGCTCGATCACCGTGCCGCAGCGCCGCAGTGTGGTGATGTCGGGTGGTGCATGACGCGCGCTGGCGTAACGGCTCATCAGCATCGCGGCGGCCTCGCTGTCCTCCCCGAACAATGAGCCGTAGCGATCGACGAGTACCCGCGCGGCGGATGCAATCATGCCGTTCTCGAACGCTTGCGAGGCGCCGCCGGGGTGGAGGCGATAACGCACCAACGGTTCGGCAATCCGGCCCAGCCGGCCATGCACGCGGATGCGGTGATAGAGGTCGAAATCCTCGGCGAATCGGTAGGCGTCGCGCTCGAAGGGGCGGAGCGCGCGCGCCGCCTCACCACGCATCATTACGGTCGACCAGGCGAACGGATTGACCATCAGCATTGCCCAGTCGATGCGATCGGGATCGACCAGATGAGGAAAGGGGCCAGGGCGCACCGCCTCACCCTCGAAGGTCTCGATCCGCGATCCGACCAGAACCACGTCCTGATGGGCTTCCAGATAGGCGAGCTGGCGGGCGAAGCGGTCCGGCCGGCAAAGATCGTCCTGGTCGAGCCCGGCCACGAAGTGGCCCCGCGCCTCGGCCATGGCGAGCGTCCGCGCCAACGCCGGGCCGCCATTGCGCGCGGCGCGGAAGATGCGCAAGCGCGGATCGTCGACGGCGGAAAGCACCGCCCAGGTGTCGTCCTTCGAACAGTCGTCCACGACGACGATCTCGAAGTCAGGCATGGTCTGGGCGAGGAGGGAGTTGATCGTGTCCCGGATGAAGGCGGCGCCGTTATAGGCCGCCATCACGACGCTGATCGCCGGATAGTTTGGGGTCATGCCACCGCGCGCTGGATTTTTGTTGCCGCCTCGGCGGAGAGGATCTGCTCGACGATGATCTGACCGACATCATTCTGCCAGAGCCACAAGCCATTGGCCTGCCCACTGAAGCTCGCCTCGCCGCCCAGCTTGCCGTGTGGCAAGAAGCCCGCGGCGAGTCCGATGCCATAGACGCCGGGCACGGCGATCCCGTCGGCATCAATCACACGGCACAGATCGTCCACCATTCGGCCCCGCACTGGGCCTTCGCAGCGCAGCCGGATCGCTCGCCCGCGCGCGTCTATCAACGGCAGCGCATGCGGCTGATAGCCGAGCGCCGCGACGACCAGATCTGCCTTGTCGAGTATTGCGGCCGCCGCCGTGTCTTCCTCGCCGCCGAGCTGGTGGAGATGGAGGCGGGGATCGCCGACGCGCCCGCCGATGCCCAGCGCGTGGATTACCAATTCGCGCGCCTCCAGGCGGAAGCCGGCAAGGCGATAGACGAAGCCCGAGATAGGGCAGATGTCGTCTTGCCCGAAATCGGTATAGCCATCCGCGTGCGCCGCTTCGGCCGAGGGGTAGAATGGCCTGAGCGGCCGGCGATGGAGCAGGGTGATTGCGCCGGGTCCAAGCGGCAGCGCCGGGCTGGCCCTGAGCAGGCGCACGGCGGCGGTGACGGCGCTGGTCGAGCCGCCGACGATGGCGATGCGGACGGGCCGATCTTGCGGAAGCCGCTCGTGGATCTCGTCGAGTCCGCCCTCCGCCAAAAGCGTATCGGACTGGATCAGCCTGTCGCCGCAGCGCTCGACCAGCGAGGCGCCGGCAACCTGCTGCTCGGCGAGGCGGATCGGCGGCTGGTGGCCGCCGGTAGCGATCACGAGGCTGCGCGAGAGGAGCTCGATCGAGCCGCCGTCGGCGATCCTCCGTGCGCGGGTACGCCACAGGCCGTCGGCTGTGCGTTGCGCCGAGACGACTTCATGCCCCCCCAAAATGTCGCCGCCGAGCGAGCTGAGCCGCTGCCCAAGCACCGCGCCCAACCGATCGAGATAGGCACCCACTTTGGGCAGCGGCACGCCGAGCGCCCCTTTATGCTCGCCAATTGCACGGCCAACCGCCTCGTCGGCAATGCCGAGCCCCGGCGGCAGCGCGCCGTCGGCGGTGAGGAAGGTCTCGGCGGTGCTGTCGGACGTGATGGCGTAACGGCCGAGCCGCCCGGCACCGATCGCCTCACCCCGGTCGACGATGGCGATGCCGGCGCGGGCGAGCGTGTCGAGCCGGCCAGATTTGCCGGCGGCGCATAGCAACGCGGTTCCGCCTGGTCCGCCGCCGACCACCACCGCTCCCAACACGCGGTCGCGCGGCGCGGCGGCAACAGTCGCGAGCGTGTGCGGCAGGATGTCGCAGATCGTGATGAGCGCATCAGCGACGCGATCGACATCCGCTGACGTCATGTCGTCGGTGACCGGCAGCACCAGCATGCGCGCGGCGACGTCGTCGGTGACGGGCAGCGCATCAATCACGCAAGCCCCACGGAAATAGGGCTGCTCGCCGAGGTGTGGGCTGAAGTAAGTGCCCGATCCGATGCTCCGCTCGGCCAGCATGGCGATGATCTGGGCGCGATGAGGCGCGAGCGCGCGGGGCAGCAGCACCGCCATGAACTGCATCGCCTGCGCATGGCCACGCGGGCGCTGGAGCGAGAAGGCGGCAAGCCTTTCACGATAGCGTTCCGCTAATGCCTCGCGGTGCGCGGCGATCCGGCCGATCTCGCCGAGCTTCGATTCGGCCACCAGCGCCGAGATTTCGGCGAGCTTGGCGTTGAGCCCGGGGAGCGTCGCGACGCGTCCGGCCTCGAAGCCGAAATTGGCCATCGCGCGCAGCTTCTCGATCACGGTGGGGTCGGCGCAATGGATCAGGCCGCCCTCGGAGGTGGCGAAAGTCTTGGTTGCGTGCATCGAATAGACGACCGGGAAGGGGCAGTCGGTGCCGAAGCCACGCCCCTCCGCGTCGAGCGACCCAAGTGAGGCGGCCGCGTCCACCACTACGCCGACGTCATAGCGACGCGCCAGCCAGGCATAGCGTTCGAGATCGATCGAATTGCCGAAGGTTGCATAGGGCACGACCGCGGCGATGCGGCGGCCATGCTCGGCGAGCAGCCGCTCCTCGGCCACGGGGCAGAGCGTCCAGTCGTCGGGATGGCAGTCCGCCAGCAGCGGCGTCAGTCCAGCCCAGATTGCGGCATGACCGGTGGCGGCAAAGGTGAAGGCCGGCATTAGCGCCAGTTTGCGGCCGTCGTCTTCACCCAGCGTGGCGTGGCGCAGTGCCAACATCAGGCCGAGCGTGGCATTGGCGACGGCGAGACAGGCGCCGCGCCCACCGAATAGCACCTCGGTAGCGTCGCGCTCGAACCGGCGCGCGACCGGGCCATTGTTGCTGAAGGTGCCCGACGCCTCGATCGCTTCCAGTCCGGCGGTCAGCCGACTGAGCTTCGGAGGATTGGGACGGATCAGGGGAAGGTCCATCGGCTTAAGTCCGCTTGACGAGGAGGGCGGCGCCATCCGGCAGGGCCGGCGGGCACTTTCTCATCCCCACCTATCGCAATGGCGACCTAAGGAAGCGTGTACGTTGGTCCAACTCGTCCCGTTTCGGGAGGCCGCCCGACGTGCAAAACCGGGCTTTGCCTGAGGGTGGGCTTGCGGCGAGCGGAGCGGCGGGCCATTCCCTCCGGCCTGTCTCGACGGAGTGTTCGCGTCATGTGCATCGCCCGCTTTCCTCGCCGCCGCTACACGGCCGGATACACCCCGATCGAGCGGATGGACCGCCTGTCTGAGGCGCTTGGTGGGCCGACGATCTGGATCAAGCGCGACGATCAGCTTGGTCTCGCCGCCGGTGGCAACAAGACACGCAAGCTTGAATTCCTCGTCGCCGACGCGCTGGCGCAGGGCGCCGACACGCTGGTTACTACCGGCGCGCCGCAGTCGAACCATTGCCGGCTCACTGCGGCGGCGGCGGCAAGGGAGGGACTGAAGTGCCGCCTGCTAATCGAGGAGCGGGTACCCGGTAGCTTCGACCCAGATGCAACCGGCAACCATTTCCTGTTCGATCTGCTGGACGTCGAATCGATTGAGCTGGTTCCGGCGGGCACCGATCTCGCCGCCGGTATGGCGCGGATCGCTGCGGGCCTCGAGGCGGAAGGGCGCAAGCCATACGTCATCCCCGGCGGCGGCTCCAATCCGCTCGGTGCGCTGGGCTATGTTGTCTGCGCGGGGGAGATCGTGGCCCAGTCGGCCGATTTCGGGGTGCCTTTTGATGCGGTCATCTGCGCCAGCGGTAGCGCTGGCACCCATGCGGGGCTTGCCGTCGGACTGGAGGCGGCGCGCGCGCAGATCCCGCTGACCGGCGTCAGCGTGCGACGTACCAAGTCCGAGCAGATCGCACTGGTCGAAGGATTGGCGACACGCACCGCCGAGCTACTCGGTCACAACGCCAGTGTGGTCGCGGGGCGGATCGCGGTCGACGATCGCTGGGTGGGAGAGGGCTACTCGATACCGACCGATTCCATGATTGAGGCGGTCCGGATGCTCGCCGGGCTGGAGGGCGTGCTGCTCGATCCGGTCTATACCGGCAAGGCCATGGCGGGGCTGATCGGGCAGGTGCGCGAGGGACGCTGGACGAAGGGGCAGAACATTCTGTTCGTGCACACTGGCGGATCGCCCGCGCTCTACGCCTATCGGCCGGTGCTGGCTCGGGGCGTGCCGCAGGCGTGAGCCGCACGATCGGGATCCTCGGCGGCATGGGGCCGGCTGCGACCGTCGACCTTATGGCGCGGATCGTGGCAGCGACGCCGGCCTCGGGCGATGCCGGCCATCTCCGCCTGCTGGTCGACTGCAACCCGGCCGTGCCCGATCGCAATCGTGCGATTGCGGGCGACGGGCCGTCGCCCGGCCCGGCGCTGGCCGCGATGGCGCGGGGGCTGGAGACGCAGGGCGCCGACATGCTCGCCATCGCCTGCAACTCGGCCCATGCCTGGGCGGACGAGATCCGCGCTGCGACCACGATCCCGCTCGTCTCGATGATCGACGCGACCATCGTGAGCATCCGGCGTGATCATCCAGCGGTGCGACGGGTCGGCATGCTGGCAGCCGACGCTTGTCTCGGGGCCGGGCTCTACCAGCGGCCGCTGGACGCGGCGGGCTATGACGTGCTGACGAGCGCAGGCCAGGCTGCATTCATGGCACTGGTCTATGGCGTGAAGGCAGGAGACAGCGGTGCGGAGGCGCGCGCTGGTATGGCCGCGATCGCGGAAGGTCTCGTAGCACGCGGCGCAGAGCTGATCGTCGCCGCCTGCACGGAAGTGCCGCTGCTGCTTGACGCCGTCGACTGTCCGGTGCCGCTTGTCGACAGCACCGCGGCGTTGGTCCGTGCCTTATTCCGGGCGGCGTCGGAGTGAATCCGACAGGGGGTTTCGCACCTGCGGGATGCAACGCTATCAAGCGGGTGTGAGCACTCCGGTGCTGACAGGGTAAGGCAAGGACGGGGGGCAGGCAGCAGGCATGGCGATCGCCATGATCGCGAGCGGGATGAGGACAGAGCGCGGCGGGCGGGGGCTTGCCGTGGCGGTGCTGTCGCTCGCGGTTTCTGCCTGCGCGGTCGGCCCCGATTATCGTGCTCCATCCAGCACCAGGATCGGAGTGCCCGACGAGTTTTCAGCCGACATCCCGGCTGGCGCAGAGGCGCCAAGCGAACAGGAACTTGCCACCTGGTGGGCCGCACTCGGCGATCCGGTGCTCGACCGCATCGTAAGTGCCGCGCTCGTTGCCAATCCCGATATCGAGGCTGCTGGCGCACGCCTGCGGCAGGCGCGCGCTTCCTATCGCGGCGCGCGGGCAGCGCTGTTCCCGGTCATCACCGGCGGCGGCTCGATCGGCCACACGGCGCTGCTTGGCAAGGGCAGCGGTGGCCTCATCACCAATCCCGGCGGCGGCACCACCTCGTTCGCAACGGGGGGTAGCTCCGACCAATATTCCGCGAGCCTCGACGCCTCCTACGAGGTCGACCTGTTTGGCGGCACGCGCCGCTCGATCGAGGCGGCGAAGGCGGATTATGCGAACGCCGCCGAGGCCCTGCGCGACACCCAGCGTAGCATCGTGGCCGAGGCGGCGCTCGACTATATCGACGCGCGTTCGGCGCAGGAGCGGCTGGCAATCGCGCGCTCCAACCTCAAGACGCAGGACGAGACCGTCCAGTTGGTCGGCTGGCGGGTGAAGGCGGGGCTCGTTTCCAGCCTCGATCTCGCCCAGGCGCGGGCCCAGCGCGAGCAGACGGCTTCGACCGTTCCGACGCTGGAGACGAGCTTCACCCAATCGGTCAACGCCGTGGCGATCCTCACCGGCCGGGCGCCGGGCGCCGTGACCGCCGAGTTCGAGCCGGCCCGGCCGGTGCCCGTAGCTGACCGTGCGCTCGGTGCCGACGTGCCGGTCGCCGTCCTCGCTCAGCGGCCAGATGTGCGTGCGGCAGAACGCTCGCTGGCGGCTGCCACGGCCCGCATCGGCGTCGCCAAGGCGCAACTCTATCCTGCGCTGCGGCTCACCGGCACACTCGGCGGCAATGGCACCAGCGTTGGCGACATCAGCCGCTTTTCGACCGGCAGCCTGCTCGCCGCGGTCACTGCGCCGATCTTCGATGCCGGCGCAATCCGAGCGCAGATTGAGAATGCGCGCGGCGGTGCAGATCTCGCGCTCGCGCAATATCGTTCGGCGGTGCTGACCGCGCTGTCCGACGTCGAGAATGCGCTGGTGGCGCTGGCCAATAGCCGGCGGCGGGTGGTGACGCTGGGTGAAGCGGTCGACGATTCTCGTGCCGCTCTAGTGTTCGCGCAGAGCCAGTATCGTGTCGGCCTGATCGATTTCCAGACGTTGCTCGAATCGCAGCGGGCGCTGCTTTCGAGCCAGGATGGCCTCGCCCAGGCGCGCGCCGAGCGGGCGACCGCGCTCGTCCAGCTCTACAAGGCGCTTGGCGGCGGCTGGCAAACCGCGCCGATGCCTGCCAGCGCCATCCCCTACACACCGGCGGCAATTGAGCTTTCTGACGTCGCCCGCACACCGGCGCACGCAGCCGGCCCGACCGAAAGACACTGACGTGGACCAGTCCAACACGCCGCCTGCCGATCCCGATCTCGACAGCTTTCTCGGCGTGGAGGGCATGCACCGCGGCCGTCGGATCGCGCGTCGCGCCGGGATCGCCGTCGGCGTCGTGCTGGTGCTGCTGCTGGTCATCCGCTGCGTGTCGGGGGCGCATGAGCGGCCACGCTATTCGACCGTGCCGGCCCGCCAGGGCGATCTCGCTGTCTCGGTCTCCGCGACCGGCAATCTCGCGCCCACCAAGCAGGTCAATGTCGGCTCGGAGGAATCGGGCCTCGTCGTCGACGTGTTCGTCCAGAACAACGATCATGTCGGCAAGGGTCAGCCTCTCGCGCGGCTCGACACTGCGCGGCTTAAGGATGCATTGGTACAGAGCCAGGCGCAGCTGCTCGCCGCGCAGGCGGCAGTGCTCCAGAATCAGGCGACCGTCGAGCAGACCGAGGCGACGTTGCGTCGCTTCCGCGAGGTCGCGCGGCTGTCGGGCGGCAAGGTGCCTTCTGCCACCGAGCTCGACACGGCGCGCGGCGATTATGAGCGCGCCGTCGCCAACCTGAAGTCGGCCCAAGCGCAGGTCGCGCAGGCCAGGGCAGCGGTTTCCACCAACCAGACCAACCTCGTTAAGGCGACGATCTATTCGCCGGTCGACGGCGTGGTGCTGTCGCGCCAGGTCGAGCCGGGGCAAACGGTAGCAGCGCAGTTCAATGTCGCGACGCTGTTCACCATCGCTGAAGACCTCACGCACATGAAGCTCGACGTGAAGGTCGACGAGGCCGATGTCGGCGAGGTGGCGGTAGGCGACCGCGCCACTTTCACCGTCGATGCCTATCCGGGACGTACCTTCCTTGGCCAGGTGACGCGGATCGATCTCGGCGCCAACGCGACGCCGACGGTCAACAGCGCAGGCACCACCACCAACTCGTCGAGCACGGTCGTCGCATACACCGCGTCGCTGTCGGTCGCGAACCCGGACACGGTGTTGCGGCCCGGGATGACGGCGACTGCCAATATTCTCACCGCCGTCCGCCACAACGTGATGCTGGTGCCGAACGCTGCGTTGCGCTTCACGCCAGCGGGGTGGAGCAGCGGCAGTGCCAGCCGGAGCCCGCTGTCGGTCGGTCCGCCCAAGCGGGGCACCGGTGGTTTCGGGGTGGCCGGGCAAGACAAGACCGCCGGCATCGGCCGGGGTAGCCAGCAGACGGTCTATATCCTCGACAGCAATGGCGACCCCAAGCCGATCCGCGTCATTGTCGGGGAGACTAACGGCACGCTTACCGCCGTTTATGGCCTCGATCTGAAGCCTGGCATGGCGGTTATCACCGGCCGTCTGGCGCAGCCGAGCCGGTGAGCGACCCTCTGATCCGTCTGATCGGCGTCACCAAGCGCTTCGGCGCCGGGGTGGCGGCGTTCGAGGCGTTGAAGGGCATCGACCTCGAGATCGCTGCGGGCGACTTCACGGCGGTGATGGGGCCTTCGGGCTCGGGCAAGTCGACGACAATGAACATCCTCGGTTGCCTCGACGTGCCGACCACCGGCACCTTCCTGTTTCGGGGCCATCATGTCGAGGCACTGGGGCGCGACCAGCGCGCGCTGCTCCGCCGGCGGTATCTCGGCTTTGTGTTCCAGGGCTTCAACCTGCTGTCGCGCACCACCGCGCTCGAGAATGTCGAGCTGCCGCTGCTCTATCGTGGCGAGGATCGCTGGGCGCGGCGCACCGCGGCCATGGCGGCGCTCGATCAGGTCGGACTTGTCGACTGGGCGAGGCACACGCCGTCCGAACTGTCCGGCGGCCAGCAGCAGCGCGTCGCGATCGCCCGGGCAATCGTCACCCGTCCCGACGTCCTGCTCGCCGACGAGCCGACTGGCAATCTCGATTCGGAACGCTCGGTCGAGATCATGGAACTGCTGACCCGCCTCAACCGCGAGAGCGGGATCACCGTGCTGATGGTGACGCACGAGGCGGAGATGGCGGCCTACGCCCGGACCATCGTCCATTTCCGCGACGGGCTAGTCGACGGGATCGAGCGGAAGGCGGCAGCATGAGCGATCCCGAAGCCCCGCCGCCGCCCGGCCATGCCTCTTCCGCCCGACTGCTCGGCACCACCGTACTGCTCGCCTTCCGCGCGATCCGCCGCCATCTGCTGCGCTCCTTTCTGACCGTGCTCGGCATCGTCATCGGCGTGTTTGCGGTGGTGACGATGGTGACGCTGGGCAAGGGGGCGACCCAGTCGGTTCATGATCAGATCTCCAGCCTTGGCGCCAACGCGCTGACCGTGCTGCCTGGGCAGGGATTCGGGCGTGGCGGCGGCGGTGAGGCGCCGCAACCCTTCAAGTTCGAGGATCTGGCCGCGATCCGCGATCAGGTCGCCGGCGTCACCGCGGTTGCGCCGCAAGCTCAGGCGCCGGCGACGGCGGTGCGCAACGCGGCCAACTGGTCCACCACCGTCAATGGCACCACCGACGACTATCTGGACGCGCAGAGCTGGGAAGTGGCGGACGGGCGCCGTTTTACCCCGGCCGAGGAGGCGGCCGGCAAGGCGGTCTGCCTCATCGGCAACACGGTGAAGACCAACCTCTATCCGTCGAGCGAGCCGGTCGGTACCCGGCTTCGGCTTGGCAGCGTGAGCTGCGAGGTGGTGGGCGTGCTGGCTGCGCACGGACAGGGCGGTTTCGGCCAGGATGCCGATGACACCGTGCTGATGCCGATCAAGGTGGTGCAACGTCGCTTCACCGGCAACCGGGACATCCGCGCGATCATCGTCGGGGCGGATCCGGCCTATGACAGCAAGGACGTGCAGGAATCGATCGCCGCGCTGATGCGCGAGCGGCGTAACATCGTCGGGGGCAAGCTCGACGACTTCATGATTTTCGACAACCGCCAGCTCGCCAATACGCTGTCGAGCAGCACCCGCGTGCTGACCGCGATCGTCGGGGCAGTGGCGGGGATTTCGCTGCTGGTCGGCGGTATCGGCATCATGAACATCATGCTCGTCTCGGTCACAGAGCGGACGCGCGAGATTGGCATCCGCCTCGCCATCGGCGCCATCGCGCGCGAGGTGATGCTGCAGTTTCTGGTCGAGGCGGTGGTGCTGTCCTGTCTAGGGGGGTTGATCGGGCTGTTGCTGGCGCTAGCCGCGACGATCGGGCTGGCCGCCGCGCTCGGTATCCCGTTCCTGTTCGATCCCTGGACTAATCTGGTCGCCTTCCTTTTCTCCGCGCTGATCGGCATCGTGTTCGGATACTTCCCGGCACGGCGCGCGGCGGCGCTCAACCCGATTGATGCGCTGCGCCACGAATGATGGTTGTCCTTGCCCTGCTCGCCGCGTTGCAGGAGGCGTCGGCGCCTGCACCATCGCCCGTCCAGCCTGGCATCGTCGTCACCGGCGCGCCTGGCTGCGGCCCTCCCTTCGCGCGCGTCTATATCGCGCCAATGGGGCAGCCCGTCCGCACCGACGGGCAGACCGATCCCATGCGTGCCTGGTTCACCCAGGCGGACACCGACCATGACGGTCGCTTGACACTGGCCGAGTTCGTGGCGGATGCGGATCGCTTCTTCACCACGCTCGACCGCGATCGCTCGGGCGAGATCGACCCAGAGGAGATGGCGATCTACGAAAATCAGGTCGCGCCGGAGATCAAGCTCTACCAGCGCGGGCAGGATAAGCGGCCGCGCACCGGCAAACAGAAGCGCGAGGCGAAGGCGGCCGCTCGCCAGCGCGCGGACTATGAGGCACCCTATGGCGCAGGCGTCTATGCCTCGCTCAACGTCCCGGAGCCGGTCGTCTCGGCCGACCTCGACCTCAATCGCGGCGTTTCGCGAGCCGAGCTGGCGGAGGTGGCGGGGCGGCGTTTCGCGCTTCTAAATCCCAGCGCTGAAGGGGTCCTTACCTACGAAGGGCTGCCGCGCTCGCCCGCGCAAAAGGATATCGACGCCTGCCGCGCGCAAGCCGATAAGAAGACGAAATGAACGAGCTCACTCCGCCCCGATTGCTGGTGGTCGACGACGACGCCGAGCTGCGCGACCTGATCGCGGCCTTCCTTCGCGACCATCATATCGACGTCGAGACTGCCGCCGACGCGGAGGACATGGACGCCGCGCTAGGCCGGCAGCGCTTCGACTGCGTGATCCTCGACCTGATGATGCCGGGCGAGGACGGACTTTCGGTGTTGCGCCGGATGCGCGGGCGGGATCGCACGCCGGTAATCATGCTGTCGGCGATGGGCGAGGATGTCGACCGCATCGTCGGCCTCGAAGTCGGCGCGGACGACTATCTGGCTAAGCCCTGCAATCCGCGCGAGCTGCTCGCCCGTGTCCGCGCATTGCTGCGCCGGACCACCCGCAGCGACGAACCCATGGCGGTCTCCGCCGCCGGTGGCACCACCCCGACTCGCCGCTTCGGGGACTGGTCGCTCGATTTGGTGGAGCGGACGCTTCATCGTGTCGGCTATCCGGCCGCGCCCCTCACCGATGCCGAGTTCCGTGTTCTCACTGCCTTCCTCGACCGGCCACAACGTGTTCTCTCTCGCGACACGCTGATTGAGCTCGCCAAGGGATCGGATGCCGACGTGTTCGACCGGGCGATCGATGTCACCATCAGTCGGCTGCGCAAGAAGCTTGGGCCGGGCGATCCGATCCGGACTATCCGCAACGAAGGCTATATGCTGGCGCTCAGGCCGGAGGATGGTTGAGGACAAGGGTCGCGCGATGCGCTTCCATTCGCTTCCGATCTTCTGGCAGACGCTGGTACTGCTGCTCGCAGGGCTGGTGATGGCGCAGCTTGTGTCGATTCTGCTCGTCATCTACCTGCCTGCGCCTCGTCCTGACTTCTACACCATGACCGAGATATCGGAGCGGCTCGCGCTCGAGCCGGGATCGGTTACCAAGCTCAGCGTTCGTCAGGTCGATGCTGAGCCGGTGGCAGAGGACGGAATGATTTCCGATCCGGACATCACGCGCCGACTCGCGGTCTCACTCGGCCGGCGGATCGACGATGTGCGGCTGTTCTTCCAGGCCGACCAGTCGGAGATTTTCCCCTTCACACGCGAGCCGGGCAGCGGTGCGGTGCCAATCCGCCACGGCCAGCCCTATTTCTTCAACATCGTGGTCGCGGCCGAGCGCGAGCCGGGGGGCACCTGGCGCGTGCTGCGGACGCCGCCGCCGTCGCGGATCACTGCCTGGCAGCAGCGCACGATGATCTGGTTCGGCCTGACGTCGCTGGCGATGCTGCCCTTCGCCTGGGTGTTCGCGCGGCGTCTCGCGCGACCGATCCGGCGTTTCGCCGAGGCTGTGGAGCGGCTCGATCATGATCGCGACGCGCCCCCCGTGCCGACCGAGGGGCCGGCCGAGCTTCAGATGACCGCGGTTGCGCTCAACGCGATGCACGCGCGCCTGCGCAGCCATCTGCGGGAACGGACCGCGATGATCGGGGCGATTGCGCATGATCTGCGCACCCCGCTGGCGCGCATCGCCTTTCGGATCGAGGCGGCGCCTGAAAAGATCCGTGGCCCGGTTCAGGCCGACATCGAGCAGATGCGCGAGATGGTCGCCGCAACGATCGGCTTCCTGCGCGGTGATGCCGGGATGGGCGAACGCCAGCCGGTCGATCTCGCGGCGCTGGCACGGCGGCTGGCGGGAGAGGCGAGCGATACCGGCTCGGCCGTGGCGATCGCCGAGATCGAGCGCGCGGTGGTGAGTGGCGATCGCTCGGCGCTGGAGCGACTGATCCAGAACCTCATCGACAACGCGATTCAATATGCTGGCAGCGCCGAGCTGATCGTCCGGCGTGCGGTCGATCGCGCGTTGGTGACGGTTGCCGATCGCGGTCCCGGCATTCCCGACGCCGAGCTGGAGCGGATGTTCGAGCCGTTTGAGCGGCGTGACCGCTCGCGCAGCCGGACGACGGGCGGGCTCGGCTTGGGTCTCGCAATTGCGCGCAGCATTGCGGTGGCGCATGGCGGCTCGATCCGGGCGGCCAACCGTCCAGGTGGCGGACTGGCCGTGACAGTGGAGCTTCCAGCCGCCGCCTGACACGGGCCGGGCTCGCGGTCGCGTCAGCCGCCCACGAGATGCTGGCCGATCACCATCACGCCGATCCCGATCAGCACGACCCCACCCAGCACCTCCGCCACCGGCCCGAGCCGCTCGCCGGCATGGCGGCCGACCAGAACGCCGGTCGTCGCGATCGTGGTCGTCACCACGCCGATCACCAGGCAGGCGGCGAGAATGCCGACCTTCAGCATGGCGAGGCTCACGCCTACCGCCATCGCGTCGATGCTGGTTGCGACGGCCGTAAGCGCGAGGCGGATGCCGCCGGCGCGCTGACGGGAGGCGTCGCGCTCGCCGTCCTCCGCCTCGTCGCCGTGCGTTCCCTTCCAAGCCTCCCAGAGCATGTGGCCGCCCACAGCGGCGAGCAGCGCGAAGGCGACCCAGTAGCCGATCGATTCGATCCAGCCCGACACCGCACGGCCGATCAGCCAGCCAATCGCCGGGCTGATGGCCTCGAACAACCCGAACACTGAGCCGATGCGCAGGGCTTGGGTGAAGCGCGGTCGACCAGAGGTCGCCCCTTTGCCGATCGCCGCCGCGAACGCGTCCACGGAGAGGCCGAGGCCGAGAGCGCCGAGTGTGAGGATGCCAGCCAATTCACGAAATCCCGGGGCCGGTGGATAGACCACGACGCGCGCCTCCCCGGCCATGCGGAAGGCACGTCATCGTTGGTCTTGCCGGGCGGATGTCGATCCGCTGCCCTCGCCACGGTCCGCCTATGAGGGCGGCGCCGAGTATGTTGACGAGGGCCCCGCTGTCAGCGCGGGTGGCTACTCCCCAAGAACAGGCAAGCCGTTACAGCGCGCGGCTCTTTCGATCAAGGGATTCGATGACTGTGATCGCCTCAGCCGCTGTTGCGGAGCGCGGTGGCGATCGCGTTGATCGACAGTTCGATGCCTTCCTTGATGCGCGGATCGGTCTCGCCCGCGCGGTGGCGCTTGAGCAATTCGACCTGAAGCAGGTTCAGCGGCTCGATATAGGGCAGGCGCAGCCGGATCGAATTATCGAGCGTCGGGTGCTTTTCAAGCAGGCGCGTCTGCCGGGTGATGGCGAGCAGCCCATCATGGGCCTGCTGCCAACCGTCACGGATGTGGCGGAAGATTGCCTCGCCAGCGGCCTTGTCCTCGACCAACGGCAGATAATGGGCGGCGATCTTCATGTCGGACTTGGCTAGCACCATCTCCATGTTGGCGAGCGTCGCGGCGAGGAAAGGCCACGCCTCGAACATCTCGCGCAGTAGGCCCATGTCGCCGAAGCTGGTCAGACCCTGGCCGACGCCATACCAGCCCGGCAGCATGATCCGCGCTTGCGACCAGGAGAAGACCCAAGGAATTGCGCGCAGATCCTCGATCCGGTCTGATTGGGTGCGGCTGGCCGGGCGCGAGCCGATCTTGAGGCCGGAAATCTCGGGCAGCGGCGTAATCTGCCGGAAAAAGCTACGGAAGCCATCGTCGCCATAGACGAGCCCACGATAGGCGCGGAACGCGCTATCCGAGATCGACGCCATCGCGCCGGCGAAGCGCTCATATTCATTGTCGGAGAGCTTCGGCGCCTCCAGCGACGCGAGCAGTGTGGCCGAAGCCATCGCTTCGAGATTGGCCGCTGCGCTCTCACGCGTGCCATATTTGGCAGCGATCACTTCGCCCTGCTCGGTGATGCGGATGCGGCCGTTGACCGTGCCCGGCGGCTGCGCCTGGATCGCCGCGAAGGAAGAGCCGCCACCACGCCCGACAGCCCCGCCGCGGCCATGAAAGAGCTGCATGCCGACGCCGGCCTCCCGGAATACCGGCGCCAGCGCGCGGCTCGCCTGGTGCAACGACCACACCGATGTGAGATAGCCGCCATCCTTATTGGAATCCGAATAGCCGACCATCACCTCCTGATGGCCCCGCGCCGTGGCAAGCGCAGCGATCTCAGGCAGGGCGAACCACTCCGCCATCACCCGGGGCGCGTTTTCGAGGTCGCCGATCGTCTCGAACAGCGGGACGGCCATGATCGCGGCTGACGGCGGCTCACCGTCCTGCGCGGGCGGTCGGTAGAGACCCGCCTCCTTGAGCAGTGTGTGGACCTCCAGCATGTCCGACACGCTTTCGGCCTTCGAGATATTGTAGATGCCAATCGAGGCCGGGCCGTAGCGCTTGTGCGCCTCCGCCGCCGCGCCGAGGATGGCAAGCTCGGACCGGGTCTCGTCCGAATAGTCGCCCCAGCTGCTGGACAGCGGGCGTGGGTGCGCCAGCTCGCGACGGAGCAGCGCGACGCGGGCTGCCTCGTCGAGTGCGGCATAGTCCCCCTCGACACCGGCGACGCGCAGCAGTTCGGCGACTACGCGCTCGTGCACGTCGGCATTTTGGCGCAGGTCGAGCGCGGCGAGATGGAAGCCGAACGTGTCGATAGCCCGGATCAGGCGGGCGAGCGCGCCGCCTGTCCGCAGCATAGTGCCGCGCTCGGCGAGCGCATGGGCGAGGGTAGCGAGGTCGTGGCGGAGTGTAATCGGATCGGGATAGGCCTCGGCTTCGACCCGCGCCGGGCGGGGCGGACCATAACCAACGATCTGGGTGAACGTCGCGGCGAGGCGAGCGTAGATGCCGGTCAGCGCGCGCCGATAGGGTTCGTCGCCGCGCGCGCGACCGGGATCGCCGGCCGCGTCGGCCAGCTCGCTCAGCGCCTCACCGACGGGCGAAAGTTCGGTGGAGATCGACAGTTCTGCACCGAGGCGATGGACCGCCTCGAGATAATAGCCGATCGCGGCCTCGGCTGATCGCGCCAGCACGAGGCGCAGCGAATCCGCGCCAACATTGGGGTTGCCGTCGCGATCGCCGCCGATCCAGTTGCCGAGCCTAAGGAAGGACGGCGTACGGTGCCCGAGCGCGCGATCCCAGCGCGCATAGAGCGCCGGCAGCGTCGGCAGCAGCACGTCACGTAGATAGGCGAGCGCGGTGTCGATCTCATCAGCGACATAGAGCCGCTCGCGGCGCAGCGCGCGGGTCTGCCAGAGCAGCGCGATCTGGCGGAGGATCGACTCTTCGATCAGCTCGCCGTCGGCCGTCTCCTCCGCGCCCGTATCCTTAAGCTGCATCAGCTCGGCGATCCGGTTGCGGTGGTCGATCATGCTCTTGCGGCGCACTTCGGTGGGGTGCGCGGTCAACACGGGCATGACCAGTGCGTGTTCCAGTAGCCGCAGCGCTTGCGCGCGGTCGACGCCCCGCTGAGCGAGCCGGTCGAGTGCGCGTGCCATGTCGGCGTTGGGTTCGGCCGCGACGCCCTGCCGGTCTTCCGCGAGATTGGCGAGCATCGAGAACAGCATGAAGCCGCGCACAAAGGCTAGCGTGTCGTCGAGGTTGAGCGCCTCGAGGCCGGTGTCGATCGCGTCAGAACCTGCAATTCCACGGGCCCGGTCGACCGAGACCGACCGGATATATTCGATCCGGCGGAACAGAGCGTCGCCGCCATAGGCGCGGATCACGTCCCCCAGCAGTTTGCCGAGGAAACGCACATCCGGATTCTGGGTGATGGGGAAGCTGGTGGCCATGTTGCTGTGCTGCAACGCAGCAGCGATCTCGTCAATTGTTCGTTGCGCTGCGATCGCCGTTCATTGCCACATTCTTGCGTTCGTCAGGCTTCCAGCGGTACATCCCAATAGAGCCAGTCCCTCCAGCTGTCGTGGAGGTAGTTCGGTGGAAAGCGCCGGCCATTCTCCTGAAGGGCCCAGCTCGTCGGTCGCTCAGGCGTGCTGGCGAGCGCCATGTGCGCCTGCTTGGGCGTGCGCCCGCCCTTGCGAAGATTGCAGGGCGCGCACGCGGTGGAGACATTCTCCCACGTCGTCCGCCCGCCCTGGGCACGGGGGACGACATGGTCGAAGGTGAGATCGTGGCGGCTGCCGCAATATTGGCATTCGAAGCTATCGCGGAGAAACAGATTGAAACGGGTGAAGGCTGGATAGGCCGAGGGCTTCACGAATTGGCGCAGGGCAATCACAGATGGGAGCTTCATCGTAAAGCTCGGTGAATGCACCTCGCGCTCATAATGGGAGACGATGTCGACGCGCTCGAGAAACACCGCTTTGATTGCCGTCTGCCAGGGCCAGAGCGAGAGGGGATAGTAGCTCAGCGGCGTATAATCCGCGTTGAGCACCAGCGTGGGGCATCCATCGGGGTGCCGGATAAGATCGGGATGATACATGGAACGACATGAACCTCCGCGTCACGCGGCGCCGCTTTAGCCGGCTTCAGCCCTGTCGCACTCAGGACGCATTGCCGGTAAGGCAGCGTCGTCGTCTTCGTCGCGCACCGGATGCCCGAATAGCGTGACGGGCACATGACACATTAGTCGCGACTCGCGGTCAAGGGCCGGTTCCATGATTTTGCAGTCTGTCAGTCGTTTCGCGCCGAGCCCCACCGGACGGTTGCATCTCGGCCACGCTTTTTCGGCGATCCGGGCGCACGACCTCATGCGGGAGGCCGGCGGCCGCTTCCTGCTGCGTATTGAGGATATCGATCCGGGCCGCTCACGAGAGGTCTTCATTAATGGGATCGAAGAGGATCTGCGCTGGCTAGGGCTAACCTGGGATGGCGCGGTACTGCGCCAGTCGACGCGGATCGACGCCTATCGGGCGGCGCTGGGTGCGCTGGGCGCGGCGGGGTTGCTCTATCCCTGCTTCTGCAGCCGCGCCGATATTGCGGCGGCCGCAACCGCGCCGCACGGGCCGATAGGCTCGATTTATCCCGGCACCTGCCGCGCGCTCGATTCCACCGCACGGGCAGGGCGCATGGCGGCCGAACCCTTCGCCTGGCGTCTCGACATGGCCCGCGCGGCCGCCATTGCGGGCCAGATCAGCTGGCATGATGCGATCATGGGCGAGGTCGATGCGGAGCCGGAGCGCTTCGGCGACGTGGTGCTAGCGCGCAAGGACGCGCCGGCCTCTTATCATCTGGCCGTCACCGTCGACGACGCCTGGCAAGGGGTGACCGACATCGTGCGCGGCATGGACCTGTTCGAGGCGACGCACATCCACCGGCTGCTCCAGGCGTTGCTCGGCCTTCCGACCCCGCGCTACCATCACCATCCCCTGCTCACCGACGAGGACGGCCGGCGTCTCGCCAAGCGGACGGGGGCGCCTACGCTCGCGGATCTGCGCGCCTCGGGCGCCGATCCAACCACGCTGGCGGCGGCGCTCAGGGCCGGAACGATCCCGGTTGGCTTCGGCATCGCTGGCGCCTAGGATGGGCTCATGGAGACGGTGCTGTTCATCCTCGTGATCCTGTTCGCGATCGGTGCGCTGGTCGCGCTGGTCCGCGGGATCGTCACCTTCCTGCGCACGACCGACGAGGAGCTGCGCCGGGAGCCCGGAGCCGGGCCGAGCCCGTCGAGCCTCAAGCAGAACAAGATGATGTGGCGGCGCATCCAGTTTCAAGCACTGGCGGTGATCGCTGCGGTGCTGCTGATGCTCCTCGCCCATCCGCACGGCTGAGGGCGCGACGGCAGGGATGGTGAAGCTCAACAAGATCTACACGCGCACCGGCGATGGCGGCGAGAGTGGACTGGTCGACGGATCACGGGCGCCCAAGCATGATCCCCGCTTCGTCGCGATCGGCGACGTGGACGAAGCGAACTCGGCGATCGGCATCGCGCGACTGCACGTGGTGTCAGAAAGCGAGGCCGGCACGATGCTCGGCCGCATCCAGAACGAGTTGTTCGATCTCGGCGCCGATCTAGCCACGCCGGGCGAGGATTTCGCGCCGTCTGAGATGGAACTCCGTATCGTCCAGGGTCAGATCGACCGGCTGGAGCGCGAGATCGACGCGATGAACACCGGCCTTGCCCCGCTGCGCAGTTTCATCCTGCCCGGCGGCAGCGGCGTCGCGGCGCACCTTCATCTCGCCCGCGCAATCGTGCGGCGGGCCGAGCGCAGCGCGGTGGCGGCGGCGGGCTTCCACGCGCTCAATCCGCTAGCGCTGCGCTACCTCAACCGTCTGTCGGACCATCTTTTCACTCTGTGCCGGGTGCTCAACGACTACGGTACGGCCGACGTGCTTTGGCGCCCGGGTGCCACGCGCGACGACTGAGGGTCCTTGAAATTCCCCCCACGATCGCAACCTTTGCACGTAGCAACTCGTTGATCTTCCACATCCGGGGAGTCGTTGAATGGCCGCACGAGCCGACGCGATCGCGCCGACGCGCGACACGCCTGAGCAGGGCCCCGCTCTCCTCCATCGTTTTCGGCGAGTCCGGGCACTGACGTGTGGGCTGGCGGCCGATCTTTCCGATGCCGACGCCACCGCTCAGTCGATGCCCGACGCGTCGCCGGCCAAATGGCATCTGGCACACGTCACCTGGTTCTTTGAGACCTTCGTGCTGCGCGATCATGTGCCCGGCTACCGGCCGTTCGACGCACGTTGGCCCTTCCTCTTCAACAGCTATTATGAGGCAGAGGGCGAGCGGATCGCGCGGCCTTCGCGCGGGCTGCTGACCCGCCCTTCGCTGGACGAGGTGCGCGCCTACCGCGCGCATGTCGACGCGGCGATCGAGGCGGTATGGGATGAACTGCCCGGCTCGGCGCACGCTCTGGTCGAGCTCGGCTGCCATCATGAGGAGCAGCATCAGGAACTGCTCGTCACCGACATACTCCACTTGTTCGCGCAGAATCCTCTGGCGCCGGCCTTATGGCCCGCCGGCCCCTGCCGTCCGAACGTCGCGCCGGACGCGATCCGGTGGATCGAAGGGCGTTCGGGCGCGGTCGAGATTGGCCATGACGGCGCGGGCTTCGCCTTCGACTGCGAGGGACCGCGCCACACCGTCTGGCTCCAGCCGCATGCGCTCGCCGATCGGGTGGTGACCAACGGTGAATGGCGCGCCTTCGTTGAGGATGGCGGGTATCGCACCGCGTCGCTCTGGTTGTCGGACGGTTGGGCATGGGTGCGCGAGAACGGCATCGAGGCGCCACTCTACTGGCGGCGGGATGCGAACGGGGAGTGGGGCGAACGCTTCGGGCTCGACGGGCTGGCGGCGATGGATGCAGCTGCCCCGGTGCGCCACATTAGCTATTACGAGGCGGACGCTTATGCCAATTGGGCGGGCGTCAGGCTCCCCACCGAGGCCGAATGGGAGAGCGCGGCCGCCGGGCTTGATCCTGCGCACGGCCATTTCCTCGATGCGCCCGGCGCCGTCCGCCCGCTGCCCGCACCCGAAGGATCGGGACTGCGGCAGGTGTTCGGCGATGTCTGGGAATGGACGGCGTCGGCCTATCTCGCCCATCCCGGCTTCCGCGCGGCGGAAGGCACGGTCGGCGAATATAATGGCAAGTTCATGTCCGGCCAGTTCGTGCTCAAGGGCGGGAGCTGTGCGACACCGCGCGGCCACGCACGTGCCACTTACCGCAACTTCTTCTACCCTCACCAACGCTGGCAGTTCACCGGCGTGCGGCTCGCCAAGGATCTCTGACATGCTGCTCGAGACCGAACGCCAGACGGTCCCTTCGACGGCCGACCCCGCCTTCCGATCCGATGTGCTGGCCGGCCTGTCAACGCGTCCGCGGGCGATCCCCGCGCGATGGTTCTACGACCGGCGCGGTTCCGAACTGTTCGAGGCGATCACCCGGCTGCCCGAATATTATCCGACCCGCACCGAACGCGCGTTACTTGCCGAGCACGCACCCGAGGTGGCCCGAATCGCCGGGCCGGGCCGGGCGGTGGTCGAATTCGGCTCGGGGTCCTCGGCCAAGACGCCGCTGCTTCTGGGAGCAGTTTCACCCAGCGCCTATGTGCCGATCGATATCTCGGGCGACTTTTTGCGTGAATCCGCCACCGCGCTCGGTCACCGCTTTCCTGGCCTCCCCGTGCATCCTGTCGAGGCGGACTTCACCCGGCCGATCCGCCTGCCTGAACGGATCGGCCATGCGCCGCGCCTCGGTTTCTTCCCCGGGTCGACAATCGGCAATCTGACCCCCGTCGCTGCGACCGATTTGCTTCGCGCCATGGCCGGCACGCTGGGCGAGGGGGCGATGCTGCTGATCGGCATGGATCGGGTGAAGGGGCAGGAAGTGCTGATCCCCGCCTATGATGATGCACAGGGGGTGACGGCAGCCTTCAACCTCAACCTGCTCCACCGTATCAACCGTGAACTCGACGGCAACGTGCCCGTAGAGGCGTTCCGCCATGTCGCGCGATGGAACGATGGCGAGGCGCGGATTGAGATGCACCTCGAAGCGACGCGGGACGCCGGTTTCGCTATCGACGGCCACCGTTTCGAGATCGCGGCGGGCGAGACTATCCACACCGAGAACAGCCACAAATATGGTCCGCGCGGTGCGCGACTGTTGCTATCGGCCGGCGGCTGGACGGCGATCGCTGAGTGGACCGATCCCAAAGCCCACTTTGCGATCCTGCTCGCCGAGGCACGGCCGGTGCCCGCCGCCCCCTGAACCTGTTGTCCTTCGGCGCCGAAGCGGGCTAGGCGGGCGCAAAGAAGCGAAGGAGACAGGCATGGAAACGGTAGGCGTGATCGGCGCGGGGCAGATGGGCGCGGGCATCGCGCAGGTGACGGCGCAGGCCGGCTATCGCGTGCTGCTGTCCGATCGCGAGGTGGCGCTGGCGGAGAAGGGCAAGGCGGGCATCGCCAAGCGGCTCGGCTCGGCGGTCGAGAAGGGCAAGGTGACGGCCGTCGACGCCGAGGCGGCGCTCGCTCGGATCGAGACGGTCGGCAACTATGACGCCTTCGCCGACGCAGTGATTGTGATCGAGGCGGCGACCGAGCGCGAGGAGATCAAACGCGCGATCTTCGCCGAGGTCGGCGTGAAGATGGGGCCGGACGCGATCCTCGCCACCAACACCTCTTCGATTCCGATCACGCGGTTGGCGCAGGCCGCGCCCGATGCCGGTCGCTTCATGGGCGTGCACTTCTTCAACCCCGTGCCGGTGATGAAGCCGATCGAGCTGATCCGCGGCCTTGCCACCTCGGACGAAACGGTGGCGCGCGTCGAGGCCTTCTCGAAGGCGCTCGGCAAGGAGGTCGTCCACGCCAACGACGCGCCGGGTTTCATCGTCAACCGCGTGCTGATGCCGATGCTCAACGAGGCGATCTTCGCGCTCGGCGAAGGCGTCGCGGGCGTCCGCGACATCGACACGGCGGTCAGCCTTGGGCTCAACCACCCAATGGGACCGCTGACGCTGGCCGACTTTATCGGTCTCGATACCTGTCTGGAGATCACAAAGGTGCTGTTCACGGGCACCGGCGATCCCAAGTTCCGGCCCGCGCCGTTGCTCGTTAAATATGTCGAAGCAGGCTGGCTGGGCCGTAAGACCAAGCGCGGCTTCTACGATTATTCGGGGGTCGAGCCGGTTCCCACCCGCTGACCGTCGAGGCCGCCGCCCGCGGGACGCTGGCGGCGGCTCGGCCGGATCAGATGCCGAGCAGCAGCCCGGCGAACGCCGCCGACATCAGATTGGCGAGGCTGCCGGCAAGCAGCGCGCGCAGGCCGAGCTTGGCGATGGTCGGGCGCTGGTTGGGAGCGAGGTTGCCCGTCACCGCCATCTGGATCGCGATCGAACTGAAATTGGCGAAGCCGCACAGCGCGAAGGTGACGACCGCTACTGTGTGCGGCGACAGTTGCGCCTGATCCCTGCCGAGTGAGATATAAGCGACGAACTCGTTCAAGACGATTTTCTCGCCGAACAGCCCGCCGGCGATACTGGCTTCGTGCCACGGCACGTTGAGCAGGAACATGACGGGTGCGAAGACATAGCCGAACAGCCTCTGGAAGGTGAGGCCGTCGATGCCGACCCAGTGGCCGATGCCAGTGAGCAGGCCGTTGGCGAGCGCCACCAGCGCGACGAACGCCAGCACCATTGCGCCGACCGCGACGGCGAGGCGCACACCGGTCTGCGCGCCCTGCGCGGCGGCCATGATGATGTTCGTCGGCGCCTCGTCGCCGTGCGGCGTTTCGGCGACGGCCACCTCGTCGATACGGTCGAGCTCGGTCGGGGTGTGGGCGTCGGGCATGATGATCTTGGCCATCAGCAATCCGCCCGGGGCCGACATGAAGCTCGCGGCTAATAGATAGTCGATGCGGATGCCCATAGAGGCATAGGCGGCGAGGATGGTGCCGGCGACCCCCGCCATGCCGCTGGTCATTACCGCGAATACCTGCGGCTGGGTGAGCCCGGCGAGATAGGGGCGGATGACGAGGGGCGATTCACTCTGCCCGACGAAAATGTTGGCCGCCGCGCACAGCGATTCAACCTTGGAGACGCCGATTACCTTCTCGATCGCGCCGCCGATCCAGCGGACGATCAGCTGCATGATGCCGACATGGTAGAGGATGGAGACCAGCGCCGCGAAGAAGATGATCACCGGCAACGCCTGGATCGCGAACATCTGGCCGAGCGGATCGGTGGCGAGCCGGCCGAACAGGAACTGGGTGCCAGCGTTGGCGTAGCCGAGCAGATCGGACACGCCGCCCGACATCCAGGCGAGCACGGCCCGGCCCCACGGAACATAGAGCACCAGCACGGCGATGCTCGCCTGGAGCGCAAAGGCGGCACAAACCACGCGGGGACGGATGGCGCGGCGATCGGTCGAGAGTGCGACAGCAATAAGAAGAATCACGGCGATACCGGCAGCGCCGATCAGGAACTTGGTCATGGGCCTCTCTTGGCCTTCCGCTACAAAGACTGAATGCCGACCCCCCGGCCGCGCGGCTGCACTCATACACGCGCGCGGCGCAGGGGCCAGCGCCGATCGTATCGGCCGGGTTCCAATGCTGGACGGCGGCATGTTCAACAGGTGTTCATCCGCGTAGGCAAAAATCGGCTCCGCATCCGTCCACGACCCAGAGGAAATGTTCCGATGCGATTCAGCAGAACACTTGCTTTCACGGGACTGGCCGTCGCGCTCGCCGGCGTCACCGCCGTGGCGGCAGCCGAACGCCTGCCTGTCCACGAGATGGTGGTCCATCTGCCCGGCGGCGGCATTGAGCGGATCCGCTACACAGGCAATGTCGTTCCACATATCCTGGTGGCCGACGAGGCGGCGCCGATGACGGCCGAATCCTTCCTCGATACGGCGTTTGGGCCTGCTTCGCCCTTCGCCGAGCTCGATCGCATCTCGACCGAGATGGAGCGGCAGGCAAATGCGTTGCTCCGCCAGGCGGCGCTGATGCAGTCGCTGCCCGACGCTCAGCTTCAGCAGGCGGCGCTGGCCAACGCGCCGGCGGGCGCCAGCAGCTACACGGTCGTCTCGACCTCCAACGGCAAGGGAGTGTGCATCCAGAGCATGCGCGTCATGGCGATGGGTGAGGGCAAGGCGCCGCAAGTCGTGCGGAACGTGTCGGGCGATTGCGCGGCTGCGTCCGCGTCGAGCAGTACGGCCGTAACGCCCGCCGCGGGCGTGCCGGCCAAACCCGCTGCGATCGACCGCAACACCATCTGAGCTTTCCTGGGCCCGGACGCAGGCGATCGTGCGTCCGGCCTTTCCGCACGACAAGAAAGTGGATAGTGGGGCGCATGTCCACGACGACGGCGCCAGCCCCCATCCAGATCCCCCGTTCGCTGTTCCTCTTCTCGCTCTTCTATGGCGGGATGGTGTGCATGGCCGGCATATTGGGCGTGAAACAGGTCGCGCTAGGGCCGCTTGCGGTTGAGGCGGGGATTTTCGCGTTCTTGCTGCTGGTGGCGCTGGGGAGTGCGGTCGCCGAGCTTTATGGGCAGACCACCGCTACTAGGCTGGTCCGCTTCGGCTTCGTGCCGATGATTACCGCGGCGGTGCTCATCCAGATCGTGCTGCTACTGCCGGCCGATCAGAACATGTATCCTCCTGCCGTGTCCGCGTTCCCGATCGTTGTCGGGCAGGGCGCGCGCATGATGATGGCGGGCTTCATCTCCTACGGTACGTCGCAGACGCTGAACGTGCTGATCTTCTCCAAGCTGTCGCGTGGGCAGGGGAAGCTGATCTGGTTGCGCGGTATGATCGCCAGCACGGTCAGCCAGATCATCGACACGCTGCTTTTCATCACCATCTCCTTTTTGGGCGAGCGCCCGATCCTGCCGCTGATGGCCGGGCAGATGTTGACCAAGGTGGTGTTGTCGGTGGTGTTCGTGCCGTGGCTGATCACCGGGCTGGTGTGGCTCGGCCAGCGGATCGACAGCCGGCCGACCGCCTGATGATAAGAGGGTTCCGAGCAGGCCCCGCTGCCGCTATGGCGCGGGCATGACGCTGCTGCCTGATCTCCTCCCCGATCCCGCTATGCTCGCCAAGGCGGAGACGCTCACCGAGGCGCTACCCTACCTCCAGCGCTATGCTGGCAAGACCTTTGTGGTCAAATATGGCGGTCACGCCATGGGCGACCCGGAGCTGGCGCGCAGTTTCGCCGAGGATGTCGTGCTGCTGAAGGCGGTCGGCATCAACCCGGTGGTGGTGCATGGTGGCGGCCCGCAGATCGGATCGATGCTGAAGCGCCTCGGCGTCGAATCGCGCTTCATCGACGGCCTGCGCGTGACGGATGCGGAGACCGCGCAGATCGCCGAGATGGTGCTGGCGGGATCGATCAACAAGGAGATCGTCGGCTGGATCGGCGCGGCGGGCGGCCGAGCGGTCGGCATCTCGGGCAAGGACGCGCGGCTGGTGACGGCCGAGAAGGTCGGCCGCTCGGAACCCGACAAGCTCCAGGGTATCGAGCGCCATGTCGATCTCGGCTTCGTCGGCGAGCCCAAACATGTCGACCGCACGATCCTCGACCAGCTGTCGTCCTCGGGCGTGATTCCGGTGGTGGCCCCGATCGCGATCGGGACGGACGGCCATACCTACAACATCAACGCCGACACCATGGCGGGCGCCATCGCGGCGGCGCTGGGCGCAGCGCGGTTGTTCCTGCTGACGGACGTCGCTGGCGTGCTCGACAAGAAGAAGAAGCTCCTGTCGGACCTGATGCCCTCCGACGTCGAGCGGCTAAAGGCGGATGGCACCATCTCCGGCGGCATGATCCCCAAGATGGAGACCTGCGTGCACGCCATTGAAGCCGGTGTGGACGCCGCCGTGATCCTCGACGGACGTATCCGCCACGCGATGCTGCTCGAGATCTTCACCCGGCAGGGCGCCGGCACGCTAGTGCGCGCGGGCTGATGGAAAGCGGCGCAAGGCTCGGATAGAAGGGGCCTCGGGCCGGAAGGGGTTGCCATGCTTTCGATTTACCAAATCCTGAATCTGCTGCTCGACCTCCTGTTCTGGATCATCATGATCCAGATCGTTCTGTCGTGGCTGGTGGCGTTTAACGTCATCAACACGCGCAATGATTTCGTGCGGCAGTTCCTTCATGCGCTCGATCGGATCACCGAGCCACTCTACCGGCCGATCCGGCGGCTTCTGCCCGATTTCGGCGGGCTCGATTTCTCGCCGATGGTGGTGCTTCTGGCGATCTCCATCCTGCAGAAGATCCTGCTGCCCAACATCTTTTCCTCGCTGATCGGGGCTCCTGCGTGAATGCTGCGCTGATTGACGGCAAGGCGTTCGCGGCCCGTCTGCGCGAGAAGGTCGCTGGCCTTGTCCCCGCGTTCGAGGCGGCCGCCGGCCGCAAGCCCGGCCTCGCGGTGGTGATCGTCGGTGAGGATCCGGCGAGCCAGGTCTATGTCCGCTCCAAGGGACGCGCCACCGAGGCGGCCGGCATGGCGAGCTTCACCCACAAGCTGCCGGCCGAGACGAGCCAAGGCGAACTTCTGGCGCTGGTCCTCCAGCTCAACGCCGACCCGGCAGTGGATGGCATCCTCGTCCAGCTGCCCCTGCCGAAGCATATCGACGAGAGCCGCGTCGTCGCGACGATCGATCCGGATAAGGATGTCGATGGCTTCCACGTCGTCAATGTCGGTCGGCTGGCGACCGGGCTGCAGGGCTTCGTGCCTTGCACGCCGCTCGGCTGCCTGATGCTGCTTGAGGATCGGCTGGGCGATCTCACCGGCCTTAACGCGGTCGTGATCGGCCGCTCGAATATCGTCGGCAAGCCGATGGCGCAGCTGCTCCTGTCGAAGAGCTGCACGGTCACCATCGCGCATTCGCGCACCCGCGACCTGCCGGCGCTGTGTCGCGCCGCGGACATCCTCGTGGCCGCGGTTGGCCGGCCGGAGATGGTGAAGGGCGACTGGATCAAGCCCGGCGCCACTGTGATCGATGTCGGCATCAACCGGATCGGCGACGGCGCGGGCGGCACGAAGCTGGTGGGTGACGTCGATTTCGCCGATGCGAGCCGTGTCGCCGGAGCGATCACGCCAGTACCGGGGGGGGTCGGGCCCATGACGATCGCGGTGCTGCTCCGCAACACGTTGGTCTCGGCTTATCGCCGCGCCGCCGTCCCTTACGAAAAGGGATCGATCTGAAGTGATCGCCGTGCTGGCCCTGCTCGCCACGGTGGCGGCGGGCCAGACGGTCGCCGACGCCGAACGCGCCTTCGCCGCCGAGGCGCAGACGGCCGGGCAATGGCCCGCGTTCCGCGCCTTCGCCGCGCCCGACGCGATCCTTTATGCGCCGGGCCTCGTCAAAGCACAGGCCGTGCTCGCCCGCGCGACCATGCCTGGCGCGACGCTCGCCTGGCGCCCGGCGAGGACGATCACCGCCTGCGACGGCACGCTGGCCTATTCCACCGGCCGCTGGACGCGTACCGACGGCAAGGCGGGCAGCTTCGGAACCATATGGCGGCGCGGGCCGGACGGCTGGAAATGGCTCTATGACGACGGCCATGACGGCGGATTGCCGGACACCGCGTCGTCGCGCGTCGTCGAGGCGCAGGCAGCCTGCCCGGGACCGATCGGCGCGGCGGGTGATTTGCGTGAGGTGCCGACGGGGGCGCCTATTCCCGTCGCTACGCTCAAGGGCGGCGCGCGGGCGGATCTGGTAGAGCTCTCGGACGGAGCTGTGCCGCTCACGCTCCGGCTCGGCACCGTGGCCGGCGAAGGAGCCTCTGCCGATCGCACGCTGCGCTGGCGGATTAATGCCGTGCCGGGTGCGGCAATCGGCGCGCATGTCGTGCGCGTCTGGGCATGGGATGGACGGCGCTATCGTCTCGCGGTGCTCGACGTGACGGGGGTTGGCCAATGATTGCGTTGTTCGTTTCGGCTTTCATCACCTTCTTCGTTGTGATCGACCCGCCCGGCTGCGCGCCGATCTTCGCCGGGCTCACGCGCGGCACCGACATGGCGCACCGCACCGTCATGGCGATCCGCTCGACGCTGGTGGCCGCCGCGATCCTGCTGGTGTTCGCGCTGCTCGGCGAGCCGCTGCTGCGCACGCTGGGGATCAGCCTCGACGCCTTCCGCATCGCCGGTGGCATCATGCTGTTCCTAATCGCGCTTGAGATGGTGTTCGAGAAGCGCCAGCAGCGCCGCGAGGAGCGCGCGCACGAGATCGAGCTTCATCCCGAGCAATATGAGGACATCTCGATCTTCCCGATGGCGATGCCGATGATCGCCGGGCCCGGGTCGATTGCGTCGGCGATGCTGATGATGCAGCGCAGCCATGGCGTAATGGCGCATCTCGTCGTGCTGGCGGCGCTGGGTGCGGTGCTGCTGCTGATGATGGGCGCACTGCTTGCCGCCGGGCCGTTGATGCGCTTCCTTGGCTACAAGGTTGAGGCGGTGATCACCCGCCTCCTCGGCGTGCTGCTCGCGGCGCTTGCTGCGCAGTTCGTGGTCGACGGCATCCGCGCAGCTTTCGCCTGACGCTCGGAATTATGCGATCAAGCGATCACCTTGAACAGCTGGTAGGGCGAGTTGGCCGGTAACGGCATTCGCGTCAGCCACGCCGGGACGAAGCCCTGCGACAGCTTGGCGTAAAAGCCACCTGGCGCCTCGACTTCGTAGATCGTCGCCTCCGACATATGCGGGCAGATCAGCACATAGCCGGCATGATGGCCGGAGATGATTGCATGGGCCTGCTCCGGCGTGCCCCGGAAGGCGTGCTCGACGTCGAGGATCGCCTGCGCGTTGCGATGATAGGGGCCGGCGACCGCGCTGTGGTGGGTGAGCGTGATGACGCGCGGGCCGTTGTCGATCATCGTGAACATCGTCGCCGCCGGCAGTCGCCCGATCGGCGCCAGCGCCGGGATGGTCGGGCAGCGCCGGTTGGCGAGCTTGGTGAGATCGGCCTTGGACGGTCCTCGTGCCTTCGTGCCGCCGGCGCTTGGCAGGGCCTCGCGGCCCGTGGCGATGGCCCACAGGTTGGAGACCTTGAGGTTGGTGTAGCGCGCCGGCACCCAGCCGAAGCCGTAGGTGAGCGCTAGACCTGAGGCGATGAAGAAGGCGAGAGCGGGCCCAATCAGGCGTAATATCGCCCACCGGCTGGCGTTCAGCCGCTCGAGGCCCCGCTTGACGAGATAGGCGGCGCCCGGCACCGCCAGCATCTGCGCGCTGGGGCCGGTGCGGATCTGCCAGAAGAGCAGCGCGGTCGCGAACAGCGCGAACAGCGTGACCGGCGCCCATTCGGCAGCTGCGCGCGTGCCGCGCAGGCGCCAGATCGCCATGATCCCTCCGATCGTGCCTATGAAGGGCAGGGTCGCCATCGGAACCAGCGTCGACAGCGGGTGGAGATAGAGCGGCCGCGCCTCGCTGACGTGGCTCAGCCACAGTTTCTCCGCCTCGGGCGGGATACCTTCGAGACGATGGCCGAAGCAATTGGGGAAGGCGGTGACGTAGAGCACGCCGGTCAATGCGCCCGCTACCAGCACTAGCCCGAGCCGCATCGCCGGATGGCGCGCGGGGGCGAAAGAGATGGCGACGAGCAGCAGCGATGCAGCGGCAACCGTCGTCAGCCAGACGGGCGAGAGCGCGTCGCACACCGGATGCCAGTTGTCGTTGGACGCGAAGACGAGGAAGCAGAGCGTGACGGCCACCGCCATGGTCGCGCCATAGCTGCGCAACCGTTCGGTCTCGCGCACATCCCAGGCCCAGTGCAGCGCTACCGCCGCTCCGGCGAAGGCGATGTAGGGCAGCATCTCCAGCCCGATCGCCAGCGACAGTGCCGAAGAGAGCGCGATCATGATGCCCGACCGCCGCATGTTCGGCTCGGTCAGGCCAGCGACCGTCATCATCAGGAAGGCGAGCTGCCATCCATGATGATCGATGCGCAGCGGCGCCCACATACCGAGCGCATCGCCCGCGCACAGCAACACCGCGAGCGCCACCGGATAATGGCTGGGCGACAATAGCCGTCGCGCCACCACCGCCATCATCAGGAAGGCGAGGAGCATCGGCAGCAGCGGCGCCACCGCGCAGGCGACGCGATAGGCCTGCTGTATGCCCAGAATCGGCTTTAGCGTCACAATCAGCGCGGCAAGCGGCAGGTCGACCAGCCGCGACCAGTGGATGCTGAATCCAACCGGCGGGTTCAGGCGATACTGGCGCAAGTCGTACCAGCTTTGGCCAGCCAGCCAGTCGCGCACCTGGTTGAAGCGCATATTGTCGTCGGTATCGCTCAGCGCGAGCCAGTGGATCGCGTGCTGCTTCTGGGTGAGCAGCACCGCCGCCGTGGCGATCCAGAACAGCAGCGTGACGAGCTTCCATCGCGTCTCGACGAAGCGATCGAACAGGGCTTCCAGGCGATCGCTGCGGGTGGCGACGTGAGTTTCCGGCATGCGCGCCTTTTCGTCCGAATGGATTTGAGATTCCGTGCTGTCCGCTCTAGTCCCTGCTCGGCATCCGGCAAGGGGCGGAAGAGTGCGTGAAGGATTGGTAAGGTTGTGGCACCGGCTGGAGGACGAGCATCGCGTGCTCGCCGTCCAGATCGCGCGCTATGGCGTCGTGGGTGTGGGCGTCACGCTGTTCCAGATCGCAATCTACAATGGTCTTTGCGGGCTGGCGCATGTTGCGCCGCTCATCGCCAACACGCTGGCGACCGCGGCGGCGATGCTGGTCGGCTACACCATCCACAGCCGTTTCACCTTCGAGGGCCACGGCAGCCGCGGCAGCATCGCGCGGACGGGCGGGCGCTTCATCGCCGCCGCGATGGTGGGCTTTGCCGCCAACAGCCTGTGGGTCTGGTCCCTCACCACCGGGCTCCACTGGCCGCACTGGACACCGTCGGTGCCGATGTTCTTCGCCACCCCCGCGCTGCTCTTCTGGCTCAATCGCCGATGGGTTTTCGAGTGAGCCAGATCATGCAAAATATGCCGATGAACGCGCCGTGCCCGTTGATCTCCATCCTCGTGCCCGTGAAGGATGAGGAAGAGGCGATCCAGACGTTCGTGGAGCGTGTGAGTGTGGTCCTCGACGGGCTCCACGAGCCGCAGGGCTGGGAGATTCTGTTCGTCGACGACGGCAGCCGCGATAGCACACTGGCGGCCATCTTGGCGCAGCACCGCGCCGATCCGAGAGTCCGCTGCATCTCGCTGTCGCGCAATTTCGGCAAGGAGGCGGCACTGTCGGCCGGTCTCGATCACGCGATCGGGCAGGTGGTGATCCCGCTGGACGTCGATCTCCAGGATCCGCCGGAGGTAATAGGCACGATGGTGGCGCGCTGGCGCGAGGGCTTCGACGTCGTCTATGGCGTGCGCCGTAACCGCGAGACCGACAGCCTGCCCAAGCGGCTAACTGCCGACCTCTATTACCGCGCGCATAATTATCTCTCGGCCGACAAGATTCCCGAGCATGCCGGGGATTTTCGCCTGCTCGACCGCAAGGTGGTCGATGTGATCCGGCTGATGCCGGAGCGCAACCGCTTTATGAAGGGGCTATTCGCCTGGGCGGGCTTCCGCCAGGCAGCCGTGGAATATGATCGCGAGTCACGCAATGTCGGCAAGACCAAATTCAACTATTGGAAGCTGTGGACGCTGGCGCTCGACGGCATCACGTCCGGCTCGACGCTGCCGCTCCGGGTGTGGAGCTATCTGGGCGCCGTGGTCGCCGCCCTCTCGCTCGTCTACGCCGGTTATGTCGCGGTGCGGACGCTGATCTTTGGCGCCGACGTGCCTGGCTATCCCTCGCTGATGGTGGCGATCCTGTTCTTCGGCGGTGTGCAGCTGATATCGCTGGGCGTGCTGGGCGAATATGTCGGGCGCATCCTGGTCGAGACCAAGCACCGGCCGATCTACGTGGTGCGCGAGACCATTGGGGCCGCGCTCCAGCCGGTCATCGGCTGATGGAACGCGCGACCTATGACCGGATGGCGGAAATCGACTCCGAGCATTGGTGGTTCTCGGCGCGACGCAAGATCGTTTCGGCACTGATCGCTCGGCAGGTGCCGCTTCGACCTAATCCGACGATCCTTGAAGTGGGAGCGGGAACAGGCTCCAACCTGACGATGCTGCAGGCGCTGGGGCATGTAGACGCGATCGAGCCCGATGCGGCGGCGCGCGAGCTGGCAAGCCGGCGCGGGGGGATCGCGGTTGGCGGGGGGCTGCTGCCAGATCAGGTTGAGCTGGCTGACGGCCGCTATGACCTGATCGTACTGCTCGATGTGCTGGAGCATATCGACGACGATGTCGGTTCGCTCCGCGTACTGCGTCGCAAGCTGGCGCCCGGTGGACGGATGGTGCTTACCGTACCGGCCGCGCCTTGGCTGTGGAGCGCGCACGACGTCGCGCACCATCACAAGCGTCGCTACACGTCCGCCACGTTGCGCGCGGCTTTCGCCGCCGCGGGCTTCCGGGTGCGGCACATGAGCCATTTCAATACGCTGCTCTATCCGCTTGTTGCGGCAGCGCGCATTGTCGGCCGGCTGACCGGGCGCGAGGGCAGCGACGACGCCATGCCGTCAGCGCCGCTCAACGCGCTTCTGAAGCATGTCTTCGCGGCCGAGCGTTACTGGGTGGCGCGCGGCGCGCTCCCCTTAGGCGTGTCCTTGCTGGCGGTCGTCGAACCCGTCGACGGATGAACGATCCGGAAGAGCACGCCGAAGCGCTTGCCTTCCCACACCGGTACCAGCTCGGGATCGTTCGGCCAGCGATCGCGCGGCATGTCGATCATCCACAGATAGTCGAACGCGCCCCGTGGGAAGAATTGCAGCGCCAGCTCGAGGATCGGCTCGTTACGCGCCCGGCAGTCCGGTCGACGGACGATCTGCGAGGGGTCGTGCCGGAAGAAGCGGAAATAGCGGTCCGGATAGTTGTAGCTGATGCGCAGCAGCTGTGCGCCCGGGGCCACCCATTGATCGTTGACGAAAGCCTGGCGCCGCACCGTTGCCATCGAGCTCAGATGCTCCATGCGGGTCGTGTACCAGGCGCTTCGACATGGCACGTTGGCGAGCGCCATTACCCGGGCACCCATCGGCACCCGGTCGAGCGCCTTGAGCTGCGCCTGATAGTTCCGCTCGAACTTCAGGAAGGCGAGCGTCGAAACGGTGATGCGTGCGGCGAAGAACAGTAGGGCCGCCGTCGCGACTGCCATCGCAACACGGCGGTTCGCGATCGGGCGCAACGCCAGGATCGCCATCGCGAGCATGTAGGGCACCAGCCGCATGTCAGCATAGGCCGAGCTCAGCAGAACGCGCGGCAGGCAAACGAAGACGATCGCCAACAGGATGGCGGCAATGCCAAGCGTCGGCTCGTAGCGGCGCCACGGCTTCCAGACGAGCCCCGACAGGCCGACCGTGAAAAGCAACGCGGCGCCGAGTTCGTCCCACGGCTCGACGCGTTCGCGCAGCACCGAGTAGAGCCAGCGCCACTTGAACCACCAGTTGAACCAGTCGAACGTGCCGCGCGGTGCGCTACCGCCCCGCCACGGCAGCAGAAGCAGGGCGGGCGGCGCGAGCGGCAGACAGGCGACGAAGGCGCGCCAGCCCGATGCGACCCAGGCCTGCCCTTCCTTCCGCGCACGCACGACCTCAGCGATGAAGCAGAGGATGCCAAGCACCCCCCAGGCGAAGCTATGCGCCACCCAGATCAGGACGCCGACCACGAAGAAGATATGCGGCCGGTATTTCAACCGCCCGGTGCGTGCGAGGCGCAACCAGAAGGCGAAGGCGATCATCATCAGCGCCATCGCCAGCGCGAAGTTGATAAATCCGAACTGGAAGGGATAGCCGTAGGCCAGCGGCAGTGCGAACAGAGCCGTGGGCGGCACCCGGCCATGGACTTCGCGGGCGACCAGCAGCAATCCCGCCACGGTGAGCGCCGGGATCGCCATCACGATGAGCTTGACCGCCAGCTCCAGCCCCAGCAGCGGCCCAAGTAGCTGGACGAGGATGTCGCAGCCGAGATTGCCAATCAGCGCCCAGTCAAAGCTGTAATAGTGCGAGAGAAAAGGCGAACTGCCGATCTCGAGCTGGACGCGATAGCGCCCCATATGTCCCATCAGGTCGGTCAAAGGCGGAATGGGCGGCAACAGCAGCGGGATGATCGCCAACGCGATCATGGCATAAGCGAAGGCGCGCTTTTCCCACCAGGCAAGCGGAGGCTCGGACGGCGACAGATTGGTCATACGGGCTCGTGCGATAGTCTGCGCCGGGGGGCGCGGGCAAGCGGGCTTAGTGGATCGTTTCGATCAGCGGATCACGGCGTAAAGCCGGCCCTGTGCGAGGCCCGTCAGGGCGACCGGCCGCAGCCAGGCCGGCGGGCGCCCCTCCATGAGCCGCGCCGATAGGGTCTCCGGGTTGGTTTCGTGGTTCCCAGCCGGGTCCTTTCCATCGGGGCAGAGGAAGACGAAGTCGAGGTGGCGGCGCAGCGCGATAGTGCGGACGGTGCTCTCCTTTGCCGTAAAGAAGAGCAGCACATCCTCGATCGCCTTGCTGTTGCGATGATAGTTTGAGGCGATCGTCCGATGGTGGGTCTCGGTGATCAGATTGGGGGCGATGTTGAGTGGCGTCATGATCGTGGACGGCGGCAGCGCATCGAGCCGCACCAGATTATCGAGCGACAGACATTTCTCGACGATGGCCTCCCGCTCGGCCGGCTGTGGGGCGTCATCCTTTGTCCGCGGCGCTACCAGCGACAGCAGCGGCGACGTAACCGGCATGATCAGCAGCAGAGTGAGCGCGGTCGCCAACGCACGCAGGGGCATTATATCGATACGGGCTAGCCGTTCATGGGCGGAACGGAACAACTGCAGCGCTCCGGGAATCGCCAGAACGTTGGCGAAGGCGCCAGCGCGTTCGAGAGTGAGGGCCACCGCTGTCGCCCCGATCGTCAGCATCAGATAGTCGAGGCGGGTTTGGCGTTGATCGGGACCGCTGGCGCGCCGCCAGCCGAAGAGGGCGCCGGCGATGCCGACGGTCGGGAAGGGCAGCCAGAGCAGCGCGTCGCGGAGCGGTTCACGCCACAGCGGCATCCCCTCCTTCACATGGAGGTACCAGGCCCGGTAGACGAAGGGGCTCATGGTCGCGAATGGACCACCCATGCACTGCGGAGCCCACAGCCGGTAGAGTGCGCCGCAAGCGAGCGCCGTCGAGGCGAGGAAGGCCGCACGCCGCACGATGGTGCTCGGTTCCCAGCGGACGGTGAAGGCGGCTCCGCCAGCCGCCAGCGCGAAGATCGCGATGTGGACCGGCGAAGCGGCATCGCAGAAGGTGCGATCGAACAAGGCGCCGCCGTGCGCCACGCAGAAGAAGGCAAGGCTTGATCCGGCCAGCGCCGTCAGGAAGGCAGGCAGGCGATAGCCTTCCTCTTTGGGCCGGAGGATCCAGCGCAGGCCGAGCCAAGCGCCGGCGAGGGCGCTGAAGACGATGCCCTCCAGCGACACATGAATCCAAAAGGCCGCGGCCAGCCCCGCGAGCGCGGCGCGGCGGACTGAGCGACAGTCCGTCAGCGCCCAGACGATCGCGAGCCCGGCGGCGATTTGCCAGCCATGATGATCGATCCGCAGCGGTCGCAATGCGTAGAAGGTGCCGATGTTGAAGGCGCAGGCTGGCACCGAGAGGAGTGCGAAATGATCGCCGACTTGGCGCCGGGCGATTGCTGCGAGGAACAGCATGCAGACGCCGAGCGTGAGCATCGGGACAACAACGCAGGCGACGATCTCGGCGACATGCTGCCCGGCGAGCGGGCGCACCGCCAGGATTACCGCCGCCAGTGGAACGTCGAGCAGTCGCGACCAGTGCATGAGCATGCCCGTCGGCGGGTTCATGCGATATTGGGTAACGTCGAACCAGCTCTGCCCGGCGATCCAGTCGCGCACCTGCTGAAGACGCATATGATCGTCGGTGTCGCTCAGGACTAACCCGGCAATCGATTGGCGGTAGGCCAGACACAGCAGCAGCGCACACAGTGCACCCAAGCCGAACACGCCGAGCCAGAAGCGGCGCGGTGCCATGCAATCGTGGCCGGGCGCAACAGTATCGCTCGTAGACGCGCCGTCCCGGGCGAGCGCTTCAGTCTGCATAAAGGCGATCAGGCGGCTTGCAGGCGACGGGGCACGGCGCGCACCGAACCGAGCGCGACGCGGGCATCCTCCTCGATGGGGCTGGCGATCGTGGCCTCGTCGCCTTCGTTGCCCGCCTCGTGATATTCGGCGTCTTCGTTTACCGACCAGACGTCGTACTGGCGGCTGCCGGCCAGGATGTTGCGGACAGTCAGCATCGCCGTCATCATCGCATGATCCTGGTTGTTATAGCGGTGCATGCCATTGCGGCCGACGAGGTGGAGCGTCGGATAGGTGGCCTCCAACTCCTCCCGCATCGCGGTCACATGCTGGGCATAGGCCTCGTCATAGACCGGATAGGCCTTTTCCTGCCGCACCACGACGCCCCCTTCGACGGTGGCCGGATCGCACAGGCCGAGCAGCCCCATCTCCTTTGTAGCCAGCGCGACCAGCTCCTCGTCGGACGACGTCCAGAGGCCGTCGCCCTCGAAGCAGAAATATTCGAGCCCGACGCAGGCCAGTTCCGGATCGGGCACCATCTCGGGCGACCAGCTCCGAAAGTTTTGGATGCGGCCGACCTTCACCTTTGAATCATGGATGTAAATCCAGTTGTCCGGGAAGAGGTCGGGCGAGCGGATCATCAGCGCGACGGTCAGGAAATCGCGATATTTGAGGTCGAGCGCCTGCGGCAGCGAGGTCGGAAGCGGGTGGATCCGTCCAGCGAGCTCGCGCATCGGGGCCGACGAGATGACGTGTGCGGCGCGGATGAAGCAGTCACCGTTGGGGCCGGCGGCGGTGACGCGCCAGCCGTCGGCGTCGCGGCTAAGCTGTTTCAGCGCATGGCCCAGCAGCACCGAGTTGCCGCCCTCAATCACTTTGTCGCGCGCGGCCTCCCACATCATGCCGGGCCCACGCCGCGGATAGCGGAAGCTCTCAAGCAGCGTCTTGGTTTCCATGCCGTCATTGGGCGTCTTGTTGAGGCCCAGCGAGCGCTTGAACCCGTCGATTACTGCCTTGCCGAGGCTTAGACCCTTGATGCGCTGGGCTGCCCAGTCGGCGGAAATCTCGTTGCAGGGCATGCCCCACACCTTCTCGGTGTAGGTCTTGAAGAAGATACCGAACAGCTTCGCGCCAAACTGGTTGATCGTCCAATCCTCGAAGCTCTTGGTGTCCTTATTGGGAAAGAGCTTCCAGCGCAGGTAGCTGGCCATGCACAGCGTTGACCGCCACAGTCCGAGGTTCATCAGCGCCTCGAACGCGCGCAGCGGATAGCTGTAGAACTTGCCCTCGTAATAGATGCGGCTCATCCGCGGGCGTTCGATGAAGTCGTCGGGCAGAATCTCGTTCCAGAGATCGACCACCTCGCGCGATTTCGAGAAGAAGCGGTGGCCGCCGATGTCGAAGCGGAAGCCCTTATGCTCGACCGTGCGGCTGATGCCGCCGACATAGACGGGATCCTTCTCGATCACCGTCACGCGCTTGCCGGCCTTGGTCAGCAGATAGGCGGCGGTCAGGCCGGCTGGCCCAGCGCCGATGATAGCAACGTCGACGTTGTCCTGCTGTTGGGTGGCCACACCCTTCTCCCCACAATTTAGCCAAACCGGAATGCCCGGGGAGGAATAATTTACGGTTAATGAGGCTTCCGCCGGCCGGGACGGATGACCGGGATATTCTTTCGGTCAAACAACGGGTAAACGGCCTCTGTCCGGGGGGACAAGGGACGGTGGCGTGGCTGTAGTGCGTCGCTTTGATTGGGTGCCCGCGGCATTGGCCGCTGCGGCGTTGGGATTGGGACTCACCTTTCGCTTCTGGCGAATCGGGAGCGAGCCCTTGTGGCTCGACGAGGCCTATAGCGCCTTCGCCGCGGACCATGGGTTCGCCTTCCTGTGGCGCGTCGTGCCGCATTATGAAACGCATCCGCCCTTCTTTTACGCGTTGGTGCATGTCTGGCGCCTGCTCGTCGGCGACGGGCTGCTGGCGGGGCGACTGCTGGGTTTGCTCTGCGGTCTGGCGACATTATGGGTCGGCGGAATCGCGGCGAGCCGACTGGCGCGGCTGACTCGGATGCGCGACGAGCAGCGGCGCTGGCTCGTCGCGAGCATGGTGGTGCTACTCTCGCTCCACCCGCTGACGATCGAGATGAGCCGCCAGCTCCGGCCCTATGCGGTGATGATCCTTGTTTACACCGCGGCGCTGCCTGCCTTCCTGCGATTGGTGGAAGATAGCATCCTGCGCCATGCGCCGAATCGTCGCGCGCTTCTTGTGGTCTTCGTGGCGCAGGCCCTGATGCTGTGGTTGCACAGTCTGGGGCCGCTTTTTGCCTTTGCGATGGCGCTCGCGCTCCTTGCGGCGGTGCTGCGTCCCGGATTGACCAGAGACGATCGGCTTTGGCTGGCGGTGGGCGAGGTGGTGGTCGGCCTTGTCTATCTTCCAGCCTTCCTGATCCTGCGCGAACAGGCGCCGACCTGGATGGCGGGCAGCTGGTTGCGGTTCGCGCCGGCCAGCCTCTGGGTCAGCGTCGGCCAAATCTATCTCGATTGGAACTTCTGGGGCCGCCTTGTGGGCCTGACGGCGGCGGTGGTCGGTGCCGTACTGTTGCTCGGCAGGATCGGCGGGCGTCGCATGGCGGTGATCCTGGTGCTGTTGGCGACGGTACCGATGGCGCTCTCGCTGCTTGTCTCGTTGGCGATCGCGCCGGTGTTCATCGATCGCACGCTCAGTCCCACCGCGATTCCGGCACTGCTGCTGGTCAGCGTCGGCCTTGCTTGGCCGGGGCGCCGTGCCTGGGCAGCCTTAGTAGCGCTCGCGGTCATCGCTGGATCTATGGTGGGCGTCGATCGCATCCTGCTGGCGAGGGGAGCTTTGCAGGATTGGTACGGTACGATTGCATGGCTGGCGCCACATGTCGGGCCGAACGATCGCGTGTGGGCCTATCCCAACGAAGGCGCACTGCCGCTAGCTTACGCGCTGCAGGATGAGCGACGGCGGCTGCCCGTTCTGCAGATCCCTGCGCCGGTTCCAGCGTTTCGTTCGGGCGGATTTTTCCCAAGCGGCAGCCGGGGTGTCGTCTCGCTGCACCCGGGCCAGATCGCGGCGCTGATGACGGCCGAGGCGGCGAAGGCACCGCCCACCATCTGGCTGCTGCGCTTGAATGCCGAAATCTACGATCCGGGCAACCCGATGCTCCACGCACTGGAACAGGATCGCACCGTTATCGCGCATCTTCGCCGGGGCCCGATCGACGTGATCGGACTCCGGCGCAGGGATTTAACGTCCGTCGCGGCGGCCGAGCAGGCGCAACCGTAGCGCATTGAGTTTGATGAAGCCGGCTGCGTCGCGTTGGTCATAGGCGCCGGCATCGTCCTCGAAGGTAACGACCTTCTCGGAATAGAGCGTGTCGGGCGACTTGCGGCCGACGATGTAGCAGCCACCCTTGTAGAGTTTGAGGCGGACGGTGCCGTTCACCTTGGCCTGCGAATGATCGATCGCGGCCTGGAGCATCTCGCGCTCGGGCGAGAACCAGAAACCGTTATAGACGAGCTCAGCGTAGCGCACGGCCAGCTCGTCCTTGAGATGGGCTGCGCCGCGATCGAGCGTGATCTGCTCGATACCACGGTGGGCGGCGTGGTAGATGGTGCCGCCGGGCGTTTCGTACATGCCGCGCGATTTCATGCCGACGAAGCGGTTCTCAACCAGATCGAGACGGCCGATGCCATGCTTGCGGCCGAGCTCGTTGAGCGCCGCCAACAGAGTCGCCGGTGACATCGCCTCGCCATTCAGGGCGACGCCGTCGCCCTTCTCGAAGTCGACGGTGATGTACTGGGGCGTGTCGGGCGCATCCTCCGGGTTAGCGGTGCGCGAGTAGACATAATCCGGCACCTCTTCCCACGGATCCTCAAGCACCTTGCCCTCGGACGAGGTGTGGAGAAGATTCGCATCGGTTGAGAAGGGGGATTCGCCGCGCTTGTCCTTGGGTACGGGGATCTGATGCTTCTCGGCATATTCGATCAACTTGGTGCGGCTGGTCAGATCCCATTCGCGCCACGGAGCGATCACCTTGATGTCGGGCTGGAGCGCGTAATAGCCGAGCTCGAAGCGGACCTGGTCATTGCCCTTGCCGGTCGCGCCGTGGGAGACGGCATCGGCGCCGACCATCCGCGCGATCTCGATCTGGCGCTTCGCGATCAGCGGCCGCGCGATCGAGGTGCCGAGAAGATACAGGCCCTCGTACATCGCGTTGGCGCGCATCATCGGGAACACATAGTCGCGGGTGAATTCCTCACGCAGGTCGTCGATGAAGATATGCTCGTCCTTGACGCCCATCAGCTTCGCCTTGGCGCGCGCGGGTTCGAGCTCTTCACCCTGGCCGAGATCGGCAGTGAAGGTGACGATCTCGCACTGATAGGTTTCTTTCAGCCATTTGAGGATGACGCTGGTATCGAGGCCGCCCGAATAGGCGAGGACCACGCGATTGACGGGCTGCGTCATGGCTGATTCCTTATTGGCGAGGGAGTGACGAAACGCGCGCGCCTGTGCCATCGCGTGGCCGGCGGTTCAAGCTGCCCTGTCGCTGGAGGAATGCGGATGTCGAGGAAGTGGTTGCTGCTGCCGATTGTCGGTTGGGCTGGGGCCGCGCTCGCCGATCCGCCGCCTGTCACGCGTGCAGAGGTCGGATCGCGGGCGGAGGAAATGTTCGCGAAGGCCGACACAAATCATGACGGCTTTCTCAGTCGCGACGAATATCACGCCTCGATCCTGGCGCGGGCGAAGCAGTTCGACGCGCAGGTGACGCCGCAGGGGCTGGCGGCGGCCGACGCGATGTTCGACGCGGTCGATATTCATCATGACGGGCGCGTCTCCCATGCCGACTTCGTCGCGGCCGCGCTCGCCCATTTCGACGGCGCGGATCTCAACCATGACGGCAAGGTCACACCCGACGAGGCGCGTAAGGCTGCGAAGCTCAAGCAGAAGGCGATGAAAAACGGGCGATGATGGCGTCGGGCGACTCTTCGGCCGCCCGCAGAGCACCCTCAGCCTCACCCATATAGTCGCGCGTGATCGGCAGCGCGCGGCGGTTGCGCGTGAATTGGAGCTGGAAGTTGACCATTTCGCCCCAGCGGAACGCGGTCATCGCGCCCGCCAGATAGAATCGCCACATACGATAGAAGCGCTCGTCATAGAGCGCGATGATCTGATCCTTGGCCTGGCCAGTGCGGGCATACCAATGCTCGATGGTGAGGCCATAATGGAGCCGCAGTACCTCAACGTCGCAGAGGACCAACCGCTCATACTCACTCGCCGCCACCGTCTCAGACAGGGCGGGGATGTAGCCGCCCGGGAAGATATATTTGGCAGTGAAGCTGTCGGTAAAGCTCGGCGGGCCCAAGCGGCCGATGGTGTGAATCAGCGCCACGCCGTCGTCGGTCAGCAGCTCGCGGATCCGGCCGAAGTACTCGCGATAGTGCGGCACGCCGACATGCTCGAACATGCCGACCGAGACGATCCGGTCGAAGCGGCCCGTCAACGCGCGGTAATCGACAAGCTCGAATCGCACCCGATCGGCGACGCCGGCCTCCAGTGCGCGGGCCCTGGCGACCCTATGCTGCTCCTCCGAGAGCGTAATGCCTAACACGTCGACGTCGGCGACGCGGTTCAGGTAGAGCGCCATGCCGCCCCAGCCGCAGCCGATGTCGAGCACCTTCTGACCGGGCTTCAGCGCCAGCTTGGCGGCGATATGCGCCTTCTTGTCGAGCTGCGCCTGATCGAGATCCTGCTCGACATTCTCTTCCGTGAAGTAGGCGCAGCTATATTGCCGGTCGCGATCGAGAAAGAGATCATACAGCCGGTCGGACAGGTCGTAATGATGCGCGACGTTGCGCCGCGCCTGTCGCAGCGAGTTGGCGCGGCCGAGCTTCCTCAGCCAGGGATTCTCTCCGATTCGCAGGCCGTCGTCGACGTTCTTCTCCCAGGCGACGTTGAACCGGAACAGGTCAAGGAAGGCAACGATATCGTCCTCATCGACATCCATTCGGCCGTCCATATAGGCTTCCGCGAGGCCGAGCGTCGGCCGGCGCATGATGTCGAGCGGCACTCGCCTGTCATGGAATCGGATATGGACCGGGGGACGCCGAGGGTCGGGCGCACCATAACGGCGCGCTCGCCCCGAAGCCTCGGTGACGACGAGCTCGCCCTCGCGGACGATACGGCGAAGGAACGCATCCAGCAGCATTTCGGGAGGCAGCCTAAGCGGTTAGACCTCCCTTTCGCAAGATCAGCCGAGCGCCGCGAGCTTTTCTTCGGCGAGACGATCCAATTCGGCTCGGCTCCGCCGTTCTGCGCTGGTCTTGAGCTGACCGCAGGCGGCATCGATGTCACGTCCCCGCGGGGTGCGAACCGGCGCGGAGATACCGGCCTCGAACACGATGTTCGAGAAGGACCGGATCCGCTCGGGTGTCGAGCATTCGTAGACGGCGCCGGGCCACGGATTGAACGGGATCAGGTTCACCTTGGCTGGCAGGTGGTATTTGCGAATCAGCCGGACTAGCTCGCGGGCATCCTCATCGCTGTCGTTCTTGTCCTTCAGCATCACATATTCAAAGGTGATGCGGCGCGCATTGTTCGCGCCCGGATAAGCTGCGCAGGCAGCCAGCAGCTCCTCGATGCCGTATTTGCGGTTCAGAGGCACGATTTCGTCGCGCACCTCCTTCGTCACCGCATGGAGCGAGACGGCGAGGTTGACGCCGATTTCCTCGCCCGCGCGGGCCATCATCGGCACCACGCCCGAGGTGGAGAGGGTGATGCGACGCTTGGAAAGCGCGAGGCCATCGCCGTCCATCACGATCTTCAGCGCGTCACGCACCGCGTCGAAATTATAGAGCGGCTCGCCCATACCCATCATCACGATGTTGGTGAGCATGCGGCCCTCGGGCTGGCTTGGCCATTCCCCGAGCGCGTCGCGGGCCAGCATTACCTGGCCGACGATCTCGCCCGGTGTAAGGTTGCGCACCAGCTTCATCGTTCCGGTGTGGCAGAAGCGGCAGTTGAGCGTGCAGCCCACCTGGCTCGAAACGCACAGCGTGCCGCGATCCGCGTCAGGGATGAATACCATCTCGAAATCATGGCCGTCGGGTGAACGAAGTAGCCACTTCCGCGTGCCGTCGGTGGAGACCTGCGCCTCGACCACCGCCGGGCGCTCGACCGTGAAACGCTCGGCTAGCCAAGGGTGCTGCGCCTTGGCGATGTCCGTCATGGTGACGAAATCGGTGGCGCCGCGATTGTAGATCCAGTGCCAGAGCTGCTTGGCGCGCAGCTTCGCCTGCTTGGGCTCCAGCCCCGCCGACTCCAGCTCCACGCGAATCTGGTCGCGCGTGAGGCCGACGAGGTCAATCTTGCCGTCCTCACGCAGCGGCGCGGTGCGCGGAACGGGCACGGGATCGACGTGGCCGGGAATCGGCATCAAGTTCGGAGCGGTCTGCATGGTCGCGCACATAGGCGAAGATCCCGCACTTTTCCAGTTCAGCGCCGCAGCGGGCAGGCAAGCAGGGCCGAATCGATTGCGCTTGCAGCGCCGCGCAGCCGGTAGCCGTCGGCAAAGGGAACGCCCTTTGGGGAGACGCTGCTCACGCTCATGGAGCTGCCCGAGCGCATCGCCGCGACGATCGCAGCGTCGGCGCGGCGATCCCGGGCCCAAGCGTCGCGGCCCTGCGCCAGCAGTGCGAAACTGCTGTCGCCGATGCTGAGCGTCACCGGAGCGCCGTCACGGTGATCGTGGCTGAGCCGGATCGCTAACTGGGCGCGGATCCGGCGTGCGGGCCAGCTGGCCACAGAGGCGAAGGCGCCACGTCCGGTGGCGCGGGTTTCGGGCGGCGGCTCGGCAATCGCGAAGCAGCGGGTCGGGGTGTCGACCGGCCCCTCCCGGAAGGCCCCCCAGTCGCGGAAGACCGCAATTGCGGTGCGATCGTCCGGGGCTGCCGGCGCTGCGCTTGGCAGCACCGTCAGCATCGCTGCGATGGTCGCCCAAATGCGAGTTTCAACCCTGAAAGCCGCCATAATCTGGTCCCTGTTGCCGATCGGTCACAGCGAAAGTTGCGTTTATGTGACGTTCATGTTGCGGGCGCCAGAGGGCTGCGCCGCACCCCGGCTCCCCCCTCCCTGCCGGGGTGCGATGTAAGGAGAATTCGTATGCGTCGTATTGCTTTCGCCGCGCTGATGGCACTGCCGCTCGCCGTTGTCGCCTCCCCCGCCGTTGCTGAGACCGCTGCCCCCTTCACCGGCGCGCGCATCGGCGCGACCCTGGGTTACGACCATGTCAACGGCAAGGGTGGTTTCACCTATGGTGGCGCGATCGGCTATGATGCCGCCGTCGCCTCGAAGATCACGCTGGGCGGCGAGGCCACCTTCGAGGATTCGACCGGCAAGGGTGACGGCATCCATGCCTCGCGCGATGTCGCGATCTCGGGCCGCATCGGCTACGTCCTGACGCCGAAGATCCTCGGCTTCGCCAAGGTCGGCTACGACACCACCCGGTTCGAGTTCGCCGGCAGCCACGCCAACTTTGAGGGCGTACGCTACGGCGGCGGCCTGGAATATGCCGTGACCCCGCACACCTACGTCTCGGCTGAATATCGTCGGACCGACTATGAGTCGGGTATCGGCAGCCGTGACGCTGCGATCGCGGGCTTCGGCGTCCGCTTCTGATCGGGCGGCCCGTCTTTGCGGCGGGCGCGAAATGAGGGCCGGGGCGGCATCGCTCCGGCCCTTTTGCTTGGGGCTGGCGGCGGCCGAAGCGGACGCTATAACCGGCTCCCAATCATGCGTGTAGCGGGGACGGAATGAAGGCGACGATCGAGCGTGCAACGCTTCTGAAGGGGCTGAGCCATGTCCAGTCCGTGGTGGAGCGGCGCAACACCATCCCGATCCTGTCGAACGTCCTCATCGAGGCGGCGGCGGGCGGCGGCCTCAAGTTGATGGCGACCGATCTCGACCTCCAAATCGTCGAGACGGTCGATGCCGCGGTGGACACGCCCGGCGCCACCACGGTGTCGGCGCACACGCTGTTCGACATCGTGCGCAAGCTGCCCGAGGGTTCGCAGGTCCAGCTGACCGCGGCCGAGGGTAAGATGCTGGTGACGGCGGGCCGCGCCCGCTTCAACCTGGCCACGCTGCCGCGCGATGATTTTCCGGTGATCGCCGAGGGCGAGCTGCCAACCAACTTCGATCTGCCCGCCGCGACGCTGCGCCAGATCATCGACAAGACGCGCTTCGCCATCTCGACCGAGGAGACGCGCTATTATCTGAACGGCATCTACGTCCATGCCTCGGAAGAAGGATCGGACGGCCCGGTGCTCAAGGCTGCCGCCACCGATGGTCACCGCCTTGCGCGTATGACGGTGCCGCAGCCGCAGGGCGCGTCGGGAATGCCGGGCGTCATTATCCCGCGCAAGTGCGTCGGCGAGCTCCGCAAGCTGCTCGATGAAGTTGACGGCTCGGTCGAGGTGTCGCTGTCGGGGACCAAGATTCGCTTTGGGCTCGGTACCGCCATCCTGACGTCGAAGCTGATCGACGGCACCTTCCCTGATTATTCGCGCGTGATTCCGACCGCGAACGACAAGCTGCTCAAGATCGATCCCAAGAGCTTCATGGAAGGTGTCGACCGCGTCGCCACCATCGCCAGCGAGAAGACGCGTGCGGTGAAGATGACCCTTGATCGCGACAAAATCACGCTGTCGGTGACGTCGCCAGAGAACGGCACGGCGGCCGAGGAAGTGCCGGGCCTTTACGCATCGCTCGGCTTTGATATCGGCTTCAATGCACGCTATCTGATGGACATCCTCGGCCAGATCGAGGGCGACGAAGTGGAGGTCCATCTGGCCGACGCCGCCGCCCCGACTCTGATTCGCGAGGGCGAGAAGGCGCCGGCGCTCTACGTCCTCATGCCGATGCGGGTCTAAGCGCCAGGATCTTGGACGGCTCGCCGATCCCGACGACTGCCGCCCGCCTCCGATCCATTCTCGGGGGCGCGGCGGGCAACCTCGTTGAGTGGTATGATTGGTACGCTTATTCGGCTTTCGCGCTCTATTTTGCCGGCACCTTCTTCCCCAGGGCGGACCCAACCGCGCAGCTGCTGAATACCGCCGCTATCTTCGCGGTCGGGTTCGTCATGCGACCCATTGGCGGCTGGCTGATGGGTGCGTTCGCCGATCGCCGGGGGCGCAAGGCGGGCCTCACGCTCTCGGTGGTGCTAATGTGCCTGGGCTCGATGCTGATAGCGGTCTGCCCATCCTACGCCCGGGTGGGCGCTTTGGCCCCGGCGATCCTCGTGCTGGCGCGCCTGCTCCAGGGTTTGAGCGTTGGCGGGGAATATGGGGCAAGCGCGGTCTACTTGTCGGAGATGGCGGGGCAGCGGCACCGCGGCTTCTGGTCCAGCTTCCAATATGTGACGCTGATCTCGGGTCAGCTGGTCTCGCTGGCATTGTTGCTGGTGCTGCAGGCGTTGCTCAGCGCCCGGCAGATGGAGGCGTGGGGCTGGCGTATCCCCTTCGCGGTCGGCGGTCTGCTGGCGCTCGTTGTGTGGCGCATTAGGCGCGGCCTGGCCGAGACCGAGAGCTTCCACCGGGCGGCGCAGGCGGACATCCGGCGAGGTGTGGTTGCCGATCTGCTCGGCCGACACCGGCGCGAGGCGGCGCTGGTGCTGGCGTTGACGGCAGGCGGCACCGTCGCCTTCTATGCCTATTCGATCTACATGCAGAAATTCCTCGTCAATACGAGCGGGTTCAGCCGGGAGGCGGCGAGTGCGATCATGGCGGTGGCGCTCCTGCTCTACAGTGCGCTCCAGCCGGCGGCCGGCGCGCTAAGCGACCGGATCGGCCGCAAGCCGCTGATGGTTTCCTTCGGGATGTCCGCGACATTGCTGACGGTGCCGCTCTTCACCGCGCTCGAAAATGTCCATTCCGTGCCGCTGGCCTTCGCGCTGGTGATGGCGGGGCTAATCTCGATCACCGGCTATACCGCGATCAACGCCGTGGTGAAGGCCGAGCTGTTCCCGGCCGAAGTCCGGACGATTGGCGTGGCGCTGCCCTATGCGATCGCCAACGCACTGTTCGGGGGAACCGCCGAATATGTCGCGCTGTGGTGCAAGAACGCGGGATATGAGCGTGGCTTCTACTGGTACGTGACCGCGCTCGTGGCTGTATCGCTGATCGCATATCTGCGGATGCGGGAGACGCGGGACAGCAGCGCGATCACGGAGGATTGATCGGGCCGGCGGGGAGCTTAGGGAGGAAAGCGTGATCGTCTCGCGCCTAATCCTCACCGATTTCCGTTCTTACGCGACCGCCACGGTGCAGGCGGGACCGGGCTTCGTCGTCTTCACCGGCGAGAATGGGGCAGGCAAGACCAACGTGCTTGAGGCCGTTTCGCTGCTTGCGCCGGGCAAGGGGCTGCGGGGCGCGAACTTGTCGGAAATGGCGCGAAGCGACGGGCCGGGCGGTTTCGCAATCGCCGCGCGCCTGGGCAACGACGTCGAGATTGGCACCGGCGCCACGCCGGTCGCCCCCGAGCGCCGGCAGGTGCGGATCAACGGTGCGGCGGCGGCGGCGACCGTGCTGTCCGAATGGCTCTCGATCCTGTGGCTGACGCCCGCGATGGACCGGCTGTTCATCGAGGGAGCGAGCGGCCGGCGCCGCTTTCTCGACCGGCTGGTGATGGCGCTCGAACCGACACACGGCCACCACGCTGCGCGTTTTGAGGCGGCGATGCGCGCGCGCAATAAGCTCCTCACCGAACCGGAGACGGCCGATCCCGCCTGGCTCGCCGCACTGGAGGCTGGGATGGCCGAGCATGGCGCCGCGATCGCCGCTGCCCGCGCGCGCACCGTAGAGGCGCTGGCGATCCGGCTTTTGGCGGAGGTCGAAGGGCCATTCGCGCGCGCCGGGCTGGCGCTCGAGGGCTGGCCAGCGGCGGATGAAGCCGCCTTCGTAGCGGAGCTGCGCGCGGGGCGTGGGCGCGATTCGGCGGCCGGCCGGACGCTCGCTGGACCACACCGCTCCGATCTCGTCGTCACCCATCTCGGCAAGGCGCAGCGGGCCGACCGCTGCTCGACCGGCGAACAGAAGGCGTTGCTGCTGGGAATCGTGCTCGCCCATGCCGGGCTGGTGGCGGAGCGGGCGGGGCGCCCGCCGGTGCTGCTGCTCGACGAGGTGGCGGCGCATCTCGATCCGTTCCGCCGCGCCGCGTTGTTCGAGCGGCTGGCGGCGACCGGCGGGCAGGTCTGGATGACGGGCACCGAGCGTGCGCTGTTCGACGGACTCGGCGCCGCGACATGGTTGGCGGTGGAGCATGGCGCCGTCCTGTCCGGCTGAGGCAGGTAGAAAAGCCTTTTCCACGAACAGCCGATGGAATTCGACCAACGGCGGGCGGCCCGCTGGCGGCATCGCGATCGTCTCCCTATCGTCCGCGCCGCCCGTCTCAGGAGCCGGACCTCATGCCCCGCCGCCGTTTCGATCGCCGTCGTGCCCCGCGCCGCGAGGTGCTGGGCTCGCTCGCGATGGCGGTGGCGATGTTCGTTTCAGTGCTGGTGCTGCCGTTCGGCCGCGTGCACGCCGGGGCTTGCCGAATCGTTTCGACGCTGTCGGGGCAGGGCGACGGCATGCCGTGCGGGCTAATGGCGCTCCACATCAGCATCGACACCGACCAGAGCCCCTTTCTCTCTATATCGGTGACGCCGCTGAAGCTCCCCATTTCGCTTTAGTTTCGGGTCATCCATCCCTATATCATCGGCATGGCAAGCATTCCTGAGCAGAACGACTACGGCGCCTCCTCCATCAAGGTGCTGAAGGGCCTCGATGCCGTGCGCAAGCGGCCGGGCATGTATATCGGTGACACCGATGATGGATCGGGCCTCCACCACATGGTGTTCGAGGTATCAGACAACGCTATCGACGAGGCGCTCGCCGGTCATTGCGACCGCGTGCTGATCACGCTCAACCCGGACGGTTCGGTCTCGGTGGAGGACAATGGCCGTGGCATCCCGACCGGCATTCACCCCGAAGAGGGCGTGTCGGCGGCCGAGGTCATTATGACTCAGCTCCACGCTGGCGGTAAGTTCGACAATGCCGACGACGGAAATGCCTACAAGGTCTCGGGCGGCCTGCACGGCGTCGGCGTGTCGGTGGTGAATGCGCTTTCTGATTTTCTCGATCTCACCATCTGGCGCGATGGCGAGGAAAGCTACATGCGCTTCGAGCGCGGCGACGCGGTCGCTCCGCTGAAGACGGTGGGACCGGCCGGCGAGCGGCGCGGCACTCGCGTTACCTTCCTGCCCAGCGCCGAGACGTTCAAGATCACCGAGTTCGACTTTGAGAAGTTGGAGCATCGCTACCGCGAGCTGGCCTTCCTGAATTCGGGTGTCCGCTTGTTCCTGATCGATGCGCGCCATGCCGAGCGCAAGGAGGTCGAGCTGTTCTACGAGGGCGGGATCGCCGCCTTCGTGAAGTATCTCGACCGCGCCAAGACCCCGTTGATGCCCGATCCGATCGCGATCAACGGCCAGCGCGACGATGTCGGCATAGATGTCGCACTGGAGTGGAACGACAGCTATTATGAGCAGGTTCTCTGCTTCACCAACAATATCCCGCAGCGCGACGGCGGAACGCATCTGGCGGCCTTCCGCGCGGCGTTAACCCGCACCCTCAACAACTATGCCGACAAGTCCGGCATGTTGAAGAAGGAGAAGGTGACGCTCACCGGCGACGATATGCGCGAGGGGCTCACCGCAATCGTCTCGGTGAAGCTGCCCGATCCCAAGTTCAGCTCGCAGACCAAGGACAAGCTCGTCTCGTCCGAGGTGCGCCAGCCCTTGGAATCGCTGATGGCGGATAAGCTGGCCGAATGGCTGGAGGAAAATCCCGCGCACGGCCGCGCGATCGTCGGCAAGGTGATCGATGCCGCCGCCGCGCGCGAGGCGGCCAAAAAGGCGCGCGAACTCACCCGTCGCAAGGGCGTCATGGACATCGCTTCGCTGCCCGGCAAGCTCGCCGACTGCCAGGAGCGCGATCCCGCCAAGTCCGAACTGTTCATCGTCGAGGGTGATTCGGCCGGTGGTTCGGCCAAGCAGGGGCGCAACCGCCACAATCAGGCGATCCTGCCGCTAAAGGGCAAAATCCTGAACGTCGAGCGCGCGCGCTTTGATCGGATGCTGTCCTCCAAGGAGGTCGGCACGCTGATCCAGGCGCTCGGCACCGGCATCGGCCGCGACGATTTCAACGCCGACAAGCTGCGTTATCACAAGATCGTCATCATGACCGACGCCGATGTCGACGGCGCTCACATCCGCACGCTGCTGCTGACTTTCTTCTATCGGCAGATGCCGGAGCTGATCACGCGTGGGCATCTCTTCATCGCCCAGCCGCCGCTCTACAAGGTCGCGAAGGGGCGCTCGGAGGTCTATCTCAAGAACGAAGCAGCGCTCGACGATTATCTGGTCGAGGCCGGCGTCACGACAATGGCGCTCGATACGGTCGGCGGCCGCCGCTCGGGCAATGACCTTCAGACCTTGATCGACCATGCCCGGCGCATGCGGACGCTCATGTCCTATGTGCCGCGCCGTTACGAACCTGCGATGGTGGAAGCGCTGGCGTTGACCGGCGCGCTTGACCTCCAGGCCGACCGGCCCGCTGCTGCCGCGCGTGTTGCCGCCTGGCTCGGTGCTGCCGATCCGGAAGCGGAGTGGACCGGCGAGGCTTCAGCCGAGGGCGGCTATCATCTCGTTCGCAAGTGGCGCGGCGTCAGCGACCATCATGTCGTCGATGCAGCTTTCCTGGGGTCGGCCGAAGCGCGCAAGCTGCACGCGCTCGCCTCCGAGCAAGCGGAGGCCTACGCCCAGCCTTCGCGGCTTGTCTCGATCAAGACCGCCGAGCGCGTCGAATCGGACGAGGACGAAGCGCCGGTCGACCCCAAGGGCAAGGTGATCGGACGTCCGTCCGAACTGCTGGAGGCGGTGTTTGCCGCCGGCCGCAAGGGGCTCTCGATCGCGCGCTACAAGGGTCTCGGCGAGATGAACGCCGAGCAGCTCTGGGAGACGACGCTCGATCCTTCCAACCGCTCGCTTCTTCAGGTCGAGGTGGCCCAGGCCGATGTCGCCGACGAGATCTTCACCCGCCTAATGGGCGATGTGGTGGAGCCTCGTCGCGAGTTCATCCAGGAAAATGCGCTGTCTGTCGCCAACCTCGATGTGTGAGGTTGCGCGGGAGGCAATTGTTGACAACGCAATCATCATTGATCCGTTCGCACTTGCAAAATGACATGACGCAGTGCACAAGAAACCTGCCTTTCAGGCATCCTCTCCTAAAACTTCAGGCCGTCCCTCGGGGCGGCCTTTTTTTATGTCGGGTCAGCGCGCAAGCAGCTTCTGGCGGCGCCGTTGCACCGAGGAGCCTAAGCCCAGCGCCTCGCGATATTTGGCGACCGTACGGCGCGCGATGTCGAAGCCTCGCTCATGCAGCAGATCGACCAGCGCATCATCGGAGAGGATGGCATCAGGCTTCTCGTCGGCGATCAGCTTGCCGATGTGGCTCTTCACCGCCTGCGCCGAGGCGGCCTCGCCGCCATCCGCGGCCTGGATCGCGCTGGTGAAGAAGTATTTGAGCTCGAAAAGCCCCCGGTCACAGGCGAGATATTTGTTCGAAGTGACGCGGCTCACTGTCGATTCATGCATGCCGATTGCATCGGCCACGGCTTTCAGCGTCAGCGGGCGGAGATGCTCCACGCCTTGACGGAAAAACCCCTCCTGCTGCTTCACGATCTCGGTAGCGACCTTGGTGATGGTGCGGGCGCGCTGGTCGAGCGCCTTCAATAGCCAGTTGGCACTCTGCAGGCATTCGCCCAGCCAGGCGCGGCTTGCTTGATCATGCGCGCCCCCGCTCAACTCCGTATAATAGCTGCGATTGACGATCAGACGGGGCAGGGTGGTGCTGTTGAGCTCGATAGCCCAGCCCTTTGCCGTCCGCGCGACGAAGATATCAGGTACCACTGCCTGCATGTCCGCCACCGCGAAGCGTAATCCCGGCTTGGGGTCGTAGGCGCGGAGCTCGCGGATCATGTCCGCGAGATCCTCGTCATCCACTCCGCAAATGCGGCGGAGCTGGGGCAGGTTTCCACGTGCGAGCAGGTCGAGATGGGCGATCATCGCTGCCATCGCGGGATCGTAGCGGTCAGCCTCGCGGGCCTGGAGCGCAAGGCATTCGGCGAGGTCACGCGCGCCGACGCCGGTGGGGTCGAGACCCTGGACCACGCACAGCACCTGCTCGACCTCCGCGAGCGTGGCGCCGAGGCGCTGGGCTATGTCGAGCGGGGTGATGGTCAGATAGCCCGCTTCGTCGAGCGCATCGATGATGTGGCTCGCGATGGTCAGTCCGCGGCCCGACAGGATCTCGCCGGCTTGCGCCATCAGATGGTCGGTAAGGGACAGGTTGCCGGTCAGCGTGTCCTGAAAGTCGCCGCTTTCACCGCCGCCCGCGCCGGTCGCGCTAAGGCCGAGCGAGCCGTCGAGGCCCTGGCCGCTGCCCACCATGTCGGCGACGGAGTCATGATGAAAGGTCTCGGCTGCATAGTCGACGTCAAGAGGGGCCTCGTTGTCGCTCGCCGACAGGCCGCTGAGCGCATCGGTGGGCTCGAACTCGACCTCGGCGTCGCCGCCGTCCTCAGATTCGGAGGTGGGCGCTTCGCTCTCGTCGGCACCCCCCGCCTCGATCAGCGGATTCTTCTCGAGCTCCTCTGCGATGAACGCTTCAATCTCGAGGTTGGAGAGCGCCAGCAGCTTGATCGCCTGCTGGAGCTGCGGCGTCATCACCAGCGACTGCGACTGCCGCAGATCGAGGCGGGGGCCGATCGCCATGGAGGCCTCGGGCTAGGCCGAGCCGGAGAGGAGCAGGCGCGTCGTCACAGCTCGAACCCCTCGCCGAGATAGAGGCGGCGCACGTCGGGGTTGGCAACAAGTGCCGCCGGTGAACCCTGGAATAGCACCTTGCCATCATAGATGATGCAGGCGCGATCCACGATGTCGAGCGTCTCGCGGACATTGTGGTCGGTAATCAACACGCCGATGTCGCGGCGCTTCAAATCCTTCACCAGATCGCGGATGTCGCTGATCGAGATCGGATCGATGCCGGCAAAGGGCTCGTCGAGCAGCATGATTGAGGGCTCGCCGGCGAGCGCGCGCGCAATCTCGCAGCGTCGCCGCTCGCCGCCCGACAGCGCGGTGGCGCGGGCGTCGCGCAGGTGGCTGATGTGGAATTCCTCGAGCAGCGTGGTGAGGCGCAGCTCGCGCGCGCTCGGATCGGGCTCGCTCAGTTCTAGCACGGACAGAATGTTCTGCGCGACGGTCAGCCCGCGGAAGATCGAGGTTTCCTGCGGCAGATAGCCGAGGCCCAGGATCGCGCGGCGATACATCGGCAGCGCGGTGATGTCTTCACCGTCGAGCAGGATGCGGCCGGCGTCGGGCTTCACCAGACCCATCACCGAGTAAAAGCTGGTCGTCTTGCCGGCGCCGTTGGGGCCGAGCAGGCCGACCACCTCGCCGCGCGCCACCTCGAG
>OUNM010597370.1_pt1 | contig 54127 bp, 55 predicted proteins | sample 1769961 | NCBI WGS metagenome assembly OUNM01 (sample SAMEA3914820, study PRJEB12502) | metagenome | biome: forest; material: soil | place: USA | collected 2012-03-12 | depth 0.3 m
CCGTCCAGGCGAAAGGTTGGAATCCAGGCCGTGACGGAGGAGCGCCGCCCGTCCCGGCCTCGCGCAAGCACGGACTCGCAAACGAGCGAAGCGATCGTCACTCCAATCCGTCACGTCCCGGCCCGTCCGATCGCCCAGCCTGAACGCGCGCCGTCGTCCACCACCCCCTTCGCGCCGTTCGTCGCGCGCCCGGTCCGCGCCCGCGTCGCGCTCGCCCAGAATGCGCGCTCCGCCCCTACCGCCTGCCGCCCCATGACGCTTCCCGTCCGCCTGCCCAGCCCGTCCCGCCCCGCCCACTGCCGCCGCGGCAACGCGCCCGTCCGCCTCGCGGTCGCCGCCGGCCTGTCGACGCTGTGCCTCGCGGCCGCCGCGCAGTCCTACACGGTCACCATCCAGGACCATGTGGCCGGCCACGAGCATGCGCAGGCGCTGGGGGGCGGGCGCGTGCAGGTGGAGTCCAGCTACCGGGACAACGGCCGCGGACCCGACCTGCACGAGACGTTCACGCTCGACGCGCACGGCGCGCTGCGCCAGTACGGTGCCACCGGCCAGTCCACCTTCGGCGCGCCCATCGCCGAGACCTTCGCGCGCGACGCGACCGGCGCGCGCTGGCGCTCGCCCGCGGAGACCCGCGAGGCCCGCGCGGCCGGCACCGCGGCGACGCTGCAGGCCTACGTGCCCATCGAGCCCAGCGCCACCTACATGGCCACGGTGGCCCGCCTGGCGCTGCGCCGCCCCGGCCAGCCGCTGCCGTGCTGGACCGGCGGGCAGGTCACGGCCCAGCGCGTCGAGACCTTCACGCTCGACCAGCCGCACCGCGTGGTGCTGGACCTGGTGCGCCTGCAGGGCCTCGACTTCGAGCCCAGCTACGTGTGGCTGCGCCATGGCGCGTCCCAGGCGCTGTTCGCGGTGGTGACGCCGGGCTTCGCGGTGGTGGAGGAGGGCTTCGAGCCCGCCGCCAAGGTGCTGCTGCCGCGGCAGCTGGCCGCGGACCGCGCGCTGCGGGCCGACCTGGCCAAGCGCCTGGCCCATCCGGTGGGCGACGACCTGCTGATCCGCGACGTCCGCGTGTTCGATGCGGAGCACGCCACGCTGGGCGCGGCCAGCGACGTCTACGTCTCGCGCGGCCGCATCGCGCAGGTGCTGCCCGCCGGCTCGGTGCCGCGCGGGCGGTTCGCGGTGGTGGAGGGCGCGGGCCGCACGTTGCTGCCCGGCCTGTTCGACCTGCACGTGCACGACGGCCCGTGGGCGGGGATCATGCACCTGGCCGGCGGCGTCACCACCGGGCGCGACATGGGCAACGACAACGACGCGTTGCGCACCCTGATCCGCGAGATCGACGCCGGCACCAGCCTGGGCGAACGCGTCATCCCGGCCGGCTTCATCGAGGGCGAGAGCCCGTACGCGTCGCGCTCCGGCTTCGTGGTGGACAACGTGGACGACGCGCTGAAGGCCGTGGACTGGTATGCCCAGCGGGGGTATCCGCAGGTCAAGCTGTACAACTCCATCCACCCCGAGTGGGTCGCGCCCATCGCCGGTCGCGCGCATGCGCTGGGCCTGCGCGTCAGCGGCCACGTGCCCGCGTTCATGCGCGCGGAGCAGGCGGTGCTGGCGGGCTACGACGAGCTGCAGCACATCAACCAGGTGGCGCTGAACTTCCTGGTCTCTCCCACCGACGACACGCGCACGCTGCTGCGCTTCGAGCTGGTGGCCGACAAGGCGCGCACGATCGACCCGGACGGCGACGCCGTGGGCCGCTTCCTCGCGCTGCTGAAGGCGCATGGCACGGCCGTCGATCCCACCGCGGCCACCTTCGAGGCCCAGTTCACACAGCTGCAGGGCGAGGTCAATCCCAGCCTGGCCGACGTCGCCGACCACTACCCCGCCGTGCTGCGCCGCCAGCTGCACGTCAATTCCAGCGACGTGACGCCCGCCAACGTGGAGGGCCGCCGCGCCTCCTGGGCCACGCTGCTGCGCCTGATCGGCAAGCTGCACGCCGCGGGCGTGCCGCTGGAGGCGGGCACCGACGACACGCCCGGCTTCATGCTGCACCGCGAGCTGGCGCTGTACGTGCAGGCCGGCATCCCGCCCGCCGAGGCCCTGCGCATCGCCACCTGGAACGGCGCGCGCTTCACCCGCACGCTGGATCGCCTGGGCAGCGTCACGCCGGGCAAGCTGGCCGACCTGGTGCTGGTGGATGGCGACCCCACCACGCACATCGAGGACCTGCGCCGCATCGCCATGGTGGTGAAGGAGGGGGTGCTGTACTTCCCGGCGGAGCTCTACCCCGTGGTGGGCGTGCAGCCGTTCGCCAACGCGCCGGTGATCACGCAGGTCGGGCCCTGAGGATCCGCGCTGGAGGCACAATGCGCGTCGTGTTGCACTGCGGCAATGGCCGCGTCCCCCGTGCCGCACCTTCAGGACATCCACGATGAGCGCCCACTCCAGCCCCGCCGCCGCCAGCGCCGCCCGCGCGGCCGTCACGCTCCCGCGCCTGCGCGAGATGCGCGCGCGGGGCGAGAAGATCGCCATGCTCACCTGCTACGACGCCACGTTCGCCCAGGTGCTGGACGAAGCCGGCGTCGACACGATGCTGGTGGGCGATTCCCTCGGCAACGTGCTGCAGGGCCGCACCAGCACGCTGCCCGTCACGCTGGAGCACATGGCCTACCACACCGAGTGCGTGGCCCGCGTGCAGCCGGCGGCCTGGCTCATCACCGACATGCCTTTCGGCAGCTACGAAGGCGGCAAGGGCGCGGCGCTGGACGCCGCGGTCACGCTGATGCGCGCCGGCGCCCGGATGGTCAAGATCGAGGGCGGCGGCTGGACCCCGGAGATCGTGGCCCACCTGGTGGCCCGTGGCATCCCGGTCTGCGCCCACCTGGGCCTCACGCCCCAGCGCGTGCACGCCCTCGGCGGATTCCGCGTGCAGGGCAAGGACGAGGCGGCGGCCGAGGTGCTGCGGCGCGACGCGCGCGAGCTGGCCGAAGCCGGCGCCGCGATGATGGTGTTCGAGATGGTGCCCGCGGCGCTGGCGGCCGACATCACCCAGGCCAACCCCGAGCTGATCACGATCGGCATCGGCGCCGGTGGCGGCACGTCCGGGCAGGTGCTGGTGATGCACGACATGCTGGGCCTGGGCGCCGGCCGCAAGCCGCGCTTCGTGCGCAACTTCATGCTGGAAGGCGGCTCCATCGGCGCCGCGATCGGCCGCTACGTGGCCGCGGTGAAGGACGGCACGTTCCCCCAAGCCGACGTCCACACGTATTGAAATGACGGCCCCCACGCTCCCGCTGGTCGCTGCCCCCCGTGGGGGCTCATGCAGCGGACTGGCAAAGCCAGCTCCGCGCATGGCCCTTGGACGGGCCTGCGGCCGACCATCGGCTCGCTTCGCAACGCCCCCTTCTGCACGATGACCTGCGGATCATGAGAGTCGTCCACACCCTCGCCGACCTGCGCGCCGCGCTGGCCGGGTCCACCACCACGGCCTTCGTGCCCACGATGGGCAACCTGCACGAGGGCCACCTGGCCCTGGTGCGCGAGGCGGTGCGCCAGGGCGGCGCGCCCGTGGTGGCCAGCATCTTCGTCAATCGCCTGCAGTTCCTGCCGCACGAGGATTTCGACCGCTACCCGCGCACGCTGGCCCGCGATTGCGAGCTGCTGCAGGGCGCGGGCTGCGACCTGGTCTTCGCGCCGGACGAGGCCGAGCTGTACCCCGAGCCGCAGGTCTTCAAGGTGCTGCCGCCCCCCGACCTGGCCGACCTGCTGGAGGGCGAGTTCCGTCCCGGTTTCTTCACCGGCGTGTGCACGGTGGTGATGAAGCTGTTCCAATGCGTGCAGCCCGCGGTGGCCGTGTTCGGCCAGAAGGACTACCAGCAGCTGAAGGTCATCACCCGGATGGCCGAGCAGTTCGCGCTGCCCGTGCGCATCGTCGGGGCCCCCACCGTGCGCGCCGAGGACGGCCTGGCGCTGTCGTCGCGCAACGGCTACCTGGGCGAGGCCGAGCGGGCAGAGGCCGTCGCGCTGTCGCGCGCGCTGCAGGGCGCCGCGCAGGCCGTGCGCCACGGCGCCACCGAGCTGGCCGCCGTGGAACAGGCGCAGGCCGACGCGCTCAGGCAGCGCGGCTGGGCCCCCGACTACCTCACCATCCGTCGCCGCACCGACCTGCTGCCGCCCTCGCACGCCGAGCTGGCCGCCGGGCTGCCGCTCGTGGCCCTGGCCGCCGCGCGCATCGGCGCCACGCGGCTGATCGACAACCTCGAATTCTGAAGAAGCGCCCCGGCGCGAACGCACGATGAACGCTCCCGTCTCCCCGATCCAGATCCTGCGCCGCCCCGAGGCCGGCCACGCCGCGTGCTCGACGTCCACCGGCCACGCCACGGCCGAACGCTGGTCCGTCGACGCCATCGAGGCCCTGTTCGACCTGCCCTTCAACGACCTGCTGGTGCGCGCCCAGCAGGTGCACCGCGAGCACTTCCCGCCCAACTCGGTGGAGCTGGCCACGCTGCTGTCCATCAAGACCGGCGGCTGCCCGGAGGACTGCGGCTACTGCCCGCAGTCGGTGCACTACGACACCGGGGTCGAGGCCGGCAAGCTGATGGACCGCGCCGCGGTGGCCGAGGCCGCCCGCACGGCCAAGGCCCACGGCGCCACGCGGTTCTGCATGGGCGCCGCCTGGCGCGCGCCCAAGGACCGCGACATCGAGGCCGTGGCGCAGCTGGTGCGCGACGTCAAGGAGATCGGCCTGGAGGCCTGCTGCACGCTGGGCATGCTGTCCGAGCCGCAGGCCGCGGCGCTGAAGGATGCGGGCCTCGACTACTACAACCACAACCTCGACACGGCCCCCGAGGCCTACGGCCGCATCATCTCCACGCGTGACTACCAGGACCGCCTGGACACGCTGGGCCATGTGCGCCAGGCCGGCATCTCGGTGTGCTGCGGCGGCATCGTCGGCATGGGCGAGACGCGCCGCGAGCGCGCCGGACTGGTCGCGCAGCTGGCCAACCTCGACCCCTATCCGGAATCGGTGCCCGTGAACGAGCTGGTGCGCGTGGAAGGCACGCCGCTGGCCGACGAGGCCCCGCTGGATCCGCTGGAGTTCGTGCGGACCATCGCCGTGGCCCGCATCACGATGCCCACGGCCCGCGTGCGCCTGTCGGCCGGCCGCCAGCAGATGAGCGAGGCCGTGCAGGCGCTGTGCTTCCTGGCCGGCGCCAACTCGGTGTTCTATGGCGAGAAGCTGCTCACCACCGGCAATCCGGAGGTCGAGCGGGACCGCGCGCTGTTCGACAAGCTGGGCCTGACCACGCTGGCGCAGTCGGCCTGACGCGGCCGGACGCGGCCGTCGGCGGCCGCCCCGTCGGGCCGGAGCCCGCTCACGCGTGCATGTACCCGATCCGCGGCTGTTCCAGCGGCACGAAGATCCACAGCAGCACGTACAGCAGCACGCCCGTGCCGGCGCACAGCACCATCAGCACGAACGTCAGGCGCACGGCCCAGGAGGCCAGGCCCAGCGAGCGGGCGATGCCGCCGCACACGCCGCCCACCCAGCGGTCCAGCAACGTGCGCTGCAGGCCGTTGACGGCATCGATCGCGGGAGCGCCGCTTCCGGTTCCGGCGTAGCCCGCGCCCCCGGCGCCCGGCCGCGGCGGCACGCCGGCCGCCGTGTCGCGCGCTTCCAGTACGCGTGCCTTCGCACGGGTGAATTCGTCCTCCGTCAGCACGCCGCGCCGGCGCAGGTCGTCGAGTCGTTCGAGGTCGTCACCGAGGGACATCGTTTTCTCCTGGGAATCAGTGGTTCGATGGTTCCCAGCGTAGCGATGGCGGGCCCGCGCGTCAGGCCGCAAGCGACGGACAGCGGCGCGGGCCGATGGAGCGGCCCCATCGCCCGATGGCCCGTGCGGGAGCAGGCGGAATGCCGGCCGATGCGCGTCGATGCGGGCGTTTTCAGCGCCGCCGGTAATGCAGCTGCCACAGCAGCTGCCAGCTGCGGCCGCCGTCGCGGGAGCCCTCCCAGTCCCACGTGAACGCGTCGGGCCGGATGTCGCGGAACACCATGCGCTGCAGCGTCACGCTGCCGTCGGCCGCGGTCACGGGCGCGGTGGTGAACAGCCGGTTGGCCCCGTCCACGCTGCCCGTCAGCGCGAAGTAGCCGCCCTGGTTGTCGGCCCACGACTGCCGCCACAGGCCGCTGCCGGCCTGCAGCACGCTCAGGGACCGGCCCACGAGCCGCGGTGGCGGGTCGGCCGCGTCCTGCTCGAAATCCTCCTGGATGACGCGGCCGTCCAGCGTGCGCGCCACGTGGTTGCGGCCATGGCCGGGGCTGCCGTTCGCGTTCGTCCAGCGGACGTCCCAGTCGCCCAGCCAGAAGTCGAACAGGTCGACGGGCTGGGCGGGTTGGGCCGGCCGGGCCGGTGGCACCGGCGCGGCGGCGGACGCGGGCGGGGATGCCGGGGTGGCCACCTGGGCGCCGGCCGCGGGCACCAGGGCGGCGAACAGCGCCGGAAACAGCAGGCGGAGGCGGTGGGGGAAAGTCATCGCTGGCGGTCCGGAGTGGTTTCGCGCAGCATACGAATCCCGACCGGCCCGCGCGTTGCAAGGATTGCGCGAGACACCCCCGATGATCCTTCGCCAGCTGCCCGACCACCGCCTGGCCGACACCCCGGCCAACGCCGCCTTCCGCGCGTGGTTCTACGCGCGATGGGGCCGCGAGAACGCCGTCATCACCGGGCGCGCGTCGCGTGCGGAGTTCGCCCCGTTCACGCAGGCGCTGTCCGTCAAGCGGGCCTGGGGCGGCCAGGAGACCTACCTGTTGCCCGGGCGCCAGCTGGCCGTGGACGACGACCACCTGCTGGTGCTGCAGGCCGGCGTCACCTACGGCGCACGCATCGCCGGCGACCGCCCCGTCACCAGCCTGGCGGTGTTCTTCCGGCCCGGCCTGGCCGACGAGGTGGCCACGGCCGCCGCCACGACGACGCGGCAGGCCCTGGACGACGGCGTCGATCGCGCCGCGGCGCGCGCCCCCGCCTTCGCGGAGCACCTGCGCCCGGCGGACGACGACGTCGGCGCCCGCCTGCTGCAGCTCTACCGCGACGTGCAATCCGGCGAGGACGACGACGCCTGGCTGGAGGAGCGGCTGCAGGCCCTGCTGGCCGCCATGCTGCGTGCCGAGCCCGGCTGGCACGCGCGCGCCGAGCGCCTGGCGGACCTCAGCCACGGCACCCGCCAGGAGCTGCTGCGCCGGGTGGACCGCGCCACCGACCTGCTGCTGAGCGGCTACACCCAGCCGCTCACGCTGGCCGACCTGGCCCAGGCCGCCGGCCTGTCGCGCTTCCACCTGCTGCGGGCCTTCGCGCGCGTGCACGGGCGCACGCCCATGGCCCTGCGCACGCAGCTGCGCGTGCGCCACGCGCGGCGCCTGCTGGCCGACACGTCACTTCCGCTGGAGGACGTGGCCGCCGCGAGCGGCCTGGGCACGCGCCAGACCCTGTTCCGCCAGCTCCAGCGCCATGCCGGCGCGGGCGGGCAGGCCCTGCGCCAGGGCCTGCGCCCGGCGCCGGCGGACCTGGCTCAGCGCACCATCGCGGGCGGCAGCACCACGTAGCGCTCCTCGATGGCCTCGGGCGAGTGGTCCGACGTGGGCATCAACAGGTTGATGTCCTTGTACACGTCGCCGGGGGTCACCTCGAAGCGCTGGCCGTCCACCAGGTGCGGCTGGTTGTGCTCGTCGCGCGTGAGGACGCGGTACATGCCCCGGGGCAGCGTGCGCGGCACCAGCCAGGCGGTGGTGCCCACGGTGAGGCCTTCTCCGTGGTACAGCAGCGGCGCCGCGTGGTCCTGCCAGCCGGGGGCGAACGCGGGCGCGGGGCCGTCGTCCCTGGCGGACGCCAGGCCGGCGCCGACGGCCAGGGGCAGGGCCACGGCCAGCGCGGACGCCAGCGACGCCAGCCGGCGGGAGGAAGTGCTCGGTCGAGAGGAGGTGGTGGTCATGGTGACTCTCCGTTCATCGTTCGACAGGGAATGCCGTGATGTTGGACCTTCCATTGTGGAGAAGGTGCCCGTCCCGTGGGTGACCCTTTCCGCCGCTTTGCGTTCCCTTTCACGCCAGACGCGATTCCTCACGACTCGACGGCGCGCCGGCCGCCCCGGGCCGGCGCCTGGCCGGAGCGGTCCGCGCGCCGCCCCAGGGCGAAGCCCGCGGCCACCGCGGCGGCCGCCAGCGTCCAGACGATCACCGCGCCCGACGGCAGGTCGGCCAGCGCGGACAGCGCCAGGCCCAGCGCGTAGCCCACCGCGCCCACGGCGTAGCCGGCCAGCCAGCGCGCCCGGCCCGCCAGGCGGCGCGTGGCCAGCGCCGGGATGATCAGGCTGGAGAACACCAGGTACACGCCCACCAGCTGCACCGACGCCGTCACCGCGATGGCGAATGTGGCGTAGAAGCCGAAGCGGCCCAGCCGCCGCACCACGCCGGTCAGCATCGCCGCCACCAGCACCGCGGTGACCGCCCCCAGCGCCAGGATCTGCGGCTTGCCCACCCACAGGATCTGGCCCACCAGCAGGTCCTTCAGGTGCTCGCCGCCGTGCGGGTTGCTGGACAGCAGCAGGATGCCCAGGCACGCCGCCAGGATGAACATCACGCCGATCAGGGCCTCCTGCTGCTCGGGCCAGCGGCGCTCGGTCCAGGTGAGCAGCAGCGCGCCCAGCAGCGACGCCACCACGGCAGCGCCCTGCACCGCCAGGCCGCCGTCGGGCAGGCCGAAGGCGTCCGCCGCGATCACGCCCAGGCCGGCGATCTGCGCGATGGCCAGGTCGATGAACACGATGCCGCGGTCCAGCACCTGGATGCCGAGCGCCACGTGCGTGGCCAGCACCAGCAGGCCGGCCACCAGCGCCGGGCCCAGGATGCCGGCGTCCAGCGCGCTCCAGTTCAGCGCGCCCATCACTTCTTCCCCTGCGCGGCCAGCAGGCGCGCGAGCGTGTCGTCGTACAGCCCGAACAGGTCCTTCGCGCCGTCGGTGCCGCCCACCGTGAACGGCAGCTTCACGGCCGGGATGCCGGCGTTGGCGCTGAGCCACTCGTCGGGCTTCGCGTCCTGGTAGGCCGAATACACCACCATCTTCGCGGGGTGCGCCTTCAGCGTGGCCAGCACCTCCTGCAGGTGGGCCGCGCTGGGCTCGACGCCGGGCTTGGGCTCCAGCACCGCCACCTCGGACAGGCCCAGCCAGTTCTCCAGGTACACGTAGGCCTTGTGGTGCGCGGCGATGGCCGTGCCCTTCAGCGGCGCGGCCTGCGCGTTCCAGCGCGCCAGGGCCGCGGTCCAGCGCTGCTGGAAGTCGGCCGTGCGCCGGGCGTAGTCCGCCGAATGCGCGGGATCGACCTGCGCCAGGCGGCGGCCCAGCTCCGGGGCCACCAGCGCGATGTTGCGCGGGTCGGTCTGGATGTGCGGGTTGCCGGCGGCATGCACGTCGCCCTGCGCGCGGTCCAGCTGCGTGGGCACGTCCAGCTTCTTGACGTAGTCGGCCGCCGCGAAGTTGCCCGGCTGGCCCGCCTGCACCTTGGCATTGCCCGACTGCTGCAGCAGCACCGGCAGCCAGCCCACCTCGAGCTCGGCGCCCGTGCACGCCACCAGGTCGGCGTTGCGCGTGCGGGCGATCAGGCTCGGCTTGGCCTGGATCTGGTGCGGGTCCTGCATCGCGGTGGTGGCGGTGGTGACGTCCACCAGGTCGCCGCCCAGCTCCTTGGCCAGCGCGGCCCATTCGGGCTCGCAGGCCAGCACCTTGACGGCGGCGTGGGCCGGGGCCAGGGCGGCCAGCAGGGCGGTGGCCGCCGCGGCGAAGCGCAGGGGGTGGGACTTCAGGGTCGGGTTCATGGCATCTCCAATCGAATCGTCGTCGTGTCGTGGGCCCGCGGGCGTCGCGCGCCGGGATCCTGCGGTCGTGTCGTGCGGTCGCTTCGTGCGCTCGCGTCGTTCCTGGGGCGCCGCCCTCAGTACGCGTGGGCGCCGTGCGCGCCCAGGCTGGTCTGGTACTGCAACGTCAGCTGCGTGTCCGGGGCGCCCTGGCGGGCTTCGTCGCGCGCCAGTTGCACGCGGAAGCGCGAGAACTCGCTCGGGTTGAAGTCCACCATCAGCGAGTCCTTGCGCGGCGCGTACGACGTGGCCAGGGCGCCCAGCGCGCTGTCGCGACCCGTAGCCAGGCGTTCCGTGCGCACCCCCACGCGCCACGTGGGCGCGAACTGGTAGACGGCCTGCACGTAGCCGCCCGAGGCCTGGCCTCGCCACGGCTGCGCCGCGCCGTCGCCGACGGCCAGGCTGCCCGTGCGCTCGCTGCGCAGCCATTCGCCCTGCAGCTTGAAGTTGGTGCGCGTGGCGTTGCCACCCGGCGCCCACTTCCACACGCCGTCCACCACCCACACGCGCGTGTGGCCGCTGAAGGCCTCGGCCACGGTGTCGCCCAGCGCGTCCGCGGTCTCCAGCGACTGGTCCTGCGCGTGGGCCTGCAGCAGCGACAGGCCGGCGCGCCAGCTGCTGTCGTCGCCGATGTCCCCGCCGGTGTGCGCGTACAGCGCGCCCATGCCCGGCGTGTTCCGGCCCGGGCCATCGTTGCCCAGGCTGCCGGGGAAGCTGCGGCCGCGGGCGAGCTCCGCGCCCAGCTCCAGGTACGTGTCGGTGGGCGCCAGCCAGTGCAGCTGCACGCCGTCGTCGGCCAGCTGGGTGCCCAGGAAGGCCTGGTAGGCCAGCGGGTTGTCGACGAAATCCCAGGTGTGGCTGTGCTGCGAATTCAGGTAGCCGATGCCCGAGAAGAAGCGCCCGGCCTTGAGGCCCAGGCCGTCCGACAGCGACGTCGTCTGGATGAACGCTTCCTCCGCCGAGATGCGGTCGTCGGCGGAGATCGACAGGTTGATCGCCCCGCGCAGCCACGGGTCGATGTTGGCCGCCAGCGCCAGCTCCGATTCGGACAGGCTGAAGCCCTGCGAGCCCGGCCCGATCTCCGCGTCCGGTGGCAACGCCACGCCCGTGATGCGGTACGCGGCCGGCGGGCGCGTGGTGTGGGTGTACAGGCCGGACAGGATCAGCGAGACGGACGGGTTGAACGAGCCGCCGTTGCCGCCGGCGGCGAGGGGGGGCGCGTCCGGCGCGGGAGGGCTGGCGGGCTCGGGAGGCGGCGTGGGCACAGGCACGGCGGTGGCCACGGGCGGCGGGGTGGCCGTGGCAGGGGCAGAGGCGGTGGCCGTCGTCGCCGCCGGCGCCGCCGTCCGGGCGGCCTGCAGCTGCGCCTCCAGGGCGGCCAGCCGCTTGTCGTAGTCGGCCTTCATGTCGGCCATGGCCTTCTTCAGGGCGGCGATGTCGGCGTCGGTGCCGGCGAAGGCGGGCGTGGCCGCGCCGCCCGCCAGGCCGGCCACCAGCGCGGCGGCCAGCGCCACGCGCCGGCGGCGGCCGGGGATTCGGATCGATGTCATCGGGAAAGCACTCCGGGCCGGGTCGCGCGGAACGCCTGGCGAGGCGTCGCACGAGGCGGCGATCAGCGGGAACGGATGGAATCGGTGGACGGCGGCCGGCCGCGCCATGCCAGGCGCGAACCACCTCCGTGACCGAGGCTCGTCAGGCGGCGTGCGTGGCGGGCGGCGCGCGGGCCGCGTAGGGCCGCGGCGGGCAGGGCGCCCACGCGGTGGCGACAGGGCTGGCGCCGAAGGCGGACGTGGTGTCCACCCGCAGCGGCGCCACGACCGGCGCGGGTGCCGCGCCGCCCAGCGCGGCGGCGGCCAGGCAGGTGACGCAGTCGACGCCGGCCGCGTGCGCCTTGCCGCCGTCGGTGGCGATCGCCGCGGCGGTGGCGGCCGTGGCGGCGGTGCCATGGTCCAGCAGGACGACGTTGCCGCGGAAGCCGCTGCCCAGCCCGTGCGACAGCGCGTGGACCGCGCCGACCGTCTGCGCGCCGACCAGCGCCAGCGCGAGCGCGAGCACCCACGAGCGTGGGTGGCGGGCGATCCAGCGGCGAAGGAGCTGCAGCGGCATGGGAGGGCGGAGCTTAACCGACCGTCCGCCCGGCCGCGGTGCGCGCAATCCCCGGTTTCAGCGGGGGGTCAGCGACACGCCGGACCCGGCCGGTGTCACTGCTCGACGAACGCCCGCTCGATCACGTAGTCGCCGGGCTTCGTGGTGTTGCCTTCCTTGAAGCCGCGCTCCTCCATCATCGACTTCAGGTCCCGCAGCATCTCGGGGCTGCCGCAGATCATCACGCGGTCCTGCGCCGGGTCGAGCAGCGGGACGCCCAGCTCGCGGGAGATGGTGCCGTCCGCCAGCAGCGTGGTGAGGCGGCCCTGGTGGCGGAACGCCTCGCGCGTGACGGTGGGGTAGTACAGCAGCTTGCCGCTGACCAGCTCGCCCAGGAACTCGTGCCGGGGCAGCTCCTCGGTGATGTAGTCGTGGTACGCCAGCTCCTTCACCTCGCGCACGCCGTGCACCAGCACCACCTGCTCGAACTTCTCGTAGGTCTCGGGGTCGCGGATGATGCTGAGGAAGGGCGCCAGGCCCGTGCCGGTGGATAGCAGGTACAGGCGCCTGGCGGGCAGCAGGTAGTCGATCAGCAGGGTGCCCGTGGGCTTGCGGCCGACGATGATGGTGTCGCCCACCTGGATGTGCTGCAGCCGCGACGTGAGCGGGCCGTCCGGCACCTTGATGGACAGGAACTCGAGGTGTTCCTCGTAGTTGGCGCTGACGATGGAGTACGCGCGCAGCAGCGGCTTGCCGTCTTCCTTGCGCAGGCCGATCATGGTGAAGTGCCCGTTGGAGAACCGCAGCGACGCATCCCGCGTCGTCGTGAAGCTGAACAGCCGGTCGGTCCAGTGGTGCACGCTCAGCACCTTCTCTTCGTTGAATGCGCTCATGGTCGGGGAAGTGGGGGACGTCTGGCGCCGGGGAATTGGCGCGCTGCAGCAAACGGATATTGTCGCAGCGTTGGCGGCAGCCGGGGTCTGGCCTCCGGCCTGACCCGTATTTGCGAAGGCTGGGTCGCTGGCCGGCGAACGGGAGGTCAGGTCGGAGACCTGACCCCGTCGCTTTCCGCCACCAGCCAGTCCGCGAACGCCGTCAACGCCGGCCGCTCCGCCTTCTGCTCCGGGTACACCAGCGCGTACGCCCGGTCGCTGGGCACCGCCCGAGGCGACACGGCTACCAGGCGCCCCGCGGCCAGTTCCTCCGCCACCAGGAACGGCGGCGTCAGCGCGGCGCCCATGCCGTGGACGGCCGCCTCGGTCAGCATCGAGAACAGCTCCATCCGCGGGCCGGACAACGCCGTCGCCGTGGGCGCGCCCAGGCGCTCCAGGAACTGCCGCCAGGCGTGGGGGCGCGTGGACTGCTGCAGCAGGGGCAGGCGGGCCCAGTCGATGCCGCCCGCCACCCGCACCGCCGCCGCCAGCGCCGGGCTGGCCACTGCCACCAAGTCCTCATCCATCAGCCACCGCCGCTCGGTGCCGGGCCACGCGCCGGCCGCCGTCTCGCCGGCGTGGATGGCCGCATCGAACGGCGTGTCCGCGAACAGGAACGGCCGCGTGCGCGAGCTGAGGTTCACCGCCACGTGCGGATGCGTGGCCAGGAACCGCGGCAGCCGCGGCAGCAGCCAGCGCGTGCCGAAGGTGGGCACTACCGCCAGCTCCAGCACGCTGCCCTGGCCGCCGCGGGCCATCAGGTCCAGCGTGTCGCGCTCCACCTCGTCCAGTCGCGCGCCGATGCGGCGGCTGTAGTCCACGCCCGCCTCGGTCAGCATCACGCCGCGGCGCGTGCGGCGGAACAGGCGCACGTCCAGGAACCCCTCCAGCCCCGCGATCTGCCGGCACACGGCGCTCTGCGTCACTGACAGCTCCTCGGCGGCCTTGGTGAAGCTCTGGTGGCGGGCGGCGGCCTCGAAGGCCTCCAGGGCGGCGGTGGATGGCAGCTTGCGGCGCATGGAGTTCCTATTCTGCACAGATCGGTGCGCAGAATGCGTTTGTCTTGCCCGCATCGCCGGCGTAAAGTGCCCGATTCCGTGCGAACGATGCACTTGTCGAGCTTCCAGGAGACCCCACCATGAGCGCTTCCACCCACCGTGCCAGCTTCCAGTGGGACGATCCGCTGCTGCTCTCCATGCAGCTCACCGACGACGAGCGCATGGTGCTGGATTCGGCCCGCGCCTACTGCCAGGACAAGCTGAAGCCGCGCGTGCTGGAGGCCTTCCGCCACGAGAAGACCGACGCGTCCATCTTCCGCGAGATGGGCGAGCTGGGCCTGCTGGGCCCCACCATCCCCGAGCAGTACGGCGGCGCCGGCCTCAACTACGTCAGCTACGGCCTGATCGCCCGCGAGGTGGAGCGCGTCGATTCAGGCTACCGCTCGATGATGAGCGTGCAGAGCTCGCTGGTGATGGTGCCGATCAACGAGTTCGGCAACGAGGCCACCAAGCAGAAGTACCTGCCCAAGCTGGCCACGGGCGAGTTCATCGGCTGCTTCGGCCTCACCGAGCCCAACCACGGCTCCGACCCCGGCAGCATGGTCACCCGCGCCCGCAAGGTGGACGGCGGCTACCGCCTCACCGGCTCCAAGATGTGGATCACCAACTCGCCCATCGCGGACGTGTTCGTGGTCTGGGCCAAGGACGACGAGGGCGCCATCCGCGGCTTCGTGCTCGAGAAGGGCTTCACCGGCCTGTCGGCACCCGCCATCCACGGCAAGGTGGGCCTGCGCGCGTCCATCACGGGCGAGATCGTCATGGACGAGGTGTTCTGCCCCGAGGAGAACGCCTTCCCCGACGTGCGCGGCCTGAAGGGCCCGTTCACCTGCCTCAACTCGGCGCGCTACGGCATCGCCTGGGGCGCGCTGGGCGCGGCGGAGGATTGCTGGCACACCGCGCGCCAGTACGTGCTGGATCGCAAGCAGTTCGGCAAGCCCCTGGCCGCCAACCAGCTGGTGCAGAAGAAGCTGGCCGACATGCAGACCGAGATCTGCCTGGGCTTGCAGGGGTGCCTGCGCCTCGGCCGCATGAAGGACGAGGGCATCGCCGCGGTGGAGATCACGTCCATCATGAAGCGCAACTCCTGCGGCAAGTCGCTGGACATCGCCCGCGTGGCGCGCGACATGCTGGGCGGCAACGGCATCTCCGATGAATTCGGCATCGCCCGCCACCTGGTGAACCTGGAAGTGGTGAATACCTACGAGGGTACCCACGACATCCATGCGCTCATCCTGGGCCGTGCGCAGACCGGGATTGCGGCATTCTGAGCCCCCACGCTCCCGCTGGTCGCTGCCCCCCGAGGGGGCTCTGGCAGCGGACTGGCAAAGCCAGCTCCGCGCCAGCACCTTGGGCGGGCCTGCGGCCGGCCTGACATGCTCTGACGAGATGGATATGAACTCTCCCCGCGCCCTGCAGGGCATCAAGGTGCTGGATCTCTCCCGCGTGCTGGCCGGCCCCTGGTGCGGCCAGCTGCTGGCCGACCTGGGCGCGGACGTCGTCAAGGTGGAGCGTCCGGGCGCCGGCGACGACACGCGCGCCTGGGGCCCGCCCTGGCTGAAGGACGCCGACGGCGAGGCCACGCGCGACGCGGCCTATTTCTTCTGCGCCAACCGCAACAAGCGCTCGGTCACGATCGACATCGCGCAGCCGGAAGGGCAGGCGCTGGTGAAGCGCCTGGCGATGGAAGCCGACGTGGTGCTGGAGAACTTCAAGGTGGGCGGCCTGGAGCAGTACGGGCTGGACCACGCCAGCCTGCTCGCGCTCAAGCCGTCGCTGGTGTACTGCTCCATCACCGGCTTCGGCCAGACGGGCCCGTACGCGCCGCGCGCGGGCTACGACTTCCTGATCCAGGGCATGGGCGGCCTGATGAGCGTCACCGGCCGCGCCGATGGCGAGGACGGCGCGGGCCCGCAGAAGGTGGGCGTGGCGCTCACCGACGTGCTCACCGGCCTGTATGCCACCGTGGGCGTGCTGGCCGCGCTGCGCCACCGCGACGCGACGGGCCAGGGCCAGCACCTGGACCTGGCGTTGCTGGACGTGCAAATCGCCTGCCTGGCCAACCAGACCGCCAACTACCTGATCGGCGGCACGGTGCCGCGCCGCATGGGCAACGCGCACCCCAACATCGTCCCGTACCAGGACTTCCCCACCGCGGACGGCGACATGATCCTCGCCGTGGGCAACGACGGCCAGTTCGCCAAGCTCTGCCAGGCGGCGGGGCATCCCGAGTGGTCGACGGACGAGCGCTTCGCCACCAACGCCGCCCGCGTGAAGCACCGCGCCACGCTGATCCCGCTGCTGCGCCAGGCCACGGTGATGCGCACCACGCACGCGTGGATCGCGCTGCTGGAATCCGCCGGCGTGCCCTGCGGCCCCATCAACCGCCTGGACGACGTCTTCGCCGACCCGCACGTGCAGGCGCGCGGCCTGCGCATCGACCTGCCGCACCCGGTGGCGGGCACGGTGCCGGGCGTGGCCAACCCGATCCGGCTGTCGGCCTCGCCGGTGGCCTACGACCGCGCGCCGCCGCTGCTGGGGCAGCACACGGACGAGGTGCTGCGCGAGTGGCTGGGCCTGGTCGGGGTCAGGTCTCCGACCTGACCTGGCAGGTGGACGAGGCCAGGTCCGAGACCTGACCCCACCCTCCCCACTCAGGGCAGCTCGACGTCGCCCTCGTCCTCGCCCTCCGGCGCCCCGTCCGGCTTGGCGATGCGGTACGACTCCGTGGCCCAGGCCCCGAAATCGGCATTGCGGCAGCGCGGGCTGCAGAACGGCCGCGACGGGTTGCTGGGCCCGTACTTGCAGGCCTGTCCGCAGGTGGGGCAGACGATGTCGCGCTCGGGCGCGCCCGCCGCCGCGGGCGTGGACACCGGCGCCGTCATGAGCACAACGCCAGCTCGAACGCCACGTCCTCGGCCGCGGGACGCAGCCGGCCCTCGGCGTCGGCCTTCATCAGGCGCACGGACACCATCAGCCGGTGCCCGCTGATCTCGGGCACCAGGTCGGCCTCGCGCGGCAGGCGCACGCGCATCAGCTGGTAGGTGCGCGACTGGGGCAGGCTCTGCTGGTACTGGCCGCCGTTGGCGATGACGCGGTGCGGCACGCCGGAATCGCGCAGCAGCCCCAGCAGCACGTGCAGCGCGTTGGCCAGCGGCATCAGCGTCTCGGTCCAGCGCTTCAGGTCGGCCTGGCGGCGCTCGACGGGATGCTGCTGCCACGCGAAGTAGGCGGGCAGGTCGAACTCGCACGTGCCGCCAGGGATGCTGATGCGGCTGCGGATGCTCATCAGCCACTCGTTGGTGGTGAGCGACTGCCCGGCCTTGCCCGGCAGCTGGTTCAGGTCGTGGAAGGCGACGTCGATGCGCGTGATGACCTCGTCCAGCGCGGCCTCGGACACGTTGGGGTTGCCGCGGTAGCCGAGGATCTGCTGCTTGTGGCGCTCCAGCTCCTTCAGCACGTCGGACTTCAGGTCGGCGCGCGAGGCCACGTCCATGATCTCGAACATGGTGGCCAGGGCGTAGTGGTGGTCCACGGCGCTGTCGCGCGCCACGAGGCCGGCCATGCGCGCGAACAGATGCTCCAGGCGGAGCATCGTCCGGATCCCTTCGTTGAACGGGTATTCGTAGAGGACCAAGGCGTTCTCGGGTTCGGGTCGGAAGGAAGGCGGCCCCGATTGTTCCACAGCCGTTCAGCCTGCCGCGTCCCCCGCCGGGGCGAGCCATGCGTGCCACAGGGCATCCACCGCCGCGTCCAGCGCGCCGGGCGTCATGCCCATGTCGTTGAAGATCACCGCGTCCGCCACCGCCCGGCGCTGCGCGCGCGTAGCCTGCTGCGCGATCACGCGTTCCACGGCCTCGCGTGTCCAGCCGGAACGGGCCATCACGCGCGCCACCTGGGTCCGCACGTCGCAGTCCACCACCAGCACGCGGTCCACCCGCGCGCGCCAGGTGCCGGATTCGGCCAGCAGCGGCACGTCGAACACCACCGGCTGGCCGGGCGACGCCTGCAGCGCCGCGGCCTGCGTGTGCGCGCCGATCATGGGGTGCAGGATGGCTTCCAGGCGGCGCCGCTCGTCCGGCTGCGCGAACACGTGCGCGCGCATGGCGGCGCGGTCCAGCGCGCCGTCCGCGCCGATCATCCGCGGGCCGAACGCGGCCGCGATGGCGGGCAACGCCGCGCCCGCGGGCGCCGTCAGGTCGTGCGCGATGGCATCGGTGTCCACCACGAGGGCGCCCCGCTGGCCCAGGCGCCGCGCCACCGTGCTCTTGCCGCTGCCGATGCCGCCGGTCAGGCCCAGGCGGAACGCTGCGGTGGCGTTCAGGCGATGCCGATCCATTCCAGGCAGCGCTGCACGCCCACCAGGATCACCACCAGCCCGCCGCCGGCGAGGAACGGGCCGAACGGGGTGGCCTCGTAGGCCTGCATGCGGCCCATCAGGCGTCGCGGCACGGTGAAGACGAGGCCCACGATGGAGGCCATCAGCGTGATGGGCAGCAGCGCCTGCCAGCCCAGCCACGCGCACAGCGCGGCCAGCAGCTTGAAGTCGCCCGCGCCCATGCCCTCGCGCCCGGTGGTGAGCTTGAACAGCCAGTACAGGGACCACAGCGACAGGTACCCCGCCACCGCACCCAGCAGCGCGGTTTGTAGCGGGATGGTCCAGCCGGCCAGCGCCGCCAGCAGGCCGCCCCACAGCAGCGGCCCGTTGAGCACGTCGGGCAGGTACGACGTGTCCAGGTCGATCATGGCGAGCGCCACCAGCAGTGCGATGGCGGCGCACCAGGCGAGCGTGGCCGGTTGCGGGCCGAACCGGGCCGCGGCCAGGCCGAACATCGCTGCCGTGGCCAGCTCCACCAGCGGGTAGCGCAGGGAGATGGGCGCCCCGCACGACGAGCACTTGCCCCGCAGCGCCAGCCAGCTCACCACCGGCAGGTTCTCGTACCAGCGGATGCGGTGGGCGCAGTGAGGGCAGCGCGAGGCCGGGCGCGACAGCGTGAGCGGCCCCAGCTGTTCCAGCGCTCCCGCCACGGCCTGGCCCGCCTCCGGCACCACGTCCGGCCGCGGTGCCTTGAACACCGTGGCCCAGGCGGATTCCTCCTGCAGCTGGCCCGCGATGTCATGCCACCAGTCGCGGAACATCATCTGCGGCAGGCGGTGGATCACCACGTTGAGGAAGCTGCCCACCAGCAGGCCCAGCAGGGCGAGCACGGGCCAGGACAGCCAGAACGACATGTCGTCGAAGGAAGAGGGCAGGGTCATGGAGGGATCAGCCGGCCAGCCGTGACAGCAGGCCCAGCAGGCGGTCGAACGTGGCGCCGTAGGGCGGCCGGAACAGGCGCGTTCCGTCGAACGCGGCCTGCGAGAACACGGGCTTCTCCTTGCTGAACGTGCGGAAGCCCCACTCGCCGTGGTAGGCCCCGGTACCGCTGGGGCCCACGCCGCCGAAGGGCTGGTTCTCCTGCCCGAGGTGCCAGATGCAGTCGTTGACCGTGACGCCACCGGCGTGCGACTGCGACAGCACGCGCTCGCGCACGGCGGCGTCGCGGCCGAACCAGTACAGCGCCAGCGGGCGGTCGTGCGCGCGCACGTAGGCGAGCGCGCCGGCCACGTCGTCGTACGGCACGAAGGGCAGCAGCGGGCCGAAGATCTCCTCCTTCATCACCGCCATGTCGTCGTCCACGTCCAGCAGCAGCTGCGGCACCAGGCGGCGGTCGGTGGGCGCGTCGTCGTGCGTGGCGATGACGCGGGCGCCGCGCTCGCGCGCATCGGCCAGCAGGTGCTGCAGTCGCGCCACGTGGCGGTCGGCCACGATGCTGGTGTAGTCGGCATTGCCCGCGATGCGCGGGAACAGGCGGCGCATGGCGTCGGCCACCTCGCGCGCCAGCGGCTCCACCAGCGCGCGCGGCGCCAGCACGTAGTCGGGCGCCACGCAGGTCTGGCCCGCATTGAACAGCTTGCCGAACGCCAGCCGTTCGGCGGTGGTGCGCAGGTCGCAGGACGCATCCACGATGGCCGGCGACTTGCCGCCCAGCTCCAGCGTGCACGGCACCAGCTGGCGTGCCGCGGCCTGCGCCACGACGCGGCCCACGGCCGTGGACCCGGTGAAGAACAGGTGGTCGAAGGGCAGGGCGGTGAAGGCGCGGCCGACGTCCGCGTCGCCGGGCACCACCAGCATCTCGTCCGGTGCGAAGCGCTCGGCCACCAGGCGCGACATCAGCGCGGAGGTGGCGGGCGTGAGCTCGGACGGCTTGATCATCACGCGGTTGCCCGCGGCCAGCGCGCCCACGGCGGGCGTGAACGCCAGGTTCACGGGATAGTTCCACGGGGCCACGATGCCCACCACGCCCAGCGGCTGGCGCAGCAGGCGGTTGCTGGCGGGCAGGAAGTGCAGCTGCGTGGCCACGCGGCGCGGCCGGCTCCACGCGCGCAGGTGCTTCATCGCGTGGCGGGCGCTGGCCGCCACCGTGAAGACGTCGGCCAGCAACGTCTCCTGGCGCGCCCGGTGGCCGAAATCACTGGCGATGGCCTGCACGACATCGTCGGCGTGCGCGGTGATGAGCGCATGCAGGCGCTGCAGCCGGTCGCGGCGCAGTGCCAGCGAGGGCGCGGGATCGGCGTCGAACGCCGCACGCTGCACCTCGAGCTGCAGGCGCAGGCGTTCGTCGAGGCTGGTGGCCTGGTTCATGGCGCGCTCCTGGGCCGCGGGATAGGAAAGGAAACGGGGAGGGCCGGATTCTCAGCCAAATCGCGCCGGCCAGTCCGTGGCGTCCACCAGGGCCTGGACGGCCGCCTCGAAGCCCGCCTGGTCGTCCGCGTCGAACCGGTCCGGGAGGGGGCTGTCCAGGTCGAACACGCCCACCAGCCGGCCGGCCGCCAGCAGCGGCAGCACCAGCTCGGAGCGCGAGCGCGCATCGCAGGCGATGTGGCCCGGGAACGCGTGGACGTCGGCCACGCGCTGCACCTGCCGCGTGCGGGCGCACGCGCCGCACACGCCGCGCGAGAACGGGATGCGCACGCAGGCCAGGGCGCCCTGGAACGGCCCCAGCACCAGCGTCTCGCCCTGCGCCAGGTAGAACCCCGCCCAGTTGAGGTGGGGCACGGCACCGTGCACCAGCGCCGCGAACTGGGCGAGGTTGGCCAGCCAGTCGCGCTCGCCTTCCAGCACGGCCCGCACCTGCGCGGCCAGCTGGGCGTAGGCCTCGCGCTTGGCCGCGGGGCTGGACATGTCCAGCGCGGTGACCGGGTCGAAGCTCACGCCGTCAGACCACCTGGCCGATCTTGAAGATGGGCAGGTACATGGAGATCACGATGCCGCCGATCAACGTGCCCAGCACCACGATGATGATCGGCTCCATCAGGCTGGACAGGCCGGCCACCATCTCGTCCACTTCCTGCTCGTAGAACTCGGCGGCGCGCGCCAGCATGTCGTCGAGCGAGCCCGATTCCTCGCCGATGGCCGCCATCTGCAGCACCATCGTCGGGAACACGGCCGTGCCGTTCATCGCGGTGGTGAGGGCCGAGCCGGCGGCCACGTCGCGCTGGATCTGCTCGGTGGCCCGCGTGTAGACCAGGTTGCCGGCCGTGCCGCCCACCGAGTCCAGCGCTTCCACCAGCGGCACGCCCGCGGCGAACATCGTGGACAGCGTGCGCGTCCAGCGCGCCACCACGGACTTCAGCACCAGGTCGCCGAAGATCGGCATGCGCAGCAACAGGCGGTCCATGAAGAACTGCATCTTCTCTGAGCGCTTCCAGCTCTCGAAGAACACCCAGCCGCCGCCGAACGCCACCAGCGCGATCAGCCACCACCACTTGACGAAGAACGCGCTCATCGCCATGACGACCAGCGTGGGCGCGGGCAGCTCGGCGCCGAAGGAGGTGAACACTTCCTTGAACGCGGGGATCACGAAGATCATGATCACCGCCAGCACGATGAACGCCACCACGATCACGGCCGTGGGATACATCAGCGCCGACTTGACCTTCTGCTTGATGGCGAGCGTCTTCTCCTGGTACATGGCCAGGCGCGACAGCAGCTCTTCCAGGATACCGCCGGCCTCGCCGGCCTCCACCAGGTTGCAATAGAGCGCGTCGAAGTACTGCGGGTGCTTGCGGAACGACGACGACAGGCTGGTGCCGGTCTCCACGTCCGACCGGATGTCGTTGAGCAGGCGCGTCAGGCGCGGGTTGGTGCTGCCGCGGCCGACGATGTCGAACGCCTGCAGCAGCGGCACGCCGGCCTTCATCATCGTGGACAGCTGGCGCGTGAAGATCGCCACGTCCTTGGGCTTGATGCTGGAGCCACCGCTGGTGCGGCGCTTCTTCACCTTGGTGACGATGATGCCCTGCCGGCGCAGGCTGGCGCTGACCGCGCTCTCGCCGCCCGCGCGCACCTCGCCGTGCACGATCTTGCCGGTGCGGTCCTTGCCTTCCCACTCGAAGATGAAGTCCTTGGCGCCCTTGGCCGCCAGTGCTGTAGCCATCAATCCTCCAACGTCATTCGTTCGTCACCGAGATGATTTCCTCGAGCGTGGTGAAGCCGCCCCGGACCTTGACCAAGCCGGACTGGCGCAGGTCGCGAACGCCCTCGCGCTGGGCCTGCGCGGCCAGGTCCATGGCGGTGCCCTGCGCGAGGATGATGCGCTGCACCTCCTCGGAGATGGGCATCACCTGGTAGATGCCGACGCGGCCCTTGTAGCCGTTGTTGCAGTGGGCGCAGCCCACCGCCTTGTACGGGCGCCACGTGCCGTCGAGGTCGGCCTCGGTGAAGCCGGCCTTCAACATCGACTCGCGCGGGTAGTCGGCCGGCTGCTTGCACGATTCGCACAACCGGCGCGCCAGGCGCTGCGCGGTGATCAGCAGGATGGAGGCGGCGATGTTGAAGGGCGCGATGCCCATGTTCAACAGGCGCGTGAGCGTGGTGGGCGCGTCGTTGGTGTGCAGCGTGGACAGCACCAGGTGGCCCGTCTGCGCCGCCTTGATGGCGATGTCGGCGGTTTCCAGGTCGCGGATCTCGCCGACCATGATGACGTCGGGATCCTGGCGCAGGAACGACTTGAGCGCGCTGGAGAAGTTCAGCCCCGCCTTCTCGTTGACGTTGACCTGGTTCACGCCCGGCAGGTTGATTTCGGCCGGGTCCTCCACCGTGGAGATGTTGACCCCGGGCTGGTTCAGCATGTTCAGGCACGTGTACAGCGACACGGTCTTGCCCGAGCCCGTGGGGCCGGTGACCAGGATCATGCCGTAGGGCCGCACGATGCAGGCGAGCAGGCGCGCCTTCTCCTCGGGCTCGTAGCCCAGGGCCTCGATGCCCAGCTTGGCGCTGGAAGGATCGAGCACCCGGATCACGATCTTCTCGCCGAACAGCGTGGGCAGCGTGGAGACGCGGAAGTCGATGGTCTTCGCGCCGAACTTCAGCTTCATCCGCCCGTCCTGCGGGACGCGCTTCTCGGAGATGTCCAGCCGCGAGATGACCTTGATGCGCGAGGCCAGCTTCTCCTTGATGGCGATGGGCGGCTGGGTGATCTCCTTCAGCTCGCCGTCGATGCGGAAGCGCACGCGGTAGTGGAACTCGAACGGCTCGAAGTGCAGGTCGGACGCGCGCATGTTGATGGCGTCCACCAGCATCTTGTGCAGGAAGCGCACGACGGGCGCGTCCTCCACCTCCGCCGTCATCTCCTCCTTCTGCGCGGGCTGGGACTGGTCCTCGTCGGTGACCTCGAACTCGAAGTCGGACGACGCGATGGCATCGAGCGCCGCGGACGTGCTCTGCTGCTGGTCGGACACCAGCTTCATCAGCTTGTCGTACTCGACGACGATCCATTCCGGCGCGAGCTGCGTGGCGAACTTGATGCGCTCCACCGCTTCCTGGTCGGTGGGATCGGCGCAGGCGATGAACAGGCGGCCGCCGCGCTTGCCCAGCGGCAGCACGCGGTACTGCGAGATGAGCTTGGCGTCGACGATGTTGCGGGGCAGCGCCTTGGCGTCCACCGCGTCCAGGTCCAGCAGCGGCACGGCCAGCGTGGTGGACATGGCGTGCGCGAGCGCGAGCGGGCGCATGGCGCCGGAGGCGATCAGCTGCGAGATGAAGGTGTCCTTCTTCTCGAGGGCCTGGCGGCTGAGGTCCTCCGCGAGCTTGGCATCGAGACGGCCGGCGCGCACGAGCACCCGTGCCACGCCCGTGAGGTGGCTCTGGGGGGTGTCGAGCAGCGTTTCAACGGCCATCGGGCTGGCGAGTCCTGGAACGGGTCATGGAACAGGGCATGGGAAAACCTGCCGCGAACGGCGTCGAATGTCGATCATCGCTGATCGATGTAGCGAAGTAAATCGATGGTTTGCCCGCGCCGCGCGCGAGTTCCACGATATATCCCGGTGAATGTCGACGGGTGAGAAATGCGCCCGCTTCGGGCGGGTTTGACACAACGTTACGACTGCGTGCGCCACCCCCGGCTTGCCGGGCGTGGGCGCGTGGGCGCAGCGCCACATGTCGGGTTATCGGCAAGGGGACGGCGAACTGTAGCGAAGGCCCTGCACGCAATTGCGCGGCGGGCGACCGGCAAACCCCCGGAGGGCGATGCGGCGTTATTGCGCGGGCAAAGAAAAAGGGCCCGGAGGCCCTTTTTGCTTGCGCACTTGCTGCGTCGTGCGGCTTGATTCTGGTCGGGGTGAGAGGATTCGAACCTCCGGCCTCTACGTCCCGAACGTAGCGCTCTACCAGGCTAAGCTACACCCCGATTCGGCCGGCTGGCGTCTTCAAGTTGCCTTCAAGACGACCGCTCGACTGATCGAACACATAATTCTAGCAGAGCTTTTCGCGCGTCCGATTCGGGCAGCAAAGAAAGTTTCGCGCGCGCCACGTCCGACTCGCGCCGCGCGGCGTCGCGCGTGGCGGCGATGGCCCCCGTGCGGCGCACGATGGCGATGATGTCGCCCAGCTTCTCCACCTCGCCCTGCTCGATCGCGTGGCGGATCAGCGCCGCCTCTTCCGGGGTGCCGCGCGCCATGGCGTGCAGCAGCGGCAGCGTGGGCTTGCCCTCGCGCAGGTCGTCGCCCACGTTCTTGCCCAGCGTGTGCGAATCGCCTTCGTAGTCCAGCAGGTCGTCCACCAGCTGGAAGGCGGTGCCCAGCGCGCGGCCGAAGTCGGCGCAGGCCTCCTCCACCTCGGGCGGGGCGTCCGCGATGACGGCGCCCAGGCGCGCGCTGGCCTCGAACAGCTTGGCCGTCTTGTAGCGGATGACGCGCAGGTAGTCGTCCACCGCCAGGTCGGCGTCGTGCATGTTCATCAGCTGCAGCACCTCGCCCTCGGCGATGACGTTGGTGGCGTCGGCCAGCACCTCGAGCACGCGCATGCGCCCGATGCCCACCATCATCTGGAAGGCGCGGGAGTAGAGGAAATCGCCCACCAGCACGCTCGCCGCATTGCCGAACAGCGCGTTAGCCGTCTGGCGGCCGCGGCGTAGGTCGGACTCGTCCACCACGTCGTCGTGCAGCAGCGTGGCCGTGTGGATGAACTCCACGATGGCGGCCAGCTCGTGGCGCGCGGGCGTGTCGTGCCCGAGCGCCTGCGCGAACAGCAGCACCAGCCGCGGGCGGATGCGCTTGCCGCCGGCGCCCACGATGTATTGCCCGATCTGGTTCACGAGGGCGACGTCCGAGGTCAGCCGGCGACGGATGACATCGTCGACGGCCTGCATCTCGGCGGCCATGGGATCGGCGGGCAGGGGCGCTTGGGTCAAGGGGGCGTTCACGGGTTTGCGGCGGGACGGACGGCGGGCAGGGGGCTCGGATGATTATAGGAAGCGCTTTGCGCCCTTCCCCGGGGGCTGGCCCTTGCTTTGACTGCCGGGCCACCGCGTGCTATGATCGCGAGCTTCGCCCCAGGTTGGGGTAAACCCATGTGCGCGCGTGTTTGCGAGTGCCACGGGCTTTGCCGAACCACCGACCCAGGGCGAAGAAGGCATTGAATCACTGAAAGGTCACATATGTACGCGGTCATAAAAACCGGTGGCAAGCAATACAAGGTTGCTGCCGGCGAAAAGATCAAGGTAGAACAGATTGCTGCGGACGTGGGCCAGGAAATCGTGATCGACCAGGTGCTCGCCGTCGGCAACGGCGCTGAGCTCACGGTCGGCACCCCCCTGGTGGCGGGCGCCACGGTCAAGGCGACCGTGGTCTCGCAAGGCAAGCACGACAAGGTGCGCATCTTCAAGATGCGTCGCCGCAAGCACTACGTGAAGCACGGCGGCCACCGCCAGACGTTCACCGAACTCGAGATCTCGGCCATCGCGGCCTGATCGAGAAGTCCCCCACAGGAGTCACTCACCATGGCACAGAAAAAGGGCGGCGGCTCGACCCGAAACGGCCGCGATTCCCAACCGAAGATGCTGGGCGTCAAGGCGTTCGGCGGCGAGGCCATCTCGGCCGGTTCGATCATCGTGCGCCAGCGCGGCACCAAGTTCCACGCCGGCGTCAACGTCGGCATGGGCCGCGACCACACGCTGTTCGCGCTGGTCGACGGCACGGTGTCGTTCGGCATCAAGGGCGGCCTGAACCGCCACATGGTCAACGTCACGCCGCTGTAAGCTGCGGGTCCGTCCGCCGTTCACGCGGCGGGACGCGCCGATCGAAGCCCCGGCCCGCCGGGGCTTCGTTGTTTCTACCGGTCGACAGGCCACCAGGAGTCCCCCATGAAGTTCGTCGACGAAGCCACCATCGACGTGGCGGCCGGCAACGGCGGCGCCGGCTGCGTCAGCTTCCGCCGCGAGAAGTGCATCCCGTTCGGCGGACCGAACGGCGGCGACGGCGGCCGCGGAGGCAGCATCTGGGCGGTGGCCGACCGCAACCTCAACACGTTGATCGACTACCGCTACGCGCGCCGCCACGAGGCGCGCAACGGCGAGCAGGGCCGCGGCTCCGACCAGTACGGCGCGGCCGCGGCGGACATCGTGCTGCGCATGCCCGTGGGCACGATCATCAAGGACCTCGACACCGAGACGGTGATCGCCGAGCTGATGGTGCCCGACGAGAAGGTGCTGATCTGCAAGGGCGGCGACGGCGGCTTCGGCAACCTGCACTACAAGACCAGCACCAACCGCGCGCCGCGCCAGCACACGCCGGGCTGGCCCGGCGAGGCCAAGCGCCTGCAGCTGGAGCTGCGCGTGCTGGCGGACGTGGGCCTGCTGGGCATGCCCAACGCGGGCAAGTCCACGCTCATCGCCGCCATCTCCAACGCGCGGCCCAAGATCGCCGACTACCCGTTCACGACGCTGCATCCCAACCTGGGCGTGGTGCGCGTGGCGCCCGAGAAGAGCTTCGTCGTGGCGGACATCCCGGGCCTGATCGAGGGCGCGTCCGAAGGCGCCGGCCTGGGCCACCTGTTCCTGCGCCACCTCCAGCGCACGCGGCTGCTGCTGCACGTGATCGACATGGCGCCGTTCGACGAGTCGGTGGACCCGGTGGTGCAGGCCAAGGCCATCGTCGAGGAGCTGCGCAAGTATGACCAGCAGCTGCACCAGAAGCCGCGCTGGCTGGTGCTGAACAAGCTGGACATGGTGCCGACCGAGGAACGTGCCGCGCGCGCGAAGGACATCGTGAAGCGCCTGGGCTGGAAGGGCCCGGTGTTCGAGATCTCGGCGCTGGCGCGCGAGGGCCTGCAGCCGCTGCTGCACGCCATCTATGCGCACGTGTCGGCGCAGAAGGTGCCGATGGAGGAGCCCGTGGACCCGCGTTTCGAGCGCGAGGCGCGCGCGACCCAGGGGGATGCGGCGGAGGACGATTGGGACGAGGAGCCGCAGGCGGCGCAGGCGCCGGAGCCGGCCGAGAAGGCGACGCCGGCCAAGAAGGCGACGCCGGCCAAGAAGGCGACGCCGGCCAAGAAGGCGACGCCGGCCAAGAAGGCGGCACCGGCCAAGAAGGCGGCACCGGCCAAGAAGGCGGCGCCGGGCAAGAAGGCGGCACCGGCCAAGAAGGCGGCGCCGGCCAAGAAGGCGACGCCGGCCAAGAAGGCGACGCCGGCCAAGAAGGCGACGCCAGCCAAGAAGGCGACGCCAGCCAAGAAGGCGACGCCGGCCAAGAAGGCGACGCCTGCCAAGAAGGCGACGCCTGCCAAGAAGGCGGCACCTGCCAAGAAGGCGACGCCTGCCAAGAAGGCGGCGCCTGCCAAGGAGGTGGCGCCTGCCAAGAAGGCGGCACCGGCCAAGAAGGCCGTCCCCGCCAGGAAGGCTCGCCGATGATCCCGACGACGATGAATGACGAGCTGCGCAACGCTCGCCGCATCGTCGTCAAGGTCGGCTCTAGCCTCGTCACCAACGAGGGGCGCGGCGTCGACGCGGAGGCGATCGGCACGTGGTGCCGGCAGATGGCGACGCTGGCGCAGGGCGGGCGCGAGATCGTGATGGTGTCCTCGGGCGCCATCGCCGAAGGGATGAAGCGCCTGGGCTGGACCACCCGCCCGAAGGAACTGCATGAGCTGCAGGCCGCGGCCGCGGTGGGCCAGATGGGCCTGGCGCAGATGTACGAGACCAAGCTGCGCGAGCACGGCGTGGGCAGCGCGCAGGTGCTGCTGACGCACGCCGACCTGGCCGACCGCGAGCGCTACCTCAACGCGCGGTCCACGCTGGTGACGCTGCTGGCGCTGAAGGTCATCCCGGTCATCAACGAGAACGACACCGTGGTCACGGACGAGATCAAGTTCGGCGACAACGACACGCTGGGCGCGCTGGTGGCCAACCTGGTGGACGCCGACGCCTACGTGATCCTCACCGACCAGCGCGGCCTGTACACGGCCGACCCGCGCAAGGACCCGGCGGCCACGTTCGTCGACCGCGCCCGCGCCGGCGACCCCGAGCTGGAGCGCATGGCGGGCGGCGCGGGATCGGCCATCGGCCGCGGCGGCATGCTCACCAAGATCCTGGCCGCCAAGCGCGCCGCAGGCTTGGGCACCAGCACGGTGATCGCCTGGGGCCGCGAGCCCGACGTGTTGCTGCGCCTGTCGCAGGGCGAGCCCATCGGCACGCTGCTGGCGGCGCAGACGGCCAAGCTGGCCGCCCGCAAGCAGTGGATGGTGGACCACCTGCAGCTGCGCGGCGCGGTGGTGGTGGACGATGGCGCCGTGCACAAGCTGCGCGACGGCGGCAAGAGCCTGCTGCCGATCGGCGTCGTGCAGGTGGAGGGTGCCTTCCACCGCGGCGACGTGATTGCGGTGCGCGCCGCGGATGGCAGCGTGGTCGCGCGCGGCCTGGCCAACTACTCGGCGGCCGAGGCCCGGCTCATCGCGCGCAAGCCGTCATCGCAGATCGAGGGGCTGCTGGGGTACGCGAACGAGCCCGAGTTGATCCATCGGGACAACCTGGTGCTGGGGTAAGCAGGCGCAGGGAGGGGGTCAGGTCTCGGACCTGACCTGTCGTCAGGAAATGAGAGGTCAGGTCGGAGACCTGACCCCGTCGATGCCCCCATCGCCCTCGACCGGCTCGTCGATCCGCGAATCCATCCGGCTGTCGACGTGGCCGTCGACATGGCCGTCGATGTGACCGTCGATGTGGCTGTCCGGCCCGCCGTCCTCGCGCATGCCACGCGCCCCGCCCCGCAGGTAGCGGTTGTGGTAGTTCGTCTTGGGCATGAAGCGCGCGAGCTCGGTGAGCGCCATCTGGTACACGCCGCGCTTGAACTCGATCACGACGTCCAGCGGCACCCAGTAGTCGTTCCAGCGCCAGGCGTCGAACTCCGGGTGGTCGGTGGCGCGCAGGTTCATGTCGCTGTCGCGGCCCAGCAGCTTCAGCAGGAACCAGATCTGCTTCTGGCCGCGGTAGTGGCCGCGCGCGTCCTTGCGGATGTAGTGCTCGGGCACCTCGTAGCGCAGCCAGTCCCGCGTGCGGGCCAGGATCTTGACGTGATCGGGCAGCAGCCCGATCTCCTCGTGCAGCTCGCGGAACATCGCCTGCTCAGGCGACTCGCCATACTTGATGCCCCCCTGGGGGAACTGCCAGGAGTGGGTGCGCAGACGCTTGCCCCAGAACACCTGGTTGCGCGAGTTGAGCAGGACGATGCCGACGTTGGGCCTGAAGCCCTCTCGGTCGAGCATAATCTGACCCCGATTCTTGAACTGCAACCATTATTGCACCGGCGTCGCGAAAAACACGAGCCCGCGTTTTTCCCATCCCCGCCCTCGGTGAAACTGCGATGACACGTCGCAGCACCCCCCACGGATCACCCCGCCCATGAAAGCCTCCCGGTTCTTCGTCTCCACCCTCAAGGAAGCCCCCGCCGATGCGGAAGTGGCCAGCCACCAGCTGATGATGCGCGCCGGCATGATCAAGCGCCTGGGCGCCGGCATCTACAACTACCTGCCGATGGGCCTGCGCGTCATCCGCAAGGTGGAGGCCATCATCCGCGAGGAGATGGTGCGCGCCGGCGCCGTGGAGCTGCTGATGCCGGTCGTCCAGCCGGCCGAGCTGTGGCAGGAGACGGGGCGCTTCGAGGCCATGGGCCCCGAGCTGATGCGCGTGAAGGATCGCCACGACCGCGACTTCATCATCCAGCCCACGTCGGAAGAGGTGATCACGGACATCGCCCGCCAGGAGCTGCGCAGCTACAAGCAGCTGCCCCGCAACTTCTTCCACATCCAGACCAAGTTCCGCGACGAGCGCCGCCCGCGCTTCGGCGTGATGCGCGGCCGCGAGTTCACGATGAAGGACGCCTACTCCTTCGACCGCGACAAGGACGCCGCGCTGAAGAGCTACCAGGGCATGTACGACGCCTACTGCGCCATCTTCGACCGCTTCGGCCTGACCTACCGCGCGGTGGCGGCCGACACGGGCGCCATCGGTGGCGACGCGTCGCACGAGTTCCAGGTGATCGCGGAGACGGGCGAGGACGCCATCGTCTACTGCCCCACGTCCGACTACGCCGCCAACATCGAGCTGGCCGAGGGCGTGGCCCTGCTGGCCGCGCGCGCGGCCGCCACGCAGCCGCTGGTGAAGGCGCCCACGCCCGGCAAGGCCACCTGCGCCGACGTGGCGGCGCTGCTGGGCCTGCCGCTGGACCGCACGGTGAAGTCGCTGGTGCTGGCCACCGACGAGAAGAACGAGGCCGGCGACATCGTGAAGACCACGGTGTGGCTGCTGCTGGTGCGTGGCGACCACGACCTGAACGAGGTCAAGGCCGGCAAGGTCGAGGGCCTGAAGGGTGGCTACCGCTTCGCCACCGCGGCCGAGATCGACGCGCACTTCGGCTGCAAGCCCGGCTACCTGGGCCCGATCGGCATGAAGCAGCCCGTGAAGGTGGTGGCCGATCGCACCGTGGCCGCGATGAGCGATTTCGTGTGCGGCGCCAACGAGGCCGACTTCCACTACACCGGCGCCAACTGGGGCCGCGACCTGCCCGAGCCCGACCTGGTGGCCGACCTGCGCAACGTCGTGGCGGGCGATCCGTCGCCGGACGGCAAGGGCGTGCTCGCCATCCAGCGCGGCATCGAGGTGGGCCACGTGTTCTACCTGGGCACCAAGTATTCCAAGGCGATGAACGCCACGTTCCTGGACGAGAACGGCAAGCCGCAGGTGTTCGAGATGGGCTGCTACGGCATCGGCGTCACGCGCATCCTGGGCGCCGCCATCGAGCAGAACAACGATGCGCGCGGCATCATCTGGCCCGTGGCGATGGCGCCGTTCGAGGTGGTGCTGTGCCCCATCGGCTACGACCGCAACGCCGACGTCAAGGCCGCCGCGGACCAGCTGCACGACGAGCTGGCGGCCGCCGGCGTGGACGTGCTGCTGGACGACCGCGGCGAGCGCCCCGGTGCGATGTTCGCCGACTGGGAGCTGATCGGCGTGCCGCAGCGCGTGGTCATCTCCGACCGCGGCCTGAAGGACGGCACGCTCGAGGTGCAGGGCCGCCGCGAGGACAAGGCCACCGCCGTGGCCGTGGCCGACGTGGTGGCGGACGTGCGGCGCCGGCTGGCCGCGCCGGCTGGCGCCACCGCGGCCACGGCCGCGCGCGCCGCTGCCGCCGCCGGCGTCCAGGCCTGAACCTGCGGCGCCTGGCCGTGACGTCGCGGGCGTTGGCGTGAGGCTGCGGGCGCTGGCACTGGCCGTCGCGCTCGCGGCGGGCGCCGCGGGCGTGCACGCGGGCGCGCAGGTGGAGGAGCCGCTGGCGCTGGCCGTGCGCACCGCGCTGAGCGCCGCGGTCAAGCGCGCGGCGCCGCCGCCCACGCTGCCCTTCGACAGCCCTGCCGAGCAGGCCGAGTACTTCCGCTGGCTCAACGCGATGAGCCAGCACCTGCAGCGCCGCCTCTCGGAAGGGCAGGTGCGCATCGAGTTCCTGCAGACGCTCTGGTACGAGAGCCGCCGCGCGGGCCTGGCGCCCGAGCTGGTGCTGGGCCTGGTGCAGGTGGAGAGCGGCTTCAAGAAATACGCCATCAGCAGCGCCGGTGCGCGCGGCTACATGCAGGTGATGCCGTTCTGGACCCGCTCGATCGGGGATGGCGAGCCGGCGCGCCTGTTCCACATGCAGACCAACCTGCGCTTCGGCTGCGTCATCCTGCGCCACTACCTCGACCTGGAGAAGGGCGACCTCTTCCTGGCGCTGGGCCGCTACAACGGCAGCCGCGGGCGGGCCGAGTACCCCAACCTGGTGCTGGGGGCGCGCAAGCAGTGGGAGGCCGCGCTGGCGGGTGGCGCGGCGCCCCTGTCGGCGGGGCCGAAGGGGGTGCAGGTCATGGTGCCGGCGTCGCCGGCCCCGGCGGGGCCCGCATCGCGGCCGCAGCGGATCATCGTGGCGCCGGGGGGCGCGAGCTGGCCCTCGGTGTCGGATCGTTGAAGCGGCAGTCCTACAGCCCGCTCCAGCGCCGCGGCGCCGCCCCGGCCACGCCCAGCATCTCCACCACGCGCTCCACGGTGTCGTCCACCATCTCGTCGATCGTGGCCGGCCGCTGGTAGAAGGCGGGCAGCGGCGGGAAGACCACCGCGCCCATCTCGGTGACGGCGGTCATGTTGCGCAGGTGCGCCAGGTTGAACGGTGTCTCGCGCACCATCAGCACCAGGCGCCGGCGCTCCTTCAGCATGACGTCCGCCGCGCGGGTGAGCAGGTTGTCGCCGAAGCCGTGGGCGATGGCCGCCAGCGACTTCATGGAGCAGGGCGCCACCACCATCGCGCGCGCGTCGAAGCTGCCGCTGGCGATGCACGCGCCCACGTCGCCGAACGCATGCACCACATCAGCGCGGGCCTCCAGCGCGTCGCGCGCGAGACCCAGTTCGTGGTGGGCGTTGATGACGCCGGCAGGGGTGACGACCAGGTGCGTGCGCGCGCCCAGGGCCCGCAGGCGATCCAGCAGGCGAACCGCGTAGACGGCGCCCGAGGCGCCGGTGATGCCGACGACGACGTCGGGCGCCGGCGCGGGGGACGCGGACGCCGCGGCGCCCATCAGCCGAGCAGCTGCTGCAGCTCGCCGGCCTCGTACATCTCCATCATGATGTCAGAGCCACCCACGAACTCGCCGTTCACGTACAGCTGCGGGATGGTGGGCCAGTTGGCGTATTCCTTGATGCCCTGGCGGATGCCCTCGTTCTCGAGCACGTTGACCGTGGTGGGCTGGGAGACCCCGCAGGCCTTCAGCACCTGGATGGCGCGGCCGGAGAAGCCGCACATCGGGAACTGGGCGGTGCCCTTCATGAAGAGGACGACCTTGTTGGTCTTCACCAGGTCGTCGATTTGGGCTTGGACGTCGTTCATGGCAATTGGGGGATCAGGAAGCGGATCCTCGTTTATATGCCAAACGGCATGTCGCAGCGACGGCCTGGGAATCCAGGCCCGGCGCCGGGCCGCGCTCGGCCGCTCCGTGGCCCCCCTGGGGCCAGCGAACGCAGTGAGCGTGGGGGCCCTGTTCCTTCAGAACGCGTACATGACGTTGACGGCCATCACGGGCGACCAGCGCAGCTCCCGCACGGCGTCGTCCAGGCTCTGCGTGCCGGTGAACATGCCCCGCACGTGGGCGCCCGACATGCCACCGGGGGACGTCATCCCCATGTCCGCGCTGAGGCTCAGCTGGCTCTTGAGCAGCTGCTGGCTGTAGCCCAGGCCCAGGTAGGCCTGCGACGGCGGCGCGTAGATGGCGGATTCGAACAGCGTGACGGGCCGGCTGGGCCCGAACAGGCCGCTGCTGAGGCGCAGGCCGCTGGGCGGGGCGCCGACGGGGCCGCGGTCGAACAGGTAGAAGTTGCCCAGGCGCAGCGGCGCGACCGGCGCGGCGTCGCGCAGGATGGCGGTCTCGGTGGGACTTCGGGAGGCGGCGGGGCCGTCGGCGTCGCGATCGGGGCTGGGGGCCTGGGCTTGCGCTCCGGCGGCCAACGCGGTGGCGAGGACGAACAGGACCCAGGACGTACGGCCGGACGGGGACGGGCGTGCACGCATGATCGGCTCCCGAAAGGCCGGCGGCTGCGTGGCGCCGACCCGTGAATCGGAGGGTTCAGGCGTTTCATGCTACGCCCGATCGCCGCGACCTGGATAGCGGGAACAGGCGGGAATTTCGCACGGTATTGCTTGGCGTCAGGTCGGCGCCACGCGCCGCCTGCATCTGGTCCGGGTGCCCATTCGGCCAGCCGCGATGTCGCGGCCCGGTGCGGGTCAGGCCGGCAGCCGGCCGCCGGTGCAGCGGTCGTGGCCGGCCAGGTCGGGGCGGCTCGCCACCTGCGTGAAGCCGGCCTGGCGCAGCAGGCCCGCCACCGCCCCGGCCTGCGTCCAGCCGTGCTCCATCACCAGCCAGCCGCCGGGCGCCAGCCTCGCCGGGGCGCCGGCGGCGAGGGCGGCCAGGTCCGCCAGGCCGTCGTCGGCGGCCACCAGGGCCTCCCGCGGCTCGTGCACCAGGGCGGCCAGGTGCGGATCGCCGGGGGCGATGTAGGGCGGGTTGCTGAGGGCGAGGTGGAACGGGTCGCCCCCGCCTGCGTCGTCCACCGCCTGCCACCACGAGCCGGCGGCGAAGGCGACGTCCAGCCCGAGGCGCGCCGCGTTGCCGGCGGCCGTGCCCAGCGCCGCGGGGCTGGCGTCGACGGCCAGCACCCGCGCGCGCGGCACCGCGTGCTTGACCGCCAGCGCGATGGCGCCGCTGCCGGTGCCCAGGTCGACCACTCGCGGGGCTGGCACGTGCGCCAGCGCGCCGTCGCCCGTGAGCAGCGCGATCGCCCAGTCCACCAGCGTCTCGGTGTCGGGGCGCGGCACCAGCACGCCCGGAGCGACGGCCAGGGACAGGCCATGGAACTCGCGCTCGCCCACCAGGTAGGCGAGCGGCTCGCCGCCAGCCCGGCGCTGCAGCAGCGCGGCCGCGCGGGCCACGTCGTCGTCGGCCAGCGCGTCGTCGTCGTGCGCCAGCAGCCAGGCGCGCGGGCGCTGCAGCGCGTGGGCCAGCAGCAGCTGCGCGTCCAGCCGGTCCACGCCCTGGGCGCGGGCCTGGGCGAGGAGGTCTCGCGCGGAGGTCACGGCGTCGCGCCCCGCGCGGCGTGACGCGCCATGCCTGCCGCGCTCACCCGCCCGCCTCCATCTCGGCCAGCTGTTCCTGCGCGCGGGCCGCCTGCAGCGCGTCCAGCACCTCGCCCAGGTCGCCGTCCATCACGGCGGCCAGCTTGTGCAGCGTGAAGTTGATGCGGTGGTCGGTGAGGCGGCCCTGCGGGAAGTTGTAGGTGCGGATGCGGTCGGAGCGGTCACCCGTGCCCACCAGCGACTTGCGCGTGGCGGCCTCCTTCGCCTCGCGTTCCGCGCGCTCACGGTCGCGCAGGCGCGCGAGCAGCACGGCCATCGCCTTGGCCTTGTTGCGGTGTTGCGAGCGGTCGTCCTGGCACTCCGCCACGATGCCCGTGGGCAGGTGCGTGATGCGGATGGCGCTGTCGGTCTTGTTGATGTGCTGGCCGCCGGCGCCGCTGGCGCGAAAGGTGTCGATGCGCAGCTCCGCGGGGTTCAGCGTCACCTCCGCGGCCTCGTCGGGTTCGGGCATCACGGCCACGGTGCAGGCGCTGGTGTGGATGCGTCCCTGCGCCTCGGTGGCCGGCACCCGCTGCACGCGGTGGCCGCCGGACTCGAAGCGCAGCCGGCCGTACACGCCGTCGCCCTCCAGCCGCACCACCACCTCCTTGAAGCCGCCCAGGTCGGACGCGTTCTCGCTGACGATCTCGCGCCGCCAGCCCTGGCCTTCGGCGAAGCGCAGGTACATGCGCAGCAGGTCGGCGGCGAAGAGGGCGGATTCCTCGCCGCCGGTGCCGGCGCGGATCTCGAGGAACGCGGGCCGTTCGTCGTCGGGATCCTTCGGCAGCAGGGCCGTCTGCAGGGCGACGTCCAGCGTGGCCATCTCGGCCTGCGCGGACGCGATCTCCTCGCGCGCCATGGCCGCCATGTCGGCATCGCCGGCGGCGTCGTCCAGCAGGGCGCGCGCGGCCTCGACGTCGGATTCGCGCTGGGTGTAGCGGCGCCACAGGCCCACCACCTGCGCGGCCTCCGCCTGCTCGCGCGCGAGCTGGCGGTAGCGGTCCATGTCGGCGGTGACGTCGGGGTCGGCCAGCCGGGCGTCGAGCTCGTCGAGGCGCATGGCCAGGCGCTGGAAACGGATGCGGAGCGTGTCTTTCATCGACGGAAGGGATGGGCTGGAAGGGAAGAGGGGTCAGGTCTGCGACCTGACCCTGCATTCAGGCGTTCGGTCGGGTCCGCGACCCGACCGAACGTGATGGCAACTTCGCTACAGCCCCGGCTCCGCCGGATCCCGCGTGGCTTGCCGCAGGAACAGGCGCGTCACCGTCTCCGACAGCTGGTGGCGGTGCTCGCCCTCGCTGGTGCGCAGCTCGGCCAGCGCGCCGTGCAGCATCTTCTGCGTGAGGCCGCGGCTCATCGCCTCCAGCACCACTTCCACCGGCTCGCCGCGCGCCAGCAGCTTGCGCGCGCGCTGCAGCTCCAGCTGGCGCCAGTCGTCGGCCTGGCGGCTCAGGGCCTGGATCAGCGGCACGCTGGCGCGCTGGTCGAGCCAGTGCGCGAAGCCCAGCACGCCCGCGTCGATAATGGCCTCGGCCTGCTCGACGGCCGCCTGGCGCTTGGCGCCGGCGGTCTGCACCAGCGTGGCGAGGTCGTCCACCGTGTAGAGGTAGACGTCGCGTTGCTGGGCCACCTCGGGCTCGATGTCGCGCGGCACCGCCAGGTCCACCATGAACATCGGGCGACGCCGGCGGGCCTTCAGCGCGCGTTCCACGGCGCCCAGGCCGATGATGGGCAGCGTGCTGGCGGTGCAGGAGACGACGATGTCGAACTCGTGCAGGCGCGCCGGCACGTCGGCCAGGCGGATGGCCTGCGCGCCCAGGTGAGCGGCCAGCCTCTCGCCGCGTTCCAGGGTGCGGTTGGCCACCACCATCGCCCTGGGCGTGCGGGCGGCGAAATGCGTGGCCACCAGCTCGATCATCTCGCCGGCGCCCACGAACAGCACGTTCTGCTGGTCCAGCGCGCCGAACAGTTGCATGGCCTGGCGCACCGCGGCGGCCGCCATGCTGATGGAGTGGCTGCCGATCTCGGTGGAGGTGCGCACCTCCTTGGCCACCGAGAACGAGCGCTGGAACAGCTGGTGCAGCGTGGTGCCCAGCGTGCCGGCGGCATCGGCCTCCCGCACGGCCTGCTTCATCTGGCCGAGGATCTGGGGCTCGCCCAGCACCATCGAATCCAGGCCGGCGGCCACGCGGAACACGTGGCGCGCGGCGTCGCGGTTCTGCAGTACGTAGCTGTGCTCCAGCAGCTGCGCGCCGCTGACGCCGCCCTGCGCGGCCAGCCAGTCCGCCACGGGGCGCACCAGCGACGCCGCCCCGGCCCCGGCGGCGCTGCCGCCGCGCGACTCGGGCGCCACGTAGAGCTCGGTGCGGTTGCAGGTGGACAGCAGCGCCACCTCCGGCGTGGCCACGCCGAACTGCGACTTCAACCCCTGCAGTGCCGGCACCAGGCGGTCGGCCGGGAAGGCGAAACGCCCCCGCAGGTCGACCGGGGCGGTCTGGTGGTTGAGGCCGAGGGCGATGACCGACATGCCTCGATTGTAAGATTCCGAGGGTTTGCACGGGCCGACGGGGGACAACCGCGGCGCCCGGCCCCCCAACTCCTGCCCGTTTCCCCCCTTCGATGGATGCACTCGGCCTGTTCTGGCACCTGATCGGTTTCGTGTTGCCCGCCGTGGGCGTCGGCGCCATCAGCGCGGCGCTGTGCAAGGCCGCCTGGCGCAAGCCCCTGTCGGGCGTGCGCTGGTGGACGCTCGCCTGGCAGTCCGCGGCCGCGGGCCTGGGCGTGCTGGTGCTGGGCCTGGCCGTGACGGGGCACGACGGCCGGATGGTCACCTACGCGTGCCTCGTGGTGGCCTGTGCGCTGGTGCCGTGGGTCCGCACGGTGCGGCGGTGAGCCGGCTGCTGGCGGGGCTGGTGCGGCCCCTGTCGCGGCTGGACCCACGCCAGCGGCGGGTGCTGGCCGCGGCGGTGCTGGGCAACGTGCTGCTGGTGGCGCTGGTGGCCGCGTGGATCATCCGCGCGCGGATGCCGGTGGACCCGGCGGCCGGGCCGCGGCAGGCCACGCTGTGCGACGTGATGCAGGTGCGTGTGCAGCCGCGCGTGGCGCACACGGGCCACGAGCCGGCGCCGGAGAAGCCGGAGGGCAACGGGCCGTCGCCGGGTGGGCTGGTGTGCGGGTTGAGCCGCAGCCTGACGCGCTGAGCTTCGGATCGGGCAGGCGGCGGCTCGCGGGGGATGCGAGCCTCAGTGCGCCTCCGCGTGCGCCCTCAACTGCTGCAGCGCCGACTCGATCGACGGCAGCGGCGGATGCGCGCCGTGCACGTGGGGATCGACCACGCGGACGGCCACCGCGTCCACCAGCGCGGGCAGCGCGAGGCCCGCGGCGTGGAACGACTTGAGCGCCGCCTCGATGGCGGCCAGCGCCGCGCGGTGCTGCGCGGCCATCGCGGGCGCCTCGGGCACGCGCAGCTGCGCGAGCGTGCGTTGCTCGGACGCGAAGTGCACGCCCAGCTGGTCCACCAGTTCGTGCACCAGCAGTTCCACGTCGGCCGCGCTGGCGCCACTCGACAGGGCCTGCCTCAGCGCCGCCGACTGCGCCGCCAGCTGGCGGTGCTGGCGGTCCAGGTCGGGGTGGCCGAGGACGGGCGGCATGGCCACGCCGGGACGGCGCGGGCGCCGCGGCAGTTCGACAAGCACGGACGGCGTGTCGTCCAGGGCGCGCTGGAACGCCTGGCGGCGCTTGACGAAGCGCGTGCCGGCGATCAGCAGGCCCGTGCCGGCCACCAGCGCGCCGCAGACATAGCCGAGGGTGGCGCGTTGATGGACGGCGACGGCGAGCCCCGCCAGCACGTACAGGGCGGGGAGGGACTCGTAGAGCCAGACCGGCTTGTGGCGGGTGAAGAATGGCATCGGGATCCGGGGTCTTGCCGGCCGGGTAGGCCGGGCTTCGAACCGGATATCGACGCCGATGCGACGAAATTGAGGAAGGGACGCGCGTCGAGGGAGGGGTCAGGTCCGAGACCTGACCCCCGTCACGACTTCGCCTCGCAGGCTGTGCGGGAACGCCTGCGTGATACGCACGTCGATCATCTGCCCCACCAGACGCGGGCTGAGCGGGCCGCCGTCGAAGTTGACGATGCGGTTGCACTCGGTGCGGCCCATCAGCTCGGCCGCGTCCTTGCGGCTGGGGCCTTCCACCAGGATGCGCTGCACCTGGCCCACCAGCGCGCCACTGATGGCCTGGGCGTTGGCCTCGATGGCGGCCTGCAGCTGCTGCAGGCGCGCCAGCTTGACGTGCTGCGGCGTGAGGTCCTCGAGGTTGGCCGCCGGCGTGCCGGGGCGCGGGCTGTAGATGAAGCTGAACGACGCGTCGAAGCCGACGTCGTCCACGAGCTTCATCGTCTTCGCGTGGTCCTCGTCCGTCTCGCCGGGGAAGCCGACGATGAAATCCGTGCCCAGGCGGATGTCGGGACGCACGGCGCGCAGCTTGCGCACGGTGCTCTTGTATTCCAGCGCCGTGTAGCCGCGCTTCATGGCCGACAGGATGCGGTCGGCGCCGTGCTGCACGGGCAGGTGCAGGTGGTTCACCAGCTGCGGGATGCGGCCGTAGGCGTCCACCAGGCGCTGCGTGAATTCCTTCGGGTGGCTGGTGGTGAAGCGGATGCGCTCGATGCCGGGGATGCCGGCGACGTATTCCAGCAGCAGCGCGAAGTCGGCGATGTCGGCCGTGCCGCCCATCGCGCCGCGGTAGGCGTTGACGTTCTGGCCCAGCAGCGTCACCTCCTTCACGCCCTGCGCGGCCAGGCCGGCCACCTCCACCAGCACGTCGTCGAACGGGCGCGACACCTCGTCGCCGCGCGTGTACGGCACGACGCAGTAGGTGCAGTACTTGGAGCAGCCCTCCATCACCGACACGAACGCCGACGCGCCCTCGACGCGCGCGGGCGGCAGGTGGTCGAACTTCTCGATCTCGGGGAAGCTGATGTCCACCTGCGGCACGCGCGTGGCCTGCTGCTTCGCGATCATCGCGGGCAGGCGGTGCAGGGTCTGCGGGCCGAACACCAGGTCGACGTAGGGCGCGCGCTGGATGATGGCCTCGCCCTCCTGGCTGGCCACGCAGCCGCCCACGCCGATCAGCACGCCGCGCGCCTTCAGGTGCTTCATGCGGCCCAGGTCGGAGAACATCTTCTCGGCGGCCTTCTCGCGCACCGAGCAGCTGTTGTAGAGCACCAGGTCGGCCTGCTCCACGTCGTCCGTCTTCTCGTAGCCCTCGGCCGCGTGCAGAACGTCGGCCATCTTGTCGGAGTCGTACTCGTTCATCTGGCACCCGAAGGTGCGGATGAAGACCTTCTTGGCCGGGGTGGCGGTGTCGCTGCTCACGGCCGGGTCCACGTCTGCGCGGCGGCATCGAACTGCCAGGCCTGCTGCTGCTGCGGCGAGACGGGCCAGGGCTGCATGGCGGCCTCGTCGGGGCGCAGGAGCCAGACCTCGATGATGTGGCCCGGCTGGCCCTGCTCCAGGACGTAGTTGACGTCGAAGCGGCCGGTCACCAGCTCGCCCGACAGCTTGTTCATGTTGTCCAGGCCGTGGATGCGGGCCCCGGGCATCAGCTGCGCCGCATAGCCGTTCACGCGGATGTACGGCGGCTGGTCGAACTGGATGACGCCGCGCAGCGCGGACTGCGGGAACTGGCGCGGCACCTGGGCGGCGGCCGGCGTGGCGAGGAAGGGCAGGAAGGCCAGTGCGCCGAGCAGGACGAGCGTCCCGGCAGATCGGCGGGGGGTGGCACAGCGGGTCATGGTGTAGATCCAGGGGCTGCGGAGGGAACCCGGGATTCTACCGAGCGGGGTGCGGCGTGCGTCTCCGGATCCGCCCGGGCGTGGTGCATTTGGCGCGGCGGCCCCCGTCGGAGGGTCCTGTCGGGGCGGGGAGCGGCCGTACAATTCAACACCTTCCGTTCAGCATCCAGCCAGGCCTTCCCCGTGTCCTCGACCGCTCCCGCCCTCCAGCCCGCCGGCGATCCGCTGCGCACTCCCGTCACCGAGCTCGAGGTGGCGCAACTGGTCGTGGCCGCACTCAACCTCGACGTCGCGCCTGCCGACATCCAGCCCGAGGCGCCGCTGTACGGCGAAGGCCTGGGCCTCGATTCCATCGACATCCTCGAGCTGGCGCTGGAGATCTCCAAGCGCTACGGCTTCGACCTGCGCTCGGACGACGAGAACAACGTGCGCATCTTCGGCTCGCTGCGCAGCCTCACCGCGCACGTGAACGCGTCGCGCACGCGCTGATGTCCGCCCCCACGCTTGTCCAGCGAGGCCGTCGGGCCGCGCCGGGCTCGGCCTGAGTCGACCATGTCCGTCTGGGCCCTCGGCCTCGCCGGGCTCGGAGCCGCGGCCTACGCCGTCCTCTCGCACGCCCTGATGCTGCACGCCGCCGATGCGCCGTGGGCGGTCGCGGCGTTGCTGGGGCCGCTGCTGGGCCTGACGGCGTTCTTCGCCGCGCGCGCGCGGCAGTGGCTGCTGCTGTCGGCCACGCTGGCCGCCGTCGCGGGGGTGGCGGTGATCGTGGCGCAGGGCGGCATCGGCCAGGTGGAGCGGCTGTACCTGCTGCAGCACGTGGGCATGCACGTGGCGCTGGGCACCGGCTTCGCGGTGTCGCTGCGCCAGCCGCTGTCGCTCATCGGCCAGCTGGCCCAGCGCGTGCACGACCTGACCCCCGCGATGGTGCGCTACACGCGCCAGGTCACGCTGGCGTGGTCGGCCTACTTCTTCGGCATGGCCGCGCTGTCGGTGGCCATGTTCGCGTTCGCGCCGTGGGCGGCGTGGTCGCTGCTGGCCAACGTCGTCACGCCGGTGGCCATCGTCGCGCTGTTCGTGGGCGAATACCTGCTGAGGTATCGGCTGCACCCCGAGTTCGAGCGCGTCAAGCTGACCGATGCCGTGCAGGCCTGGCGCGCGCGCGCCGCGCAGCCGTCCGCGGCCGCGGGCGCGGCGGCGCCAGCCACCGCCGTGGCCGGCTCGCCCGGAAAGCGCACGCGATGATGCCGGCCCCCACCGCCATCGCGCCAATGCCGCTGCTGGCGCCCCGGCGCCTGGACCTGCCCATCGCGTGGCGTCAGGGCGTGCCGGTCAGCGGTGCGCGCTTCCTCGCGCACGTGGCGGCGCAGGCCGAGGCGCTGCCGCCTGCCGGCCCGGTGGTCAACCTGTGCACCGACCGCTACCGCTTCGCGGTCGTGCTGGCTGCCGCGCTGCTGCGCGGGCGCACCAGCCTCTTCCCGCCCAACGCCATGCCCGACACGCTGGCGCGGCTGGCCGCGGACCATCCCACGCTGGTGGTGGCCAGCGACGACGCCGCGCTGGCGCCCGACGCGCCCGTGAACGGGCTGCCCCGGCTGGCGCTCGTGGCGCTGGACGAGGGCCGCGAGGTGGGCGACCTCGGGGACGTCGGCGGCGGCGCTGCCGTCGGCGCGCATGGCCAGGGCATCCCGCTCGCCGCGTCCGCCGTCATCCCCGACGTGGACGGCGCCCTGGCCGCCGCCCGCCTGCTCACCTCCGGATCCACCGGCACGCCGCAGCCGCACGACAAGCAGTGGCGCACGCTGGCGCTGAACGTCGGCGCCTCGGCGGCGCAGCTGTCCGCGCGCCTGGGGCTGGCGGACCTGTCGTCGCTGGCCATCGTGGCCACCGTGCCCGCGCAGCACATGTTCGGCTTCGAATCCAGCGTGCTGCTGGCGCTGCTGGGCGGCGCGTCGTTCGATGCGGGCCGGCCGTTCTATCCCGCCGACATCGCCGAGGCGCTGGCGCGCGTGCCGCGCCCGCGCGCGCTGGTCACCACGCCGTTCCACCTCAAGACGCTGCTGCTGTCCGGCGTGGCGCTGCCACCGGTGGACCTGGTGCTCAGCGCCACGGCGCCGCTGTCGCCGCAGCTGGCCGCGCAGGCCGAGCGCGCCACCGGCGGCGCGCTGGTGGAGATCTACGGCTGCACCGAGGCGGGCCAGGTGGCGATGCGCCGCACGGCGGCCACCGAGGTCTGGCAGACGCTGGGCGCGCTGCGCATCCACGCCGAGCCGGCGGACGAGCCGGGCGGTGTCGACCGCTACGTGGTGCACGGCGGCCACGTGGAGGATCCCACGCCGCTGGCCGACGTGCTGCAGCTGGACGACGACCGCTCGTTCCGCCTGCTGGGACGCGCGAACGACCTGATCAACGTGGCCGGCAAGCGCACGTCGCTGTCGCACCTCAACTATCACCTGAACGCCGTCGAGGGCGTCGAGGACGGCGCCTTCTGGCTGCCGCGCGACGTGGCCGACGGCGTGGTGCGGCCGGTGGCGTTCGTCGTGGCGCCCCGCCTGGCCGCGCCCGCGCTGCTGGCCGCGCTGCGCACGCGCCTGGAGCCGGTCTTCCTGCCGCGCCGCGTGGTGCACGTGGCGGCCCTGCCGCGCGAGGCCACCGGCAAGCTCACCGACAAGGCGCTGCACGCGTTCGCGCAGGCCACGCTGGGGGACGCGCCGTGAACGTGGCCGTGATGCGCGACGTCGCGGTGGACCACCCCGCGTTCGCGGGCCACTTCCCCGGCCAGCCGCTGCTGCCCGGCGTGTCGTTGCTGGCCGAGGTGCTGGAGGCCGCTTGCGCGCAGCCCGGCCTCGCCGCGCGATTCGACGCGGGCGCCACGCTGCAGGCCGCCAAGTTCCTCGCGCCCGTGCGGCCCGGCGCGCGCCTGCGCGTGGCGCTGGACTGGGACGAGGCGGGCCTGCGCTTCGACGTGGGGCTGGCCGGCGCCGACACCGCCGACGCCGTGCCCGTCACCGCCGCCAAGGGTCACTGGACCTGGGCGGCCACCGTCCTGCCTGGAGATGCCCGATGAGCGCCCTGCCGCCGCTGCACGCCGGTGCGGACGCGTCGCGCGACGCCGACTGGTCCACCACGCCCGAGCGCAGCAACGTCCTCGCCCTGCGCGTGATGACCTGGATCGCGCTGTTCTGCGGCCGCCGCGTGGCGCGCTGGTTCCTGCACCCGATCACGCTGTACTTCGTGCTGTTCGCGCCCACCGCACGCGGCCACTCGCGCCGCTACCTGGCGCGCGCGCTGGGCCGCAAGGCGCGTTTCATCGACGGCTACCGCCACGTGCACACGTTCACCGCCACCATCCTCGACCGCGTGTACCTGCTGCGCAGCCAGCTCTCGCAGTTCGACGTGCGCACGGTGGGCCGCCCCGAGGTGGACGCCACACTGGCCGAGGGCCGCGGGGTCTTCATGGTGGGCGCGCACGTGGGCAGCTTCGAGGTGATGCGCATCCTGGGCGACCTGCGCGACGACCTGCGCGTGGCGATGGTCATGTATCCCGACAACGCGAAGATGATCAACGAGGCGCTGGAGGGCATCGCGCCGGACTGGAAGCCCGAGGTCATCGCGCTGGGGCGCATCGAGTCGATGCTGGCGGTGCGGGACTGGCTGGACGCCGGCAACCTGGCCGGGCTGCTGGGCGACCGCCGGCTGCCGGGCGAATCCGAGCGCGGCGGCGAGGTGCGCGTGTCGTTCCTCGGCCAGGAAGCCCTCTTCAGCGACGGGCCGTTCCGCCTGGCCGCGCTGCTGCGCCGCCGCGTGATGTTCATGGCCGGCCCCTACCTGGGCGGCAACCGCTACGAGGTGCGCTTCGAGCCGCTGGCCGACTTCAGCGGCCGCCTCGACCCCGCCGAGCGCGAGCGCCGCATCGAGCAGGCCGTGCGCGCCTACGCCGCGCGCCTCGAGGCGCTGTGCCGCGAGCATCCGTACAACTGGTTCAACTTCATCGACTTCTGGGATGAACTCCGTCCGACGCGCTGACCTTCGTGCCCCGCTCGCGCTCGCCGTCGCCATGCTGCTGGGCCTGGCGGCCGGCCCGGCCCGGGCACTGGAGCTGCCCGAGCTGATGGCGCTGCTGCAGCACCATGGCTCCGGCCAGGCGCGCTTCACCGAGCAGCGCTTCGTCAAGGGCCTGGACCAGCCGCTGGTGGTGAGCGGCACGCTGGCCTACGTGGCGCCGGACCGCTTCGAGCGGCGCACCGTCGTGCCGAAGGCCGAGTCGGTGGTGGTGCAGGGCAACCAGGTCACGCTGTCGCGCGGCGGCCGCAGCCGCACCCTCGCGCTGGATGCCGCGCCCGAGGCGGTGATCGCGGTGGAGGCCGTGCGCGGCACGTTGACCGGCAACGCCGGCGTGCTGAAGAAGTGGTTCGACGTGAAGCTGGCGGGCGACGCCGCGCACTGGACGCTGGACCTGGTGCCGCTGGACGCCACCGCCGCGGGCTCGTTGCGCGCGGTGCGCATCGGCGGCCAGCGCGACGAGCTGCGCCTGGTGGAGACGACGCTGGTGGACGGCGACCGCACCGTGATGACCGTGGAGCCGGAGACGGCCCTGGCGGCGACCGGCGCGACGCCGGGTGCCGCGGTGCCCGCCGCCGTGCCCGCGGCGGCGCTGCCGTCGGCCTCGGCCACGCGCTGATCCCGTGACGCCCGCCGACAAGGCCCCGCCGCCGCGACGCGCCCGCCTGGCCGCGCTCGCGCTGTGGGCGCTGGCGATGGCGATCGGTGTCGCGATGATCGCCCGCACGCCCGTGCGCGCCGATCTCTCGGCGTTCCTGCCCGCCAGCCCCGACGCGCAGCAGCGCCTGCTGATCGAGCAGCTGCAGAGCGGCGTGGCATCGCGCACGCTGATGGTGGGCGTGGAGGGCGGCGACGCCGCGCACCGCGCCGACGCCGTCAAGGCCCTGTCGCGCACGCTCAAGGCGGGCGGCCGGTTCGAGCAGGTGCACGACGGCGAGCGCGACGACTGGACCGCCGCCGGCGCGTTCATCGTGGCGCACCGCTACGCGCTGAGCCCCGCGGTCGCGCCCGGGCGCTTCACCGCGGCGGGGCTGCACGAGGCCATCGCCGACACGCTGTCGCTGCTGGGCACGCCGGCCGGCGCGGCCGTCAAGCCCCTGCTGGAACGCGATCCCACCGGCGAGACGCAGCGCATCGCCGAATCGCTGATCCCGACGTCGTCGCCGCGCATGGACCACGGCGTGTGGGCTTCGCGCGACGCGCCGCGCGCGCTGCTGCTGCTCACCACGCAGGCGTCGGGCGCGGACCTGGACGCGCAGAAGGCGACCATCGCGGCGGTGCGCAGCGCGTTCGCCGCGCAACCCACTGCCGCGGGCCTGCGCCTGGTGATCAGCGGCGCGCCGCTGTTCGCCGTGGACAGCCGGGACCGCATCGAGCACGAGGCGCAGCTGCTGGGCGCGGCCGGCCTGGTGCTCATCGGGCTGCTGCTGGCGGCCGCGTTCGCCTCGTTCCGGGCGCTGGCCGTGTCGATGCTGCCCGTCGCCACCGGCGTGGTGGCCGGCATCGCCACGGTGGGCCTCGTGTTCGGCAACGTGCACGGCCTCACGCTGGGCTTCGGCAGCACGCTGATCGGCGAGGCCGTGGACTACGCCATCTACTTCCTGATGCAGGCGCGCGCCGGCGGCTGGCGCCACTGGCGCAGCGCCAGCTGGCCCACGGTGCGTCTGGGCCTGCTCACCAGCGTGTGCGGCTTCGCCGTGCTGGTGTTCTCGGGCTTCCCGGGCCTGTCGCAGCTGGGCGTGTTCTCGGTGGCGGGCCTCGTGGCCGCGGCCCTGGCCACGCGCTTCGTGCTGCCGGCGCTGGTGCCGGACGGCGCGCCCGGGCGCGGCCTGCGCCAGCGCCTCGGCCAGCTGGCCCGCGGTGCGTTGCAGGCGTTGCCGCGCACCCGCACCGCGGTGCGCGTGGCGGGCGTGCTGGCGCTGGCCTGGCTCGTGGTGCAGGGCGGCCAGGTGTGGCGCGGGAACCTGGGATCGCTGAGCCCCGTGCCGGCCTCGGCGCAGGCCCTGGACGCCGCGCTGCGCGCGGACATCGGCGCCAGCGACGGCCGCACGATGGTGGTGGCCACGGGCCGCGACCTGGGCGCGGCGCTGGCCGCCGCGCAGGCCGCGGGCGCGCAGCTGGACGCGCTGGTGGACCAGGGCGCGCTGGCGGGCTACGAGAGCCCGGTGCGCCTGCTGCCGGACGAGGCGACCCAGCGCGCGCGCCTGGCCGCGCTGCCCGCTTCGGACGCGCTGCGCGCCGCGCTGGCGCAGGCCACGGCGGACGGCCCGCTGAAGGCGGATCGCCTGCAGCCGTTCCTGGACGACGTGGCCGCCGCGCGCGCGGGCGGGCCCGTCACGCGCGAATCGCTGGCCGGCACGCCGCTGCGCCCGCTGGTGGAGGCGCTGCTGGTGCAGCGGCAGGGCGGCGGCTGGCTGGCGCTGCTGCCGCTGCAGGCCGGCGCCACCGAGCTGGACGCCGCCGCGCTGCGCCACGCGCTGGCCGGCGCGCGCCTGCCCGCGGGCAGCGAGGTGCACGCGATCGACGTGAAGCAATCGCTGGACGACCTCTACGCCCGCTACCTGCGCGAGGCCCTGGTGGAAGGCGCGCTGGGCGCGCTCGCCGTGGTGGTGGTGGTGGCGGTGCAACTGCGCTCCACGCGCCGCGTGCTGGCGGTGTGCGAGCCGCTGGCGCTGGCGGTGGTGATCACGCTGGCCGGCCTGGCGGCCTGCGGCGTGGCGCTGGGCATCCTGCACCTGGTGGGCCTGCTGCTGGTGGTGGCGGTGGGCTCCAACTACGGCCTGTTCTTCGACGCCTGGCGCCAGGCGGGCCGCGCGGACGACGACACCCTGGCCTCGCTGCTGCTGGCCAACCTCACCACGGTCACCGGCTTCGGGCTGATCGCGCTGTCGCACATCCCCGCGCTGTCGGCCATCGGCCGCGTGGTGGCGCCCGGCGCGGCGCTGGCGCTGCTGTTGTCGGCGGCCTGCGTGGGGCACGGCGTGGGGCGGGCGGACGCCGCGGACGCGCCGGACGCGCCGGACGGCGATGTCCTCGTCCCTTCACCCGCCGGCGGCTGACGATGTCGACCCCTCCGACCCCCACCCCGGCCTCGAGCCGCGCGCGCCCTCCGGTGCCGGCCGCGGCCGCGCCGGCCACCCGCTGGCGCATGCCGCTGCTGGTGCGGGCCAGCCTGGCGGTGCACGCCGCGGCCCTCATCGCGCTGCTGGTCGTCCCGGCCGGGTGGCCCTGGGTGGTGGCGGCGCTGGTGCTGGACCACGCCGTGCTCTCCTTCACGGGCCTGTGGCCCCGCAGCACGTGGCTGGGGCCGAACGTGCGGCGACTGCCGGCCGCCGCGGCGGCACGCGGCGCGGTGGCGCTGACGATCGACGACGGCCCCGACCCGGACGTGACGCCCGCCGTGCTGGACCTGCTGCAGGCGCGCGGCGCGCGCGCCACGTTCTTCTGCATCGCCGAGCACGCGGCGCGCCATCCCGCGCTGGCCCGCGAGATCGTGGCGCGCGGGCACAGCGTGCAGAACCACAGCGACGTGCATCGCCACGACTTCTCGGTGCTGGGCCCGCGCGCCATGGCCGCGGACGTGGCGCGCGCGCAGGCCCGCCTGGCCGCCGCCGCGGGCGAGGCCGCCACCTGCTTCCGCGCCCCCGCGGGCCTGCGCAACCCCTTCCTCGACCCGGTGCTGCATCGCCAGGGCCTGCGGCTGGTCAGCTGGACACGGCGCGGCTTCGACACGCGCGAGCGCGATCCCGCCCGCGTGCTGGCGCGCCTGGTGCGCCACCTCGCCGCCGGCGACATCCTGCTGCTGCACGACGGCCATGCCGCGCGCGGCGCCAGCGGGCGGCCGGTGGTGCTGGACGTGCTGCCCGCGCTGCTGGACGCGATCGCCGCCGCCGGCCTGCACACCGAGACGCTGCCGCAGGCGCTGGCCGCCACCAGCCCGACGACATCCCACGACGCCCTCGCCCCGACATGAATACCCCGCTTGGTATCCAACCCGCCCCCGACGCCTTCTGGCGCGACCTGCACCGCGCCGCGACGGACCCGTACCGCGACGCCGGCCGGTTCGCGTGGCAGTTCGCGCGCGGCAAGCTGGGTCGCGACCCGGTGTTCCGCTCGCTGCTGGAGCGCGGCGACCTGCCCGCGGGCGCCCGCATCGTCGACATCGGTTGCGGGCAGGGCCTGGTGGCGAGCCTGTGCTGGGCGCTGGACGCCGCGGTGCCCGCCGGCGGCTGGCCCGCCACGTGGCCCGCGCCGCCGCTGGGCTGCCGCTACACCGGCATCGAGCTGATGCAGCGCGACGTGGACCGGGCCACCGCCGCGTCCATGCGCCGGCGCGACGGCGCGCGCCTGGTGTGCGGCGACATGCGCACGACCGACCTGCCGCCCTGCGACGTGGTCGTCATCCTGGACGTGCTGCACTACGTGGACCACGTTGCGCAGGAGGCCGTGCTCACGCGCGTGCGCGACGCGCTGCAGCCCCACGGCCGCCTGCTGCTGCGCGTGGGCGACCAGGCCCGCGCCGGCGGCTTCCGCGCCAGCCAGTGGGTGGACCGCGTCGTCACGATGATCCGCGGCCACCGCGTGCCGCCCACGTTCGGTCGGCCCCTGGCCGACTGGATCGCGCTGCTGCAGCGCCTGGGCTTCACCGTCGCGCCGGTGCCGATGAGCCGCGGCACGCCGTTCGCGAACGTGCTGCTGCGGGCGGACCTGCGATGACCCCGCTGGCCGTCGCGGACTACACGCTCACCACCGCGTTGGGCGCCGGCCGCTCGGCCACGCTGGCCGCGCTGCGCGCCGGCCGCACGGGCCTGCGCCGCGAGCCCTTCGAGACCGCCACGCTGGACACCTGGATCGGCGCGGTGCAGGGCTTGGACGACGTGCGCCTGCCCGACGCGCTGGCCGCCTTCGACTGCCGCAACAACCGCCTCGCCTGGCTGGGCCTGCAGCAGGACGGCTTCGCGGCCCGCGTGACCGCTGCGCGCGAGCGTTTCGGCGCGCACCGCGTGGGCGTGTTCCTGGGCACCAGCACGTCGGGCATGCTGACCAGCGAGCAGGCCTACCGGCGGCGCGACCCCGCCACCGGCGCGCTGCCCGCGAGCTTCCAATACGCCACCACGCACTCCACCGGCTCCCTGGCCGCCTTCGTGCGCGCGGCGCTCGACCTGCGCGGCCCGTCGTTCGTCATCTCCACCGCCTGCTCGTCCAGCGCCAAGGCGTTCGGCAACGCGGCCCGGATGATCGATCTGGGCCTGATCGACGCGGCCGTAGTGGGCGGCGTCGACAGCCTGTGCCTGACGATCCTGCACGGCTTCCATTCGCTGGAGCTGCTGTCGCCCGACGTCTGCCGGCCCTATGACGCCACGCGCCGCGGCCTGTCGCTGGGCGAGGCCGCCGCGTTCGCGCTGCTGGCGCGCGATGCGCCAGCCCCGCGCGCCTGGCTGCGGGGCGTGGGCGAGAGCAGCGACGGCCACCACATGAGCGCGCCGCATCCCGAGGGCGCCGGCGCCGCGGTGGCGATGCGCGACGCCTTGGCGCAGGCCGGCGTGGCGCCCGCCGACGTGGGCTACCTGAACCTGCACGGCACGGCCACGCCCAGCAACGACGCGGCCGAGGGCCGTGGCGTGGCCAGCGTGTTCGGCCCCGGCGGCGTGCCCTGCAGCTCCACCAAGGGCGCCACCGGCCACACGCTGGGCGCCGCGGGCGGCGTGGAAGCGGCCATCGCGATGCTGGCACTGGAACATGGGGTGCTGCCCGGCGGGCTGCACCGCGTGCAGCCCGATGCCGCGCTGGCGGTCGATTACCTGGACGGGGCGCGCGAGGCCGCGGTGGACGTGGTGGCCAGCAACTCGTTCGGCTTCGGCGGCTCCAACGCGTGCCTGGTGTTCGGTCGGGCGGTGCCCGCATGACGTCCTCGCCGCTCCGCGTCGACGTGCTCGGCATCGGCCTGCTGGGCCCCGGACTGGCCGACTGGGCCGGATCGCAGGCCGCGCTGCGCGATCCCGCCACCGCGTGGTCGCCGTCGCCTACCGCCATCCCGGCGCCCGGCCGCCTGCCGCCCGCCGAACGCCGCCGCGCGGGCGCCATCGTCAAGCTGGGCCTGGGCGTGGCCGACCAGGCGGTGGCGCAGGCGGGGCTGGACGCGGCCGCGCTGGCCGGCCTGGCCACCGTCTTCACCGCGTCGTCGGGCGACGGCGCCAACTGCCACGCGATGCTGGAGGTGCTGGCCTCGCCCGAGCGCCTGGTGTCGCCCACGCGGTTCACCAACTCCGTGCACAACGCGGCCGCGGGCTACTGGCACATCGCCACGGCCTCCGGCGCGCCCTCCACCAGCCTGGGCGCGCACGACGAGGGCTTTGCCGGCGGGCTGCTGGAGGCCGCCGTGCAGTGCGTGGCCGCCGGCCGGCCCGTGCTGCTGGTGGCGGGCGACGTGCCCTATCCCGAGCCGTTGAACGGCGCGCGGCCCTTGCCCGACGCGTTCGGCGTGGCCTTGCTGCTGGCGCCCGCGGGCAGTGCGCGCGCGCTGGCCAGCCTGGCGATCGCTCCCGCCCCGGGGGGCATCGACGTCGCCGCCTGCGCCGACCCGCGCCTCGAAGCCCTGCGCCGCGCCATCCCCGCCGCCCGCGCGCTGCCGCTGCTGCAGGCCCTGGCCACCGGCGTGCCGCGCCCGGCGCGCTGCGTCGTCGCCTGGCAGGACGGCCTCCCCCTGGCCATCGACCTGATACCCCCTGCCGTATCCGCGCTGGACCGCGCCGGCATCGCCGCGCGCATCCCGCACCAGGGCGCGATGTGCCTGCTGGACCGGCTGGAGACGTGGGACCGTGACGGCCTGCACTGCACCACCGCCACGCACCGGGATCCCGCCAACCCGCTGCGCACGCCCGCCGGCCTGCTGGCGCCCACGGCCATCGAGTACGCCGCGCAGGCCATGGCGCTGCACGGCGCGCTGGTGGCCCCACCCGACGAGGGCGCGCGCCCCGGCTACCTGGCCAGCGTGCGCGGCGTCGAGTTCCACGGCCTGCGGCTGGACGCGCTACCCGCGCCGCTGGACGTGCGCGCCCAGCGCCTGGCCGGCGACGACCGGCAGATCCTCTACCGCTTCACCGTGGGCGACCCCGCCGCGCCGTTCGCGCAGGGCCGCGCCACCGTGGTGCTGAACACGCCGCTGCCCACCCCGCCATGACCGACATCGCCGCCAACGACGCCGCCAACGACGCCGCTCCCCCCGCCGCCACGACGGCCCCCGGCGCCGCGCCCGTCCGCGCGCCCGCCGCCGGCCCCCGACGCGCGCTCGTCACCGGCGCCAGTGGCGCCCTGGGCAGCGCCATCGCGCGCCGCCTCGCGCGCGACGGCGCGCACGTGCTGCTGCACGCCAGCGCGCATCCCAACGCGGTGGAGGCGCTCGCGCAGGACATCCGCGCGGCCGGCGGCCTGGCCGAGCCCGTGCTGTTCGACCTGACCGACGCCGGGGCCACGCGGGCCGCGTGCGCGCGCATGCTGGCGTCGGGCCCGGTGCAGATCATCGTCAACAACGCCGGCGTGCACGACGACGCCGCGTTCCCGGGCATGCGGCCGGCGCAGTGGCATCGCGTGATCGACGTGTCGCTGCACGGCTTCTTCGACGTCACGCAGCCGCTGGTGCTGCCGATGCTGCGCACGCGCTGGGGCCGCATCGTCAACATCTCGTCGGTGGCCGCGCTGATGGGCAACCGCGGGCAGGTGAACTACGCGGCCGCCAAGGGCGCGTTGAACAGCGCCACCAAGGCGCTCTCGATGGAGCTGGCCAGCCGCGGCGTCACGGTCAACGCGGTGGCGCCGGGCATCATCGCGTCGCCCATGACGGCCGGCACCTTCGACCCGGAGATGATCGCGAAGATGGTGCCCTGCAAGCGCGCCGGCACGCCCGACGACGTGGCCGCGCTGGTGGGCTTCCTGTGCGGCGACGAGGCGGGATACATCACGGGGCAGGTGATCTCGGTGAACGGGGGGATGGCATGACGCAACGAATACTGACGCACCACCTTGAAGGAGGACCTTCCATGATCAAGACGTTCCTGGCCGCGACGTGGCTCGCCGCGGCAGCCACCACCGCCTTCGCGGACGACCTGCCCAACCCCGCCAGCGGTTACCTGTGCTGCAACATGCGCACGGACGGCAGCTGGATCAGCGACAGCAACTACATGGAGAACGGCAAGCGCGTGATCCCCGCCGGCACGCCGATGAAGGTCACGGGCTACGGCCGCCAGCGCGTCATCGTCGAGATCGAAGGCAAGGAGATGAAGATCGGCAACGACTACAGCCGCGACCTGAACCTGCCCACGTTCGCGCGCCGCTACCTCGTCACCGAGGATCCCCGCAAGAAGATCGCCACCTACCCGCCGGCGATCCGCAAGGCGATCGAGCATGCGCAGGTGATGCCGGGCATGACGCGCGAACAGGTGCTGATGGCCGTGGGTCCGCCGATCAGCAGCGAGACCCCGAACCTGGACGGCAAGGTGTGGCGCTTCTGGATCGGCAGCTTCTCGGAGTTCCAGGTGGTGTTCGAGAACGATGTCGTCAAGCAGATCGACACCGATCCGCAGACGCGCAACCTGGTGGTCGCGGACTGAAGCCACCCCTATCCGAGGGCGTGCCGGGCCCGCGTCGGGGTGAGGTCGGGGATTGGTCAGAGGGACGACCGCTTCGCTCTTTTGCGAGGCCGTGCTTGCGGCAGGTCGGGCCGGGACCTGCTCCTCCGTCGCGACGTGGATTCCAACTTTTCCGCTGGACGCGGAAAAGTCGCGGGCTTTCGCTGAGA
>OUNM010658152.1_pt1 | contig 54092 bp, 48 predicted proteins | sample 1769961 | NCBI WGS metagenome assembly OUNM01 (sample SAMEA3914820, study PRJEB12502) | metagenome | biome: forest; material: soil | place: USA | collected 2012-03-12 | depth 0.3 m
AGAGCCCGCGACTTTTCCGCGTCCAGCGGAAAAGTTGGAATCCACGTCGCGACGGAGGAGCAGGTCCCGGCCCGACCTGCCGCAAGCACGGACGTCCAACCGAGCGAAGCGCTCGTCCCTCACTTCCCCAACCCATCACCCTCCGAAACCCGCCGCCATCAACGCCACCACACGCGCCCGCGTGATCGCCTGCGCGATGGCCTCCCCCTTCAGCCCCTTCGCCATCGCCTCCGCCGCCGCCGCCTTCGTCTCCACGCCCAACACCACATCCAGCGCGCGATTCAATCGGGCCCGCTGCGGATAGGGCCGGTCCTGCAACCCCTCACGTCCCGCCGCATCGCACTCGCAGGCCACCAGCATCGCCCGGAACCGATGCGGCCGGCGGATGGCATCGCAGCGTTCCAGCAGACGCATCACCGCCTTCGCATCCAACCCCTCGCTGCGGTGGATGTTCGTGTGCTCGCGCGCATTCACCAGGGCCAGCGTCGCGCAGTCCGTCGGCACGCGCAGCCGCTCGTTCACCTGGGCCGCCAGCGCCTCGCTGCGGCCCTCGTGCGCCAGGTGCCGCGGCCACGCCTCCGGCGGCGTCGTGCCCTTGCCCAGGTCATGCACCAGGCAGGCCCAGCGCACCGGCAGCGTGGCGTCAGCGCCGCGGCGGGCACATTCCGCCAGCACCAGCAGCAGGTGCACGCCGGTGTCCACCTCCGGATGGTGCGCCGGCGGTTGGGGCACGCCCCACAGGCGGTCCACCTCGGGCAGCAGGCGCGCCAGGGCGCCGCAATCGCGCAGCACCTCCAGCATGCGCTGGGGCGCGCCTTCCATCAGGCCGCGAGACAGCTCCTGCCACACGCGTTCCGACACCAGCGCGTCCACCTCGCCCGCCGCCACCATGCCCTGCATCAGCGCCAGCGTCTCGGGTGCCACGCGAAAGCGCGGCCAGCGCGCCGCGAAGCGGGCCAGGCGCAGGATGCGCACCGGGTCCTCGGCGAAGGCGGGCGACACGTGGCGCAGCACGCCGTCGGCCACGTCGCGCGCGCCGCCGTAGGGGTCGATCAGCGTGCCCGCGTCGTCGCGCGCCATCGCGTTGATGGTGAGGTCGCGGCGCGCCAGGTCTTCCTCGATCGTGACGTCGGGATCGGCGTGGAACGTGAAGCCGTGGTAGCCCGGCGCGGTCTTGCGCTCGGTGCGCGCCAGCGCGTATTCCTCGTGCGTGTCGGGGTGCAGGAAGACGGGGAAGTCGCGGCCCACGGGCGTGTAGCCGGCGTCCACCATCTGCTGTGGCGTGGCGCCGATCACCACCCAGTCGCGGTCGTTCACCGGCTCGCCGAGCATGGCGTCGCGCACGGCGCCGCCCACCACCCAGGCCTTCATGGCACGTCCGGCACGGGTGCCGAGGCGTCGCGCGGGCCGATGGCCGGGCCCAGGCGCGGCTTCAGCGCGGCAGGCCGGCCGGACAGCAGCGCCGCGTAGGTGGCGTAGTTGGTGGACACCTTCTTGCAGTAGTCCCGCGTCTCGGCGAAGGGCACGTTCTCGATCCAGATGGCGGGCTCGATGACGGGCCCGTCGCGCCAGCGCCGCGGCCGCGCGGGGCCGGCGTTGTAGGCCGCCGCGGCCATCGGCACCGAGCCGTTGAAGCTGTCCAGCACCATCTTCAGGTAGATCGTGCCCAGGCGCAGGTTCACGTTCGGATCCGTGATCTGCTCGGGGCGGTAGTCGATGCCGCTCTTGCGCGCCACCCACTTGGCGGTAGGCGGCATCAGCTGCATCAGCCCGCTGGCCCCCACCGCGCTGGCCATGCGGCCCATGAAGCGCGTCTCCTGGCGGATGAGGCCGAACACCAGCGCGGGGTCCACGTCCGCGCTGCGGGCCGCGGCGATGATGTCGGTGGCATACGGCATGACGTATCGCTGGCCGACGTCCACCTCGGTCCTGCTGCGCTCGCTGGTGTTGATGCAGATCTGCCAGTCGCCCGCCTCGCAGGCGAGCTGCGCCGCGGCCAGCAGCTCGCGGTCCGACAGGCCGCGCAGCGTGTAGTTCCACTCCCGGCGGGCCTCGTCGCGCAGGTCCTGCGCCACCAGCGCCAGCGCGCGTCGCAAGCCCGGGTTGGCGCGCGCCTGCCCGCGTTCCGCGGCGGTGGGCGCGGCCGGGCGCGCGGGCAGCGCGGGCGCGTTGGCGGCCAGTTCCTCGGCGGCCAGCAGGCCGTAGAAGGTGAGCGGGCCGGCGATCGACGACAGCTCCGCGCGCGCGCCGGCGCGCGCGGCGTCGCCCGCCGCGCCCGCGGGCGCGAGGGCCAGCGCGGCGCGGGCGCGCCAGTACACCCAGGTGGGATCCGCGCGTTCGGTGGGGCTCATCGCGTCGGTGGCGCGCTGCACGCCGGTCCAGCGCGCGGCGCCCGTGCCGAAGCGCAGCGCCGCGCGCGCGTGCCAGCCGAGCATGTCGTCGCCCCAGTCGGGAGCGTCCGAGGACACGCCCGACCCCTTGCGCGACTTCCAGGCGAGCCAGGCATGCTCGATCGCGTCCAGGGATTCGGGCCGCTGGGACATCGCCGCCTGCTTGCCGATGGCCGCCCAGGTCCAGGCCGCCAGCTCGCGGCCCAGCACGGGCTCCCACTTCGTCGCCAGTTGCGTGGCCGCCGGCACCGCGTCGTTGGCGCCCATGCGGGCCAGCGCCATCGCCACGAGGCCGGACTGCGAACGGGAGGTGGCGTCGCCCCGCTTGGTGAGCCAGTGGGCCGGGTTGTCGAAGATCTGCGCCACTGCCTGCTGCACGGGCTTGCCCAGCAACTGCGCGGCGCCGCGGGCCGCCCGCGGCCGATTGAACTCGGCGGCCTGCCGAAGTCGGCGCCAGACATCGTCGTCGGTGAAGGCGTGCGCGTCGTAGAGGGACTGCGCGAGGAACTGGCAGCCGTCGTCGCCGTCCTTCTGGGCCATCCACGCCGCGCGGGCCGCGTCGCGCAGCTCCCGCGGGTCGTGGCCGGCCTGCAGCTGGGCCGCCAGCACGTAGCAGGTCACCTCGCGGTCGTCGTTCATGCGGAAGCGCGGGTACTGCGCGGCCAGGGTGGACAAGTCGCGGCGGTGGCCCAGCTCCAGCAGCCAGTCGTTGCGCAGGCGATCCTCCACGTAGCTGCCCGGCCAGCGCTGGTAGAACGCCTCCACCTCGGGCGAGCTCACCTCGTTCAGGCGCGTGGTGAGCTCCCAGTAGTCGAACCAGGGCGCCAGCGGATGGCGTGATGCCAGGGCTTCAGCGCGCAACGCGGCCAGGCGCGCGCGGTCGTGGCGGCCGAACGCGGCGCGTGCGTCGCGCACCAGGTCGTCGCGGGCCGTGCCGGACAGGCCGGGCGCGAAGGTGAGCGAGCCGTCCTCGGTGCTGTTCACCGGCGCGGCGGGGGGCAGGGTGGTGGGCACGGCCACGGGGGCCGGGACGGCGGGGCCCGCGGGGGTGAGCACGGACGGGGTGGTCCCGGTGGGCGTCGCCGTGGCCGGCCGGCGGGCCTCGGGCCGCGCGGGGGCTTCCGCGGCCGGGGCCGGAGGCACCGCGGCGGCAGGCGGCAGGCGAGGCGGCGTGGCCGCCGGGGCCTCGGGGGAGGTGGTCACGCCGGGATCGTTGGCGGCCGACGTGGCGGTCGCGGGCGCGAGCGTGGCGGCACCTTCGTTGGCGTTGGCGCCGGGGCCGAGGGGAGCGCCGCCATGGGCGGCCGACGCGGGCGTCGTGGCCGGAACGGGCGTCAGCACCGATGGCACGGGCGTGAGCACGGACGGCACCGGCGCGAGCGGCGACGGGGAGGGCGCTCGCACCGACGGGGCGGGCGTGGCCACCGCCGGCGCGGGCGTCAGCACCGACGGGGTGGCCGGCGCGGCCGAGGCCGCCGCCGGCGGCGCCTGCAGGTCCTGTTGCGCCTGCAGCGGCGCGGACGCCGCGGCCAGCAGTGCGGTCAGCAGCAGGGGGGACGACAGGGACGGCAGCAGGCCGGCAGGACGGAGGCGCGGGACGGACGGAGGCAGGACCATTGGCGACGAATATACCGAAGGGCACGCGTCCACGGAGGTGGGGACACGGGTGGCGCCCACCGGCAAATGCGGGGCCTTGCCGCCGTCGCCGCCCGGGTCACGGGGCCTGCCGGTAGTCCTCCTCGAACGGCAGGAATTCCCGCTCGTCCAGGGCCTCGCGCACCCAGGCCGACATCCCCGCCGTGGCGTGCATGCGGTCGACGTAGGCGGCCAGCGCGGCGGGCACCGGCAGGGCATACGTGCGGATGCGCGAGCAGACGGGCGCGAAGTACGCGTCGGCGTTGCTGAACTCGCCGAACAGGAAGGGGCCGCCGGAGGCCGCCAGCGCGTCCGACCACAGGGTGACGATGCGGTCCAGGTCGGCGCGCGCGTCCGCGCGTTCCGCCAGCATTCGCGCGCCCACCTCGGGCAGGGCCGCGTCGATGTTCATGCCGAAGCACGAGCGCAGCGCGGAGAAGCCGGAGTGCATCTCCGCGCACAGGCTGCGGGCGCGGGCCCGGGCGCGGGGCTCGCGCGGCCAGATCGCCTGCTCCGGGAACTTCTCGGCCACGTACTCGGCGATGGCCAGCGTGTCCCACACGACCAGGTCGCCGTCGACCAGCACGGGCACCTTGCCGGCGCCGCTCACCTTCGTGATGGCCTGCTTGAAGCGGGAGTCGGGCTGGAAGCCGTCGAAGCGCAGCTGCACCTCCTCGAAAGGCAGGCCGAACTGGCGCAGCAGCACCCAGGGGCGCATGGACCAGGAGGAGTAGTTCTTGTTGCCGATGAACAGTTGCATGGGGCGTTCCTTTGCGTGAAGGGGCGTTGGGCTGGCATGCTAGCGGCGCGGTGGCCGCGTTGGCATGAGGAAAGCGCATCGGGTCCATGCGCCGCGCGGACGGCTGGCTTCTTCCGCCGCAGCGTGGAATCCGTCGGATCCCTGTCCCCCGCACGGGGGAGCCGGAGCGGCCTGCCCGGCCGTAACTTCCGGTTGAGCGCGCGGTGCCCGCCCCGCCTGCTTGGAGTTCGTCGACGGGTGCGTGCCAAGGGAGAGACAAGATGACCACGATGAACGCGAGCGTTGCCAAGCCGCGGGTGTTCTGACGCGCGGGCGGGCCGACCGTCGGCAGCCCGACGTGTGCGGTGCCGCTGATCCGCGGCTGATTTCCTGGGTGTTCTTCGCGCCGGCACGAGGGTCGCCCTCGCTGCCGGCGCGCGGCTTCCTGGGGTACGCTCCCGGCTCCCCGCTCCGCCCCGAGCGCCCGCCACGCGAGCATCGTGCCCGACCTCTTCCGCCGCCAGGCCATCGATTTCCAGCGCCAGAAGTTCCATGGCGCGATCGTGCTGACGCGCAGCCCCTGGCGCACGGCCGTCGCGGCGGCCTTCGGCGTGCTGGTCGTCGGGCTCGTCGGCTTCGCCGCGACGCAGGGGTTCGCGCGCAAGGAGACGGTGGCGGGCGTGCTGCTGCCCTCCGGCGGCCTGCTGAGGCTGGTGGCCCCGCAGGCCGGCGTGGTGCTGGCGGGCGGCCCGCCGCAGGGGCAGGTGGTGGACATGGGCGAGGTGGTGGTGCGCCTGTCCAACGACCTGTCCAGCGCCGCCGGCCCCACGCAGGTGGCGGTGGCGCGCACGCTGCAGAGCCGCCAAGCAGGGCTGCAGGACGAGCTGCAGCGCCAGTCCGAGCAGGCGCGGCAGCAGGCCGGCGTGCTCGAGGCGCGGGCCGGCAGCCTGGAGGCCTCGCTCGCGCAGCAGGACCGCGAGATCGCGCTGCAGCGCGAGCGCGTGCGCGTGGTGCGCGACGTGGCGGATCGGTACCCTGAACTGGTGCGCTCCGGCGCCGTGTCGCCGGTGGAGGCGGCCGAGAAGAACAACGAAGTGCTGGACCAGCAGGCCCGCCTGGTGGCGCTGGAGCGCGAGCGGCTGGTGGCGCAGCGCGAACTGGCCGCCGTGCGCGCCGAGCGCTCGGCGCTGCCGCTGCAGGCCGGGCGCGAGGGCTCGCAGCTGAAGCGCGAGATGCAGGCGCTGGCCCAGGCGCAGGCCGAAGCCGAATCGCGCCGCGAGACCGTGGTGACGGCGCCGCAGTCGGGTCGCATCGCCGCGCGGCTGGTGCCGGCGGGGCAGGCCGTGGCGGCGGGCCAGGCGGTGGCGACGATCGTGCCGGAAGGCGGCGCGCTGGAGGCCGAGCTGTGGGTGCCGTCGCGCGCCGCGGGCTTCGTGCAGCCGGGAACCCCCGTGTGGTTGCGGGTGGATGCGTTCCCGTATGCGCGCTTCGGGCAGCTGTCGGGCCACGTGCGCGAGGTGTCGCCTGGCGTGGCCGCGGCGGACGCACCGGACAGGGATGTCGCGCCGGAATCCGCCTACCGCGTGCGTGTCGTGATGGATACGCCGGTGGGTATGCCGGCAGCAGGCGCCGCGCCGGCGGCCGCCGTGCCCGCCACGGATTGGCACCAGGCGCTGAAGTCCGGCATGCGCGTGCAGGCCAGCCTGGTGGCCGAGAGGCGCAGCCTGCTGGCCTGGGCCTTCGAGCCGCTGGCGGCGCTGCGCGTGGCGGCGCAGGACCCCGCGCCCCCCGCCGCCACCCGCCCGTGAGCCGCCGCCCATGATGGACCGCGACCCCGTCCCGCCCGGCGTCACCCGCCGCCTGGGCCTGAGCCGCCAGCTGCCCGTCATCGTGCAGACCGAGGCCACCGAGTGCGGCCTGGCCAGCCTGGCAATGATCGCGGCGTACCACGGCCTGGCCACCGACCTGCCGTCGCTGCGCCTGCGCTTCGCGCTGTCGCGCAAGGGCGCCAATTTCGAAGGCCTGGTCCGCATCGCCTCGGCGCTGGGCCTGGACAGCCGCCCGGTCAAGCTCGCCCTGCCGCACCTCGCGGAGCTGCAGTTGCCCTGCCTGCTGCACTGGGACATGAACCACTTCGTGGTGCTGAAGTCGGTGTCCGCGCGGCGCATCGTGATCCATGACCCGGCCGTGGGCGTGCGCACCTTCACGCCGGCCGAGTTCGCGCCGCACTTCACGGGCGTGGCGATGGAGCTCTCGCCGTCCGCCGGCTTCGCGCCGCGCGACGAGCAGGTGCGCTTCACGCTGCGCGGCCTGATGGGGCGCATCACCGGCCTGGGCGGCAGCCTGGCGCAGATCCTGGCGCTGGCGCTGGCGCTGGAGGTGGTGGTGATCGCGCTGCCGTTCTACCTGCAGTGGGTGGTGGACCACGCGCTGCTGGCCGCCGACCGCGAGCTGCTGGCCGTGCTGGCGCTGGGCTTCGGCGGGCTGGTGCTGCTGCAGGCGGGCCTCGGCGCGGTGCGCGGCTGGTGGGTGGCCACGCTGTCGGCGCGGCTCAACTTCCAGTGGCTGGGCCAGCTGTTCGGCCACCTGGTGCGCCTGCCGCTGGCCTTCTTCGAGAAGCGCCACGTGGGCCACATCGTGTCGTGCTTCGGCTCGGTCAACGCCATCCAGAAGACGCTCACCAGCGGCGTCGTGCAGGCCGGGGTGGACGGCCTGATGGTGGTGGGCACGGGCGCGATGATGGCGCTGTACGGGCCCACCCTGTTCGCCGTCTCGCTGGGCGCCACGCTGCTGTACGCGGGCCTGCGCTGGAGCGTGTTCCGCGCGCTGCGCGCGGCCACGGCCGAGGAGATCCTGCACGCGGCGAAGCAGCAGACGCACTTCCTGGAGACGGCCAGCGGCATCCAGAGCGTGCGGCTGTTCGGCCGGGGCGACCTGCGCCGCGCCGGCTGGATGAACCTGCTGGCCGACCAGTTCAACGCCGGCCTGCGCGTGCAGCGCATCGGCGTGACGCAGGAGGCCGCGCAGGTGCTGCTGTTCGGCCTGGAGCGCGTGGTGGTGGTGTACCTGGCGGCGCGCGCCGTGCTGGACGGCGGCTTCACCGTGGGCATGCTGTTCGCGTACATGGCCTACAAGGAGTTGTTCTCCACGCGGGTGGCCGCGCTGATCGACAAGCTGTCGGAGCTGGCCATGCTGCGGCTGCACGGCGAGCGCGTGGCCGACATCGCGCTGTCGGAAGTCGAGGCCGCCGAGGCCCCCGTGCCGGTGGAGCACGACCTGTCGCGCCGGCCCGCACGCATCGAGCTGCGCGGCGTGAGTTTCCGCTACGCGTCCACCGAGCCGTGGGCGCTGGAAAAGGTCGACCTGGTGGTCGAGCCGGGGCGCTGCCTGGCGCTCACCGGCCCGTCGGGCTGCGGCAAGACGACGCTGGTGAAGGTGATGCTGGGCCTGCTGGCGCCCACGGAAGGCGAGGTGCTGTTCGACGGCACGCCCATCCGCCACCTGGGCCTGGCCGATTACCGCACGCTGATCGGCACGGTGATGCAGGAGGACCGGTTGTTCTCGGGCTCGCTGGCCGACAACATCTGCTTCTTCGATTCCGAGCCCGATGCCGAGCGCATCGAGGCCTGCGCGCGCCTGGCCACCGTCGATGCCGAGATCCGCGCGATGCCGATGGGGTACCACACGCTGGTGGGCGACGTGGGCATCGGCATCTCGGGCGGCCAGAAGCAGCGCGTGCTGCTGGCCCGCGCGCTGTACCGCAAGCCTCGCATCCTGGTGCTGGACGAGGCCACCAGCCACCTGGACCTGCTCAACGAGCAGGGCGTGAACGAGGCGGTGGCGCGCATGCGCCTGACGCGCGTGGTGGTGGCGCATCGACCCGACACGATCGCCATGGCGGATCGGGTGGTGGAGATGGCGGGTGGGCGGATCGTGGGGGAGCGGGTGCTGCGGCAGCCGCCGGCCCCGCCGCAGGCGGCGGTCGTGGACCCATCGCCCCAGCCCTCGGCGCCTGGCGAGACAGCGGCGGACGCGAGGGCCCTGGCGGTGGATCCGGCCCTGCCACGCCCGGTCTCGGCCCTCGACGGCGTCATCGAGCTGGCCACCGGCCCGCACGTGGATGTGCTGATCGACCCGCCGCCGGACGACGAGGCCGTGGCGCCTGAGGAGGCGAGCGCGGTGAAGTTGACCTCGTCGCGCATCATGTGGTGAGCGCGCGGCGAGCGGCCGCAGCGGCCCGGCCGGTCAGCTGGCGGGCAGCGCGTAGCGCGTGCTCGGCCCCTTGCCGGTCTGCACCAGCAGGCCGCGCTCGGCCAGCTGGGTCAGGTGCTTGGAGGCGGTGGCGGGGCCGCAACCGAGCAGCTCCGCGTAGCCGCTCTTGTTGATGTGGCCCGCGGCCGCGAGGTGCCGCAGCAGCACCTCGATGCGCTCGTTCGACAGCAGCATCGACGCCTCCTGGCGCCACTGCGCGCGACGCTGTCGCTCGCCTTCGCCCGCGGCCGCGTGGGCGGCCTGCAACGCGTCCATCGCGGCATCGAAGGAGGTGCCCAATCCGTACTGCTCGATCAGGGCCTGCGCGCGGGCGTGTTCCTTGAGGGCGATCTGCTGGTAGGCCGTGGCGATCGCCAGGTGCGCGCGCACCTGGGCGTCCGGTGCCGACGGGATGGCCAGCAGGGCGCGTTGCCGCTGGATCTCGGACATCTCCGCGAAGTGCGCCACGCTCTCCTGCGGCCACATGCGCTCGTGGACGTGGCCACCGCCCGCACCCAGGATCTCCGCCTTCAGGTCCGGCGCCGCCTGCGTGAACAGCGCGTCCCGCTCGGATTCCGGGGCCTTCAGGAAGCGGTCGAGCTCGACGTCGCCCTGCCGCTCGTCCGCCAGGTCGCCACTGGCGAGGAACTTGCGGTAGTGGGCTTCCGCCAGGTTGTAGCGGGCGCGGTTGGCGATGACGGGCAGGTGGGCGCGCAGCGATTCGGACAGCCCGGCCTGGTACTGCTCGATCGCCTCGTCGTAGCGTTGCTGCCAGAACAGGGCGATGCCCAGGTTGCCGAGCGCGCTGGTGAGGATGTAGGGATCGACGGGACCCGTCCTGGCCGCCTCCACCACGCGGCGTGCATAGCTCTCGGCCAGGTCGAACCGCTGCTGCTCCACATGGAACAGGCTGAGGTTGTTGAAGGTGGACAGCACCTCGCGCGTGTCTCCGATGCGCTCGAAGATGTTGAGGGCGCGGTGCTTGTGTTCGACCGCGCGTTGGACCTCGCCGGCGCGGCGCCAGTACTCGCCCCAGGTCTGCTCGAGGCGGGCACGGGACGCGGCCGCGATGTCCTCCCCGCTGGCAAGCTGCTGCGCGGTGTCCAGCACCAGGCGGGATCTCGGATCGTTGCGCAGCACATGGAACCAGGCCAGGCGCTGCAACGCGCACACGTATTCCTCGCGGGCCGCGTGCGGGTCCGCCTCGTGAGCGCGGCGCAGGTATTCGGCGCTGTCTTCCAGGCAGGCGAGCGCCTTGTCCTTGTCGCGCGATTCATGGAACTTGCCGAGCGCGCCGTAGGCCGTGCCCAGGCCCATCGGATCCGACGCCAGGTCGGCTTGCCGGACGGCTTCCTCGAGGACCTGGCGGGCGCGCTCGTCCTGCTGGCGTGCCAGCCACAGGTCCGCCTGGGGCATCAGCAGCACGACCGACTCGCGTGGCGACAGGCCCCGGCGCGCCCACGCGGCCACCAGGGCGTCCGTTTCCGCGTCCCGCGCCAGCTCGAGGCGGCAGCGGCGCAGCACCTCGGCGAAGGCCGCCACGTCATGGGCGGCCTGCGCGTGCCACAGGGCGCTGACGGCATCGCGGCGCAGCAGGCAGCGCTCCATCTGCCGGCGGTGCCAGCCGGCATCGCCCACGGTGGGCGTGTCGCTGGCGGCGCGCGCCAGGTGCCGGGCCGCGAACTCGCGCAGCGACAGGCGCTCGGCCGGCTGCGCGATGCCATCGCACCAGCGCTGTGCCATCTGGCGCTTGCCCTTCTCGAGGTAGCGGTAGAAGGTGCTGGTGCCCACCGCCCACAGGCCGCAGAGGTTCTCGGCGGGGCTCTCGTCGGCACGGCGCCGGTAGCGGTCGGGGAAGTCCGGCACGGGCTCCAGGCCGAAGTGGCACACCACGGCCAGCATCGGCCGCCAGCTGGTGCGATCCAGCCAACCGGCGCGGTCGACGACGGCATCCTCCAGCCCCTGGTCCGGGCGCAGGCGCGTGGCCAGCCAGCGCAGCCCGGCCACCACCATCGCGGGATCCGCCACCACGTCCTGCGGGTCGGCCCCCGTCACGCCCAGCAGCGGCCGCAACGACCGGCGTGCCAGCCAGCGCGTGGCGCGCGGGCGGGCGCGCAGCAGTTCGGAGAGTTCCCCGGCGCGATGGGCGTTGAGCAGTGCGCCGAGCAGCGCCTCGGCGGTCGCGGGGTCAGGCAGGCGGGGCGCGTTCACGAGGTGCGACGCTGCACTGGCGCAGCGTGGGGGAGGGAAACCACCGAGCATCCCGGCGATCGTCTTGCGTTCGTCTGGCGCGCCGCGTCACGGAGCGTCCGTCCATGCGTGGCCGCGGGAATGCGTGTACGTTAGTGTAGCGACCGTCCTGCGCGCGCCCATCGCTCGCGCCCTTCCAAGTTACCGAGTCATACACAACGAGGAGACCCCCATGTCGCAACACGCTTCCACTCGTCCCGACTGCGCGCCGCTGCGTGCCGGCCATGTCACCTTCGCCGTCTTCGCGCCTTTCGGCACCGACGAGCAGTTGAGCACCTTTCCCGACGGCCAGCCCCACGAGGTGTTGCAGCATCCGCTGGTGCGCAACCTGCGCGAGGTGGCGGCCACCGGCACGACGGTCACCGCGCTGGTCGACCTGGTCGGCAGCGACACCTGGCGCGTCGACATCCCCGCAGGGCAGCCCGCCGCCGCCACCGCCGTGTCGCTGGGCAAGCTGCAAATGGATGCGCCGGCCACGCTCGCCACCTTCCTCGCGCATGCGCGCCCCCGTGAGCGCGGCGACGCGCTGGTGCTGAGCATGGAGGGCCATGGCGCCGGCTTCCTGCCGGAGATCGATCGACGCCACCTGACGCTGGGCGAGGTCACGGAGGGCGGCAAGCTGGAATGGCGGCTCGGGTCGTCCACCAACGTCTATGACGCCGAGGGCGGCCAGCCCGTGGTGTCCGAGGGCGCCCCCGTGCTGCCCATCGGCAACCCCACGTGCCCGGGCAACCACCTGGTGCTGTCCACCTGGGGCCTGGCCGAAGGGCTCGGGTCGGCGGCCCTGGCGCGCCAGGGCCGGGCGGTGGAAGTCCTGCACTTCAACAACTGCTTCAACATGTCGGTGGAGGTCCTGCACACGGTCGCCCCCTACGCCGCCTTCGCCACCGGCTACTGCAACTACAACTTCTTCACCGCGGGCCAGGCCTACCCGGCCGTGTTCAAGCGGCTGGCGGCGGCGGGCTCGGCGTCGGCCGAGGAGCTGGCCAAGTGGTTCGCCGCCGAGAACCATGCCGTGCTGGCGGAGAACGGGCACGAGCCCACGGTGGGTTGCACGGTGGACCTGGCGCGCATGCACGGCATCGTCGAGAAGGTGGACGACCTGTCGGATGCGCTGCTGGCCGCGCTGCGCACCTCGTCGCCCGCGGACCGCCCGGCGGTGGTGGACAAGATCGGCCAGGCCATCGCCGCGGCGCAGCAGTACGACTCGCGGCCCGACTTCGACCTGGAGGTGCCGGACGAGCTGACCGACCTGGACAGCTTCGCCACCGAGCTGCTGGCGCAGGACTTCGGCCCGTTCCGCGTGCACGCCGCGGCCGACGCGCTGCGCTGCGCGCTGTCGGGCATCAAGCAGTACGGTGACGTGGGGTCGCCGTGGATGGCGCCCGACCAGGTGTGGGACTTCAGCTCGAAGAACCTGGCGATGAACATCTTCCTGCCGGACCCGATGCGCCGCGGGCTGTGGGACTGGCGCTCGCAGTACTACCTGGACGTCAACCCCGATCCGTCCAAGCCGCTGGTGCAGCCGCACATCATCGACTTCGTGAAGGTGACGGATTGGGTGGACTTCCTGGTGGAGTACCACCGCGACACGCCGTTCGTCGGGCTGCTGGAGGCCAAGATCCCGGACTTCCCCGTGATCAGCCGCAAGGGCACGCCGCCGCCGCGGCCCACTCCGAAGGCCGGCACGGTCGCGGCCAAGGCCTGAGCGACGACGCCCATCGCCCTTCCTCGCTGACCGATCGAGCACCCGCCGGTGGCCCGTTTTCCGGGCCCCGGCGGGTTTGTCTGTCATGGATCCGTCACGCGCGCATCCCACGATGTGGGGGGAGCGAGCGGCCATCGAGCGCGGATCGTTTGCTTATCGTCTGCCCGGCGCGGCGGAATCGTCCGAAGCGTGCATTGAGATGGGAACGCGGTCCGCGTGAAATGAGTTCCGTCGACACCGAGGCCTTGCGGCCCCGGCGACGCCAGACCAACGAAACGCCAGGAGCCTCCCATGACCTCGATCACGCTCGACATGAACCCGACTTCCCCCCGCCGACTGGCGCGCCGTCGCCCGGCCGGGCTGGCGCTCTCGCCGCTGGGCGCCGCCGGCTTCCCGCCGTTCGGCGGCGTGGGCCTGGCCTCCACCGAGTTCGGGCCGACCGGCTTTGCCGACACGCAGTTCGCACCCGCCGACCCGGACGACACCGGCTTCGCCCCGACGCAGTGGCTGGAGCGCCGTCGCGTGCCGCGCGCGCCGCTGGCGGGGCTGGGCGAGGTGGCACCTTCGCTGCCGCCCGCCCGCGTGGCGCGCGCTCGCGTGGTGGCGCCGCCGGTCGAGGCCATGACCGCGGCCGGCGCGATGGCGATGTCCGAAGGGCTGGACGACGAGCCGCGCGGCGGCGCCTTCCGCGCGTTCGGCCGGCTGCTGGAGCGCACGCTGGACCGCCTGCTGCCCTCCGCGCTGGGCACGTTCCTGCAGCTGTTCGTCTGCATCTCGCTGTCGATGGCCGCGCTGTCGGCCATGGGGCCGATGATCGACCGCCTCTGACCCCGGGGGTGGCCATCGCCCGGGGCGCGCGGGGCCTGCAACGCGCGCTTCGCCGCGGCAGGCCCGGCGCGCGCCGTGACAACATGGCGCGGATGAGCAGCAGGGATGACGAGACGAGGGCCGCGGCGACGTGGGCGGCGGTGGGCCTGTTGGCGATGGTCGCCACGATGGCCGGCGGCGCCGGGTCCGACGCCCCGAGCGCGGCGCCTGGCAGCGCGGCCGCCAGCGTCGCCGTGAGTGGCGCGACAGCGGCGTCGCCTTCCGCAGCCCCGACTTCGGCGGCGGCGCTCCCCACGGGCTGCGAGGCGCTGCGCCAGGCGCCGGCGGCCGCGGCGGACGCTGCTGCCGCCACGCCCTTGAGTGCCGCCACGGCCCGAGGCGACGACGGGCTCTCGCGCTGGCACGGCCGCGCGATCGTGGTGCGGGGCGCCGTCACCCGCGTGGTGTCGGACGGGTACTTCCTGCAGGATCCGTTCGCCTCGGAGACGCCGGTGGCCGGCGCCGACGGCCCCCCCGCGCTGCGGGTCTACACGGGCCGCGCCGCGCCCACGGTGTCGCCAGGCGACGTGCTGCAGGTGTCGGGCCGGATGTCGGCCTGGCGCACCGGCAACCCGCCCCGGCCGCCGCTCGAACTGGCCGCCCCGCGCGACGTGCGGGTGCTGGCCACGGGCTGCGCCATCGCCCCCGTCGCGCTGACCTGGGCAGGAACGTCCGAAGCGGCGTTGCAGGCGCTCGAAGGGCGCTTGGTGCGCATCGTCGGCCCGCTCACCGTGCAGGAGAACCGCTTCCTGGGCCGGTTCGGCACGCTGGTCCTGGCGGCGGGCGGCCGACGGCGGCAGGCCACGGAACTCACGGCGCCGCGCGTGGCGCCGGCGCAGGCCGCGACGGATTCTGCCGCCAGCCTGCGGCTGTGGCTGGACGACGGCAGCGGGCACGCCTGGCCCTCGTCGCCACCGGCGTTCGGCCCGGGCGGCGAAGGCCGGGTCGGCGATGACGTGCCGGCGTTGGTGGGCGTGCTGGACCGGGGCCCGGCGGGCCCGGGCCTCGGCGCGACCACCGGCGCGCCACTGGCCTGGCGCCTGCAGCCGACGACGCCCGTGCGCGTGCTGCCCGCCAACCCCCGCCCGGCCTCCCCGCCCGACGTGGGCGGCGACGTGCGCGTGGCAACGGCCAACCTCGAGAACTTCTTCGTCACGCCGGCCGATGCGCGGCGGGGCTGCGGTCCGCATCACCTGGTGCGCGATTGCCGCGGCGCGCGCGACGGCGCGGAGCTGGCACGGCAGCGCGCCAAGCTGGCGACGATGCTGCAGGCGCTGGACGCGGACGTGCTGGCGCTGCAGGAGCTGCAGAACGACGGCGACGACGCGGCCAGCGCGCTGGCTGCCGCGCTGGACGAGCGCCTGGGCCGCCATGCGTGGTCGGTGGTGGCGGGCGCGCCGGGCGGCCACGACGCCATCCGCGTGGGCCTGATCTACCGCGCCGATCGCGTGCGGCCGGTGGGCGGGCCGCGCACCGATGCGGATCCGGTGCATTCCCGCCCGCCGCTGGCGCAGGTGTTCGAGTGGCCCGGCGGTGCGCGGCTGCGCGTGGTGGCGGTGCACTTCAAGTCCAAGCGATGCGAATCGACAGGCGCGGCGGACTCCGCGGACGATGGCCGCGACGGCGAGGGCGATGCCGGGGACGGCCAGGGATGCTTCGCCGCGCGCCGTGCCGCGCAGGCCCGCGCCATGGTGCGTTTCGTCGACGCGTTGGCGCGCGAGCGCGGGCCGGCGGGCAGGCCCGACACCCTGTTGCTGGGCGACTTCAACGCCTACGCCCGCGAGGACGCGGTGGCGGTGCTGGCGGCGGCCGGCTACACCGACCTGGCCGCCTTGCCCTCCGGCGAGCGCCCGTTCGCGTACACCTACGTGCACGACGGCCTGGCCGGCAGCCTGGACCACGCGTTCGCGTCGCCCGGGCTGCGGGCCCGCGTGACGTCCGCGCGCGCCTGGCACGTCAACGCCGACGAGCCCGACGTGCTCGACTACCGGCTGTCGCACCGCCAGGGACCGGCCTGCGCCAGCTGCGCGCCGGACCGTTTCGACCCCGCCACGCCCTGGCGCGCCTCCGACCACGACCCGCTGCTGGTGGGCCTGCGCCTGGGCCGCTGAAACCTGCCGGGGCGTGCGGCGGCCGGTGCGGCGACGGGTACCGTCCTCGGTGCGGGGGTCGCCGCGGCAGCCGCGGCCGGCGCCCGGCGACAATAGCGGCATGCATGTCGGCGCCTGGTTGAAACTCTCCGTCGCGGTCGCGGTGGCCACCATCGCGATGAAGGCGGGCGCGTGGTGGCTCACCGGCTCGGTCAGCCTGTTGTCGGACGCGCTGGAATCTCTGGTGAACCTGGCGGGCGCGCTCTTCGCGCTCACGATGGTCACCTGGGCGGCCCAGCCGGCTGACGCCGAGCACCCCTACGGGCACCACAAGGCCGAGTACTTCTCCAGCGGCTTCGAGGGCATGCTGATCTTCCTGGCGGCCATCGGCATCATCGTGGCCGCCGTGCCGCGCTTCGCCTCGCCGCGGCCCATCGACGCCATCGGCGTGGGCGTCGCGCTCACCGTGGTGTCCACGGCGCTGAACGGCGGCCTCGCCTGGGCCATGCTGCGGCAGGCGCGCGCCCACCGGTCCATCGCGCTGGAGGCCGATGCGCGCCACCTGATCGCGGACGTGTGGACCTCGGCCGGCGTCGTGGCCGGCCTGCTGGCCGTGCACGCCACCGGCTGGCTGTGGCTGGACCCCCTGGTGGCGCTGGCGGTGGCGGCCAACGTGCTGAAGGAGGGCACGCGCCTGGTGGCCCGATCGGCCGACGGTCTGATGGACCACGCGGTGGAGTCGGATGTGCAGCGGCAGATCGCCGCCACGCTCGACCGCTACCAGGGCGAGCACGGCGCGCGCTTCGACCACGTGGTGACGCGCCGGGCCGGCCAGCGGCGCTTCATCGACATGCACATGCACCTGCCCGCCGCCTGGACGCTGGGCCGCGCCGCCAAGCTGCGCGCCGAGGTGGAGGAGGCGCTGCTGGCCGAGGTGCCGGGCCTGCGCGCCACGATCGAGCTGCTGCCCACCGACGTGGAGGCGCACGTGGAGGACCTGCCCGCAGCCTCCGGCGCGCCGGTGACGGCCACCGCGCTGTCCGCCGCCGCGGCGCCCGCTGTCGCGCCGTCGGGGGGCGGCCGGTGATCGCGCTGGTGCAGCGCGTGGCGCGCGCCCGCGTGGAGATCGCGGGGCAGGTGGTCGGCGCCATCGATGCCGGCCTGCTGGTGTTCGTCTGCGCCGAGCCCGGCGACACCGCGTCCCACGCGGACCGCCTGGTGGCCAAGCTGCTCAAGCTGCGCGTGTTCTCCGACGCCGCCGGCAAGATGAACCTCGGCCTGCAGGACGTGCCCGGCGCGGGCCTGCTGCTGGTGAGCCAGTTCACGCTGGCGGCCGATACCTCGGGGGGTAACCGCCCGAGCTTCACCGGCGCCGCGCCGCCCGCGCTGGGCCGCGCGCTCTACGACACCGTGCTGCAGCTGGCGCGCCAGCGCCACCCGCGCGTGGCCGCGGGCGAGTTCGGCGCCGACATGCAGGTGCACCTGGTCAACGACGGCCCGGTGACGATCCCGTTGCGGGTCGCCTGACCCCTCCCGTTTTCCTCTCGATGCCGGAAACCGACATGCCCTCGATCCTGAAATTCGCGCCGCCCACCGAGGCGCCCGACACCGACCACCCGCGCGAGGACCGCCGCGAGGTGGGCAATCCGGAACGCCGCACGTGGATGCGTTACCAGGCCGACGAGGCCGGCATGTACGCGGGCATCTGGGAGAGTGACGTGGGCCGCTGGCGCATCCAGATGGACCCCACCGAGCACGAGTACTTCATCGTGCTGTCGGGGCGTTGCCGCCTGCACGCCGAGGACGGCCAGTTCACCGAGGCCGGGCCCGGCGAGGCGCTGGTGATCCCGGCGGCGTTCAAGGGCGCGTTCGAGGTGCTGGAGCCGCTGCGCAAGCACTTCGTCATCGTCGTGGGCAAGTAGGCGAGGGGCCGCGGCCCCGCGCCGGTGGACGCCGGCGCGAGCGGGGCCGCGCCGCGTCGTCCGCTCAGGGCGCCCTGTCCTTGCCCTTGCCGGGGCCTCCAGGACCGCCAGGGCCAGGCCCGGGCCCACCCGGCCCACCGCCCGGCCCCGGGGGGCCGTCGCCGTCCTTGTCGCCCTCCGCGTGGACGGTGACCTTGTCGGCCACCAGCGTCACGCCACTCATGGTGCCTTCCACCTCGACGCGGGACTGCGTCGTGACCACGGCGTCCTTCGGCGTGACCTTGGCGCCGGTGGCGTCCACCTGGACGCCGGCCACGGTGTAGTGCGTCGCATCGATGACGGGCGCGGCCACGCCCGAGAGCTGCAGCGGCGTGCCGTCGGCCGGCGGGGCGGCCGTGGCCAGGAATGCGGTGACCACCCAGCGGCCCGCGCCGTTGCGCTGCGTCTGCAGCAGCACCGACACCGCATCGCCCGCCTTCGGCTTGGGCGCCTGCGCCACGCCCGAGTAGTCGAACACCTGCGAGCCGAGCTTGAACGTGTGCGCCTTGTCGTCCGGCGCCGACACGTAACCACGTGCCTTGAACGAGGTGACATTGGCGCGGGGATCGATCCGCGTGGCCACGTAGTTGCCGGTGGCGGGGTCGAGCATCGACGCCACTTCCACCTGGCTGCCCACCGGGATCGCGCTCGGGCCGGCCGGGAAGGCGTCCAGCGCGGTGGAGGCGTTGATCACCACGCGCTGGCCCATCACGGACAGCACCTGCGCCACCGGGTCGTAGGCCGCGTCGGTGGTGCCGCGCAGGTCGGTGGTGAGCATGACGGCGCTGGCGATGGCGGCGCCATTGTCGATGGCGCCGGCCTGGACCCAGACCCCCGAGCCCAGCTTGAGGTCGGCAAGTTGGCGTACGCCGGCCTCGTCGTCCACCACCAGCGCGCTGCTGTCGTCGTAGACCACGCCGTTGACGGTGATGCTGCTGCTGCCCGCGACCTGTCGCCGGGCGCCGGCGATGCGCATCATCGCCTGCGTGCTGCTGACCGGGCCGATGGACATCGTGCGGCCGGTGCCGCCGGAGCCCACGCCGTTCATCGGGTGCGCATCGGTCTTGCCGGCGGTCGTGTCCACGGCGGCGGGATCGGTGGCGCCGCCACCGCCACCGCACGCCGACAGGGCCAGCGCGACGGCCAGCGCAAGCGTGGCAGGGCCGGTCGGGACGGGGCGGGTGGCCCGATGGGGGGCAGAGGTTCGTTTTGCGTGCATCAAGGCCTCGCTACAGTTCGCCGCCGATGAAGGCGTCGCGGATGGAATTGGCGAATCCGGCGTCGGGGCGGACGCCGGCGGCCGCGGGGACGGCCGTGGTGGGCGGGTCGGCCGCCGGGGGATCGGCGGGGCAATCGAAGCCGTACAGGCCGGCGCGGAAGCGGTGGGTGCGGGCGCGCGCGGGATCGGCCTCGTCGCGCGCCAGCAGGGATTCGAGCAGCGGGGCCAGCTCGGCCAGCATCTGCTCCCAGCAGCTGGCCACCCAGTCGTTGGCGGTGCGCACCGAATCGCGCGACAGGCCGTTGACGAAGACGGCGCGCTCGACGTGGCGCGGGCTGTCGCCCACGACGTTCTCGACCGCGGCCGACAGGTGGTCCCCCACGTTGTGGGCCAGGAACTGGAGCATGCGGCTCAGGTCCGCGCTGGGCACGTAGGCGCCCAGCACCAGCACCACGACGTCGCGGTCGGGCAGGTAAGCGGCCATGCCCAGGCGCACCAGCTCGTTCAGCAGGCTGCTGGGCGGCCGGTCGGGCGACACGCTGCGGGAGAGGGTCTCGAAGCTGGGCGCGGCGCCCAGCCGCGGCAGCACGCGCGGGCGCCCCTGCGCGTCCGCATACGCGGGGTGCGTGCGCCAGCGCGTGAAGAGTTCGGCGGCGAGCGAGCGTTGCGGGCCGACCGCCAGGTCGGGCGCATCCCCGAGGCGCTGCAGGTCGCGCAGGGCCAGGCCCGTGTCGCGCGCGATGAGCGAGGCCACCTCGTGCGGCGGGGCGTCGGCGTGGGCCTGGCGCGCGGCCTCCACCATCGTGGCCTGCAGCAGGCGCTGCGCATCGGCCACCGGCACGCGCCCGGCCACCAGCAGTCGCGCCAGCGGCGCGAGCAGGGCGTGCGCGGCGACGAGCAGCGCGTGTTGATCGTCGACGACGGCCATGGACCGGGCAGTGTGAGGAATGACGATGGAGGCCAGTGTAGGCGGCAGAGTCTGCCGGGAACACCAAATGTGCGAATTGAGCAGGCTCGCCAAGCGTGACGCCTGCCACGCGTTTCGCGCTGGGGCAAGGGCGGAACCCGGGGCGGGTCCGCCGATTCACCCGGGCGTGCGGCGGTCCTCGATGAGGCGACCGTCTTCTGGCAACGATCCCGGCGGCTCGAGCGTGACCTCGCAGCGCAGGCGGGTGGCCTCGCGCAGCGCCCGCGCGATGTCGTCCGACCAGCCGCTGCTGCCGCCCGCGTGGCCCGCCACCAGCGCCGCGTCGGGCTCGACGTGCAGCGTGACCGTGTCCACGCCCAGCTCGCCCCCCACCACCAGCCGCGCGCGCCGCACGCCCGGAAAGCCGCGCAGCGCCTGCGTCACCTGGCCCGGATGCACGAACATGCCGCGCACCTTGGTGACCTGGTCGGCGCGGCCCAGCCAGCCGCGCAGCCGCAGGTTGGTGCGACCGGTGGGGCAGGGCCCCGGCAGCACGGCGGACAGATCGCCCGTGCCGAAGCGGATGAGCGGGTAGTCGGGGTTGAGCGTGGTGACCACCACCTCGCCCACCTCGGGCGGCTGGCCCGCGACGGCGTCGGGCACCGGCTCGCCGGTGCCCGGGCGGACGATCTCGACGATCACGCCCTCGTCCACCACCAGGCCGTCGCGCGACGCGGTCTCGTACGCGATGAGGCCCAGGTCGGCGGTGGCGTAGCACTGCGACACGGCCAGGCCGCGGTCGGCGAACCACTGCCGCAGCGGCGCGGGGCAGGCCTCGCCGCTGACCAGCGCGACGCGCAGCGAGCCGATGTCCGTGCCGAGCTCCGAGGCCTTCTCCACGAGGATCTTGAGGAAGCTGGGCGTGCCCACGTAGCCGCGCGGGCGCAGGTCGGCGATGGCCTGCAGTTGCAGCTCCGTGTTGCCGACGCCGCCGGGAAACACGGCGCAGCCGAGCGCGTGGGCGCCTGCTTCCATCATCGCGCCGGCGGGCGTCAGGTGGTAGCTGTAGCTGTTGTGCACCAGGTCGCCGGGGCGCAGGCCCGCCGCGTGCAGGGCGCGGGCCATGCGCGCGCCGTCGTCGTGGCGGCCGGCGGGTTCGTAGAGCGGGCCGGGGGACTGGAACACCTGCCGCGCGGTGGCGGTGGTGATGGCGGCATAGCCGGCGAACGGGTCGCCGCCCGCGGCGCGCGCCGCCTTCTGCGCCTCCACCAGCTCGTGCTTGCGCAGCACGGGCAGGCGGGCCAGCGCGGCGCGGCTGTCGACGCGGGCGGGATCGATGCCGTGCAGGCGCGCGGCCTGCGCCACCGACGCGCGCTGGGCGTGCGCCACCTGCAGCGCGAGCGCCTGCATCAGCGCGCGTTCGCGGTCCGCGGGCGCGCGCGTCTCCAGCGCGTCGTAGGGCGCGTCGTGGGGCGGGTCGTGGGGCGGGTCGCGGGGCGCGGCGTGAGGCGCGTCGGGGTGCGGCATCGGGCGGGTCCGTCGTGGGTCGGTCGGGCGGTCAGTCCATCAGTCGTCGCTGCGCACATCCGTCCAGCTGGCCAGGCGCTTGCGCAGGTCGTCCGTCCAGCGGCGCAGGTCCGCGTGGTTCTTCAGCGTGCGGCGGTCCCAGTCGGGGCTGCGCAGCGGCTTGCGGGCCAGCTGCACCGCGATGCCCGCGCCGTCCACCGCGGCGGTGGCGATGGGCAGGCCCTTCCACTCGAAGCGGCCTTCGCGCTCGGCCAGCTTCAGGTCGCGCACGCTGCGCCGCAGCGTGTCCAGGCCGGCCTGCGGGTCGAACGGGGGCGGCGCGAAGCCGCCCAGGTCGCCCAGGTCGTCGCTGTCGTCACCGGGGGAGGGGAGGTCGTCGTTCATCGAAAGTCCTTCCGCATCGTCTAGGCCAGCCATCGTTTCCGCCGACGATAGCTCTTCACGTCGCGGAAGCTGCGTCGTTCACCCCCACCGACGCCAAGGTAGAACTCGCGCACGTCCTCGTTGCCCGCCAGGTCGGCGGCGGCGCCGTCCAGCACCACGCGGCCGTTCTCCAGGATGTAGCCATGGTCCGCGTAGCGCAGCGCGATGGCGGTGTTCTGCTCGGCCAGCAGGAAGGTGACGCCTTCCTGGCGGTTCAGCGACCGCACGATCTCGAACACCTCCTCCACGATCTGCGGTGCCAGGCCCATCGAGGGCTCGTCCAGCAGCACCATGCGCGGGTCGGCCATCAGCGCGCGCCCGATGGCGCACATCTGCTGCTCGCCGCCGGACGTGTAGGCCGCCTGCGACGTGCGGCGCGTCTTCAGCCGCGGGAAGTAGGTGTAGACCTTGTCGAGCGTGCGCGCCACCGCGGCGGGGCCGTCGCGGCGCGTCCACGCCCCGGTCATCAGGTTCTCCTCGATGGTGAGGTGCGCGAAGCAGTGCCGCCCCTCCATCACCTGGATCACGCCGCGCTGCACCAGCGCCGCGGGCGACAGCGATTCGATGCGCTCGCCGCGCAGCGTGATCGAGCCCTTGGTGACCGCGCCACGCTCGCCCGCCAGCAGGTTGGAGACCGCGCGCAGCGTGGTGGTCTTGCCGGCGCCGTTGCCGCCCAGCAAGGCCACCACGGAACCTTCGGGCACGCGCAGCGACACCCCCTTCAGCACGAGGATGACGTGGTGGTAGATCACCTCGATGCCGTTGACGTCGAGGAGCGCGGCGTCGGTCATGTCATTCCACCCACGATGCGAAGCGAGGAGGCGCCGGCCGCAGGCCCACCCGAGGGCCATGCGCGGAGCTGGCTTTGCCAGTCCGCTGCATGAGCCCCCTCGGGGGGCAGCGACCGGAGGGAGCGTGGGGGCTCAACTCTGGCAGTCCTGGGGCGTGCGGCGCGTGATCTTCTTCTCGGCCGCGTACTTGTCCGCCGCCTGCCGCACCATCGGCTTGATGATCTGGTCGTCGGCCTGCATCCAGTCGGAGGTGAAGTTCCACTTCTTGCCGTCCCACGTGTGGATGCGCACCCAGCCGGCGCCCACGTGGTCCAGGCACGACGTGCTGATCGGGCGCAGCACGCCCGCGAAGCCCATCGCGTCCAGCTTCTTCTGGTCCAGGTTGAGGTTCTCGAGGCCCCAGCGCACCTGGTCGCCGTTCATCACCTGGCCCTTGCCGAACCGCTCCTGCGCGCGGCGCACGCCCTCCACGCCGATCATGGCGCTGATCAGGCCGCGCAGGTATAGCACCTGGCCCACCTCGTCCTTGCTGGCGGCCGTGCCCTGGCCCTTGGCGTACACCTTGGCCAGCATGTCCTGGATCACCTTGCTGTCCGGCTGCGCGCCGTGCTGCATGGTGGTGGCGTTGTAGCCCTTGGCGCCGTCCCCCACGTCCTTCACGTCGGGCTCGGCGCCGGCCCACCACACGCCATACATCTTCTCGCGCGGGTAGCCGGTGGCGATGGCCTCCTTCAGCGCGGTGGAGTTCATCACGCCCCAGCCCCACAGCAGCACGTAGTCGGGATGGCTCTGGCGGATCTGCAGCCAGGTGGACTTCTGCTCAACCCCCGGCGCGGTGACGGGCAGCAGCTGCAGCTCGAAGCCGTTCATCGCGGCGCGTTGCTGCAGCAGGGGGATGGGCTCCTTGCCGAACGGCGAGTCGTGGTAGACCAGCGCGATCTTCTTGCCCTTCAGCTTGTCGAAGCCGCCTTCCTTCTTCGCGATGGCCTGCACCATCGCGTCGGCGTCGATCCAGTACGTGCCCAGGATGGGGAAGTTCCACTTGAAGACGCCGCCGTCGGCGGACTCGCTGCGGCCATAGCCCGCGGTGACCAGCGGGATGTGGTCCACGGGGGCCTTCTCGGTCAGCGCGAACGTCGCGCCGGTGGACAGCGGCTGGAACACCGTGGCGCCCTTGCCCTTCAGGCGCTCGTAGCACTCCACGCTCTTGTCGGTGGCGTAGCCCGTCTCGCATTCCTCGAACGTGATCTTCACGCCGTTGATGCCGCCGCCCGCGTTCACCAGCTTCAGGTAGTCCACGTAGCCGTCGGCCCACGGCACGCCGTTGGGCGCGTAGGGGCCGGTGCGGTACACCAGCACGGGGAAGAACTGCTCCTTGGCGGCCTTGGCGTCGGCGGCCAGCGAGGGGCCCGCGGCCAGGGCGGCCAGGCCAAGGCCCGCGGCGAGCGCGAGCGCGGCCTTCAACATCGTGGCGAGTGTCGTCTTCATGGCATGTCTCCTGTCTCCATCGGTGGATGTGGATGTCGTCGTCGTCAGGACTGCGGAAAGAACGTTCAATGCGGGAAGGGCCAGAGGCGCAGCTTCTCCTTGCCGGTGGACCACAGGCGTGCCAGGCCATGCGGTTCCACCACCAGGAAGAAGACGATCAGCGCGCCGAAGATCATGGACATCAGGTTCGTGGACGTGGCCGTGCCCATCGACAGGCCCAGCCAGCCGGGCACGCGCTCCAGCAGCAGCGGCAGCAGCACGATGAACGCCGCGCCGAAGAAGCTGCCCATCACCGAGCCCAGGCCGCCGATGATCACCATGAACAGCAGCTGGAACGAGCGCTCGATGGAGAACGCCGCGGGCTCCCACGAGCCCAGGTGCACGAAGCCCCACAGCGCGCCGGCCACGCCCACCACGAACGAGCTCACGGCGAACGCGGAGAGCTTGGCGTGCATGGGCCGGATGCCGATGACGGCCGCCGCGACGTCCATGTCGCGCATGGCCATCCACGTGCGGCCGATGCGCCCGCGCACCAGGTTCTTGATGCCGAGCGCGAACACGCAGGTGATGGCCAGGCAGAACAGGTAGCGCTGCACGGGCGTCTCGATGGGCCAGCCCAGCACCTGCAGGTTGGACACGCTGACGGAGCCCGACGCGTTGTCATGCGTGAACCAGCGGATGCGCAGGAAGCTCCAGTCCACGAAGAACTGCGCCGCCAGCGTGGCCACGGCCAGGTACAGGCCCTTGATGCGCAGGCTGGGCAGGCCGAACACCACGCCCACCCCGGTGGCGCACAGGCCGCCGCCCAGCATCGCCAGCAGCAGCGGCAGGCCGTCGATGCGCACGCTCAGGTTCCACGCCATGTACGCGCCCACCGACATGAACGCGCCGGTGCCCAGCGAGATCTGGCCGCAGTAGCCCACCAGCACGTTCAGTCCGAGTGCCGCCAGCGACAGGATCAGGAACGGGATCAGCACCGCGCGGAACAGGTACTCGGGCGCGGTGAGGGGCACGACGACGAACGCGACCAGCACCAGCGCCAGCAGCAGCAGGCGGTCCTGGCGGATGGGGAACAGCGCCAGGTCGGCCGCGTAGGTCGACTTGAACTGGCCGTTTTCCCGGTATATCACCCCCACGCTCCCTCTGGACGCTGCCCCCCGAGGGGGCTCATGCAGCGGACTGGCAAAGCCAGCTCCGCGCATGTCCCTTGCATGGGCCTGCGGCCCGCTCTCAGCTCGCTTCGCTTCGCCATGGTCATACCCGATCAATGATCTTCTCGCCGAACAGGCCTTGCGGCCTGACGAAGAGGAACAGGAGCGCCAGCACGTACGCGAACCATATCTCGATGCCGCCGCCCACGTGCGGGCCGATGTAGACCTCGGACAGCTTCTCGCCCACGCCGATCACCAGGCCGCCCACGATGGCGCCCGGCACCGACGTGAGGCCGCCCAGGATCACCACCGGCAGCGCCTTCAGCGCCACCAGCGACAGCGAGAACTGCACGCCCAGCTTCGATCCCCAGATGATGCCGGCCACCAGCGCCACGAAGCCCGCCACCGACCACACGATCACCCAGATGCGCCGCAGCGGGATGCCCACCGACTGCGCGGCCTGGTGGTCGTCGGCCACCGCGCGCAGCGCGCGTCCCACCGACGTCTTCTGGAAGAACACCGACAGCGCGGCCACGAGCAGCGCGGCCACCAGGGCGGCCACCAGGTCCTCCTGGCTCAGCAGCACGCCGCCGTCGAACACCTTGTCCCACACGATCACCGGGTCCTTGGGCATGCCCACGTCGATCTTGTAGATGTCCGAGCCGAACGTCACCTGGCCCAGGCCCTCCAGGAAGTAGCTGATGCCCAGCGTGGCCATCAGCAGCGTGATGCCGTCCTGGTTGACCAGCCGCCCCAGCACCAGGCGCTCCACCGCCCACGCCACCGCCACCATGACCGCGAACGCGCCCGCGAAGGCCAGCACGTTGGCCGCGATGGGGTTGGCGATGCCCGTCAACCGCGGGATCCACTCCGCGAAGCGCGCCATGGCCAGCGCGGCGAACAGCACCATCGCCCCCTGCGCGAAATTGAAGACGCCCGAGGCCTTGTAGATCAGCACGAAGCCCAGCGCGATGAGCGCGTAGAGCATGCCGGTCATCAGGCCGCCGAAGAGGGTCTCGAGGAGGAAGCCCATGTGCGTCCGTGCGTGTGCCGTCGCGCTCAGTGCGGCGTGCCGAGGTAGGCGGCCACCACGTCGGGATCGGCGCGCACCTCGTCCGGCGGCCCGTCGCCGATCTTGCGGCCGTAGTCCAGCACCACCACGCGGTGCGACAGGTCCATCACCACGCCCATGTCGTGCTCGATCAGCACGATGGTGGTGCCGAACTCGTCGTTCACGTCCAGCACGAAGCGGCACATGTCCTGCTTCTCCTCGACGTTCATGCCGGCCATCGGCTCGTCCAGCAGCAGCAGGCGCGGCTCCATCGCCAGCGCGCGGCCCAGGTCCACGCGCTTCTGCAGGCCGTAGGGCAGGCGACCCACGGGCGTCTTGCGCCAGGCCTGGATCTCGAGGAAGTCGATGATGTGCTCGACGCGCTCGCGGTGCGCGATCTCCTCCTTCAGCGCCGGCCCCGCCCGCAGCACCTGCCACAGCAGGCCCGCGTGCATGCGCAGGCTGCGGCCGGCCATGATGTTGTCCAGCACGCTCATGCCCTTGAAGAGCGCCAGGTTCTGGAACGTGCGCGCGATGCCCAGGCGGGCCACGTCCGGCGGCCCCAGGCCGTCGAACGACTGGCCGGCGAACGTGATGCGGCCCTGCTGCGGCGTGTAGACCGCGTTGATGCAGTTCAGCATCGAGCTCTTGCCTGCGCCGTTGGGGCCGATGATGGCGCGGATCTCGTGCTCGCGCACGTCGAAGCTGATGCCGGCCAGCGCCTTCACGCCGCCGAACGAGAGGGAGATGTCGCGCACGTCCAGCAGCACGTCGCCGGTGGTCATGCGGCGACCTTCGCGGGGGCGGGCGTGGGCGCGGGCGTGGGCGTGGGCGTGGGCGTGCCCGGGGTCGCGGGCGCGAACGTGCGCGCGTCTACGATCCTCAGCGTGGCCGACACCACGCCGCTGCGGCCGTCCTCGAAGCGCATCGCCGTCTCCACGTGCTGCTCGTCGCGGCCTGCGTACAGCGCGTCCACCAGCACCTGGTACTTCTCGGCGATGTGGCCGCGGCGCACCTTGCGCGTGCGCGTGAGCTCGCCGTCGTCGGCGTCCAGCTCCTTGTGCAGCACGAGGAAGCGCTGCACCTGGCAGCCCGCCAGGCGCTCGTCGCGGGCCAGGTCGGCGTTGACCTGTTCCACGCAGGCGCGCACCAGCTCGCGCACCTCCGCGCGCGTGGCCAGGTCCACGTAGCCCGCGTAGGGCAGGCCGCGTCGCTCGGCCCAGTGGCCCACGGCCTCCAGGTCGATGTTGATGAAGGCGCACACCCGGTCGCGGCCGTCGCCGAAGGCCACCGCCTCCTTGATGACGGGGAAGAACTTCAGCTTGTTCTCGATGTACTTGGGGGCGAACAGCGCGCCGCTGGCCAGGCGGCCCACGTCCTTGGCGCGGTCGATGATCTTGAGGTGGCCGTCGGCATCCAGGAAGCCGGCGTCGCCGGTGCGGTACCAGCCGTCGGCGTCCAGCACGGCCGCCGTGGCGTCGGGGTTGCGGTGGTAGCCGCGCAGCAGGCCGGGCGACTTCACGTGCACCTCGCCGTGCTCGTCCACGCGCACCTGCACGCCCGCGATGGGCACGCCCACCGTGTCGGCGCGCGCCTGGTGGTCGGGTTGCAGGCACACGAACACCGCCGTCTCGGTGGAGCCGTACAGCTGCTTCAGGTTGACGCCGATGGACCGGTAGAAGGTGAACAGGTCGGGCCCGATGGCCTCGCCGGCCGTGTACGCCACGCGCACCCGCGAGAAACCCAGCGCGTTGCGCAGCGGGCCGTAGACGAGCGCGTCGCCCACCGCATAGCGCGCGCGGTCGAGCCACGAGACCGGCCGCCGGTCGCGCAGCGCCGGGCCGACGCGGCGGGCCAGCGCCATCGCGCGGCGGTACAGCCAGCGCTTGGGCGCGGCCGCGTCCTCCATGCGGATGGTGACGGCGGTGAGCAGGCCCTCGAACACGCGCGGCGGCGCGAAGTAGTAGGTGGGCCCGATCTCCTTCAGGTCGATCGTCACCGTGTCGGCCGATTCGGGGCAGTTGACGACGTAGCCGCAGCACAGCCACTGCGCATAGCTGAAGATGTTCTGGCCGATCCAGGCGGCGGGCAGGTAGGCCAGCACCTCCTCTTTGGCGGTGAGGTGGTCGAACGTGGCGCCGGCCTGCGCGCGGTCCAGCAGCGAGCGGTGCGTGTGCACCACGCCCTTGGGCTGGCCGGTGGTGCCGGAGGTGAAGAACAGCGCGGCCACGTCGTCGGGCCGGCCCGCCGCCAGGGCGGCGTCCAGCGCGCCTGGGTGGGCGGCGTCGTAGGCGTGGCCCGCCGCCACCAGCGCGTCGAGCGGGGCCACGCCGGGCTCGTCGCAATGGCGCAGGCCGCGCGGGTCGTCGAACCAGACGTGGCGCAGCGCGGGGCACTGCGCGCGCACCTCCAGCAGCTTGTCCACCTGCTCCTGGTCCTCGGCCACGACGAAGGCCACGTCGGCGTTCTGCAGCGGGAACACGAACTCGGCCGCCACCGCGTCCTGGTAGAGCGGCACGGGGATGCCGCCCAGCCACTGCGCGGCCAGCATCGCGGCCTGCAGGCGCGGGCGGTTCTCGCCCACCACCACCACGTGCTGGCCCGGCTGCAGGCCCGCGGCGGCCAGGCCGCCGGCCAGCGAGCGCACCAGCTGCGCCAGCTGGGACCAGGTGAGCGTCTGCCAGATGCCGTAGACCTTCTCGCGCAACGCCGGCGCCTCGCCGCGGGTGCGGGCGTGGTGCAGCAGCTGGCGGGCGAACGTCGTCTCCACGTGGCCGGTCCTCGTTCTGGTTTCGGGCCATGCTAGAACTTTTGTTTGACGCCGTGTTGTCGGTCGGACGACAATCGTTGCGAACGCGAGGCAGTATTTACCCGGGTTTCGGCCCGAGAAAGCTCCAGGCGCCGTGACCACGACCACCGCCGCCCGCCCGTTGCGCGAACGCGCGCGACCGCTCACCGATGGCGAGCTGGATGCCATCGCGTGGCTGCGCGTGCTGTCCGCGCCCGATCGCCAGATGGCCATCGGCCACTTGGTGGTGGCCAACGCCGACGTGGGCGAGCGCGTGTGCCGCATCGGCGCCCCCGCCACCTGGTGGTTCGGCGTGATCGAGGGCCTGCTCAAGATGAGCAACGACCCCGACGCGGGCCCGCCCATCACCTTCACCGGCGTGCCGCCGGGCGCCTGGTTCGGCGAAGGCACGCTGCTCAAGCGCGAGCCCTACCGGTACCACATCGAGGCCCTGCGCCCCACGGTGGTCGCCGGCCTGCCGCTGGGCGCGTTCGACGCGCTGCTGGAACGCAGCATCCCCTTCAACCGCTTCGTGCTGAACCAGCTGAACGAGCGGCTCGGGCAGTTCATCGCGGCGCGCGAGATCGACCGCCAGAGCCACCCCGACGTGCGCGTCGCCCACAACCTGGCCGCGCTGTTCCACCCGGTGCTGTACCCCGGCGTGGGCGAGCTGCTGCGCATCACGCAGCAGGAGCTGGGATACCTGGTGGGGTTGTCGCGCCAGCGCGTGAACGAGGCGCTGCGGGCGCTGCAGCAGGCGCAGCTGATCCGCGTGGAGTACGGCGGCGTGCGCGTGCTCGACCTGGAGCGGTTGCGGGTGTACCGGGCGCCGTGACATGAGCGTGGCCGCGCATCCCGCCCGCCCCGCCGCGCCCCCCGCCGCGGCGGCCGTGCCGGCGGGCGCCGCGCCGCGGGGGCCGGGCCTGGTGGGGCTCACGCTGCTGCTGGCGGTGTCGTTGCTGGCCACGGCGCGGCTGGGCCTGCTGCTGGCCGTCCAGCCATCGGCGGTGACGCCGCTGTGGCCGCCGTCCGGCCTCGCCCTGGCGGCGCTGATGCTGTTCGGGCGGCGCGCGCTGCCTGGCTGCGCGCTGGGCCTGCTCGCGGGCGAGGCCTTGTCCGCCGGCGCGCTCGGCGGAGCGGTCGCGTCCATCCTGGCGACGGTGGCGCTGGCCTCGGCGTCGCTGGCCGAAGTGGCCCTGGCGGCCTGGTTGCTGCGCCGCGTGCCGGGCGCGATGCGCGAGCACCCGGTGCGCGAGACCTTGCGCTACGCCGCCGTGTGCGCGGGGTGCTGCGCGCTGGCGGCGCTGGCCGGCCCGCTGGTGCGCCAGCTGGCCGCGGGTGCCGACCTGGCCCGGGCCACCGCGGCGGACTCGCCGTTCGGCATCCTCACCTGGTGGGTGGGCGACACCACCGGCATGCTGGTCGTGGCGCCGCTGCTGCTGGTGGCCAGCCACCCGCTGCTGCGCGTCGATCGCGTGGCGGTGCAGGCCTTTCCCACGCTATGCCTGGGCTTCGGCCTGACGCTCTTCACCACCTTCGCCACCGGCATGGTGGGGCGCGAGGCCCGCATGCAGCGCTTCGAGGCCGAGGCCACGCGGCTGGCCGTGTCGCTGGCCAACCAGGCGGAGATGGCCGCGCGCGACCTCGAGACGCTGCAGCACGTGCTGTCGCGCGTGCCCTTCAACCGGGACGAGTTCCAGGCGCTGGCCTCGCCGATGCTCGCGCGCAGCCCGTGGCAGAGCACGTTCAGCTGGCTGCCCCGCGTGACGGCGGCGCAGCGGGAAGCGTTCGAGACCTCGGCCGACGGGCTGGACGGCGCCTCCGTGCGCCAGCTGGCCGACGACGGCACGCTGGTCCGCGCGGGGGCTCGGCCCGAGCTGTTCCCGATCGCCTGGACCGTGCCGCAGGCGGGCCGCGAGGCGCTGGTGGGGGTGGACCAGGCGGCCGATCGCTGGCGCGGACCCGCGCTGGCGGCCGCGCGCGCGAACGGCCACGTGGGCGTCACCGTGCCGATGCACTCGCTGGCCAACGCCACCGACGAGCGCCTGGTGCAGGTGATGTTCGCGCCGGTGCCGCCCCTGCACGCGGCGCAGGCGCGCGCGGACGCACCGGCTTCGCCACGCGGCTTCGTGTCGGCCACCATCGACCTGGACCGCCTGCTGCGCGCCGCGCTGCTGCAGCGCGACGTGCGTGGCCAGCAGGTGCTGCTGTTCGACCCGCGATCGCCGGACGCGGCCGCGCTGGAATGGCTGTCCGCCACCCAGGTGCGCATGCTGGACCCCGCCGCGCGCCGCCAGGCCGACGCCGACTGGCAGCAGGGCCTGTTCCGGCGCGTGGACGTGCGCGTGGCCGACCGCGGCTGGGTGCTGGTGTGCCGCCCGGTGGATGCGGGCCTGCTGCCCGCCTTCGGCTGGGCGCAGGGCGCGGTGTTCGGCAGCGGCCTCGCGTTCACCGCGCTGCTCACCGGCTTCCTGATCGCGCGGCGCCGCCGCGACGAGGCGCTGAGGCAGGCCCGGGACCGGCTGGAGGACCAGGTGGCCGAGCGCACGCGCGATCTCGGGCAGACCAACGAGCGCCTGCGTGCCGAGGTGGAGGACCACCGCCGCACCGAGCGCCTGCTGGAGGAGGCCAGCCGGCGCGCGGAGGGCGCCAGCCGCGCCAAGTCGCTGTTCCTCGCCAACATGAGCCACGAGATCCGCACGCCGCTCAACGCGGTGCTGGGCTACACGCAGCTGCTGCTGGAGGACCGGCGCCAGCCCGCGGATGCGCGCGAGCGCCTGCAGGTGGTGCACTCCGCCGGCTATCGCCTGCTGGGGCTGATCAACGACGTGCTCGACCTGGCCAAGATCGAGGCGGGCGGCCTGCAGCTGAGCGAGGGCCCGATCCACCTGGCGCGCGAGCTGGCCGACGTGGCCGCGCTGTTCGCGCCGCGGGCCCGCGAGAAGGGCCTGGACCTGCGCCTGGACCTGCAGCTGGACGGCGTGCCCTTGCTGCGCGGCGACCGCACGAAGCTGGGCCAGGTGGTGCTGAACCTGCTGGGCAACGCGCTGAAGTTCACCGACGAGGGCGCCATCACGCTGCGCGCGCGGCGCGAGGCGGGCATCACGCAGATCGAGGTGGAGGATACGGGGCCGGGCATGTCGGCGGCCGAGGTGGCCACGCTCTTCACCGCCTTCCGCCAGGGCAGCGCGGGCCGCGAGAAGGGCGGCACGGGCCTGGGCCTGGCGCTGTCGCGCAGCATCGCGCAGGCGATGGGCGGCGACCTGCTGCTGGCCAGCACGCCGGGCATGGGCACGCAGGTGCAGCTGACGCTGCCGCTGCCGGTGGATGCCGGCGCGCCGGGCGCGGGCGAGGGCGAGGGCGCGGGCGACGCCGGCCTGATGGACGCGCCGGGCGCGGCCGGCAAGCGCCGCCGCGTGGACCCGGCCACGCCCTGCCGCGCGCTGGTGGTGGAGGACGATGCGCACAGCCGCGACGTGCTGGCCACGCTGCTGGCGCAGGCCGGCTGCACCGTCACCACGGCCGTGGATGGCCAGGCGGGCCTGGAGGCCTGCGAGGCCGCGGAGATGGGCGGGGCGGGCACCGCGTGGCTGCAGGCGGTGCAGCAAGGCGCCGCGCCCGGCCCGCAGCCGACCGGGGACGCCCACGCCGCGCCCTTCGACATCGTCTTCAGCGACATCCGCATGCCCCGGCTGGACGGCCTGGCGATGATGCGGGCGCTGCGCGCGCGCCTGCGCACCGCCACGATGCCGCTGGTGGCCGTGTCGGCGTCCAGCCTGGAGCACCAGCGCCGGGACTACATCGACCAGGGCTTCGATGATTTCATCGGCAAGCCCTATCCCTTCGAGGCCATCTACGACGCGCTGGCGCAGCACGCGCACGTGCGCTTCGTGGCCGTGCCGGACGAGGACGACCCGACGGCCGATCCCCGGCCCGCGGACGGTGGCGACGCCGCTGCCGGCGCCGCGGCCGCCGCCACCTCGCCGCTCGTGCGCGACGCCGCCTGGCAGGCTCGCCTCCAGGCCCTGGCGGACGCCGCCGCGCAGGCCTCGGCCACGGCGGTGCGCCGGGGCCTGGCCGCGTTGCACCCCGCCGACCTGGACGCCGCGCAGCGCCGCGCGGTCGAGGCCGAACTGCGCCGCTACGATTTCGATGCGCTGGAACGCCTGGTGCGCGCCTGCATCGACACCGTGACGCCTTGACGTGGAGCCGTCCGTGCCCGATCCGCAGCCCACGCCCGCCCTCACGCCCGCGCCCTTGCCCGCGCCCACGCCCGCGCCCACGCCGGCGCTTGCACCGTCGCGCTTCACGCCGCCGCCCCCGCCGGACGACTTCGCCCCCACGGCCCTGCTGGAGGACGACCCGCCGCCGGCCAGCCCCGCCGCGCCGCCGCGCCGGGGGCGCCTGTCGGGCGTGACGTTGCTGGCGATCGCGGTGTGGATCGCGCTGGCATGGTGGTTCGTCACCGACCGCCTGGCGCGCGAGACGCACCGCCTGGTGGCCGATGCGCGCCACGACGGCGAGGCGCGCGTGGCGCTGGTGACATCGGCGCTGGCGCAGAACCTGTCGCGGCTGGGCGGCATCGCCGCCACGCTCGCCGCGCTGCCGCAGGTGCGCAGCCTGGCCGCCGCGCCCACGGACGAGAGCGCGATCCAGGCGTTGCAGCCGCTGCTGGAGACGGCGGCGGACGAGATGGGCGCGGACCTCGTGCTCGTGGCCGACGCCTCGGGCCGGGTGTTCGCCTCCAACCTGCATGGCGAGCGCAGCGGCGTGGGCGCGCAGATGGGCTCGCGCGACTACTTCCATGCGGCCCGCGCCGGCCATCGCGGACGGCAGTTCGCCGTGGGCATGCAGACGGGCGTGCCCGGCATGTACTTCTCGTCGCCCATCCTGTCCGCGCAGGGGGCGTTCCTGGGCGTGGTGGCCGTCAAGCGCGACACCGCCAACCTGGCCGGCCTGGTGGGACAGCAGGGCGCCTTCGTGACCGACCCGCTGGGCGTGGTGGTGATGGGCCAGGACCGAGAGCTGCTGATGCACGCCCTGCCGGGGTCGCCCGTGATGGCGCTGCCCGCTGCCGAGCGCCAGCAGCGCTACCGCAGCGCGGACCTGCCGGTGGTGCCGCTGCAGCCCTGGTCGCGCGACTCGGGCGAGCTGGTGCGCCTGGGCGACCACCCCGAGCCGCAGCTCGAGATCAACCGCGCCATGGCCGCCGACCCGCTGGTGGTGCACGTGCTGCAGCCGCTGCCGGAGGTGGCGCGCCTGGAAGCCCAGCGGCTGACCGACTTCGTGCTGCTGGCACTGGCCGGCACCGGCACCATTGCGCTGATGGGCGCGGCCATCGACGTGCTGCGCTCGCGCCGGCGGGGCCTGCAGATGCTGGCCGAGCTGGCCGCCACCAATCGCCGCCTGTCCCGCGAGATCGAGCAGCGCCAGCGCGCGCAGGCCGCGCTGCAGGATTCGCGCGAGGTGCTGGAGACGCAGGGCGCCCGCTTCCGCGCCCTGCTGCGCAGCGTGCCCGAGCAGGTGTGGATGAAGGACCGCGGCGGCGCCTACCTGGCCGTCAACGCGGCCTACGAGCGCTTCCTGGGCACGCGCAGCGCCGACGTGCTGGGCAAGACCGACGCCGACCTCTACGGCCCCGTGCTGGCGGCGCGCTACCGCCGCGAGGACGAGGAGGCGATGGCCGGCGAGGAGCCGCGCACGCAGGGCGAGTGGGAGGTCTCGGCGGAGGGCCGGCGCACCTGGCTGGAGATCGTCAAGACCGCCGCGCGCGACGAGCAGGGCCGCGTGGTGGGCGTGGTGGCCATCGCGCGCGACGCCACCGAGATCCACCAGGCGCAGCTGGCACTCAAGGCCAGCGAGGCGCGCTTCCGCGCCACGTTCGAGACCGCGGGCGACGCCATCCTGATCGTTCGGGAGGGCATCGTCGTCGACTGCAACGCGCGTGCGCTGGTGCTGTTCGCCGCGCCCACGCGCATGGACCTGCTGGGCGTCACCCTCTACGACATCAGCGCCGACGAGCAGCGCGAGCCCGGCGCCATCACCGAGCTGGCAGGCACGCGCGTGGGCGAGGCCAAGTCGGGCCAGCGCACGCCGTTCGAGTGGCGCTGCAAGCGGCTGGACGGCGAGCCGTTCGACGCCGAGATCACGCTCAGCGTGTTCCAGCACGGCGGCATCCGCCTGCTGCAGGCCGTCACGCGCGACGTCAGCGAGCGCAAGAAGATGATGGCCGCGCTGGAGGCCGCGCGCGACGAGGCCGAGCGCGCCAACCGCAGCAAGAGCGTGTTCCTGGCCAACATGAGCCACGAGATCCGCACGCCACTCAACGCCGTGCTGGGCTTCACGCAGCTGCTGATGGCCGACCACCGCCTGCCGCCCGAGACGCTGCAGCGCCTGGGCGTCATCCACTCCGCCGGCAACCGCCTGCTGGGCCTGATCAACGACGTGCTGGACCTGGCCAAGATCGAGTCGGGCAGCCTGCAGGTGGTGACGGCGCCGTTCGACCTGCGCGAGGAGCTGGCCGACATCGCGCACCTGTTCGAGGCCAACGCCCGTGCCAAGGGCCTGGCGCTGCACGCCGAGATCCTGCTGGACGGGCCCGCGGTGGTGGAAGGCGACCGCACCAAGGTGGGCCAGATCGTGCAGAACCTGCTGGGCAATGCGTTGAAGTTCACGCAGCAGGGCCACATCCGCCTGTCGGTGCGGCGCGGCGAGGGGGAATCGGCCGCCGCGCGCGATGTGGTGACGATGGTGGTGGAGGATACCGGTCCGGGTATCGTCGGCGACGACCTGCAGCGCCTGTTCGTGCCCTTCCGCCAGGGCGCGGCTGGCGTGGAGAAGGGCGGCACCGGCCTCGGCCTGGCGCTGTCGCGCGACATGGCGCGCGCGATGGGCGGCGAGCTGGACCTGCGCAGCACGCCCGGCGTGGGCACGCGCGTGGTGGTGACGCTGCCGCTGCCGCTGAGCGACGTGCGCCTGGACGACAGCTGGTTCGTGGATGGCGAGCAGCGCCTGGACCCCGACACCCCCTGCCGCGTGCTGGTGGTGGAGGACGACCGCCACAGCCGCGACGTCCTGTCGCAGGTGCTGCGCGCGGCCGGCTGCACGGTCGTGGAGGCCGAGGACGGGCAGGCGGGGCTGGACGCGTGCGCCGTGAACGGCCCGGACGGCCGGCCCGGCGGCGGCTTCGACATCGTGTTCAGCGACATCCGCATGCCGCGCCTGGACGGCATCCGGATGATCGAGCAGCTGCGCGCGCAGCCCGTGACGCAGGCATTGCCGGTGGTGGCCGTCTCCGCGTCCAGCCTGGAGCACGAGCGGCGCTTCTACATCGAGCGGGGGTTCCAGGACTTCATCGGCAAGCCCTACCCGTTCCACGAGATCTACCGCATGCTGGTGCAGTACGCCGGCGTGCGGCTGCACCAGGAAGGGGACGTCGCGGGAATGGCCGGAGGCGTGGGCGCGGGCGCGGGCGGCGGTGCGCACGGCGCGTCCGGCGCGAGCCTGGGCGCGGGCGCGCACGCGGGGGCCGCCGACGCCGGCCCACCGCCCCCCGTGCCGTTCGGATCCGTCACCCACCGCCGCCTGGCCGACCTGGCCGTGGCCGCCGCCCACGGCGAGGTGGGCCCCGTGAAGCGCCTGCTGGGCGAGCTGCCCCCCGACACGATCGGCGCCGCGCGCTGGCGCCGCTTCGACGAGGCCGCCGCCGCCTACGACTTCCAGGCGCTGGAGGCGCACGTGCTGCAGGTGCTGGGGGAGGTGGAACACCCACCGCCCCCGCAAGCGTGAGGCATCGCACGATCGCGTGCCCAACCGTTGCGCCGGATGCCTATCCCGCCATCTCGACAAATGCTTACACTGGCCCTTCGCCACAGGGAGAGCGCGTGCCCGTCCGAGTCTCCAGGATCCTGATCGTCGACGACACCCCGCACAACATCGACGTGCTCAGTGCCACGCTCGACGAGTTCGAGGTGGAACTGATGGCCGCCACCACGGGCATGCGTGCGCTGGAGCTGGCCGCGCGCACGCAGCCCGACCTGGTGCTGCTGGACGTGATGATGCCGGGCATGGACGGCTTCGAGGTATGCCGCCGCCTGAAGGCCGACCCGGCCACGGCGGAGATCCCCGTCGTGTTCGTGACGGCCCGCACCGAGGACGTCTCCACCGGCTTCGCGGCCGGCGGCAGCGACTACATCAGCAAGCCCATCAACGCCGACGAGGTGCGCGCCCGCGTGCGCTACCAGCTGGAGCGCCGCGCGATGGTGGAGCAGCTGCGCGAGCTGAACGCCAGCCTGGAGGAGAAGGTGCGCGACCGCACCTCGGAGCTCACCACGGCCAACCGCCACCTGCGCCAGGAGATCAACGAGCGGCGCTACATGCAGGACCGGCTGAACTACCTGGCCACGCACGACTTCGTCACGCGCCTGTACAACCGCGGCGCGCTCGATGCCCACGTCAGCGAGCTGCTGGGCAAGGTGCAGCGGGACGAGGCGCGCGCCGTCTTCCTGTTGATCGACATCGACCAGTTCCGCCTGGTGAACGAGACCTGCGGCTGCATCGCGGGCGACGAGCTGCTGCGCCAGTTCGCCGAGGTGGTGGGCAGCCTGCTGTCGCGCACCGATTTCTTCGCGCGCATGGGCGGCGACAAGTTCGCCATCGTCTGCGAGAACGCCACCGGTGACCAGGGCCTGGGCCTGGCGCGCATGATCCTGCGCCAGCTGGGCGAGTTCCAGTTCATGTGGGAGGAACGCAGCTTCAAGCTCGCGGCCTCCGTGGCGGTGGTGCGCATCCAGCGCGAGATCGCCACCTTCGACCAGCTGATGCTGATGGCCGACGAGGCCGGCTACCTGGCCAAGCGCGAGGGCCGCGGCACCATCCGCGTGCACGACCCGGCGCTGCCCGACAGCGACGCGCACCGCGAGAGCGTCAACTGGGCGCTGGTGCTGGTCGATGCCCTGAAGCAGCAGCAGTTCCGCGCGCACTTCCAGCGCCTGCACCCCGTGCACATGGGCGCGCTGCCGGGCGTCGCGCACGAAGGCGGCGGCCTGCACGTGGAGACGCTGATCCGCCTGTGGGACCACAAGAAGGACCGCCTGGTGGGCCCCCAGCAGTTCATCGCGCCGGCAGAGCGCTTCCACCTGATCGGCGACATCGACCGCTGGATGATCCACGAGGTGCTGGGCGTGCTGGGCAACGTCGCGCCGTTCCACGACGCGATCGACAGCGTGGCCGTCAACCTGTCCGCCGTGTCGATGCGCGAGCCGGGCCTGGCCGACTGGGTGGCGGACCAGCTGCAGCGCCACGGCGTGCCCGGCCGACTGATGACCTTCGAGATCACCGAGACCGAGGCCATCGTCAACCTGCAGAGCGCGCAGGAATTCATGCAGCGCCTGCGCGCCCTGGGCTGCCGCTTCGCGCTCGATGATTTCGGCTCCGGCTTCGCCACCTTCACCTACCTGCGCGAGCTGCCGTTCGACATGATCAAGATTGACGGCGTGTTCGTGCGCGACATGGACACCGACGCCGTGCACGGCGGCATGGTGCGCACCATGGCCGAGATGGCCCGCCTGCTGGAGAAGCCCGTGGTGGCCGAGTGCGTCGAGACCGAGCGCGTGGCCGAGATGCTGCCCGCCCTGGGCGTGCAATGGGCCCAGGGGTATCACTTCCACCGGCCGGAGCCGCTCACCGCGGCGGCGCTCACGTTGGGGTTGAAGGCGGTCGTGGCGAGCGAGTAGGGGTCTGGCTCTTGCCGTTTGCCCCTCGCGCCGCGAGGGGCGGGCGGCGAGTGCCTGACCCCGCCCGCTCACCTGGGCTCGTTGGCGATCCCGGTCGCCACATGCCCCGACGGCACATGCGACGCCGCGCTCGCCACGTGCCCCACCTGGTCGTCGAAGAAGAAGTCCGGCTCGAACTCCCGCAGGAACTCGCCCTTGGGCAGCCCGCCCAGGAACATCGCCTCGTCCACGTCGATGCGCCAGTCCATCAGCGTGCGGATCGCGCGCTCGTGCGCGGGCGCGGACCGCGCGGTGACGAGCGCGGTGCGCAGGGACATCCCGTCGCTGCGATCCGCCTGCAGCGCGTGCAACGCGGCCAGCAGCGGCTTGAACGGCCCCGCGGCCAGGGGGGTGGCGGCCTGCGCCGTCTCGTGCGCCTGGAAGGCGTCCAGGCCGTCGCGCTGGAACACGCGCTCGGCCTCGTCGGAGAACAGCACCGCGTCGCCGTCGAACGCGATGCGCAGCTCGCGCGGGTGATCCAGCGACGCCTGCCGCGACGCCGTCGACACCGTGGCCGCCGGCACGCCGGCCTCCAGCGCCGAGCGCACGTCCGCGCCGTTGGCCGACAGGAACAGGTTGGCCCGCAGCGCGCGCAGGTATTGCCACGGCCGCGCGCCGCGCGTGAACACGCCGCGCTCGATCGGCAGGCCGTAGTGCTTGGCGGAACGGAACACGCGCAAGCCCGAGGTGGGGTCGTTGCGCGACAGGATCACCACCTCCACGCGCGGCGCCGGCACGTTCTCGTTGAACTGCAGCAGCTTGCGCACCAGCGAGAACGCCACGCCCGGCTTGGCCGGCACGTCCAGGCGCTGCAACTGCAGCTGCATGTAGGCGCGGTCGTCGTTGGACTCGAAGACGAGGTTCTCCTCCTCGAAGTCGAACAGGGCGCGGGACGAGATGGCGACGACCAGGCGGCCGTCCAGGGTGGCGGGCATGGGGGGATGGTACTGCCGGGGGCGCCGCCACCCGGCCGCTGCCTGCGATGATGCCAGCCTGCCGATCGAGGAGGAACGATGCGTCGCATCAGGAGAACGGATAGTCTGCGCAGCGCAGTGGGGGCGGCCCTGGCGTCCGTGGTCCTGTGCGCGAATGGCGGCTCCGAGCCCGCGAAGGCGCCCCACCCCCTGGCGGGCACCTGGACACTGTCACAGCGCGCCGACGATCCGGACACCTGCGCGTTCGAGATCCGCATCAACGAAACGGCCACGTCACTGCGCTCCAGCGATGGCAAGAGCGTGATCGACGATCGCGCCGAGGTGACGAACGTGCCGGGCGAGGCCGGCCTGTATCGCCTGGCGACGGAACGGGTCTCCGCCACGGGCGGCGGCGGCTGCCTGCGCACGGACGTGCCGGACCCGCCGCACCGGGTGAGCCGCGTGGTGGCCAGGACCCTCGAGACGTTCTACCTCTGCGAGGGGGAACGCGATTTCCACGCATGTACAGGCCCGTTCCGGCGCGACGTCCAGAGCCTGGCCCGCGAACTCGCCCTCGGCAGGGCCACGTTCCCGCAGGCGGTGATGGCCGCGGTCGCGCCATCGTTCTGGCGCGAGGACATGGAGTTGAACGTCGCGGACGATGCGCGGAGCGCGCCAGTCATCATGACATCGGATGCGTCAGCCGAATCGTTCCCGTGCGAGCGCCTCGCGGCCTTCGACGTCGCCACTCCCCGTGGCGCCCTGCGGAGCCACTGGCAGGTCGCCGACTGTCGGGACGTGGCAGGTCTTCGCGTGGCCTGGGCCCGGTCGTATGCCCTGGCGGAAGCGTTCTTCGGGCATCTCGCGTCGAGCCCGCCACAGGACCCGTTCGCCGTGTCGATGCGACCCGTCCATCGGCCGACCCCGGACGGCGGTGACCTGTGGATCGCCACCAACGTGCTGCTGGGACACGGTCCGGTCGCGTTGACCAGTGCCGTGTGGATCGATGCCACGGGCAAGCGCGCGGTGGTCGTGCAGACGGGGGCCATGAACAGTTGCTGGCAGCATCCCGCGGAGGCCTTCTGCGGCCGCCTCCATGAGCAGGTTGAATCGGTCGTGCTGACGGCCGCGCGGCTCGAGGTGCGCTGATGGCGCTCAGTCCAGCCGCCGCACGTCCCCGCTGGTGGGCGTGGCGTTCTCGTGCCGTCCGCGCCGGAGGTGTAGGCATGCCAGGTGGCATCGCGGCGCTCGACCTCGACCAGGCGGCCGTGGACGATGAAGCGCAGCGCAGGGGTCATGTCGCCCTCAGCGCGCGACCGCATTCATCGCCAGGGCCAGCATGCTGATCGTGAGCGGCTTCCAGGCGCCCGCCAAGTCCTGCCGGCACTTCGCGCCGCATGCGGGGCATGTCAAAGGCGTGAACTTGCTGGAGAAGGCAAGCTGGGACCAGCGGATGCAGCGCGAACCGCAAGCGGGACAGGTCAGCATGGCGAGTGTGTCCTCCGGGCAGCAAGCTTGCGTCCGGCCATTCTGCGCGATGGGCACCTCATCCTGGATGGCTCAGTCGTTAACGGAGCTGGCCGCGAACGGTGTATCGGCGCCCGCAGGCAAACGAAAATCGGCCGTCCTTGTCGATGGTGGCCGAAGCCCACTCGCCAACCGCCATGCTGCTCTTGCAGATGGCAGAACAGGCCCGCAGCGCCGCTCGCGTGTCGCCATCTTCCAGTGGCGGCCCGAGCGTCACGGCGATGCTGCATTGCTCCGGATCCGACGCATCGACGATGCGGGTCGTGGAGACGTCCGCTGCAGACACGCTGCCCATACCAACGATCGCGCCCGACTTGAGCACCTCGAAGCGATAGGCCTGCGGAGAGGCGCAGCCGGCCAGGACGAGCGGCACCAGGAGGGCCATCGGGGCGAGGGTGATCAGGCGGCCCACTCGAGCCCCAGCGGCCGCGCGCGCGGCGCGAACACGATGTGCAGGACGCGCCGCAAGCCAGCGCCTGCCGACTTCGACGAAGCATGCAGCAGAAGCGGCCGCATCACGAGCGCGTCACCGATTCCAGCGGTACAGGTCACTTCGCCATGCCGCGCGCGCAGCCGCGCAGGCTGGCGTGCGTGACGCGTCGCTTCACCGGGATGCTCAGGTCCTGGTGGATCGGCACGAGCCAATTGCGCGTCGACGACTTCTCGAAGTGGGTGCACTGGACGGCCACGGCATCGCCTGGCAGCAGCGGCGACAACGCAGGGTGGCTGCGCACGAAATGGGCCAACGCCGGAAATTCGGGGCGGGACAGCAGGCACCGGTCGCAACGTCTGTCGGAGCCGCCATGTTATCGATAGTCCGCGCCGCCGTCAGCAGCCATGTGCACCGCACGCATGCTCAGTGCAACTCCCGCTCCACGTACACGATGTCGGTGATCAACCCCTGCTCCACGCGGTACACCGTCAACTCTTCCGACGTCTTGCCGCTGGCCAGCCCCGTCACCAGGTCGTGGGACACGACCTTGTCGCCCAGCGTGCGCAGGTCGAGGATCTTCACCTTCAGGTCCGGGTTCGTGGCGAAGTTCTTCAAGTACTTCTCGCGCTGCACCTCGCGCCCGTTGGACGTGGACGTGGCAGGGAACGTGAACTTGTGGACGTCGGGGGCGTACAGCGCCAGCAGCGCATCCACGTCGTGCCGCGACGCGGCGTCGGCATAGGCGCGGATCACGTCCTCGGGCGACGTGGGCGCGGGCGCTGCCAGCGCGGCCACGCTGGCGAGGGCGAACGTGGCGGCGGTGATCAGCTGGCCGAAGGTGGGCGTCTTCATCATGTCGGGCTCCTGGCGTGTGGGCGTGCGCCGCACTGTCGGAGTGGCAGATGAGGGGGAGATTAAGCGTGCCGGCGGCGAGGCGGTTTGCCACGGCGTTGCGGCCGGATGGGCGCTTGCACGCCGGGATCAGTCGCCGCGCGCGACGAAGGCGAGGATGTCGCCGTACGAATAGCCCTCTCGCCGGGTGATCAGGTCGTTCGCCCGGGCCAGCAGGTCGTCGGCGGGCGGGCGAGGCGCCGCCATCAGCGCGCGCAGGGACTCGGCGATCGCGGTCGCGCGTACCTGCGCGTAGGCGTGTGCAAAGACGCCCAGGCCTTCGATGCCGTAGCGGTCCAGCAGGCTGTCGATGCCCTCCAGATCGCACGTGACCTCGGCCTCGGAGATCGCATACACGACCGCATCGCGGGCATCGAGCGCGGCGAGACCTGCCGTCTCGCCGCGTTGCATCGCCTGCGCGATGAGCGACGGTGCGTCGAGGGACATGCGCGCGAGCGGCCCGTCAGTTGGGGTGACCCATGCCCAGCGTCATCGCCAGCAGGAAGGCCGACACGCCCACGAAGGCGACCAGCGCGACGACGCCCAGCAGCAGCGGCACCGTCCATCCGCGGCGCGGGTAGTTGCGGTCGAAGTGCCCCTGCACGTAGGCCTGCTGCGGCTTGCCGCTCGCGTAGTACCAGGCGATGAGGATGCCGAAGCCGCCGAAGCGGCTGATGGCGTCGATCGCCTTCGACTGAGGCGCCAGGATCGCCGCCACGGTCATGACGAAGATGACCACCGCGATCGCGATCGCCCACGTGCGCGATTGCGCGGCCTTGTCCGGCTGGCCAAGCGCCTGCCAGTTCTTCATGTGCAGCCAGGCCCCGAAGACAGGGGCGCGTCGCTGACGTCAGCGACAGGGGGTGCGTATCGATCGCGAGGGTCCATGGGCGCAGTGTAGGAAATTGCCCCGGCGGCTCGCTATCAGGGCGTGCCCGCTGCGTACAGGCGCGCGCGGACCGTCGGGGCCACGGATCGCCAGGGGGCGCATTCAACGACCAGCTGACCGTCGCCGGACCGGCTTTCCGAACCAGGGTCGCCCCGATGCCCTGCCTGCGATGCGCCGGGTGGACCGCGACCATCGACAGGTAGCCATTGCTCTGCCCATCCGTGATGGCGCGCGCGAAGCCGACGACCTCGGAGCCCGAGAAGGCCGCCACCGCGCGCTGCGACTGCTGGATCAACTCGGCGAACGCCACGGGATCGTGGACGCGATGCCCCCACCCCTGGGCCTCGAGGAACTGTCGCACGGCCTCGACCTCGTCCGGCACGACGTCACGCACCTGCACCGAGCTCACGCCGCCCACACGAACCTCACCAGCGCGAAGCACAGCGCGAACAGGTAGCCGTACGAGAAGCGATCGATGCGCAGCACCACTTGGCCCCGCCGCGCCCGCCACGAACCCAGCCACGCCATGCTGAGGCCCGCGGCGATGGGCGTGAGCAGCAGGTTGAGCCACCGCAGCGCGGCGCCGGCCACCATGTGATGCGGGACCAGCCAGAGGCTGATGGCGCCGAAGAGGGTGCCGAAGAGGGCGTAGCCGATGGCCGCGATCCAGGGGACGGGAGGCTTGCGGAACGGCTCCGCCACGGCGTGCAGGCCCAGTTCGAACAGCAGTTCGCCGGCGATCTGGATCAGGATTTCCAGCAGCAGGTCGATCACCAATTCCATGGGGACGGCGAGTTGGCGTCAGGACGATGACGAATTCTCACCCGGCGGCATCACCTCCACCAACGGCCACCGTTGCGCGAACCGTTTCTGCGTGACGCGCTGCGCATAGTCGGCCGCGGACGCCCGCATGGGATTCCAGCGCACGACCATCTGGAACAGGTCTTCCAGACCGTGTGGCGCGATCACCTGCACCTCATCGGCGCGGTCCAGGTAGACGCCCACGCAGGTGGCGTACTCGGGCCAGGAGGCAACCCCTTCCGCGAGCGACGACAGGGGCGGCACGTCCTGGCCCCGCTGCTGCAGAAACCATCGATGCACGGCCGCCTGGTTGACGACCTCCCAGGCAACGTCCGGCACGGCCTGCGCCAGCTGGCTGGCGAGCAGGCGTTCCTGCTGCGACGAGAGATCCGCCGCATCGAAGAACACCACGTCGATGTCCGCGAGGTCGGACGGCACATCGCGGCCGTGGAGGTGATCCCACACCAGCGTGCGGATCGCGCCGGCGCCGATGCACCAGGACGCCAGCCGGAGCGCGCGCGCGGCGCGCAGCGCGTCCATCAGCCAGGGGGCGGCGTGCACCAGCCGGATCAGTTGCGTGGCATGTGGCGCTGGATGGGTCACCGCGCCGGAGGCCTCGTGCTGCAGCAGCTTCAAGCCGTCAAGCCAGGCAGCGTGGGCCTGCCTGGGTTCGAGGGCGTCGGGGCCTCATCGCCGCGACCGATGAACGCCCGGATGGCCGTGATGCGCCCGGCGTCGTCGAAGTCCACCACATCGACGACGAACAATTCCACCGTGCCATCCACGACGATCCGCAGCTCGCCCGCCACCGATCGCGCCGATTCGTGCAGGTGCAGCGGCTGGATCTCGATCGACCGCGCCGCGGCGAAGTTGGCCTGCGTCTCGGCAATCGCCGCTTGCTTGCCGGTGACGTGGATCTTCCAGTCGCGCAACGAGACGTCGTCCGCGAACATGTCCGCGACCTGCGCGATGTCCTGGGCTTCGTAGGCGCGCAGGTAGGCGAGGAAGCGTTGATGGTGGGTCATGGAGAGGAGGGCGTCGCTTCGCTGCCAGCCTCGGCGCGCCAGCAGGTGAAGCGCGCATTCTGCGTCGATCCCATGGCCTGCAGGAAGGCGTCGTTCCGGAAGCCGGGCAATTGCTGGACGAAGGCCAGCACGGCCGCCTCGCCCGTCGCGCCTTGCGGAAACGAGCAGCCGAGGTGCGGTTCCCGTCCGATCAGCACCCACCACACATCGGCACTGAAGGGCCCGTGATCGTTGGTCAGCAGCTGCACTTCCCGCAGGTCGGCGATCGGCAGCACCTCATCGGGCTGCCCCTTCGGCCTCGTGACGCGGAACTCGGTTTCCGTCATCGTGACGATCACCAGGCACTCGGGGTACAGGCCCTTGCCGCCCGGGCACCTCGCGCCAGGCGCCGGGGGCTGCCACCGATGCAGCAGCAGCGCGGGCACCACCAGGAACCCCAGCACGACGGCGACCGTCGGGGTGACCTCGCGCCCCACGGGCACCAGGGCGCCCAGCAAGAGGAAGACGAAGAACGACGCGAGGCCGGCGACGGCGACGAGGAGGAGGCGGAGCATCGCGGGGAAGATCGTTCAACGGCCGTCGGCAGGGTCAGATGCGCGGCGCGGGGACCCGGGCCAGTGTACCGGCGACACCGACGGCCCTCACCCGGTCGTCGGCCAGAATGTCCACCGGCGCACACTGCCTGCCTTGCCACGGAGCCCTCGTGAGATTCGCGACCCTCGTCATCGACCTGCAGGAAGACTTCTTCGTGCATGAGCGGCTCGTACGCCTGCGGCCCGCGCTGACCCGGCACGTCAACGACCTGGTGCACACCTGCCGCGCGCACGGCGTGCCCGTGATCTGGGTCAAGCAGGAGTTCGCCCCGGACCTGAGCGACGCGATGCGCGACGTCCGCGAGAGCGGCACCCGCATCGTCATCGCGGGCACGCCGGGCGCGGCGATCCTGCGGGAGCTCGACTGCCGTGCATCCGATCACGTCGTCGTGAAGAAGCGCTACAGCCCCTTCTTCGGCACCACGCTCGACGCGTTGCTGGCAAGCTTGCAGCCCGAACAGCTGATCATCGCCGGCATCAACACGCACGCGTGCGTGCGCATGGCCGTCGTCGACGCGTACCAGCGCGACTACGAGATCATCCTCGCGCGCGACTGCATCGACTCCTACGACGTAGCGCACCACGAGATGACGTGGCAGTACATGGAGGGCCGGCTGGGCCGGGGGATGGGCAACGACGCGATCCAGTCGCTGATGGCGAGCCCGGCCTGAGCCGATAGGTTGCTTTGCCGATCAAGGCAACGACTTGCCGACAGCGGTCACCAGCAACCCGACGGCCGCGGCCGTCAGCGGCGTCAACGTCAACACCATGCCGATCACCCGGAACTGGTACCGCTCGTCGACCTGGCTCACGCCATACGCGTGCAGCAGCCGCCCCAGCAGGAGCGACAGGCACAGCCCGTGGAGGTAGACGGCGCCGGCACCGCCTTGCTCGGCCAGGAAGAACAGCAGCAACGCGAGCGGCACGTATTCCGCGAAGTTCGAATGCGCGCGCATCGCCCGCAGCATTTCCGTGCTGCCGCCGTCCCCGACCGCGACCTGCAGGCGTCGACGCATCCGCAGGGTTCGCACGCTGAGCGTCACGAACAGCAGGGCCAGCAGGGCGGCATAGAGGGGGACGATGTGCATGGCGAGATCCGTCGACAGGAAAGCTAACTTTCAGATCGAGCGGACGAAAGATCGAGCGACATGTGCACCTTGCCCTTCATCCCCGAGGGGGTGCGGAGGGCCTGAGGCTGGGTGCCCCAGGCAACGAAGCCCAACGAGCCGTAGAGGCGAAGCGCTGGCGCATTGCCCTCGGTGAGCGTCAGGTTGAGGCACGACATGCCCGTCCGTGCCGAAGCCGCGGCGATGGCCGCCCTCAGCAGCGCCTGCCCCACACCCTTGCCACGCGCCTGCGACTTGACGTACATGCCCAGGACGAGCGCAGCGTGGCGCGTCCTGGGCTTGGCCGAGTACTCCAGCGCGACAGTGCCCACGAGTCGTTCGTCGTGCCAGGCACCGAACGCGGTCGCCAACCCGTCGGCACTGCCGATGCGCTTGATCCACCAGGACAGGGGTTCGGCTTCCCGTTCCGCCGCGGTGGTCGTGAACGCCTCCGGCGCCTGTTCGTACGCCTCCAGCATCAACGCGCGATAGGCGGCCACGTCCGCAGGCGTGAGGGTGGTCACGCGTATCCCCTGGGACCTCGCCGTCGGATGAAAGGTATCGCTCATGGCTCGGCCCTCATCCCGTCATTCGCGCTCGACGAAAACAGCTTCCGCCGAGCGGCGGGTGGGCCCATGCCAGACGGCCTCGATGTTGTTGCCATCGGGATCCAGCACGAACGCACCGTAGTAGCCGGGATGGTACGGGCGCGGACCCGGCGCACCGTTGTCCTTCCCGCCCGCCTGCAGCGTGGCTTCGTGGAAACGATGGACCTGGACCTGGTCCCTGGCCTGGAAGGCAAGATGGACACGCGACGGCTCGCCATCCGCACGGTCGACATAGAGCTCATCGACATAGAAGAAGCCGTCCCCCTCGCCAAACCCGCTCAGGAGATCGAGTGCCGCCAGCGCTGCTCGATAGAAGCGCTTGCTGGCCTCCACATCCTTGACACGGAGATGGACATGATCGAGCAGGCGCCCTTGGTGGTATCCCATGGTTCCTCCGCAACGTGGTCGAACCGCGGATCAGGCCGCGCCTGGAAGCGGCGTCGACTTGGAAGGTTCGTTCGGCGTTTCGCGCAGCTTGGCCGTGCCGGGCTGCCTGGTGAAATAGAACCGGCGATTCAGGACCGCGAACGCGCAGGCCGCCGCCAGGTAGTACAGCCAGCCGTGCGAGCCGCCCGGCAGGCTGCCGCCATCCACGGACGGCAGGAGCACGCGCAGCATGTCCGGGTGGGTGTTGGCCGCCCAGTGCAGTGCCACGGCGGGCCAGACGGAACCGCCTGCGTGCGTCACGAGGAACACGGCCAGGATGGACCAGGTTTCCAGGTACGCCAGGAAGCGCAGCGCAGGGGCCGGGGCGGCGAACACCGAATCGCGGTACAGCGCGTAGTGCCAGGCCCACCAGATGAGTCCCACCACGACCGCGGCCCAGAACGGCGCCAGGCGACGCAACAGCAGTGGCTGCAGGTAGCCACGCCAACCGAACTCCTCGGCGAGCGGCCCGGTGACCAGGGCGGCCCCCAGCGAGAGGCCCAGTACCGCGGCCGGTGACATGGATGCGATCGACAGTGGCACGCCCGTGGCGAACAGGTAGCTGAAGCCCAAGGCCAGCGGCACGAGCAGCGCGGCCAGCACGTACGGCCAGGCGGATGACACTCGGAACACCCGCCGGCAGAAGGCGGCAAGACCCGGCGCGCCGCCCTCCGCATACGCCGCGGCGAACCCGCCGAGGCTCGCGAAGAGTGGAAAGAACCACAGGCCCAGGGCCTCGTTCCGTACGACCAACCACCCCGCCCACGGAATGCCGAACGCGACCACGATGAACGTGAGAGGACCGGCCAGTGCGCCACGAGTCATGAGCTTCCTTGAAATGAGCAGCCGAGCGATGGCTACGGACTCTAGTCTCTTCCGAGTGATGCCTCGACGACGACACCCGACTCCGACAGGCGCAGCAGAAGCCATTCGCTGTCGATCGACATGAAGCCTCGCTCCGCACCGAGGTGATACCTCATGTCCCATTCAGCGAAGTAGTTCGTCTGCAGCGGCGGCCCCAGCTTGTCGACGACCTCTTGCCGCGACCTTCCCATCAGCTCATGGGAGGCGATCAGCCTGTCAGCCATGCGATGCCGGATCTTCATCGGGTCGCCCTCGTGGTGTTCTCCCCAGTCCCACCAGGAGCGGACGAACCGAAGAGGAGAAAGGAACGCCACGCCATGGACAACGGCGAGCGCGAACAGGAACCCGATGACGCGCCGGGCTCTCACGGACATGTCGATCTTGAATTCATGGACGCTATCGCTTGGCACGAGCCACTACGCAAGGTCAAGGATGCTCCCGACAGACTGCCGAAGGAGATCGACCAACTCTGGATCCATGAGCTTGTACTCGTCTGGAATGTCCAGGACGTGGATCACCTTGTTCTCGATGACCCGCCTGAACTCCGCCACCAGGCGGGATTTGTGCTTGTCTTCCATCACGAAGATCACGTCCGCCCATTCAAGGTCAGCGAGGCTGACGGTGTGGCGCGCGTGGTGACTCGTTCCGGCGGAGCGCACCAGCAACGCGGGATGCCTGCGCCAGACCTGCTCTGCTGTCGGACTGCGCCACTGATTCCTGCTGCAGACGAACAGGACCTTGGTCCGGTCACGCTCCGTCGGGCGAACCGCCTCTTGGCGAATGTTCATGTCCCGTTTCCACCGTCGCCGCTGTCAGGTGAAGACTTCACCGCTCTTGCCCTCGTTAAGAACTTTGCGCAGTTCCTCCGCCTGCTCCATTGTTCGACATGGGATCAGGACATGGCGCTTCCCGGTATACGCGTTGCAAACGAGAGGGTTGCCCGCTCGTGCGATGACTACTCTATATGGGCCAGCGTTGGGTGGAACGACGAACCGAGGCATGGTCTACCCAACTGCGTCGTTAACAGGCCGCAGCCTGCGCAGCAGGTTAAGGTCCTGTTGAACGTAAAGATTGGCTCGACTTCAGTTGGAGGGTGTGTTGTAGGCACTCTTATGCCTTGCTAGAAAGCATTGGCTCACCGTCCATGCCACATGGTGGATTGAACGTCCCGTGCCAACCTACCAAGACGCGAGCAAATGAGTCTGTGAAGTACGGCGAGCCCTTGGGAATTCTGACCAGTCCTCCACCGTATGCGACAAACAACTCGGTGCTGGCGCTCGCTTCTGTCGCCTCGCTCCACCGGTTGCTGCTGGGCAGAACGTCGGGATCAACCGGCGGTGCCCATAGCGCATCTTTGCCCATAGATGCATTTTTGAGAAGGGCAGCGAGTTCATGATGCCCCTTCTGCAAGGCAACATCTGCCGGAGTATGGGAGTCGTGGGTCTGCAACTCCGTTGATGCCCCATGGCCAATCAGCGCACGACATGCTTGTTCGTTGCCAAAATAGGCAGCCTGGTGAAGAAAGCTCCACGACGAACCGGGCTTTGAATAGCGACTACAGCGTTTGGCAAAGACAGGGGAGTTCTCCCACTCCGACAAAAGGCGATCCCACTGGCCGGACTTTGCCGCTTGATATGCCTCTTCGATCACGCTTTGTAGTTCGCTCATGTCTGCGTAGATGTGAGAAAAGCCAATCTTGCGATAGTACGCTGCGCAATCTTCCATGTCGGCGCGCCCATTCTCGCGACGCGCATGCACTCGGTCTTTGCACAATTCGACGGCATTTGACGAGTGGCCTAACGTCAGCGTTGAGCGGCGCTGTGCGACGCAGGGCCGCGCTCGGGCCCAAATGGCCCCTCGAAGCGAAAGCAACTGGCCACCGTATACACCGGGACCAGCTCGAACGGGGCGAAGGAGTACGCAGCCCCTTCGAACGCCCAGATGGAGCAAGGATTGTCTTGATTGGCTCGGCACCTCTCCGACGACTGCCGGAGACTCCGCGCAGCGACACCGAACCGGCCTGAATAGCACCCAAGAGCTCGGCTAGGCACATCTCGATGGCGCTGCGATGGCGTTCAACTAGGGCGGCGACTTTTTGGACTCATGGCTCGTATGGCGCCTGGTCCTAGTTGAGCTGCGCTGTGCGACGCAAGGCCGGGAGGCGCAACATGAGCAGGGGCGCATCGCGGCCCTGCGGCGCATAGTGTCGGTTCGATTGCCCGGTTAGGCATTGGCGCGGACCATGATGACGAGTGCGAGGGAAGCAAGGAGCGCCACAAGAGCGAACAGCAGCTTCAGCGCCCACCCTTCTGGGACCTTCGCAGTAGGCCGGCTAGGGCGAGGGAAGCAAGGAGCGCCACAAGAGCGAACAGCAGCTTCAGCGCCCACCCTTCTGGGACCTTCGCAGTAGGCCGGCTAGGAAGATTGGCAACGCTGGCAAGTACATCGACGACCGGGTTGGCTTGCGGAGCACTCTTAGTCGCATCAGAGGCGAGGAGCGCGGCAAGAACGAACGCGACCACCCCGACGCACGCAGCCAGGGTGCCGATCAAGGACGACGGCAATGCAAGAGCGGCCCCTGTCCCAACGCCAGAGCCAATCCCGATTGCTCGAAGAGTTCGGTTCATTCGACTCATCTGTCTGTGTCCGCTTCTGGAGGAAGCCTGCCTAACGTCAGCGTTTAGAGGCGCTATGCGACGCAGAACCGCGAGGTGTTGAATGACCAGGATACCTCGCAGCCCTGTGGCATTGCGGTGTCGGTTCGAACGTGAAGTTAGGAATCTGGTGGCTGCGGCTGTTCAAAGGTTGCGCTCACTAAGCCACGTTGCCAGGTCTTGCCCATCGTGCGCAAGCCCCGCGTACTCGCTCGGCTTGCAACCAATTTCATTCCTCGTCGAGTCTGCCCCGAGTTCGACAAGCATTTCGATTGCAGCACGGTGTTGATGCTCCACCGCGTACATCAACGGCGTGAATTTGCATTCGCCAAGCTCGTTGACGTTCGCGCCAGACTTAACGAGCAATTGAATTGCCTCGCAGTCTCCCCATACTGCCGCGATGTGCAGGGGGCGGTCGCCGGAGGGTGTGACCGACTCGACGCTATCCACCCTGACGCCGGCGTAGTCGGGCACCTCGGAAATTTGCGCAAGTACTTCGGCAAGGGTTCGCATAGCTTGTGTGCAAAGGGGTGCCTAGCGTTCGACATGAGCGGCGGGACTCGGCTTGCCGAGGCCCGTCCGCTCGATGGAGGGGTTATGCTCCAGCGCTGGCCCCAGAGGCATGTTCATACAGCACATCGGGACACCGCTCCTCATTGGTACTACCGTCGCTGAACGCGATGGCCTTGAAGCCGTGCCGCTCGTAGAACAAGCGAGCACGCGTGTTGGCTTGAAATGTGTAGAGCCTAACTGGGGGTGCCAATGAAGCCAGCGCCTGGCCCAGCAAGCGAGTACCAATGCCGCGCCCCGTGTGGCCGGGAGCAACGAACAACTGACTGACCCAGCTTGCGTTCGCGTCGGCCGCTATGGCGAGCACTCCAACGACGACAGAGCCGGCGCTGGCAACCGTGACGCCACCCGAGGGAATGAGCGTTTCGCGTACCCACTGACGCACTTCGGCGTCTGTATGCGCCGCGGGAGCAAAAGGGAGAAACGCCCTTCGTGACGACGAGAGCACATCAGCGACGGACAGCGCATCCTCGATGGTTGCAGGCCGCAGCGTGAGGCTCATGGGGCATAACGCCCGCGTTGAGCGGCAACGCTAGACGCAAGGCCGCGAGGCGTCGAATGACTATGGACGCCTCGCGGCCCTGTGGCTTGCGGTGTCCGTTCGAACGCGAGGTTAGACATTTGGCGCCCCGACGAAGAATTCAATGTCGCGGTGAAGTTCTCGGTCTCTTATGCCGCCGTGTTCGCTCTCTGCCACGAGTAAGGAATGCGCACGTCTCGCAACTGATAACGCACGCCTATGCCAATCAGTATTCCCAGCCCAAGCTTCAGCCCTCAGGGCGAGAACATTCGACAGAAGGTCGCCTGGATAGTATTCCGATTCGACTAGCGGATCTCGCTCAAGGGCCTCCAACGCGAGCTCAAGCACAAACCTAGTGCCAACTTCTTGGCCCAGTAGCACTCGCAAATCCGCCGTAGCCAACTGATCAATCGGCACCCGGCGCAATGCACTGCAACGCAAGACCACCGGCGCGCAGTCGGCAGGCGGCTCCGGCCAGGGATGTCCTTCCAGTTGCTCGATGGTCCGCGACCTATTCACGAAGGATGCCTAACGTCAGCGTTGATCGGCGCTGTGCGACGCGGGGCCGCGAAGTGCAATGTGCACGAGGGCGCTTCGCGGCCCTGTGGCGCATAGCGTCCGTTCGAACGCTTGGTTAGGCAATGCACGGCAGTGCAGGCGCTCAGTTCTCAAAGACAACTGTTGATGGGACATTGAACGTAAGGACGAAAGAATCCTGGCCTATGAAAAGCCTGTTGCCTCCAAAGTCTTGGTCATCGGAGAGGCTCTCGCTGAATTGAATTTCACTCGTGAAAAATACCCGAAGCGACCGACTGTCAGGCGACCATTGAACGCCCAAACACCTCTCAATGTCCATCAGGTGCCCGTTGGGCTCATCAAGCCATAGGCGAACACCGATCACAGCACCGTCCGACGACCGCAGCCAATCGTAGAACCCCAGCCAGTCACCGAGGCCAGCGTCCACAAATCGGTACGTACCCATCGTGAGCTCTTGTGTCGGCGAAGCTGTCACCGAAACGACAGCGGGTGCCACGCTCTTCGAAAGTCGCACCGCCAAATAGGTGTTTTTGTCTGGCACGCGGTGCAGCATTTGTTGCCTAACGTTAAAGGTGTGCGGCGCCATGCAGCGGCAGGCCGCGTGGTGCAGCCTCAGCGACCGCGCGTCGCGGCCTGGCGCGGAATGGCGTCCGTTCGACCGTAAGGTTAGACAGACGCGTCACGGAACGCTCGAAGCACGCTGTTGATTCGGGTTTGATACCCGG
>OUNM010861413.1_pt1 | contig 53718 bp, 44 predicted proteins | sample 1769961 | NCBI WGS metagenome assembly OUNM01 (sample SAMEA3914820, study PRJEB12502) | metagenome | biome: forest; material: soil | place: USA | collected 2012-03-12 | depth 0.3 m
GAGGAGTACCGACCGCCTCTAACCGCCCAGCTATTTGAGCCGGCCTATGGCGACGTTGCCGACATGTACTCCGCCAGTCGTCCGGCAATCGTCCGAATGCGCCGGGCGCTGGTAGAGCATCCCGAAGCGCTGATCGAGACCGAGATCGGCAGGCTTGGGGAAGAGGCCTCTCGCAATCCGGAGCAGGCACGCCACATGCTCGCGCTGCGTTTCTACCTAAACGACGTAATCGAGAGTCGCACCGGACAGTGGTGGAGACGCTTGCACGGCTTCACGTTCTATGCGCAGCTCTTGGAGCGATTGGGTACGTGGCGTCGCGACACAGGAGAAGGGATCGCGCTGGTGACTTTCAACTACGACGAGTTGCTGGACTTCAGCCTCGCGAGCCAGATCGGCTGCCAGCCGTTCACGACCTTCGATGATTACGTCACGCGAGACGAATGGCGGCTTTACAAGCTGCACGGATCGACGTCATGGTCACGAGTTCTCCACGCCAAAATCCCGGGCTCATTTAGCGTTCCGTCAGTAACGGAAGTGATCGAGCATGGGCATGACTTGGACTTTGAGAGCGGGGTACTGCGCCCTCTTCCCTGGAAGGCCGTGGTCAAATCCACAGACGACCCTTCGGTTATCCCAGCACCCGGCATCGCCGTACCAACAAATCAGAAGCACACCTTTTCCTGCCCGGACTACCACGTGGCGGCCTTCGCAAAAGACGCACGAGAGGCTGACCGAATGCTCATCATCGGCTGGCGTGGCTCAGAGCCGCACGCGCTAGAGGTGCTCGCTTCAAGCACGGGTGGTTCCGTTCGGCAACTCGCAGTGGCCGACATCACGGAGGAGCAATCGGCCGACGTACTGCGCAATCTCCGCAACGGCGGCGTAGGGACAACCTTCCCGGCGCCGCTCGAAGGAGGCTTCGAGCGGCTACTGGCGGGCGACTTTCTTGAGCGTTGGCTGCGCTCGTAACCGGCTTCTAAGCCAGTCCGCGCCCGATGAAGCCCCACGCCGAGCACATCCACGTGGCATTGGTCGGGCGAACGTCAGCGTTGCTGCGCAACTTGTCGTGTTTCCGTGGAGCCGAGTAGCCTCCGCCGCCACGAAGTAAAGGGTGGGCCTTCGGCCGCGCTTCGCGCGCTCCTGTCGGAGCCGCCTTGACTTCGTGTCGACTGCGGCTCTTGATCGATCAGGTTCCGGCGAGCCGGAACTGTTCAGGGACTCGATCCTTGCGCCCACATAGATCACGAGGGACTAAGACCTCACCTAACGTGGCCAAGAGGTCGGCCTGGCCGACCCAACTGCCCCAAGCCGGAGTCGGGGCGGCCAGTCAAGCGGCGCAGCCGCGACCCCGAAGGGGTTGACGGGCCGGGCCGACGTAGGCACGGCGTCGGTAGCGACGCAACGAGACACTGGACTGTCTCGTCTGGTCGTCGCCGTCGGATTAGGAAGCGTGCGGCCCTCGCCGATGCCGTCAACCGTCGATGCAGCCATCGCGACGTTCGATCGTGACGCACGAGCCGCGCCCACGGCTGACCGAGTTCGCTACGGCGCATAGGGCCGCACGGAACCGTAACCGGCATGAGTAAAGGCGGGCCCTCCCCCGGCGGCTCGACGACGCGAAATTTTAACGGTGCGAACTCGTCCGGTAGTGGGGTTATCGTATTTCGTCTTATGCCTGACGTGACGGCAACGGACATCGCAAGAGGTGTTCGAGACCCCAAACACAAGGCTCGTGCGCCTAGTTCGCCCCCTCCTAAGCCCTTCATGGTCATGCCGTCTTCAATCGGACGGAAGTCTGTTCGTGTCTTCCATGCACAGGGTCCACAGGCGGCTCGGAGCTACATGACAAGCAGCTTTGCTGGATGGCTTAGCCACAAACATCCGAGTATGCGCACCAACGCAACGAACACGATCAATGCGCTCGATACCTACATCAACGCCAATAGAGCTGATAGTCGAGCCTATGTCGGTCTAGGCACGTACGTCCATCTGAGCCTGACTCACGGCACGGTCAAGACCAAGGTCGATGTCGTAGTCAAGCGACAGAGCGAGCTCTCCGGCCGCGCGGTCTTCTGGGACGGACTACCGATCTCGATCGACGAGGCCGAGGTGATCGCATATCCATACGCATTGGCCTTGCAGGCGATGTATCCCAACGAGCCGATCTCGGACATCTGTATCTGGCAAGTGCGTCGAGGCACGCTGCATCTAGTCTCAATGTCGGAGGCATTGGCGCGAGCCAATGACGCCGATGCAGTCCTGTCTCGGCTCTAGGGCGACACGGCCGCCTACTGGGCCTCGATGAAGCGTCGAACAAGGCTGTTGCGCAACAACGCGATCGAGTCGCTCACTTTGGCGATCGAGGTCTTCAACCGCCCCTCTCCGGCCGCCCGAACTCAAGGCGTCCTGCTGCCGCTTCAGCACTCTTTCGAGATGCTCTTCAAGAGCATCATCTGGGAGGACCGTGGTCGTATCCAGCAACGAGGAGGCGGCAACTCCTACTCACTGCGCGAATGCTTGGGCATAGTTCGAGGCATGGGCCAGCTCAGCGAGGATGAGGCCGTGGTCGCGGCGACAATAGCCGGCCACCGTGACGCTGTGCAGCATCAGGGAGCGGCCGTCAGTGAGGAGCGCCTATATCTCGACGCCGCGAGCGGCCTGCGGCTTTTCGATGACCTCCTCGCCCGCTGCTTCACAGAACGCCTTGCCGACTACCCAGAATTCGCTAGCCGGATGCTACCGGTCTCGGCCAATCCCCCTCGCGAAATGTTCCTGCTGACCCAAGGAGACGTTGAGCACATCCGAAGCTTGCTGAAACGGCCTCAGCATCGACACGCTGAGGCCCTAGCACTCCTACGCACTCTGATCGTCTCAGAGCAAGCCGTCAGAGACCCATCGGAGAGCTTGTCACCGCCGACCGAGAACCAGTTGAAACAAGTCGCACGCAAGCTCCAAACGACTAAAGACTGGACCAAAGTGCTTCCAGGTTTGGCACGACTGAGCCTTGAGCACGATGAGGGACAGACCTACAACCTGCGCATTGTGAAGGACAAGAGATCGGCACCGGTGAGAGTAGTTAGACCAGGCGAGGATGGCGCAGACGACGCCGTTAGCATCCTTAAGATCTCAGAGCACGAACACTGGTGCTTCTATCTCAAGGATCTCGCGAGCAAGGCCATCATGACGAGCTACGAGGCAGAAGCAGTCGTGCACCTGCTCGGACTCAAGGATGACCCCGAGAGCTTCCGCGTCTTCAAGATGGGCTCGCAGGATCACAAGCGGTATAGCGGGCGAGCACTGAAACTCATCCGAGAGGCGAAGTTGGCCGGCCGGCTTGAGGAGGCCAAGGCCGCACTTCGCCGGAGCCGAGTCGAACAGCGAGACGCAAGACGGGCTCGTGAAACAACCTAGTGCCAACCACGCACCGATCCGCCAGTCGAACGGCTAGGATTCGAGGTGGTAAGACAAGTGTCTACAACGACTGGCGGACTTGGCCGCGAGCTTAGTCCCCGAGTCGGCAGATATGACCCCTGCGAGCGTTAGGCAACACGAGCGAAAACGGCTCTACAGAGCCAAACCGCACCTCCGAGCCGACAATCATAATCCGCGTGTCGGGGGTTCGAGTCCCTCCTCCGGCATCACCAGACCGCCCCCTCCAAACCGCTTTCACCGTCTCAGGACTCACGGATTCAGGCCTTCACGGGTCGCGCCGCGAGTCAGCCGCGGTGCGGCGCCGTCGCCGCTGTCGCAACTCGAGGCGCGGGGGCGTGAGTCTGCGCGCGCGGGGAAAAGCCTGGCAACTCTGCAATGAATCTCGTGCCGCCGTCAGCGCGCAGCTCTGCCCAGACTCGTCCGCCGTGCGCCACGACGATCGCGCGAACGATCGCGAGGCCGAGCCCAGCGCCACCGGATCGCCGATCGCGCGCATCGTCGGTGCGGTGAAATCGGTCGAAGACGAGCTCGAGCTGGTCTGGCGGTATGCCGGGGCCGTCGTCTTCGACGATGAAGCGAGCGCGTCCGCTCGCTGTCGCGTCCGCGGTGAGCCGCACGAGCCCGCCGGGCTCGGTGTGCTCGATCGCATTGCCGAGCAGGTTGCGCAGCGCCTGTGCGAGACGATCGGCGTCGCCCGTGAGCACACCACGCGGCACGCGCTCTAGCTGAAAGTGTCGATCAGCGAGAACCTGAAGGCCATCGAACAGATCCTCGACGAACGGTCCGAGCTCGATCGCCGTGGGCTGGAGAAGCTCGGTCTGCTCGACCCTCGCGAGCAGGAGCAGGTCGTCGACGAGCCGGGATATTCGGTCGATCTCGGCCTCTACGAGCGCCTCGATCCTTCGCACTTCGGGGTTGGCAGGATCTGCCTCCAGGGCGAGCAGATCGAGTTGCCCGCGGATCACTGTCAGCGGAGTGCGCAACTCGTGTGAGGCATCGGCGACGAAGGCGCGCTGCCCGGCGAAGGCCTCGGTGAGCCGGTCGAGCATCCGGTTGAAGGATTCGGCGAGCACCTTGAGCTCTGCGCCTTGAGCGCTCGCATCGTGAATCCGCGGGCGCAGATCGCCTGCATCGACGCGCGCTGCGACGCCCGCCATGCGACGCAGCGGCCCAGAGACGCGCGTAGCGATCAGAAATGCCCCGAGTGCTGCGGCAATCAGCGCAAGCACCTCGGCGAGAATGAACGCGCGAGCGACACCCGACTGCGCGTGTTCGACTGCCGCGAGTGACTCGCCCGCGCCGACCGTGATGCTCATGCCACCGGAGAGGTGGACGCTCTGCTTGAGCAGCCTCAGCTGTCCGATGTCCGGCAGATCGAGCGTCGCGTAGCCGTCTGGCGTGCTGCGGACACGTTCGGAGAGATGGTTCTCTTCTTTCTGCTCTGCGGCAGTCTCGCCGTTGTCGGGGGTGGAAGGTCGATTGAACAGCTCCGGACGGTTGGTGCTCGTGCCGACGCTGGGGACGATCACGAACAGCACGCTCGAGCCGACCGCGAACGATTGGTCGTGTACGTAGACGTTGGCCGCAGCTGCGACACCTTTGGGCGTCCTCGCTTTGATGCGCTTCAAGTCGTGCGTGAGATCGTGAGAGTCGCCGGCGATCTCCTGATCTATCTGCCCGCGCACTTGTGTGCCGGTCCCGCGATAGACGGCGACGAAGGAGATCCCGGTGCACAGCAGGACGACGACCGTGACCCATCCCGCCAAGCGCCAGCGCAGCCCGAGTGACTGAACCTTGAATCGCAGTTGACGCATCTCAGCCGGATTCGCCGAAGCGGTAGCCGACGAGTCGCACGGTGTGGATCGGAACGGAGCGCTCTGCCGTGCTGAGCTTGCGGCGCAGGTAGCCGATGTAGACGTCGACGAGGTTCGTCGCGGTTTCGTGGTCATAGCCCCACACCGCGCTGCGGATCTTCTCGCGCGAGAGCGCTTGACCGCGATGGCGCAGCAGATAGGTCAGGAGATCGAGCTCGGTCGTCGAGAGAGCGACTGCGCGGCCGTCGAAGCGCACTTTGCGAGTCAGCAGGTCCACCTCGACTCCATCCGCCTTGATCACACTGTCGGCGGCGTTTTCCAGCGTTCGCAGATGGGTACGAATACGGGCGATCAGCTCATCCGAGGAGAACGGCTTGACGAGGTAGTCGACGGCGCCGGCTTCGAGACCGGCGACGCGATCCTCGATCTCGCCGCGAGCGGTCAGGACGATCACCGGCAGCGTCGGGCGCGCTTGGTGGAGGCTGTGCAGGATCTCCAGCCCTGAGCGTCTCGGCAGCATCAGGTCGAGCACGACCACGTCGAAGTCTCCGCCAACGCCCAGCTCCTCTCCCTGAGCACCATCGAGCGCCGTCTCGACCTCAAAGCCCTCGCGCTCGAGCCGTCGCCGGACGAAGTCCACAATGCCGGGCTCGTCCTCGATCACGAGCACCCGGGACGCAGCCGATAGCGCGCCCTCGCGCTGGGAACCAACCGCAGACTTCATGCAGAGAGATTAGGTGCGCAGGGCGCTGATTCGAGCGCCTCGATGCATTACGGGAGGATTCTCATCGCGGCGTTATTGGCTGCTTAGAGCTCGCTCGCACACTCGGGCCGTGGCAGTCGTCGATCCTCACGCCTCAGCTCATAGGTCTCCTCTCGCGCGATCACGCCGTCTGTTCGGTGGCGGGACCAGCGGCAACGAGCGACTGACCGGCGCGACCGGCGCAGTGCTGATCGTGCTGCTCGGCGTGATCGGTCTCACGCTCCTGCGGATGGGACAGCTGCTCTCAGTGCACCTGTTCGTCGGGGTGATGTTGCTCGGCCCCGTCGGGCTGAAGCTCTGCACCACTGGCTACCGCTTCGCTCGCTACTACACCGCCAATGAGCGCTACCGGCGCAAGGGGCCGCCGCTGTTGCCGCTGCGGCTGATCGCGCCGGTGGTCGTGCTCAGCACGATCGTCGTGTTCGCGACCGGAGTCGCCCTGCTGCTGATCGGGCCGAGCTCGCGCGGCTCGCTGCTGGAGATTCACAAGATCAGCTTCTTCGTGTGGGTCGCGTTCATGGCAATCCACGTGCTCGCGCACCTACCGACGGCGCTACGGGCGTTGCGCGCCGACTACGGCTCGAGCGCGAGCCGGGAGACATCTGAACTGTGGGGATCGCGCGGCGCTGGACGGGCGGGCCGGGCGATCTCTCTGGCGAGCGCGATCGTCCTCGGACTCGTGCTGGCAATCCTCGCGCTGCCCGAGTTCGGCGCCTGGCTGCACGGCGGCAGCTTCCATCACTGAGATGCGCGCCTCGACACAGACACGCGACAACTCGCTGCGCAGGCTGCGCCTGGTCAATCGCTGGATGCTGATCGGCAGCGTCGTGTTGACGGCGATGCTGACGCTCCTCGTCTCGCGCGCGTTTCCCGGAAAGGCCAGTGCGAGCGGCGCGACGACGCGAACAGGAGCGCATAAACGCTCGAACAAAGTGACGCATCACCACACCCCGATTGATCCTACGCACGCTCCCAAGTCACTGCAGCCGGCCGCACAACCCCCAGCTGTGTCGACCCAAGTCGAACGGACGACCGCTGAAGCGCCCCGGGAAGCGACGAGCCCCGAAGCTCCACCGCCTCCAGAAGAAGCGCATGAAACGGCGCCGTCGACCCAACAAGCTGCGCCGGAACCAGCCCACGAAGCGCCGTCCCCAGAAGAACCTGCCGCGCCGGTCGTCTCCGGGGGATCGTGATCTTGGTCGAGAACCGATCGGCTGAGGTCGTTGGTGCTCGCTGGCCGCTTTGGGGCGGCATTGCGATCGTGCGCGTGACCGAGGGCGCGGCGCTGTTCTCGGCCTGCAGCCTGGTTCGCACCGAGGTAAACGCGATCGACAAGGCGTGCAGTCGCTTTCGCATGGACTCGGAGCTCTCGCGCGTAAACGAAAGCGCGGGCCGGGCCGTTCACGTCAGCGCCTTGCTGCGCGAAGCGGTCGAGCTGGCGCTCGCTGCAGCCCGGCTGACAGGCGGCAGCGTCGATCCGACAGTCGGCAGCGCGCTGCGGCTCAGCGGCTATGACCGCGACTGGAGCCTGCTCGCCCACGAGCGCGACGAGCCACCGGCACGAGCAGTCACGCTGCTGGCGCTCGCCGGCTGGCGCGCAGTCGAGCTCGACCGTGAGCAGGGCACGATCCGGGTGCCGCGCGGCGTCTCGCTGGACCTGGGCGCGACGGCGAAGGCGCTCGCTGCCGACAGAGCCGCCGCACGCGTAGCCCAGGAGCTTGGTTGTGGCGTGCTCGTGAGCCTCGGCGGCGATCTGGCGACCGCCGGACACGCGCCGCACGGAGGGTGGGAGATCCGAGTCACCGACGACCACCGCAGCTCGCCGGACGCGCCCGGGCAGACGATCACGATCAGCTCGGGCGGACTTGCGACCTCGAGCACGACGGTGCGTCGCTGGAGTCACGCCGGGCACACGATGCACCACCTGATCGACCCGGCCACGCAAGTGCCGGCGATCAGTCCGTGGCGCACCGTGAGCGTCGCGGCTGCCGACTGCACCCAAGCGAACATCGCCGCGACGGCGGCGATCATCCAGGGCGCACCGGCACTCGGATGGCTCGACGAGCTCGGCCTGGCCGCGCGCCTTCAGTGCACCGACGGCCGCGTAGCGACGGTCGCGGGCTGGCCGAGCGAGCAGCCCGAGATGGGGGTGCAGGCGGTGCGCTCATGAGTCTCCCCCTCGCAGCGTCCGGAGGCAGCGCGTATTGGTTTCTGACGCGCTCGACGGGAGCGATGGCGTTGTTGCTGCTGACGATCACCGTCGTGCTCGGCGTGCTGGACGTCCGTCGCATCTCGAGCACGCGCTGGCCGCGCTTCGTGCTCGACTCACTACATCGCAACGTCTCGCTGCTGGCGATGAGCTTTCTCGCTCTGCACATCCTGACTTCGGCGCTCGACAGCTTCGCGCCGATCTCGCTGATCGACGCCTTCGTGCCATTCGCCGGCTCCTATCGCCCGTTCTGGCTAGGGCTCGGCGCGGTCGCGCTCGACCTGCTGATTGCGGTGATGATCACGAGCCTGCTGCGCAGGCGCCTCGGCTACGGCAGCTGGCGAGCGGTGCACTGGTTGACCTACGCGAGCTGGCCGATCGCGCTGCTGCACGGTCTCGGAACGGGCAGCGACGTCAAAGCAGGGTGGCTGCTCGCGCTCAGCATCGCCTGCTTGGCAGCCGTGCTGCTGGCGGTCTTCGCGCGCGCGAGCTTCGGCTGGCCTGCGCACAAAGGCCTCCGCGGCGCTGCACTCGGAAGCGCCGGCGCTTTCTTGCTGTTTCTGGCGCTTTGGCTGCCGGGAGGCCCGCTGGGCGCCGATTGGGCACGCCGCTCGGGCACTCCGAGCACGCTGCTCAAACATGCCGCGCCTGCCCGAGCCCGACCGCAGAGGCACAGATGAGCGGTCCAGGCGCATTGCCTCGCCTGCTCGCAGGCGCGAGCGCGCACCGCCCGATCAGCTACGACGAGCACCTCGCGCTCCACGGCGAGCTGCCGATCGAACGCCGGCGGCGGCGAGTGGAGCCAGCGTTGATCGAGCAGCTCGAGATGGCCGGGCTACGCGGCCGTGGCGGCGGCGGGTTCCCCACCGCGAAGAAGCTGCGCACCGTGGCGAGAGCCCGTCGACGGCCTTTCGTGGTGGTGAACGTGACCGAGGGCGAGCCGGCAAGCCGCAAGGACTGTGTGCTCAGCGAGAGCGCGCCGCACCTGATCCTCGACGGGGCAGAGCTGATCGCAAGCGCGCTAGGCGCCGAGCAGACGCTCGTCTGCGTCTGCGAGTCTGCGCCGGAAAGCGCCATCGCCCTCGGCGCGGCGATCGACGAGCGTCGAAGGCTCGACGGAACCTGCGCGAACATCGAGTTGCGCACGATTCCCGCAGGATATATCTCAGGCCAGGAGTCAGCACTCGTCTCGTACCTCAACGGCGGTCTCGCGCGGCCGACGTTCACGCCGCCGATGGTCTTCGAGCAAGGCGTCGGCCGACGCCCGACGTTCCTCAGCAACGCCGAGACGTTCGCCCATATCGCGTTGATCGCACGTCACGGCGCTCGCTGGTTTCGCGAGGTGGGCACAGCAGATCAACCAGGGTCGGCGCTCGTGACCCTGAGTGGGCCGGTGGCTCGACCCGGCGTGTATGAGATTGCGCACGGCGCAAGTCTCGCGTCGTTGGTCGTGGCGGCGGGAGGCACGAGGGCCGGGGTCAGGGCGGTGCTGCTCGGCGGCTATGCAGGCGCGTGGCTCGACGGCTCACTGATCGATAACGCGTTGCTGGCCGACCAGGATCTCATCGGCCGAGGCGCGTCGCTTGGCGCCGGCGTCGTGCTGCTGCTCAGCGAGCAGAGCTGCCCCGTGGCTGAGACGGCGAGGATCACTCGCTGGCTTGCCGATCAGAGCGCACACCAATGCGGGCCATGCCTGCATGGGCTCGACGCACTCGCCGAGCTGATCAGGCAGATCGCCGAGGGTGCAGGCGAAGGCCAGAGCGCAGCCCGGATCGAGCGGATCTGCTCGCTCGTGCGACGTCGCGGTGCATGCGCTCATCCGGACGGCGCGGCGAGATTTGCGCTGAGCGCGCTCGACGTGTTCGCCGAGGAGCTCGCCGATCACGCTCGCTACGGCCTCTGCTCGGCCTGCGATCGTCACCCCGAGCTGCCGCTCGATACTTGGCGCGCGACACCTAGCCAAGAGCGCGCGCGTGTGACATGAGCGCGTCGCTGAAGCTGAACCCGATCGTCTGCGAGGCACATGGCATGTGCGCCGAGCTGTTGCCCGAGCGCATCTCGTTGGACGAGTGGGGCTATCCGCTGATCGACGACGAGCCGCTCTCAGGCGAGGCGCTCCGCCACGCCGAGCGAGCCGTCAAGAGCTGTCCGACCTTCGCGCTTATGCTTGAGCGAAAGCGGAACAGGCAGAGGCCGGCGCGAGCGCTGCACCTGCGTCACTGAGCGCAGGGGCTACTGGCCGAGGCCCTCCACGCTTCCCGTGCGAAGAACAGACTCAGCAGCAGCCTCACTCCCGCCCGCCGCCGAACAACTGCAAGAAGAACAAGAAGACGTTGATCACGTCGAGGAAGATCCCGGCGGCGATCGGCACCACTTCGCCGTGATCGGCGCGTCGCAGTCGATTGAAGTCGAGCACGGTGTAGCCGCCGAAGATGACGAGCCCGAGGACGGCATAGATCACGTCTGCGTGCGGCATCGAGACGAGCAGCGAGACGAAGCCGAAGATGATCAGCGCGATCAGCGCGAAGAACAGGAACCGGTAGTAGGGCGAGAGGTCGCGGCGGATCGCATAGCCGGCGCTGCCGAGCCCAGCGATGAACAGCGCCGTCGCACCGGCGGCCTGCCAGATCACGCTCGGCTCGAATTCGGCGTAGCGCCGCAGGCCACCGCCGAGGCCGAGCCCGAGGAACAGGCCGGCGGCGAACAGCATCGTGATCGCCAGGCCCTCCGAGCGCCGCGCGAAGTTCAGCCCGATGATGCTGACGAAGCCGAGGATGAAGCAGATCAGCGACGCGCCCGAGCCGAAGTTGCGTCCGAGATACGCACCGAGCGTGAAGAAGCCGACGGTGACGGCGACGAGGCCCATCACCTGACCAAACACGCCGGCATTGCCAACGCTCTCTACCGAGCCGAAGATCCGCCTTTCGGCGTCATAGGACTGCGACGAGCTCATGACTACCCCCGTGCCGTGGACGCTGGAGCCGCCTGATCGTATTCGTGTGCAGGAGTTCGAGTCCTTCCCCGGCGGCTGCCGTTTGCGCCTCGCGTCCAATGGGTATACGCGCCTTGGCAACAGATGTGCCGTAGGTAACAGGTGTGCCGTGGACACAAGGGTCGATCCAAGGGCGACGAGGGGAGCGGGGCGAGATGGAGATGCCAGCAGCGGTGAAGTCGAGGACGCCTGATTCGTCCGTGCGGTTGGCTCGTCAGCGCGTGCGCCTGCTTGCTGCCCTGCTGCTCGTCGCTTGCGCGGCGCTCACGACATCCACCGCCCAAGCGGCGGTGACGCCGGAACAGGATCCGTTCTACAAGTACGAAGGCAAGACGAAGCTGAAGCGCATTGCGCCTGGAACGGTGCTGAAGACGCGGACCGTTCCCTTCCACATCGCAGAGATCCCCACACCGATCACCGCTGTTCAGCTGCTCTATCGATCGACGTCGGCGCTGCGCAAGCCGACCGTCAACGTCACCTCAGTGCTGCTGCCGCCCGTACCGCTTGGCACGCCGACAGCGCTCTCCTATCAGTCGTTCTACGACAGCCTCAACACCGAAGACGACCCGTCTTACGCAATCTCAGGTGGCTTCAGTACGGGCGGCGACATTCCCCAGGCAGAGTCCGTGCTGATCGCGCCGGCGCTGCTCGCGGGCGAGACGGTCATCGTCCCCGACACCGAGGGCGAGGAGGCGGACTTCGCGGCCGGCCCTGTGTACGGCTACAACACGCTCGACTCGCTGCGGGCGGCGCTCAGCTCCCCCGCCACCGGGCTGACGGTCGGCACGAAGATCGGCCTGGCCGGTTACTCGGGCGGTGCGATCGCGACGGAGTGGGCCGCGCAGGAGGCGCCGACGTACGCACCTGAGATCAACTCGGACATCGTCGGCGCGGCGATGGGTGGAGTGCTCGTCGAGCCTGCGCACAATCTGAAATACGTCGAAGGCTCGAGCAGTTGGGCATCGATCATCCCGATGGCCCTCGACGGACTGTCCCGCGCGTACCACCTCGATCTGACGCCCTATCTCAGCGCATACGGTCAGGAACTGCTCGCTAAGGACCAACACGACTCGATCACCAACGAGGAAGAAGTCCCCGGGCTGACGTGGTCGCAGCTGGCCAAGCCCGAATACCCGACGCCCGAAACCATCCCGGTCTTCGTGCGCACAGCGAACAAGCTGATCTCCGGACGCAAGGAGACTCCTACGGTCCCGTTCCTGATCGGGCAGGGCAATGGCGGCGAAGAATTCGAAGGAACTCCAGGCAACAAGCCGGGGATCGGACCTGGCGACGGCGTGATGATCGCCGGCGACGTGCGCACTCTCGCTCGCGAATGGTGCAGCCGTGGCGTCACCGTCCAGTACACCGAATACCAGCACCTCGGCCACATCGAGGGTGCCGTTCCGTGGTTGCCCGAAGCTGCGGCCTGGCTCGCTGGGCGTTTCGCCGGTGTCACCGCGCCGCAGAACTGCTCGGAAATCGACCCTGGCAACTCGCTGGCGCCCGTCAAAAGAGCGAAATAGCGCCCTACTGATAGCTTGCCTGGATGGTGCTCGGGGGACGCGCCCTGATTGACGATCGGAGTGCTGCTCGCCGACTCAGCGGCACGGCGAGAGCTCGACGTGCGCTGGCGGTGACCCTGCTCACGCTCGCTGGAGTCACCCTGCCCGGAACTGCGTCGGCCTCCGCGGTGCGGCTGCCCCCTGTTCAGATCAGCTACTCGGGGAAGATGTCCTTGGAGGTATTCCCAACGATCGGCAAGCCGGCCCACCAGCTGCGCACGCTCTCCTGGACTGCCAGCTCGAGCTCGGCAGGCTCCGACGGGGGCCTGGCCCTCGACTTCTCGTCAGTCAGCGGGTCGTCCTCGACCGAAGGAAACGGCAACTGCTACGACTCCACGGCGACGCTCTCGCTCGCGGCCGCGAAGAACCCCGTCGCCAACGGCTGGAACCTGAACGAGAGCAACTACCCGAGCCAGGGCTGGAAGTACATCGCCGTAGGCGTTCCCACGCTCGTTCCTGTGCTCGAAGCGCAGACGGGGAAGTGCAGCTCGTTTCAGTCTGAACAGCTGCTGCAGCCCAACGAGATGCTGCTCACGCAGGAAACCTTCTCACCTGCCCAGCAAAAGGAATACGAAGCGATCTTCGACCCACTCGAATTCACGCCGGGCAGACCTGCGACCAGGACCCGCACCTTCTCCTTCGACGGAATCAGCCACTGCACATGCCTGCCGGACGAAACCCACGTCGTAGAGAGCATGACGCTGACCGTCAGCGCGACCAGCCCAGCAGCGGGGAACAACATCAAAACGAACCCTGCGCCCGGCGGAGGCGCGAGTCCAAAAGGCACATCCCCGCAACGCAAACTGAGCGAAGCGCGGCGCAAGCAGCTCAAGGAACAGGCGCGCGAAGACCTCGGGCCAGCGCTCGAAGAGGCCTGGAAGGCACACGGCCTCGCAACCGCGATCGGCCTGAACTACGGAGTCGCACTGTCGACTGTGTTGGATGAACTCGGTCAGGCAAGCGCCCTGCTCGAGAGCAACGACGCGACGGCCCGTGTGATCAACGACTACCGCATCATCAAAGACCCACCCGATCGTCGCTTCCACCAGTTCGCGAAGCCCCGTGCGCCCAGACATCCGCATCTCTCCTCCTGCGCGGCCAGCGCCGGCGCTGGCCGCACTCAGTGCACGAGCCTTCGCGCAGCCGAGCTGGCAACGCTCGCCAGCAGCGCACGAGCCAGTGCAATCACTGAAGCGCTGCTCGTGACGATGAACCGCGACAGCTCCGCCATCCGGGCCCACGACTACGCAGCCGCGCAACGCCAGTACATCCATTTCGAGACCCTCCACGGCGAACTGCGGCGCGCGCTCGAGAGCAGGGGCTCGAGCGGCGCCCGAGTCGCGGCGATCCTCCGTGGCTTGAACGTGAGCGGCGCCCTCTCCAGCGCGCAATCGGCGACCGCGATCGGCGCCATCGAGGCGAACCTGAGCCGGGCCCGAGTCCCGATCACGAAGCTCAGCTCGCTGGCGCAGGGTGCGCTGGAAGCCCACGAAGCAAACGCGCTTGAAAGCCTCTCCAGCCCGAACGGCTGACGCACGACGCGGCTGGGCCGTGGTGCTCGCATATGCGAGCGTCTGCGCTTCCACGCAGGTGCTGTGGCTCAGCTACGCAGCGATCACTTCTGAGACAGCGAGGCGCTACGGCGTCTCAGAAGGGGCCGTCGGCTGGCTTGCTGAGATCTTCCCGCTGCTGTACGTCGTGCTGGCGCTCCCAGCGGGCGCGCTGCTCGACCGCTGGTTCCGCCCGTCGCTCGCCGCAAGCGGGGCGCTCGTCGCGGCCGGAGGGCTCTTGCGCCTGGGTGGAGAAACCTACGGCTGGGCGCTCGCTGGGCAGACGCTCGTCGCGGTCGCGCAGCCAGTCGTGCTCAGTGCCGTCAGCAAGCTCGCCGGCCAGTACCTGCCCGCCGAGCGGCGCGCCGCGGGCATCACGGTCGGCTCGGCCGCCGGCTTCGTCGGCATGCTGCTCGCGCTGCTGCTCGGCCCGACGGTCGGCGCCCACGGCCATCTCGAACGACTGCTCGTGCTCGAGGCGGCGATCGGCGTGCTCACTGGAGCGGCACTCGCAGTCGCGATGCTCGCCCCAGGGCACGCTGGACAGGAGCACGTCGCGATTGAAGGCAGCGCCGCTCGCGCCCTGTGGGCGCTGCCGATCATGCGCGTGCTCTGCGCGCTCGTGTTCGTCGGCTTCGGCATCTTCGTTGCGCTCGCGACGTGGCTGCAAACGCTGCTCGACCCGTCGGGCGTGTCTGAAGCGACGGCGGGAGGACTGCTCGTGGGCATGGTCATCGCGGGAACGATCGGCTGCGCTGTGATCCCTGGCGCCGTGCTGCGCCGCGAAGCGCAGCGACGCTTCATGCTCGCCGCCGTGTCGCTCGCCTTCCTCGGCTGCGCCGCGCTCGCCGTGCCGTGGCTAGTCGGACGTGGGCTCGCGCTCGTCGTGATCGGGGCCGCGCTGCTGCCGGCGCTGCCGATTGTGTTGACAGAGGTCGAGCGGATTGCAGGCAGCGCAGCAGGCACGGCGGGCGCGATCGTCTGGCTCGCCGGCAACCTCGGCGGGCTCGTCGTCGCGCTGCTCGTGCAGATCCTCGTCAATGAGCCTGTCGCCGCATTCCTCGCGCTCGCGGCCGTCGCCCTCGCGGGGCTGCCGGCGGCCGCTAGCGCCGGTCGTCTGCATAATTCGCCCCTCGCCGAGCAGCCCACGCCACGGCGCGCATCTGCCCTATGAGTACCGAACCCCTGCCTACCACCGACGCGACCGACTCGCTCGGCGTCGTCGCGGACGCCACAGCGCGCAGCGACGAAACGCTCGCGCTCGCTGCGCGCCACCTCGACCCATCGCTCGTCGACGTGCTGCGCATTCTCGGCTTTGACAAGCAGTACACGCGCGCCCAAGGTTCCTACCTCTACGACGGGGCGGGCCGCGCCTACCTCGACCTGCACACGGGCGAGGGCTTTGCAAGCCTCGGCCACAACCACCCTGGCGTGCGCGCGGTGCTGCAGGCGACGCTCGCGGCGGACCTCGTGGATGGCGTGCAGATCCACTACTCAGCGCTCGCAGGGATGCTCGCTGAGGTGCTGACGCAGCGGCTCCCTGCCCAGCTCGACGCGGTCTTCTTCGCCAGCACAGGCGCTGAGGCGGTCGACTCGGCGATGAAGTTCGCGCGCGCTGCGACGGGGCGCCCACGCCTGATCTCATGCGACTCGAGCTTCCACGGCGTCACGCTCGGGCCGCTGTCGCTCGTCGGCGACGACTTCTTCAAGGAGGGCTTCGGGCCGCTCCTGCCAGGCTGCGAGCGCGTCCCGTATGGTGACCTCGACAGGCTCGAGGCGAAGCTGCGCAGCAAGGACGTCGCCGCTTTCTTCGTCGAGTCGATCCAAGGTCGCGAGGTGACGCTGCCGCCTGAGGGCTACCTGAAGGCTGCGCAAGAGCTGTGCCACCGTTACGGCACGCTGTTCGTCGCCGATGAGATCCAGACGGGGCTTGGGCGTACGGGCAAGTGGTTCGCGCTCGAGCACTGGGGCCTCGAGCCTGACTTCGTGCTCGTCGGCAAGGCGCTCAGCGGCGGCTACATGCCGGTCGCGGCGATGGTCACGACGCGCGAGATCTTCCAGCGCGCGGTGGGGACGCTCGAGCGCAGCTACGTGCACCAGTCGACGTACGGGCGCAACCGCCTGTCGATGGCTGCCGGCGTGGCGACGATGCGGATCATCGAGCGCGACGGGCTCGTCGAGCAATCTGCACGGGTCGGCGCCGTCCTGCGCGACGGCCTGATGGAGTTGCAGCAGCGCTATGAGATGGTCAGCGAGATCCGCGCCAGCGGGCTGATGATCGGGATCGAGCTCGGCCCACCGAATGGCCGTGCAGCGCGCTTGAACTGGCGGCTGATCCACATGGCCAGCGAGGGACTGTTCCCGCAGTTGATCGTGATCCCGCTGCACCGCGACCACGGCGTGATCACGATGGCGGCGGGCAAGAACGATGTGATCAAGCTGCTGCCGCCGCTGACGCTCTCAGAGCAGGAGGCGCAGAGCTTCCTGCAAGCGCTCGACGCAGTGCTCGCCGATACGCACGGCTCAGGGAGCAAGAACTGGGGCATTGTGCGCGATATCGCCAAAGCGACCATCAGCCGTCGCACGTGAACGAAGGCCTCTGCCTCGTCACAGGCGCGAGCGGCTTCATCGGCGGACACCTCGCCAAGCGCCTGGCAGCCAAAGGGCGTCCTGTGCGCTGCCTCGTGCGCGCGAGCAGCGACACCTCAGATCTCGCTGGCCTCGACGTCGAGCTGGCGATCGGCGACCTGACGAGCCCGAGCTCGCTGGCAAGCGCAGTCGAAGGCTGCAGCTACGTGTTCCACTGCGGCGCGCTCGTCTCGGATTGGGCGACGACGCAGGAGATCAAGCGCGCGAACGTCGCCGGCACACGCAACCTGCTCGATGCCGCCGTGGCAGCATCGGTCGAGCGCTTCATCCACTTCAGCACGACCGACGTGTACAGCCATCCGCAGCCGGGTAGCGATTCACAGATGGCGCCGATCGACGAGAAGCACACGGCGCAGCGCTTCGGCAACTGGTACGCACAGACGAAGCGCGAAGCTGAGACGGCAGTGCTCGCAGCACACGCCGAGCACGCACTCGACGCGGTCGTGCTGCGTCCTGCAACGGTCTACGGCCCAGGCTCACGTGACGTCGTCGGCGAGATCGCGCGCGCGATCCGCTCGCGCAACATGCTGTTGATCGACGGCGGCCGCGCGATTGCGGGGCTTTGTTATGTAGACAACTTGATCGACGTCGCTGTGCTCGCGCGCGACCACGAGGCAGCGCCAGGCGAAGCGTTCAACGTCAGCGACGGGCTCGACACCACGTGGCGCCAGTTCACAGACGACCTCGCAGATGGTCTCGACTGCGCGAAGCCACGCTGGTCGATGCCGTACTGGATGGCGAGCGGGATCGGCTTCTCGCTCGAGCACGGCTATCGCGTGCTGCGCAGGACGACGGGGCTGCGCACGCCGGCGCTGCTCTCGCGCCAGGCGGTGCAGGTGCTAGGACGTAACCAGCAGTTCAGCAGCAGCCGCGTGCGCGAGCTGCTCGGCTGGGCGCCGCAAGTCGGCTACGAAGCTGGCCTCGAAGCAACGCTCGCTTGGCTGCGCAGCGACTACCTGCGCAGCGCTTAGCTCATTTCTGCATAGTTATAAGTATCAAAAGTCAGAATTGATCTAATGATCCGATTCACGTCGGAATGCGTAGAGATGGCATGGACCCTAGCGAGGGAGGCCCCGACGAGGGCCGGATCGTCCTCGAGTTGTCGCGCAGCCAGGTTGCAAAAGTCCTGCGTGCGGCGAGTGCGAGCGGTGCTCCCTCCACCCTGCTCACTGGCCTCGAGTCGGCGGCCGCTGCAGACGTAGATGAGCTGCTCAGCCTGGCAGAGGCCGACGAGCGGCGGCTCTCGCGCTCCCTGCTCTCAGGCCTGCTCGTGCTCGCATGCTTCCCGTTAGACGGCTCGCTGCTCGGCGTTGCCCAACTTGCGCGCAGGCTGAACATGAGCCCAAGCGCGACCCACCGCTACGTGACGACGCTCGTCGCCGCAGGGCTGCTCGAACGCGACGGCGAAACGCGCCGCTACAGGGTCACAGAGCTGCTCACGCAGGCAGACGGATAGCCCACGGCAGGCGCCCATATAGTGCCGCGTTGGTGGCACGCGAAAGACCGCAGCCAGTGCAGAGCGCGGCGATGCCGTCGCCTTTTCCGCCGATCGCGGAGTACGCATTCCTCTCTGACTGCCACACGGGTGCGCTGCTCGCGCCAGACGGCAGCGTCGACTGGCTGTGCGTACCGCGCTTCGACGCGCCGAGCGTGTTCGGCGCACTGCTCGACCGCCAGGCTGGCGATTTCCGCTTTGCGCCGTTTGGCGTCAACGTGCCTTCAGCGCGCACGTACGAGCCGGGAACGAACATCCTGCTGACGACATGGAGAACGCCGACAGGCTGGGCAATCGTGCGCGACGCGCTCGTGCTCGGGCCAAAGCGCGGCGAGGACGTCGTCACGCCGCACACGCGTCCGCCGACGGACGAAGACGCAGAGCACATGCTCGTGCGCTTGGCGATGTGCCTCGACGGCGAGATCGAGATGGAGCTGACGTGCGCGCCCGTGTTCGACTACGGCCGCACGCCAGCGACGTGGACGGTCGCTGAGGATGGCCACGCGGCGCAGGCGAGCAGCGACGGCGAGCTGACGATCGGGCTGCGCACGGACATGGCGGTAGGCGTCGAGGGCGACCGCGTGAGGGCGCGCCACACGCTGACTCAAGGCGAGCAGATCTACTGCTCGCTGTCGTGGGAGCAGGATCTGTGCGCACCGCAGAGCGTCGACGAGGCCAACGAACGACTCGCTGCGACGGCGCACTTCTGGCGCAGCTGGCTCTCACGCGCGCGAATCCCAGACCACCGCTGGCGCGAGCCGATGCAACGCTCAGCGCTGGCGATCAAGGGGCTGACGTACATGCCGACTGGCGCGACTGTCGCGGCGCTGACGACGTCGCTGCCGGAGACGCCGGGTGGCGAGCGCAACTGGGACTACCGCTACACGTGGCTGCGCGACTCGACGTTCACGTTGAAGGCACTGCACTACCTCAACCTCGACTGGGAGGCGGAGGAGTTCATGCAGTTCGTCGCCGACCTCGAGTTGGGCGAGGACGGCGCGCTGCAGATCATGTACGGGATCGACGGCCGTCGTGACCTGACGGAGTCGACGCGCGACGAGCTGTCGGGCTATGCAGGGGCGCGCCCGGTGAGGATCGGCAACGGCGCTTTCGACCAACGCCAGAACGACGTGTTCGGCGCGGCGCTGGACGCGATCCTGCTGCACACGAACCGCAGCCAGCGCCTGCCGCGCAGGCTGTGGCCGCTCGTGCAGGCGCAGGCCCACTGCGCAACCGACGTCTGGCGCAATCCAGATCAGGGCATCTGGGAGGCACGTGGAGCGCCGCGCCACTACGTCTCGTCGAAGCTGATGTGCTGGGTGGCGCTCGACCGCGCGGCGAAGCTCGCGGCGATGCGCGGCGACAACGAGTCGGAGCTCGCATGGGAACAGACGGCGCAGGAGATCCGTGAGGACATCCTCCAGCACGGCCTGCGCTCGGATGGCGTGCTGCGCCAGCACTACGAGACGGACTCGCTCGACGCGTCGAACCTGCTCGCTGCGCTGTTCGGCTTCCTCCCTGGCAGCGACGAGCGGATCCGCGCAAGCGTGCTCGCGATCGCTGAAGAATTGACGGAGGACGGCTTCGTGCTGCGCTACCGCACTGAGGAGACCGACGACGGCCTCTCAGGCAAGGAGGGCAGCTTCTTGATCTGCTCGTTCTGGCTCGTCTCGGGCCTGGCGATCATCGGCGAGCACCAACGCGCTCGCGACTTGATGGAAAAGCTGCTCAGCGTCGCTTCGCCGCTCGGACTGTACGCAGAGGAGTTCGATTCGAGCACGGGACGCCACCTGGGCAACTTCCCGCAGGCCTTCTCGCACCTCGCGCTGATCGAGGCAGCCGGTCGCATCATCGTCGGCGAGCGGCTGGCTGAGGTCTCCTGGTAGGACGACTTTTTTTATGAAGAGATGATCGTGCCGGTGCGCTGCTCGATCAGGCGCACGATCTCAGTGCAATCGGCGCCTGGCGCAGCCGCCGCCTGCGCGTCGCGCCACGCACTCGCGACGCCCTCCGATACAGGCAGCTGCAAGCCGGCCTCACGCGCCTGATCGAGACAGATCTGCACGTCCTTGTTCATCAACTGCAGCGCGAAGCCGAAGTCGAACGTGCGCGGCAGCACGGCCTGCGGCAGCTTCTGCACAGTCGCCGAGTTGCGCCCACTGCTCGCGTTGAGCGCATCGAGCAGCACCTCGGGATCGAGACCTTGCTTGACGCCGAGCGCGACCGCCTCGGCTGTCGCGACGAGCGCAGTGGCGGAGAGCAGGTTGTTGATCACCTTCGTCAGCTGACCCATGCCTGGCGTCGTGCCGACGTGGAAGACGTTGCCAGCGAACTCGTCGAGCAGCGGTCGCACGGCGGCGAGCAGGTCGGGTGCGGCGGCGGCCATGACCGTGAGCGTGCCCGCTTCAGCGCCACTCACGCCACCGCTCACTGGTGCATCGACAAGCGCTATCCCAGCCGCCGCCAGCTGCTCGCCAACTTCACGCGAAACGTTCGGGCCGGTCGTCGAGAGGTCGATGCACGTGCCGATCGCCGAGCCTTCGATCAAGCCGTCGGCGCCACACGCCACCTCGCGCACGACATCGGGGGTTGGCAGGCTGAGCAGCACAGTCTGCGCGCGATCTGCGACGTCGTGTGGCGATTTGCAGGACTCTGCGCCGAGCGCAACAGCAGCGGCCACAGCGGCGTCGCTCGGGTCATATACGAGCACGCTTCGCCCGCTTGCGAGCAGCCGTGCGACCATCCGCCCGCCCATCGCGCCGAGGCCGAGGAAGCCGACGGCTGGGACGTCCGCCATCTCAGCCTTCGACGTCAGCGAACACCTGCCGCGCGACGCGCGTGGCGCCGAGCGCGGCGGGCACGCCGCAGTAGATCGCGCTGTGCACGATTACCTCGACGATCTCTTGCTGCGTGCAGCCGTTGTTGAGCGCGCCGCGGATGTGCAGCGCGAGCTCTTGCTCGTGTCCACGCGCGATCAGCATCGAGATCGTCAGCATGCTGCGTGTGCGCGGCTCGAGCTCTGGTCGCGTCCACACGGTTCCCCAGCAGTATTCGGTGACGAGCTCCTGCAGCGGACGGAAGATGTCGTCAGGGTCTGACGTCGCCGACTGCACGTACTCGGCGCCAAGCACACGCGTGCGCATCTCTAGACCCTCGTCCCAGCGCTCGCCGCTCACGACAGCGCCGTCCAGACGGTCTTCGTCTCGAGATAGCTGTCCAAGCCCTCACGTCCGTGCTCGCGCCCGATGCCAGAGGACTTGACGCCGCCGAACGGCACTGCCGGATCGCTCGTCCCCCAGCGGTTGACATAAACCGTGCCCGCGTGAAGGCGAGCGGCGACGCTGTGCGCTGCGCTGAGGTCGTTCGTCCAGATACCTGCGGCGAGGCCGTACTCACCGGCGTTCGCCCGTGTGATCGCTTCGTCGAGCTCGTCATAAGGCGAGGCGACGAGCACTGGGCCGAAGATCTCCTCGCGCACGATCTGAAGATCATCGCTGCTCGCGCTGAACAGCGTTGGCTCGACGTAGTAGCCACCGCTGTCAGCGAGCGCTGCTGCGCCGCCAGTCACGACCTCCGCCCCCTCTGCACGACCTGACTCGATATAGCCGAGCACGCGCTCCTGCTGCACAGCCGAGACGAGCGGGCCGAGCTGCGTCGCCGAATCGAGGCCTGGCCCGAGACGGCTGCGTGCGGCGCGCTCAGCGAGCGCGCCGATCACCTCGTCATAGCGCTGCTTCGGCACGAGCAGTCGCGAGCCGGCGTTGCACGCCTGGCCAGAGTTGTAATAGATCGCCTGGTAGGCGCCCTTGACCGCTTGATCGACGTCCGCGTCAGGCAACACGATCGCCGCCGACTTGCCGCCGAGCTCGAGCGTGACGCGCTTCAACGCTCGGCCTGCCTTGGCCCCCACCTCACGCCCGACCACGGTCGAGCCGGTGAACGTGACCTTGTCGACGTCTGGGTGATCGACGAGCGCAGCGCCCGTCGACCCGTCGCCGGTGAGCACGTTGATCACACCCGGCGGCATGCCCGACTCGAGCGCCAGCTCGGCCAGGCGCAGCGCGACGAGCGGCGTCTGCTCAGCCGGCTTCAACACGACCGTGCAGCCGGCGGCAAGCGCCGGCGCGAGCTTCCAGATGGCGATCAGCAGCGGGAAGTTCCACGGCACGATCTGCGCGCACACGCCGACCGGCTCGCGGCGCGTGTAGCAGAGCATGTTCGGCGCGCTCACAGGCAGCACGCCGCCCTCGATCTTCGTCGGCCAGCCGGCGAAGTAGCGCAGGTGCGTCGCCGACAGCTCGACGTCGACTGCCTGCGCGAGCTTGGCAGGCTTGCCGTTGTCGAGCGCTTCGAGCTGCGCGATCTGCTCGGCGTGCTCAACCAGCGCATCGGCGAGCGCGTAGATCGCAGCGGCGCGTGCCGACGGTGCGATCGTCGCCCACGGTCCCGACTCGAGCGCCTGACGTGCCGCGCGCACAGCGCGGTCGACGTCCTGCGGCCCAGCCAGCGCGACGCGCGCGATCGGCTGCCCCGTCGCAGGATCGAGCGTCTCGAAGCTCCGCCCGTCAGCCGCTGCAACACGCTCGTCGCCGATCACGAGCTCGTGCACGTCGTGCGCCTGCAGCCAAGCGCGTGATTCCGCACCGAGCGCGTCGGGGAGCGACAGCTCCTGCGCAGCGCTCATGGCGTCAGCACGATCTTCAGCGCTTCGCGTTTGTCGAAGATCTCATACGCCTCAGGCGCATCGTCGAGCGACATGTGGCCAGTGACGAGCGCTGTCGGGTCCAAGCGTCCATCGCCGAGCATCGCCAGCACTGGGTCGAGATGGGCGATCACGTTAGCCTGGCCACCGCGCACGGTGAGCGACTTCAGCCACGCCAGGCCGAGGTGGATCTCGCCGCGCTCGGCATAGATGCCGATGCACTGCACGCGCCCGCATGCGCGCGTCAGGCGGATTGCCATGTCGAGCACGTCGGTGTGGCCGACGGCATCGATCGACACGTCGACGCCGCCGCGCCCCTCGGTCAGCTTCTTCACTTCGCCGCGCACGTCCTGCTCTGTCAAGTGCAGCGGCGTCGCGCCGAAAGACTCTGCAACGGCGAGCCGCTGCTCGACGGAATCGATCGCGATCACGCGCGCGCCTGCGAGCTTGGCGGCCTGCACAGCGCACAGGCCGACCGGCCCAAGCCCGAGCACCGCTGCAACCTCACCTGCCTGCAAGCCGCTGGCGGCGACACCGTGGTAGCCGGTGCCCATCACGTCGCCTGCAAACAGCGCGACGTCATCTGAAACGGCGTCAGGTACGCGCTGCAGCGTCAAGTTGGCGCGCGGCACGAGCGCGTACTCGGCCTGCGTGCCCTGCAGCGAGCCCATCGTCGAGCCGAGGCCGAAGCTGCGCGACTCGACGCAGCGCTGATACTCGCCGCGCATGCAGTGAAAGCACATCCCGCACGCCGTCTGAAAGCAGCCTGCAACGCGGTCGCCGACGCTCACGCGCGTGACGGCGTCGCCGGCCTCGATGACCGTGCCGACGTACTCGTGGCCGATCGTGAAGCCCTGCTCGATCTTCAGACGCCCGTGGTAGATGTGCAGATCGGAGCCGCACACGCCAGTCGCGTCGATTCGCACGACCGCATCGTCTGGCGCGACGAGCTCTGGCATCGGACGCTCTTCGATGCGCACTTCGCCAGGACCTTGGAACGTCAGCGCTCTCATCGCACCCCACCGATCAATCGATCATCAAATCAAAAAAATACTGAACCACTCCCCGATACCGATCGGTCGATATCCTAGCCGAAGGACCGGCAAAACGAACACAAGCGCCGTCCACAAAACGGTTTCAGACCAGCCGTTTCGCATCCCACGATGCACCGGTGCGCGTCGGCGTCAGTGCGCCTACGATTAGGAGTGATCCATCGAGAGGGTGCCGTTCGTACGGAGAGAAAGCCGGGCGGTCGGGCCTATGGGGGAGTTTGATGTCGAACGCTGGTGTGACCCTGAGCACGCCGCAATCGCAGGGAGCTGGGCAGGCGCTGGACGGGCGCGAAGTGCGCGCCGCAATCCTCTCCTGCGCTGGGCTGTATCTCGTCGGCGGCACACTATGCGCGACAGCACTGCTGCTACCCAACGTGCGTGCGCCGGCAGCGATCGCCGCTGTTGGCGTCAATGCCTATCTCGTCGCCGCCGCGCTCGTGCTGGCGGCCAGGCGGGGGCGCGCTGGCCTCGGGCTCGCTTGCGTTGCAGACCTCTGGGGAGTCGTGTTGATCGCCATCCTCTGCGCCGGCTCCAACGGCGCGGGCAGCCCCTTTGCGCTGATCTACTTCTTCGCGATCGGTCACGCTGCCGCTTTCCAGCCGCGTGGGCGCTTTGTGCTCGTCACGCTAGCCGGCTTGATCGCTTTCCTCCTGCCGCTCGTCTACGAACACGTCACCGAGACGTTCGGCGCGATCGCCTGCGTCGGCATCGTGCTCGCGCTGTTGACGACCGTCGTCATCCACCTCGCGCTCAACGGCGTGCGCGAGCAGCGCCACCGTCTGAAATTCCTGATCGACGCGACAGCGACGTTCGACAGCTCGCTCGAACCGGTCGAGTCGCTGCGCAACCTCGCCCGCGCCGCCGTGCCAGAGCTCGCCGAGCTGTGCGTGATCTACCTGCTCGACCAGGACGGCTCGGTCGATCGCACCGTCGCCGCCGGCGTCGATCCAGCGCTCGCGCGCGAAGTCGAGCGCGTACGCGAGCAGGTACCGCTCGACCTCGACGGCGTCCACCCCGTAGCCGACGTGCTGCGCACCGGCCAGCCGCGAGTCGTCGCCGACCTCACCGATCAAGCCGCGCTCGCGCAGCTCGCCGAGAGCGCCGAGCACCAGCAGATCATGCGCGACGCCGGCTACCGCTCAGCCGCCGTCTTCCCGATGGTCGCCCGCGGCCGAACGCACGGGGCGATCTCGTTCCTGCACATCGACAACGACGCCCGCTACGAGCGCGGCGTGCTCGACGTGCTCGCCGACCTCTCAGACCGCGCTGCGCTCGCCTTCGACAACGCGCGGCTGTACGCCGAGCGCACGCGCGTCGCGCAGACGCTGCGGCGCAGCCTGATGCCGTCAGTGCTGCCGAAGATCCCCGGCCTCGAGCTCGCCAGCTTCTTCCGCCCGCTCGGCGCAGGCAGCGAAGTCGGCGGCGACTTCTACGACGCCTTCGGCGACGAGCACAGCTGCTGGCTCGTCGTCGGCGACGTCTGCGGCAAGGGCGCAGAGGCAGCAGCTGTGACTGGCTTCCTGCGGCATACAACGGCCGCATATGCGCGCGACGCTGTCAGCCCTGGAAGGGTGCTCGCGCAGGTCAACCGCGTGATGCTCGAGCAGGACTTCGACGGACGCTTTGCCACGGCGATCCTCGTCAACCTGCGTCCCCACGGCGAGGAGGTGATGGTGACCGTCGCCTCCGCCGGACACCCCGCCGCCCTGCTCACGCGCAGCGATGGTGCAGCCGCTGAGCTCGGTGAGCGTGGCGCGCTGCTCGGCGTGTTCGCAGACGCTGAGATCCACGAGGCCTCGACCGTGCTGCGCCCTGGCGACTCGCTTGCGCTCTACACAGACGGGCTGCTCGAGGCCCATGCGCCTGCGCGCACCGTCACGCCGCAGGAGATGATCGAGTCCCTGCGGCAGCACTCGCCGGCTGCTGCGCGCGATGCAATCGACACGCTGCTCGGGCTCGTCGAGCTCGACGAGGACGTGCGCGACGACATCGCGATCCTCACAGCACGCGTCACGAGCCCCGCGCGCAGCGTCGGGTTGGATAGCTCCTCTGGCACTGGGGCGAACGCCGAGTCGGCTGAGCGCGCGTTTGGGCTGGCCGGGCCTTCCCACTAGGGGACGAAGCTGGGCGACCGACGAGCACCTGCGAGCGTCCACAAGGGCTCAGACCCCTTAGGGCGCCGGCATGCTGCCCGCAAGCGCTTGCCCCGCGGTAGCGCCAACCGCTCTTGCCAGCGCGCCCGTCCCACTCGTCGTCCACGTAGCCGTCAGCGAGACCGGCTGCACGCCCGCCGCGCTCGCCGTCAGCTTCGCCACGACGCTCGCTCCGCTGACTGCAGGCGCGGCCGGTGTCAAGACGACGGTCCCGCTGACCGCCACTCCGGGCACGAGCTGATCGCGCGACAGCGTCAGCTGCGAACCCGAGCGCTCGGCCGTGACCAAGCCGCCATGCAAGCCCGTGTCGCGCTTGGCTTCGATCGCTTCGTAGCGAGTGATCGCGTCGCCCGCCGTCTGCACCGCCGCAGCTGCCAGACGGCGCCCCTGCTCGCCCGATGCATTGCCTGCCGCAGGCTGCAACGGTGGCTCCTCAGCGAGCTTTGCAGCGAACACACCGACGCTGTGGATCGGCGGGATCGCACCAGCACACGACGCATCGAGCGAATCGAGCCGCTCTGGATGCGCTGTGAATCGCTGGACGAGCGAGGAGCCGCATTCGGTGGCGCCCTCCCCTACGACGTGCGTCGAGTTCGCCAGCTCGACGAAGCGCCCGTGCCCACCGATCTCTGCGAGCACCTTCTGCGCGTCGACAGGCGGCGTCCAGGTGTCGAATTCACCGCCCAGCACGAGCACCGGCAAAGAGGGCGCGAACAACGGCTTCCTGCTGCTCGTCGGCGGCTGCGCGTCGGCGGCTGGACTCGGCCAGCCGATGCACGCCGAGTAGGCCTCCGTGTTCTCGTTCTGAGAGATCCACTCGGCGGTGCTGAACGGGGCGAACGTCGCAGCCGGAAGCGCCGCTTCGGCCGCCATCAGCTGACTCGCGCGGACGGCGGACGACGCGCCCATGTCGAACAGCTGCGGATAGTCGATGCACGCATCAGCCAGATACAGCTCGACCGAGTATTCGCTCACAGGCGAGCCGAAATAGCCCTCGTCTTCGTGCATCCGCTGGGCGTAGAGGCGCAACAGCGGCGCCTGATCGCCGGCCTCGAGCAGCGCGCGAGCGGCCGCGTCGAGCGCACCGTAGATGCGCGTGTCCTCTGCCGCCTCGCTGACCAAGTCGACGAGCCCGACGATGTCCATCGTGACCGTCTTGGGCTTTCCCGTGGCGTCCGGCACGCGGCCTGAGATCGGCGCTTGGCGCACACGCGCCGCGAGCTGTCCGATCCGCGTCCAAGACGACCCCGGCTCGGCGCTCGCGCATGCCCTGGCGCGGGCACACGCAGCATCGAAAGCAGCCGGCAGCGACTGCGCGGTGCTGCGATACCACGGGTCGAGGCCGCTCGCCGGGTACGTCGAGTCGAGCACGACGCTGCGCACGAGTGCCGGGAAACGCGAAGCGAATACCTGTGCGAAGAACGAGCCGTAGGAGTCGCCGTAGAGATCGACCTTGGAGAGTCCGAGCGCTTCGATCACGCTCGCCATGTCAGCGGCAGCCGGCGCCGAGCTGAACAGGTCTGAGGCGTGCACGGCAGCACCCGAGGGAGCCTTCCAACGACCGTTCAGCGACGCTGCGCAAGTCGCAGCCGTCTGCTGGAAAGCGCTCGTGCCCGTCGGTCCTGCGAAGTCCTGCAGTGCCGGACAGCTCAGCGGCGTCGATTCGCCCGTGCCGCGGTTGTCGAGCACGAGCATGTTCCAGCGCCTGAGCAGCGATCCGTACATCACGCCGTAGCCAGCGCTCTTGCCGCCCGAGCGATAGGCGACCGATTCGATCGACGGATAGCCCGGGCCACCCTCGACTGGGACTACAGTGCTCGCGCTCTTGGCGCCGGACGCCGGGTACCAGCGGTAGGCGATCGAGATCTGCGGCCCGTGCGACAACTTGCGGTCGAGCGGCACAGAAAGCCTGCCGCAGTAGGCAGTCGGCGAGGAGCCGCACAGCTTCAGCGTCTGCGAGCCGAGCCGCAGCTTCGCCGGCGCCGCGACGCGGTGTTTCGCGGGGCGCTGCTCGCCTCGCGCCGTCGCCGATCGGCTCGGCGCAGCCGCAGCGCAACCAGGTATCGGCAGCACACAAAGCGCCGCGAGCAGGCCACTCGAGCGCACGCCGGCAGGCAATCTGACGGACGGCGACCAGCGCGAACGCGGCACGCCTGTCCTCAACCGTGGTATTGCGCGAGCAGGTCGGTGAATTCGTAAGCCTGCTGAGCAATGCCGCTGCACGAGTCAGCTTCCTTCTTGCCGCCAGCACAAGGACGATCGCGATTGACCGACCAAAAGCTCAAGCGGGCTAGGTGGTGCGTCTGAGCAAAGCTCAGGATCGTCGTGAAATCGCTGGCGCTGACCGTCTCGTCTGCCTCGTCGGTCTTCCCGGTCATCGAGGAGATGCCGACATGGGCGTAGGCGGCCGCGCTCGACAGGCCGTAGTGAGCAGACAGCTGCGACGCGAGTCCTTCTGCCGCGCCGATCGAGGTCTGCCCCATGCTCGCCACAGGTGCGCCGAAGTCGAACGGCATGACCGTCCAGACGCTTGGCTGAAAGCCGATTGCAGCGGCATCTTCGATCAAGCTGACGCCATCGCTTTCAGGTCCATTCTCGGCGGTCCCGAACGTGATCGAGATCTCCAGGCCAGGGTTGGCGCGCTGCACGATCTGCAGCGCAGCGACAACGCGCCGGCGCGTCTTCTTGTTCGTGAACTCGCCGTGCTCGATGTCGACGTCGATCGCTGCCAGCCCGTAGGCCGAGATCACCTTCTGGTAGGCAGCGGCGAGCGCTTCGGGCGTCTTGCAGCTGGTGCCGAGCTTCTTGCCACTCCAACCGCCGAAGGAGACGTCGACGTCTCCCCCAGCCGCGCGGATCGCTTCGATCGCCGCTTGGTCGGAGCCCCCTTTCAATGGCCGCGAACCGTCCCACTCGGGTTCGCACTTGCCGTGCGAGAGCACGAACGCCAGCGTGATGTCCTTGACCGGAGTGGTCGCGATCACGCTCGCCGGCGACTGCGGATTGCCCCAGCCCAAGTACTCGTACGGGGCAGCGAGCTCGACCGGCTGCCCCGCTTGGGCAGATACGGCGCCGGCGCACGCGAGCACGAGCGCGAGCACGATGACACAAGCCGCTCCCCTCGATCTCGCCCAGTCCCCCATCCCGATACGAGGATATCGCCGGCATCGCGGGCAACGAGCCTGTCACGGCCAGCACGAGCACGCACACGGGCTCCGGGGACGGTCTCTGATAGACCCCCGCACGATGGGCGCCAGCGAGCAGTCGCCATCCCCCCGCCGCTGGCTCAAGCACAGGCGCGCCGGCGTGATCGTCGCCGCGATCCTGCTCGCAGGCCTCGTCGCATTCGCGCTCTCGCGTTTGGGGCTGCACAAGATCGGTCACGCGCTCGTCAGCGCCAAGCCCGGCTGGGTGGCGGTCGCGTTCGTGCTGATGGCGAGCTCGCTCGTGCTGCGCTCGATCTCCTGGCATCAGGTGCTGCGTGCCGCGCTGCCCGAGACGACGATCCCGTGGTTCGCCGTCACGCGCGCGACGATGATCGGCGTGATGGGCTCAGCCGTCGTGCCTGGGCGAGTCGGCGAGGCGGCGCGCGTCGTCGTGATCACGCGCCGACTCGAAGGCTCGAACCGACGCCAGCTGCCTGTCGTCGCCGGCACAGTCTTCTCGCAGACGCTGATCAACCTGCTGGCGCTCGCGATCCTCGCCGGCGTGACGTTCACGAGCGTGCCGCTGCTCAGCGGTCATCCGGCTGGAATTGCCACGGCGATCGCGATCCCGCTCTTGATCGGCGCGCTGATCGTCGCCGGCCCGCGTCTGCTGGCGCGCGGCGAACAGGCCCGCTCAGAGCGACTCGCGCGCATCTCTGGAATGCTCGCGCGGCTGTTTGCGCTGGCCAGGCAGGGGCTCGTCGTGTTCGCGCGCCCGCGCTACAGCGCCGGGGCGATCGGCGCGCAGCTGCTTGCATGGGCGCTGCAGTGGCTTGCATGCTACGCAGTGCTGCTCGCGCTCGGGCTGCAACACGAAGCCGGGCTCACCGCTGCAGCGGCGATCCTGCTCGCCGTCAACGTCTCGGCGATCCTGCCCGCGACGCCGTCGAACGTCGGCGTGTTCCAGGCGGCCTGCTTGGTCGTGCTCGCCGCCTACGGCGTCGGTGGCGGGCCTGGACTTGCCTACGGGATCATCCTGCAGGCCGTCGAGGTGCTGACGGCGCTCGCGCTCGGCGTGCCTGCGCTGCTCGGCGAGGGCCTGACCTGGCGCGACATCCGCGCCGAGTCAGAAGAAGCGACGAGCGAGGCCGAGGAGGCCGAGCCACCGCAGCAGCAGCGCGAAAAGACCTCAGCCGGCGATCGCGCGCAGTGACTGGCGCAGCGAGCTGGTCGTCTGCAGCACGGCCGTCGGCTCATAGCCGCAGTGCGCCATGCAGTTTTCGCAGCGCGGATCCTTGCCACGACCGTACTTGTCCCAGTCGGTCGTCTCGATCAGCTCTTTGTACGTCTTCGTGTAGCCGTCTGCCATCAGGTAGCAAGGCCGCTGCCAGCCGAACAGCGAGTAGGACGGGATGCCCCACGCGGTGCAGTCGAATTCAGCCTTGCCCTCGAGGAAGTCGAGGAACAGCGGGCTGTGATTCAGGCGCCACTTCTTGCGCCTGCCTTCGCTGAAGGCCTCCTTGAACAGCGAGCGCGTTTCGCTGACGCCGAGGAAGTGCTCCTGATCGGGAGCTTTCTCGTATGCGTAAGCCGGCGAGATCATCATTTCGTCGACTTCGAGGTCGTCGTTGAGGAAGTCGAGCACCTCACGCACCGTCTTCGGCGAGTCCTGCGTGAAGAACGTCGTGTTCGTCGTCACGCGGAAGCCGGCAGCCTTGGCGGCCTTGATCGCCGAGACGGCCTTGTCGAACACGCCCTCGCGCTCGACAGAGGCATCGTGGCGCTCCTGCAGGCCGTCCATGTGCACCGCCCACGAGAAGTACGGGCTCGGCTTGAAGTTTTCGAGCTTCTTCTCGAGCAGCAGCGCGTTCGTGCAGAGGTAGACGAACTTCTTGCGTTTGATCAGTTCGTCGGCGATCACATGGATCTCGGGGTGGATCAGCGGCTCGCCGCCTGCGATCGAGACCATCGGCGCGCCGCTCTCTTCGATCGCTCCGATCGCCTGCTCCACGGGCATCCGTCGGCGCAGCTCGTGCTCTGGGTGCTGGATCTTGCCGCAGCCAGAGCAGGCCAGGTTGCACTGGAACAGCGGCTCGAGCTCGACGATCAGCGGAAACTTTTCGCGTTTGGCCAGTCGCTGGCGCATCAGGTACCAACCCATGCGCGTGCTCTGTCTGACTTTTGCGGCCATTGGCGTACCTTAGCCCCCCGCGCCCCGGTCCTGAAGCGCAAGCCCGGCAACACGGCGCAGAGCTTGCGCGGCACGCAGCGCTCCGCCCAGCGCCTGCACGCGAAACAGCTCGTGGCTGGGGCTGTCGAGCACGACGCGCACGACCGCGAACGGGCGCCCTGCAGCGCCTGCTGCGAGCCAGGCCGACTCCATGTCGACGGCCAGCGCACCGCCCGCGCGCAGCTGCTCGCGCCGCTCGCCGGTGGCGATCTTGCCGACGCCGACGATCGGGCCGCGCCGGACCGTCAGGCCGGCATCGCCGAGCACGCCCGCGAGCTGGGCGACGCCGTGGCAGTCCGCTTCCACCGGATCGTGGCCTTCGTCGTCAACCGCATGCACGCGCTCGGCGACGATCACTTCGCCTGGGCGCGACTGCGCATCGAGGCCGCCGCAGAAGCCGAGCACGATCAGCGCATCCCCTGGCTCGCTGCGCAGCCACTGCGCGGCTGCGAGCGACTTCTCTGGGCCCATGCCCGTCTTGCGCACGCGCGAGCCACGCGCGCCCGAGCGAATCAAGGCCTCCTCGAGCGCCAACGGCGCGGCGACGAGCACGTTGCTCATGCGCCCACCGGTGCCGCCCGCTGCATCGAGGAGAGCACGCTCCTGGCCGCAGCGTGCCCGCTGAGCACGGCGCCCTCGAGCGTTGCCGGCCAGCCAGTGGCCGTCCACGTGCCCGCCAGCGCGAGCCCTGGCACGCTGCTCTGCGACGCCGGACGCCGCGCTGCCGTCCCCGGCACGGCGCGGAATGTGGCAGCGTGCTCGCGCGTCGCGAGGAAGCGCTCCACTTTCGCGCCCCGCGCCTGCGGCAGCAATTGCTCGATCGCCGGCAGATAGCACTCGCGCAGTGCATCGACGCTCATCTGCATCTCCCGTTGGGCGCCCGACAGGGACACGGCCAGGTATTGCGTTCCTGCAGGCGCCCCGCCGGCAGCGCTGCGATCGAACAGGTACTGCACTGGCGTGCCGACGCCCGCTGCGAACGGCTGCTCGCAGACGACCCGGTCATAGACGACGTGCAGGTTGACGATCGGCGAGCTGCCGAGCCCAGTGAGCGCATCAGCCGTCTGCGGCAGCAGGGGCTCGATCAGGCTGGCCGCGCGCGTATGAGGCAGCGCCACGATCACTGCATCTGCGCTGAGGCCATCGCCGGCACCTGCGGCTGTCGCTGCGCCAGAGCCCATGCCGCTCGCGTCGCTTTCCCCATCGACGCCGTCGCCGAGACCGGGGGCGCCGCTTTCGACCTCAAAGCCGCTGCCCGTCTGGCGCAGCAGGCGTGCGCGCCAACCGAGCTTGTACTCGACCCCAGCCTGAACGAGCGCTGCCTCAGCCGGATCGCCGATCGTCTCGGCGAGCGTGCCGACGTGGAAGCCGATGTCGGCCGCATCCGCGCTCGCGAGCAGGCCCGTCTGAAAGACGAACGCACCCAGCGCCAGCGAGGCCTCGGCCGCTGGGACGTTGAGCGTCGGCAGCGCGATCAGATCCCACAGTGCAGCGAGCGACTGCTCGTTCTGGCCGAGGTCTCCGAGCCAGTCGCCGAGCGTGCGGCGGTCGAGCTCGGGGTCGTTGAGGTCGAGCGCCGAAAGAGCGCGTGCAGCGAGCGCTGCGCTCCAACGCTGCACCGGCTTCAGGTGGGGATAGCGCGCGAGCGCGCCCGCCAGATGCAGCGGCGGAGGCAGCGTCCCGCGGCGCAGCACGACGGTGGGCTTGCCTGGGCTCAGCACAGGGATCTCCAGGCGCTCCTGCACCGAGACATGGCGCTCTGAGCCGAGACGCGAGAGCAGCGCGCGGTACGCCGTACAGCAGCGGAGGAACACGTGCTGGCCGTTGTCCAGGCGCATGCCGTCGCGCTCGAACGAGTAAGCAGCACCGCCGAGGCGTCGCCTGACCTCGACGAGCGTCACTTGCGCTCCCGCATCGGCGCAGTCGAGCGCCGCCGTGATGCCGGCCAGGCCGCCGCCGATCACGACGACGCGGGGGGCGCTCATGCACCTCTCCCAGCAACGCTGCGCAGCGCCACGCGCAGCTTCTCGGGCCCCGACAGCGACGTGCGCGAGCGCAGCGCGGCGGCCGGGTCGGCCTCGATCCGCTCGAGCAGACGGTGGTAGATGCCTGCCATCGCCGCCACGCACGCCGCGCTGCGACGGTCGAGCTCAGCGAGCAGCAGCAGACCACGGTCGAACCACTGCTCGGCGCGCTCGGCCTCGAAGCGCACGAGCTCGCTCAGCGACTCGCCCTGCTCTGCAGCCAGCACAGCGAGTCGCTCGGCAGAGCGCGCCATCGCGCCATCGCCGTCGAGCTCGACAGCGACGCCGAAGCGCCTCAAGTCTTCAGCAGGGAGGTAGATGCGACCATTCTCAGCGTCCTCGCGCACGTCGCGCAAGATGTTCGTTAGCTGCAACGCGACGCCAAGGTCGTCGGCGAGCGATTCGATCTGCGCCCTGTCGGGCTCAGTGCCATTGCCCCGCGTGGCGAAGATCGCCAGACACACGCGACCGATCGCGCCTGCCACGCAGCGGCAGTAGCGCACGAGCTCATCGAAGCGCTCATAGCTCACGCCCTCGACATCCATCCGCACGCCGTCGATCAGCTCGCCCATCGCCCCCGGCGGCAGCGAGAAGCGCACGTGCGCGTCGGCCAGCGCGACGAGCACAGGATCGCCAGGCTCGGGCGAGACGCCTGTGCGTTCGAGTGCCGTGAGCTGCGCAGCGGACTCGTCGAGCAGAGCGAGCTTGCGCTCGTGCGCCAGCTCGCCGTCGCCGATGTCATCGATCCGCCGCGCAAACGCGTAAGCAGCGCACATCGCGCGCCGTCGCTCGCGCGCGAGCAGGCGGATGCCGTAGTAGAAGTTGGCCGCCTGCGCCTTCGTGATCGCCTCGCAGCGATCGTAGGCATCGCTCGTCGCCATTGTGAGCGTCGCGCTCACTCGGTTGCAGCCGGACGCTTCAGCAGGGTCGCCAGCAGCGCTACGAGCCGCCTTGGGCTGGAAGCCTTTGGCGCACCGTCGAGCACGTCGAAGCCGGCCCGCTCGACAGCCGTGAAAGCCGCGCGCCCACCGGCGTGAAAGCCGGCCACAGCGAGCCGCTCGCGACCGTGCAGCTGGTCGATCAGCGGGGCACCGTCGTCCAGCAGCCGACGTCCACGCGCGACCTCGAAGGCGATCACCTGGCGCAAGCGCTCGGCAGCCAACCGCCGAGCCTCAGGCGACGGCTGGGTGGTGGCAGCACCGCTCGCGGGACCACGATCAGCGCCCAGTCCAGTCAACCCGGTCAGTCCGAGCTCGCAGCCGAAGCGCTCGAGATCTTCGCGTGGCAGGTAGACGCGTCCAGCGGCATAGTCCTCAGCGACGTCCTGGCAGTGCTCAGCCAGCTGCAGCGCCGTGCAGATCGCGTCAGACAGCGCCACCCGTGCCGGCGTCGCACGCCCGAACACGCCGAGCACGATCTCACCGACGGGGTTGGCTGAAAGCGCGCAGTAGCCGCGCAATTGCTCCCACGTCTCGTAGCGTGCGACGCGCTGATCGGTGCGATTGGCCTCGATCAGGCGCACGAACGGCTCGCGTGGCAGCTCACACTCGCGCACGGTCGCCGACAAGCGGCGCATCAACGGGTGCTCAGCCGTACCGGCGAATGCGCGGTCGAGCTCGTCTTCGAGCCAGTCGAGCGCCTGCAGTCGATCGCCTGGCGCGCTGTCGCCGAGCTCGTCGACGAGCCGCGCAAAGCCATAGACGGCGAGCAGGTGCGCACGCGCACGCGCAGGCAGCACGCGGCTGGCAACGGGGAAGTTCTCGGTCTCCGCTCGCGCCATCACCTCCCGCGCGCTCGGGGCCGGCGGCGCGGCGTCGGCCAGCAGCATCATCGCCTGAGAGGCGTCATCTGCGGCAGCGTCCGAGCGCCATGATCGGAAACGCGAGCCGGTACAGGTGGTAGTTGATGTAGTAGTCGGAGGGAAAGCCGGTGCCCGTGTACTGCGGCTCGTCCCAGCCGCCGTCGGCCCGCTGTGTGGCGACGAGCCAGCCGACGCCGCGCTCGATCGCCGTCGCCACGGCGGTCTCGTGCGGGCCGATGCGGCCGTTGGAGGAGCTGCCATTCGAATGGTGCGCCACGTCCGGGTGGGTCGAGCCGCTACTCGCCGCGTGCAGCGCCAGCAGCGCCCAGGCCGTTTGCGAAGCGGTGCTGTCACCGCGGCCGATCCACTCCTGCTCGTCATAGGAGCGCGGGTCCTCACCCCAGCCGCCGTCCTCGTTCTGATGGGCGAGCAGCCAGTCGGTGGCGCGACGAACGCACGGATCAGAGGAGTCGATGCCGGCTGCGACGAGTGCCGGCACCGCGGCACCTGTGCCGTAGACGTGATTCACGCCCCAGCGCCCGAACCAGGAGCCATCGTCCTCCTGCTGCTCGATCAGCCACTGCACGCCGCGGCGCGCAGTCGGGGTGTCGTGGATTCCCAGCGCAGCAAGCATCTCGATCGCATGCGCGCTGACGTCAGCGCTCGGCTCGTCGATCACCTCGCCGAAGTCCAGGAACGGCAGCTCGCGCACGAGCGTCCGCGTGTTCTCGGCGTCGAACGCGCCCCAGCCGCCGTTCGCGCTCTGCATGCCCTCGAGCCAGTCCGTGGCTCGCTCGATCGCAGCGTCGATCGCAGCGCTGCGCTTCACTCTCCGAAGCGCAAGCACGACCTCCGCGGTGTCGTCGACGTCGGGGTAGTTGTCGTTCTCGAACTCGAACGCCCAACCGCCAGGCTTCAGCTGCGGGCGCCTCACCGCCCAGTCGCCACGCTGGGTGACCTCCTCGCCGAGGAGCCACTCCCCTGCGCGCACGAGTGCAGGGTGATCCTCCGCCAGACCGGCATCGCTGAGCGCGATCAGCGACAGCGCCGTGTCCCAGACGGGCGACTGACAGGCCTCGAGGCGTCGACTGCGACCTGGCGGGGCGCCGACGCCGCGACTGTCGTCCTGATCCTCGACCATGAAGCTGTCGATCCCTTCCAGGCCGCGGCGCATCACGGGATGATCGAGCGGGTAGCCGCTCACCTGCAGCGCCATCAGCGAGTAGACCCACGGTGGCTGGATTCCGCCCCACGAGCCGTCCGCCTCCTGACGGCGCACGACCCAGCGCTCGGCCCGGGCGACCGCCAGCCAGCGCAGCGGAGCGATCGGGTGGCGCTCGTAGAAGCGCGCGACCGAATCGAAGATCCGCAGCGCGCGCGGTCGCTCAGCGCGGGTGTCTGGACCTCCTGAGTCGAGCTCTGAGAGCTCGAACGAGAGCGGGCGGACGGGACGATGCGCTTTCACGAGCGACACAGCGACGATCGTCTGACGCGCCCAGCAGGCGAAGTCGTAGATGTTGAGCGGCACCCACGATGGCAGCAGGATCACCTCGGGCGGCAGCGCTGGGACGCGGTCCCACGACCACAGCCCGAACAGCGCAAGCCACAAATGGGTGAACACACGCGCGCGCGCGATTCCGCCCTGCCCACGGATCCACTCAGCGGCGATCCGCATGTGCTCCTGCTCGGGCGTATCGCCCGCCAGACGCAGCGCCCAGTAGGCCTCGATCGTCGTCGACAGATCCCCAGGGGCGCCGAAGAAGTTCGCCCAGGTGCCGTCGGCCCGCTGCTGGGAGCGAATCCACGTTGCAGAGCGCTCCGTCTCGTCGGCCCTGCGCACGCCGAGGAACTCGCGCAGCAGCATGTCCTCAGCGTCCATCGTGACGTTGGTCTGCAGCTCCCCCTGCCACCAGCCGGCCTCGTTCTGCAGCGAAAGCAGATGCTCGCAGGCCAGCTCGAGCGCCACCTCAGCCTCGTTTCGAGTCTCTACGGTCGTTGACGCCATTCGGAGAACTTAAATGTTTTGATCGGACGACGACATTTGCGAGCTAGGCGAGCCTGTGCCTGCGGCGATCCTGACGATGTCCGCGCCACTCGGCACGAGCACCTCAGGATGGGCGAGCGTGATCACGTGGCGGCGCAGATCCGCCTCAGACACTGTGCGAGGAATCGAGGATACGAAGCGATACACGAACAGCCCGTCGACGTTTCGCCGTTCACGCAGGCGAAACCCAGGTACGGGCGGCTCAGCTGCGCCCTTCCGCAGCGGCGCATAGCCGGTCTCGTCGATCTCGCTTACGTTCACAGCGGCGTGCGAAGAGAGATTGCGCAGGTGCATTTGCGCGTGCAGGTAGTACTCGAGCGGTGCTGCACCGAGCTCTACCGTCGTGATCACACGCCCCGCTTGCGTCGAGCCGGCAGGCGGCGGAACGGTGCCATGTGCGCCTTCGCCCGCCGCCGTGCGCAGCAGCTTGGCGACGTCGCGCCAGTTGCCGCGTTGCATGCGCGGGCTCGCGTCGACGTCCAGCGAGATCACAAGCGACGCTGCGACGCTCACGGCGGCGAGCATCGCGCCGAGCGGCAGGCGCTTCGCTGCGCCTGCGCGCACCGAGGCACCCGCTCGCAGGCGATCGAGTGCCGCGGCTCCAGCTTCGGCGTCGACGGCGGCGAACAGAATCGCCAGGAGCACGACCACAGGGACCATCGCGCCGACGAGGTTGCGCGGCGCGAGGTAGTCGGCGCCGAGGACTGCGAGCACGATCGGCGCGAGCACGGCGAACGCGGCGATCGTGAAGCTGATCGACACTCCTGTGCGCAGCTGCGCCAGCGCCGGCTCATGGCGATCTGCGGACGTGATCGCCTCTGCCGAGGTCGTGCGGCTGAGCAGCCGCCGGCCACCGAGCAGGACACCGACGATGATCGGCAGCGCGACGAGCAGCTCGACGCCGTGCCCGAGCGGCGCACCGGAGTAGCCGGTGAGGAAGTACTGCGGGATCGCCTGCAGACGACTCGACAGCGCCCAGCGGCCGATCCACTGCGTGCCGTGACCACCTTGGGCGGAGATCAGCGGCAGCAGTGCCAGCGCGACGAGGCCGATCGCGCCAAGCGCGGGCAGCGCAGACTTACGCGACGCCTTCTCGCGCAGCAGCAACAGTGCCATCGGCAAAAGCAAGAAGACGGCGAAGTAGTGCGTCAGCAGCGCCAGCGCCCCACTCAACGCGAACGCCAGCGCACGGTTGCGGGTCGGATCGTGCAGCAGTCGCACGAAGCAGAGCAGCGCGAGCGCCGAGAACAGCACGAACAGGCCGTAGGCACGAGCCTCCTGTGAGTACCAGACGAACAGCGGGTTGACGGCGACGAGCGCCGCAGCGATCAGCGCGGTGCGACGACCGGCGAGCTCGCTGCCGATCGCCCAGACGACAGGCACCGTCGCGATTCCAGCCAGCGCCGAGGGCAGGCGCAGCGCTAGCGCTCCGTCGCCAAACAGGCGCACGTCGACCCACGCGAGCAGGTACCACAGCGGCGGCGTGTTCTCGCTGTGCACGACCGAATGCAGCGTCGCGCTGAGTCCGCTGTGGAACACGTGGACGGGCGTGAATGCCTCGTCGTACCAGAAGCTCTGCTCGGTCAGCGTCGCCAGACGCAACGCGGCGGCGAAGACGATCAAAGCGGCCAGCGGCCACCACGGCGGCAGACTCCGTCCGGCGCTGGTCCTCGCGCGAGGCTCGGCGGCTGCCACGGCGTTCACTGCGGGCAGGCTCCCTGCGCCTTCGTCGTCCCGAAACAGCCGTAGCGGTAGTGACGAAGGTCTTCGGCCTTTGGCGGCAGGTACCACCCACCACGCGCGCGGCGTTGACCGTGTATGACGGGGCCTGTCATCTGCAGGCAGATCTGCACCCGTTCTTTTGGCGGGCCAGGCACCGTATTTCCACAGACGACGTCGGTCGTCGTGTGGTGGTCGATGTCTTGTTCAGTCGAGACGTTCTTGTAGTCGTGGCCGGTGTAAGAGCGCCACGTCCGCAGGTCGGCGACGAGGCGGTGGTTGGTGTGCGTGCCCAGCACGACGTCGTTGACGATCGCGATCGCGAACAGCACGCCGACGAGCAGCAGCACTGTCGTCTCAAAGCGCCACAGACGTCCACTGCCGGGCACCTCGCTGTTGAGCGGACGCAGCGCCTGCGGTAGCCATTGCCAGCCTTCAGCCGCAGGCGCAGGGGCCTCCCGCGAAATGGCCGTCTCAGCGTCGCTTGCGTCGCTCATTTGACGGGTGCCAACAGTGGCGTCATCTGGTGGGCAATGAACAGCGCTTGGATCGCAAGCGTCGCGACGAGCAGCCGGCGATCGCGGCTGATCACGGCGAGCGGCAGCGGCCAGAGGATGTACCAGGCGAGCAGCCATGTGCTCGTGACCGAGATCGCCAGCAGCGTCCAACCAGACGCTGCAACCCAGTCATAGCCGCGCCATGTGCGCCACAGCAGGTGCAGCACGATGATCACGAGCGCCGCCTTCAGCAGATCGTGGTCGATCGGGAACACGCCTGGCTTGCCAAACAGGTGCGCGATCTCGGTCGGGAAGCTGTCGGTCGAGACGAACGCAGCGTCGCGATTGAGCGCGGCGACGATGTTGACGCCGTCGACGCCGAACACGGCGTAGGCGACGATCGCACCGAACGCAAGCGCACCAAGCGCGCCGAGAATCTGCGCGCGGCTGCGGCGGGCGAGGATCATGAACGGCAAGAGCGCAGCGACGGTCGCCTTGACGAGCGCGCCGGCGACGACGGTGGCTGCGGCGGGCGCGTCCCGGCCGGCGAACGTCAGCGCGACTGCCGCCATCATCAGCGCCATCATCAGCAGGTCGTTGTGCGCCCCGCCCAGCGCATAGATCACGTACAGCGGGTTTGCGCCGACGATCAGCAGCGCCGTCACAGGATTGCGCCCGCGCAGCTGCGCGCAGCGCCACGTGAGCGCGAGCGTGGCGGCGCTTGCGAGCATGGCGAGCAGCTTCATCCCCCACACCGCGCCGGTCACGCTGAGCAGGCCGAACGGATAGGAGATCAGCGTGTAGAGCGGACCGTAAGCCGTCGCGACCTTCTTCCAGTCGGGCCCAACGTAGTGGTAGACCGGGTCGTGCGTGATTGCGATCGGACCGTGCGTGTACGGGTTCAGGCCATGTTCGACGCCCATTCGCGCATAGGCGATGTAGCTGAAGACGTCAGTCGAGAGCAGGATCGGTCCGACGAAGACGATCGCGTGCAGCGCGACGATCAGCGCGATCGCCCAGCGCTTGGGGATGCTCGCGATCGCCGAGCGCCCAGCGAGCGCGAGCAGCCCTGCATAGCCCGCCGTGAAGACGAGCACGGCGATCAGGAACGAGCGGAAGCCGAGACGCTCGCCGATTCCCGAGAGCCAGCTGGCGATCTCGGGCGACTTTGGGATCAGTGGCGAGTGCCCGACGGCCCCGTCGAGCACGATCTCTGCGGTCGCAGCGATCAGCAGCAGCGCGCATGCAGCCGCCAGCGGCGGCGCCCACTGCGTGGCGCGGGTGCGGGGTAGCGGGAGCTCGCTCTGCGCGGCGACGCTCACGACGCCGCGCAGCTCACAAGGCGGTCCAGACTGTCTTCGTCTCCAGGTAGGCGTCGAGCCCGTCGTGTCCGTGCTCGCGCCCGATGCCCGATGCCTTGAAGCCCCCGAACGGCGCCGGCGGCTCGACGTTGCCCCACGTGTTGACGTAGACGGAGCCTGCGCGCAGCATCGAGGCCAGCTTGTGCGCACTCGACAGATCGCGCGTCCAGACGCCCGCTGCGAGGCCGTACTCGCCCTCGTTGGCGCGCTGAGCGACCTCCTCGAGCGAGTCATACGGCGAGGCCACGAGCACAGGCCCGAAGATCTCCTCGCGGGCGATCTTCAGCTCGTCGGACGTCGTCGCGAACAGCGTCGGCGCGACGAAGTAGCCGCCGCTGTCGGCGAGTGTCGTCTCGCCGCCGGCGAGCAGCTCAGCGCCCTCGTCCTTGCCAGACTCGATGTAGCTCATCACGCGATCGCGCTGCTCAGCCGAGACGAGCGGACCGAGCTGGGTCTCGGGGTCGAGACCCGGCCCGAGCCGCGAGCCGTTGGCTGCCTCAGCGAGCGCGCCGACGACCTGGTCGAAGCTCTCCGCCGGCACGAACAGCCGCGAGCCTGCGTTGCAGGCCTGGCCGGAGTTGAAGTAGATCCCCTGGAAGGAGCCCTTGATCGCCGCTTCGATATCGGCGTCGGGCAGCATGATGTTCGGCGACTTGCCGCCGAGCTCGAGCGTCACGCGCTTGAGCGCCTCGCCGGCCTTCGCGCCGATCTCGCGACCCACCGCTGTGGACCCTGTGAAGGCGATCTTGTCGACGCCAGGGCTGTCGACGAGCGCGGCGCCTGTCGCACCGTCGCCGGTGAGCACGTTGATCACGCCCGGTGGGAAGCCGACCTCGAGCGCCAACTCGCCGATCCGCAGCGCCGTCAACGGCGTCTGCTCAGCCGGCTTGAGCACGGTCGTGCAGCCCGCAGCGAGCGCCGGCCCGAGCTTCCACGAGGCCATCAGCATCGGGAAGTTCCACGGCACGATCTGACCGCACACGCCGACCGGCTCGCGACGCGTGTAGCAGAGCATGTTCGGCGCCGTCACAGGAAGCACGCCACCCTCGATCTTCGTTGGCCAGCCAGCGAAGTAGCGCAGGTGCGCAGCGGCGCCGCGCACATCGACGTACTTGGCCAAGCCGACGGGCTTGCCGTTATCGAGCGACTCGAGCTCGGCCAGCTCCTGGTCGTGGTCTTCGATCGCCTGCGCGAGCGCGTGCATCAGCTGCTCGCGCCCAGTCGCAGGCAGGCTTGCCCACGGGCCGCTCTCGAGCGCCTCACGGGCTGCGCGCACTGCACGCTCGACGTCCTCAGCGCCGGCTTGGGCGACGGTCGCGATCTCGCGCCCGCTCGACGGATCGAGCGTGGCGAATGTGGCGCCGTCGGCGGCGTCGAGGCGCTCCTCCCCGATCAGCAGCTGCTGCGGGCGGGAGAGAAACTGGCGCGCGGCGGCGCCGAGCGCGTCGGGCAGTGCTGTGGCTGTGTCGGCGGCGGCGGTCATGGCGGCTCCTTGTGCGCGACTGTGCGGTTGGGCGCTGTTGTGACGGGACCTAAGGCTGCAGAACGATCTTAAGTGCTTCGCGGCGGTCGTACAGAGCGTACGCCTCAGGGGCGTCTTCGAGCTTCATGTGGTGCGTGACGAGCGCACTCGGATCCAGGCGCCCGCTCGACATCAGCTCGAGCACCTGATCGACGTGTCCGATCACGTTGGCGTGACCTGAGCAGATGTTCAGCGCCTTGATCCAGAGCAGACCCATGTGCACCTCGCAGCGCTCGGCGTAGACGCCAATCGTCTGCACAGTGCCGCACTTGCGCGTCAGGCGAATCGCGAGCTCGAGCGCGCGTGGGTCGCCGACGGCGTCGATGCAGGCGTCCACGCCGCGCCCCTCGGTCGCCTCGCGTACGGCTGCTTTTGGATCCTGCTCGGTCAGATGGACAGCTTGAGCGCCAAACGATTCGGCCATCGCCAGACGCTCCGGCACGGTGTCGATTGCGATCACGTGCGCTGCGCCGACGGCCAGTGCAGCCTGCACCGCGCAGAGCCCAACCGGCCCGAGACCGAGCACGGCAGCGCTGTCGCCTGGCTGCAGACCGCTTTCCGCAGCGGCGTGATAGCCGGTGCCCATCACGTCGCCTGCGAACAGCGCCACCTCGTCGCTCATCCCGGTAGGCACCTTGCGCAGCACGAGATCAGCATTGGGCACGAGCGCCTGCTCAGCCTGCGTGCCCTGCAGCGAGCCAAGCGCAGCACCGTGACCGAATGTGCGCGAGGAGTCGCACTTGTGAAACAGGCCGCGCCGGCAGAAGAAGCAGTGGCCACAGGCCGTCTGAAAGCAGCCGAGCACGCGGTCGCCGACCGCCAGGTCGCGCACCTCATCGCCAACGGCGGTGACCGTGCCGACATACTCGTGACCGATCGTGAAGCCAGGTTCGATCTTCACGCGACCGTGGTAGATGTGCAGGTCCGAGCCACATACGCCGCTTGCTTCGATGCGCACGATTGCATCGGTCGGGTCGACAAGCTCAGGCTCGGCGACGTCTTCAACGCGCACGACTTCTGGCCCCTGGAATGTGACTGCACGCATGAGCGCGAACCCTAGAGGACGGACGCGCCACGTATGCTGCCCACATGCCTGAGCCGTCCAAGGCCGTGCTGATCACTGGCTGCTCCACGGGCATTGGCCACGCGACAGCGCTGCGCCTCGTGCGCGCGGGCTGGACCGTGTACGCGACGGCGCGTCGACCAGAGACACTGTCCGAGCTGCAGGCGGCCGGGTGCAAGACGCTTGCGCTCGACGTCACCGACGAGCAGTCGATGCAAGCAGCTGTCGCCGAGATCGAGCGGGCAGAGGACGCGATCGGCGTGCTGATCAACAACGCCGGCTACAGCCAGAGCGGCGCGATCGAGACGGTTCCGCTGGAGGCAGTTCGACGCCAGTTCGAGACGAACGTGTTCGGGCTCGTGCGGCTGACGCAGCTCGTGCTGCCGAAGATGCGCGCGCAGCGCTGGGGGAGGATCGTCAACATCGGCTCGATGGGTGGTCGTCTGTCGTTTCCAGGCGGCGGGCACTACCACGCGACCAAGCACGCGCTCGAGGCGATCTCCGACGCGATGCGCTTCGAGCTGCGCGGCTTCGGCATCGACGTGATCCTGCTCGAGCCCGGCCTGATCACGACCGAGTTCGGTGAGGCGGCGACGGCGAGCATGGCCGACGTCGAGCTGAACGGCGAGGATCCCTACGCGAAGTTCAACACGACCGTCGGCGCCGTCACCAAAGGCGCCTACGACGGCCCGATGAAGCTGCTCGGCGGCGGCCCAGACCGCGTCGCCAAGGTGATCGAGCGCGCGATCAAGCGCGGTCACCCGCCGGCCCGAATCACGATCACGCCGTCAGCAAAGCTGACGCTCGGCATGCGCAAACTGCTGCCAGACCGCCTCTGGGACGCAGCAATGAGAGCGCAGTTTCCACAACCACGCTAGGCGCACCCACTAGCCGGCCCGGACGGCCGGCCCTCTAACTGTCGTGGCGGCCGGAGCGTTCTCGGGTTGTGACAAGGAGCGGAGGCCGGCTCGACCTAGGAGGCAGGACGCCGTTCACTCCTTGGCAGTGACGAGGCGGGGCCCGGGCCTCCCCACCTCAAACCCCTGCGCATAGTCCACCCCGTACTCCCGCAGCAGCCGCAACGTCTGCTGATCACCGACGAACTCGGCGATCGTCTTCTGCCCCATCTCGCGCACGAGTCCGACGAGCGCCCTGACGACGAGTTGATCGTGCGCTGAGCCGGCGAGCCCGCGGATGAAAGCGCCGTCGATCTTCAGGTAGCTGAACGGCAGGTGCTTGAGGTAGTGAAACGAGCCGAAGCCGGCGCCGAAGTCATCGAGCGCGACAGCGCCACCTAGCCGTTCGACGCCGGCGCAGAAGGCGGCAGCTTGATCCATATCGGAGATCGACGCAGTCTCGGTCACCTCAACGACGAGCCGAGACAGGTCAGCATCGTGACGGTCGAAAGCGCGCGCGATGTGATCGAGCATCTCGGGGTCCGTCACCGAGAGCGCTGAGAGGTTCATCGCGATGCACGACGTGGCTTGTCTGGCGTCGTCGCTTCGCTGATGCTGCCGCGCAGGCGCGCCGAGCAAGGCAGCGATCCGCTCGAGCACCATCCTGTCGATGTCGCGGATCAGGCCGTAGCGCTCGGCTGCAGGCAGAAAGCTGGCAGGACCGATAACGCTGCCGTCGGGCTCGTCGGCCAACCGCAGGAGCGCCTCGTGATGGGAGACGCGCCCATCGGCGAGCGAGACGATCGGCTGGTAGTGCAGGACGAAGCTCTCTTCGGCAAGCGCCCGGCGCAGGCGTGCGAGCCACGGGCGTCGCTGCAAGCCGGCAGGCGAGCAGATGCGCTCTGCCCCAGGTTGCAGCAGCAGTTCGCCGCGGTAGCGGTGCTGTGCAGGCCTGGTTGCAGCGCGCATCAGCATTCGTGGCTTGGCCTGGGCGATCGTCGACGTCCGCATCGGCGTCGATCTTCGACGACCTGCGCGTGTCCCCTGCGCCTGCCAGCGCGCGCCCGCCGCCGTGGCGCCTGCCAGGGCGCCAGATCAGCTGCGTTCGCGTCGCTCGTACGGACGTCGCGCCCGATCGGAGACGACGAGCAGCAGCGCAAGCAGGACGAAGTTCATCACGACCGAAGAGCCTCCATAAGCGACGAACGGCAACGTCACGCCCGTCAGCGGAATCACGCGCGTGACGCCGCCGACGATCACGAACACCTGCATCGCGACGACGAACGAGAGGCCTGTGGCGAGCAGCTTGGAGAAAGAGTCGCGCGCGAGCGCCGCCGTCTTCAGCCCGCGGGCGACGAAAAGCAGGTAGACGAGCAGCAGCCCAGCAGCGCCGGCGAGCCCGAGCTCGTTCGTGATCACCGCGTAGATCGTGTCGCTTTCAGGCACTGGCAGGATCGGCCCGCCAGTGTGCGGCAGTCGCAACAGCGACTGGTCGAAGCCCGTCCCCAGCAGACCTCCGTCAGCCTGCGCGAAGAGCGATTGCGCGAGCTGATAGCTGCCGCCGGCCGGCTTGTTGTAGAGCGCTGGGTCGAAGGGGTGTTCCCATGCAAGCACGCGCGAATGCACATGGCTGACGTGCGTGGCGACGAACCACGCACCAAAAGCGAACAGCACGAGGCCGATGAAGGGAAACGAGAAGCGGCCTGTGGCGACATACAGCAGCGCGAGAAAGGCGCCGTAGAACATCAGCGACGTGCCAAGCTCACGCGTCAAGAGCAGCGTGCCCATCGCCGCCCCCCAGACGATCAGCAGTGGGCCGAACTGCTTCATCGGCGGAATCGTCAGCCCAAGCACACGCCGCCCAGCGGTGACGAGCACTTGACGGTTGTCACGCAGGTAGCTCGCGAGGAACACGACGATCGCAATCTTCGCCAACTCGGAGGGCTGGAAGGAGATCGAGCCGATGTGGATGTCGAGATAGGCACCGTTGACCTGCGCGCCGATGCCAGGAAGCCGCGGCAGGATCGTGATGCCGATGCCGACGGCGGCGATCGTGTAGCGATAGCGCTCGAGCACGCCGATGCCGCTGCGCCGCAGCGCGATGATCGTCGCGGCGAACAGCACGAGCCCGACGACCATCCACTGCGCCTGCTGGCGCGCGAGCACGGGGTCGATCCGGTAGACCATCACGATCCCGACACTCGCCAGCACTGCGGCGAGCGGGAACAGATAGGGGTCCGCGTCGGGCAGCGCGAAGCGGATCACCAGGTGCGCTGCCAGGCACAGTCCGAGGAACAGCGCGCCATACGTCAGCGAGACGCTCGAGGCGTGGTTCAGCGTCAGGTTCGTCGCAGCGCCAGGCGCGATGTCTTCGGCCTGGATGAAGATCGCGGTGAAGCCGGCGATCACCAGCAACGCCGACGGCACGAGGCCGAGGAGCTCGCGGTTTCTGGCGCTCAGCACAGCTTCGAGCGTACCCGGCCACCCGGCGCGGGCACGCCGCAGCGCTCGCTAGGCTTGACGCTCGGGCACGCCACCGGGGGGCGGCGCGTGTTCGCCGGCCAACGGGCCGCTCCGAGCTGAGAACCCATGGACGAAGAACGTCGACAGTCCCTCTCGCGCCGCATGTGGCTGCGCTTCGCGCTTGCCGCGTTCCTGATCGCCGGTCTCGCCGGCGGCGCGACGGCGACGATCGCCTTGAACGAAGTCGAAAGCGTTGGCGGTGAACTGTTCAAAACAGGCAACACCGTCAAAGTCAAAAAAGGCCTGATCGAACCGTACACCGGCGGACCGCAGACCTATCTGATCCTCGGCTCGGATCGTCGCGCCAAATCGAAGGACGCATTGGACCGCACGGATCCGCCGCACAGCGACACGATGCTGCTCGTGCGCTTCGACCCCGGACAGGGCCAGACCTCGGTCATGTCGATTCCGCGCGACCTGCTCGTCAACATCAAAAGCTCCAAAGGCGAGTACTACCCGCAGGAAAAGATCAACGCCGCCTACACCTACGGCGCACAGCTCGGCGGTGTCAAAGGCTCGATGGAACTCGCCGCCGAAACGATCAAGAAAGAAGTCTTCCCGGGCCTGACGATCAACGGCATCGTCGACGTCAACTTCGCCAGCTTCATCAAGATCGTCGACACGCTCGGCTGCGTCTACGTGAATGTCGATCACCGCTACCTGCACGTCAACGGCGAAGGCGGCGAACTGTATTCAGAAATCAACCTGCAGCCGGGCTATCAAAAGCTCTGTTACAACAACGCGCTCAGCTACGTGCGCTACCGCCACGGCGACTCCGACTTCGTGCGCGTCGCGCGCCAGCAGGACTTCCTGCGCGCGCTGCGCGAGCAGGTCTCCTCCGAAAACCTCCTGGGACAGGTCAAGCACGTGGCCCACGTCGTCGGCAAGGCGATCGTCACCGCTGGCTTCAGCGCCTCGGCCGATCGCGTGATCGACCTCGCCAAGCTGATCGGCTTCTCCCAGGGCAAGCCGTTGCGCCAGGTCAAGTTCCGCGCCACGAGCACGAACTTTCCGCTGAAGGGGGGCTCGTACGTGACGAGCACGAAAGAGCTCGAGCAGGCGACGCTGGAAGACTTCCTCAACGGCGACGAAAACGTGCCACCGCCGCCAAAGGCAGCACCGAAGCCGCGCGCCGCCAAGGGCGGCAAGCACGGGCACAAGCGCGCCCACCACGCCTCGGCGCCGTCACCAGCCGCGCTCGGCCTCACAGCAACCTCGGGCACCGGCGAGGCAGAACTCGTCAAGCAGTCGATCAACATGCCGCTGCGGCTGCTCTACCCGAGCCTGAAGACCGCCGTCAGCGAAGAACAGCCCGCACGCGCTTACGACCTGCGCGACAAGGGCAATCGTCTGCGCCATGCCTACGTGGCCGTGTTCAAACAGAACACGCTCGGTGGCTACTACGACTTCCAGGGCACCGACTGGCCCCATCCGCCGCTGATCGCCCACCCCAACCAGCAGCGCAAAATCGACCACAAGACCTACATGCTGTTCACCGACGGCAGCCACATCCATGTGATCGCCTGGCGCGAAGGCAAGATGCTCTACTGGGTGACGAACACGCTGCTCGAGGATCTGTCCAACGAACAGATGCTCGCTATCGCCAGATCAGCGAAGCCGTTGCACTAAAGCCGGCTCGCGTCGCGGGCCTGATCCAGAGCCGCGTTGACCAACGCGTCGGCCTCGGCGTTCTGGGCGCGCGGGACGGTGCGGATCGACCAGGCGGCAAAGTGACTCAGCGCGGCCAGCGCCTCGGCGTGCAGCGTGCGCATGTCCGGGTTCTTGACCTTGTACTGACCGAGCACCTGCTTGGCGATCAGCTCCGAGTCGCCGATCACCTCGACTTCGTCGGCCCCCAGCTCGCGCACCAGCTCGAGCCCGAGCAGCAGCGCGCGATACTCGGCGACATTGTTCGTCGCCTTGCCGAGCGTTTGTGCGCGCTCGGCAACAGACTGTCCGTCGGGCGAGGAGACCACGCATGCGGCAGCCGCCGGCCCAGGGTTGCCGCGGGCACCGCCGTCGACGTGCACGACCAGCTTCATCGCGGCGAAGTATGCAGTGCGGCTAGGCGGTCGCCGTGGCGAGCGGAGGAAGGTCCCCCGGCACGCGTGCACGGCGACGATCACGCACGACACGACGCTGGGCGTGCTCAGTTGCCTCAGCGCTGGCGTTCGAGCGTCCCTGGCGGGCGCGCCGGTCGAACTCGCGCCGGTCCACGATCACGGTGACGTTGTCCTCGTTCTCGTAGTGCTTGACGAGCTTCGGAAAGAGCTCGTCAGCCAGTGGTCTTGGTACGACGCAATAGATCATGCTCGCTCAATGGTAACCGTAGATCTCCAATAAGCAAATCTGCACGGTCCGTGCCGTACGGCGACTAGAGCAGTGCGAGCGCGCCGCGTTCGTCGGCGAGCGCGTTGGCGAGTCGATCCTCGGGACCGAGCTCTGAGAGCTCCGTGCCCTGCGCGAGCGCGCGGGCCTCTGGTCCCTGCATGTCGTCGAGGTCCACCTCGTACGTGTACCAGCAGAGCTCCCACGCGAGCACGATCACGACTGAGCTCGCGACTGCCTCACCAGGGCGCACGCTGACCTCGGGCGCGCCGAGCGAGCGCGTCAGGCTGGCAACGCGTCGTGGGTACTCGCTGATGTTGAAGACATCCACCGCACGCTGCAGCGGAGTGTCAGCGGGGTGTTGCGCTACGGGATCGGGGTCCTGCGCGTGCGCCAAACCATCCGCGACCTCGGCTCCAGTTGCGCCCGGTTGGAGGAAGTCGTAGGCGCGCCGTCCGCGCTCGAGCGGCTGGGCTTCAATACCCAGCGAATCCGAGCCAGCCTCAGCGCTGGCGCCACCAGCTTCTCCGCGACGCGACTGACGTAGACGACCGAGCAGCGAACGACCGCGTCCCGAGCGCAGCGGCGCTGGGCCGAGCGCGTGCTGCTCAGAACCGCGCTTCCAGCCCTGATGGGCGGCACGCGGCGCGCACAGCTCGCAGACGATCCGTGGCTGTCCAGCCGCGAGGAACGTGTCCGGCTGCTCCCCGCGCAGCAGGCGCCGCTCGCAGACGTCGCAAGCGACATCTGGCTGCGATGTGACGATCGATCTCGTGGCCATCCGCGTGAGGGTAGCGGTCCATAGCCGCCACGTGGCGTTTGCATGCGTGAACCCGCGGCGTTAGCGTGTGCATCGTGAGGCGTGCATTTCGTGGTCGGGGGGGCTGGCCGGCGCTGGTGGGCGTCGCTGTCGGATGCGCGCTGTGCGCGACCGCGGGCCCAGCGGGCGCGGCGACGATCGCGGTCAACACGACAGAGGACGCGGTCGCGAACGACGGGAGCTGTTCGCTGCGCGAGGCGATCACGGCAGCGAACAACGATCAGGCTTCGGGGGTCAAAGCGGGCGGGTGCGCCAAGGGCGAAGGCCCGGACACGATCGTGCTGCCCGCTGGGATCTACAAGCTGACGAGCTTCGGCGCGCACGAGGACGCGAACTCGACGGGCGACCTCGACCTGACGAGCGCGATCACGATCCAGGGCATGGGTAGCGAAAGCACGAAAATCAACGGCGAGACGAACGAAGCGGGGAACTCGAGCGATCGCGTGATGGAGATCCACGACGCGCGCGTGACGATCGACGGGGTGATGATCTACCAGGGCCGCGCTCCCTCGACGACCGGCTTGGGCGGTCAGGACGGCGGCGGGCTCCTGATCGACGCGGGCTCGAACGTGACGCTGAGCGAATCTCGCGTGATCGGCAACGTCGCGGGCAACGGCCCGCTGAACCAACGCGGCGGCAACGGCGGCGGGATCGCGAACGCGGGCACGCTGACGATCTCCGCGAGCGAAGTCGCCGAAAACGTCTCCGGCACGTCGAACAGCGGGCCGAGCTTTCCAACCGGCATTGGCGGCGGGATCTGGAACACGGGCACGCTCACGATCGAGGACAGCCTCCTGTTCGAAAACTTCACCGCGCTCCACGCGTTCGAAGACGTTCCCGGTGGGGACGGGGGCGCGATCGCGAGCAGCGGGCCCTCGCTGACGATCGACGCGAGCACGCTGAGCACGAACGGCACGAGCAAGGGCGGCGCCAGCAGCGGCGGATCGCAGCGCGGAGGAAACGGCGGGGCGATCCTCAGCACGGCGGGCGCGCTGAGCGTGACCGACTCGACGTTCACCGCGAACCGCACGGGCATGGGCGGCGGGATCTTCAGCGGCGCAGTCGGCGGCAGCGGTGGCGGCGCGATGGTCGAAGGCGGCAGCGCGACGTTCGTGAACGACACCTTCAACGGCAACGCGACCGGGGCGGGTGGCAACGGCGATCTCGCACCGCCCACCGAACACGGGGGCGACGGAGGCGCGGGCGCTGCGATCGCGGCTACCGGCGGCAGCAAACTCTCGATCGCGAATTTGACGATCGCCGACAACCTGACGGGCGTCGGCGGCACGGGCGCCGTGCCAGGTCACAGGGGCACCGGCGCCCTGAGCCTCGCCGGCGGCGCGAGCGCGATCGTGCGGGGAACGATCTTCGCCGACAATGAAGGCGGCAACTGCGCCGGCGCGCCGACCGACGCGGGCCACGACATCGACTTCGGCGGCGGCTGCCCGGCGGGCTTCTCCGGCGGGGACCCGATGCTGGCGCCGCTGCAGGACAACGGCGGGCCGACGAGCACGATGGCGCTCGGCGCAGGCAGCGCCGCGCTCGATCAATTGCCGACCGGCGGCGAATGTCCTGTGAGCGACCAGCGCGGCGTGGCGCGCCCGCAGGGCCCAGCCTGCGACATCGGCGCCTACGAGCTCGCGCCGACGCCGATCTCGGCTCCCATCCCGATCGCGGCGCCCGGCACGACACCGAAACCCCCGCCCGCGCCCGCACGTCGCGTCCCGCCGGCGCTGGGATCACTGACGCTCTCGCCCACGACGTTCGGCGCAGCCAAGTCCGGGGCAAGCATCGCCAAGCGCAAGCGGTTGGGCACAAACCTGAGCTACAACGACAGCGATGTCGCGACGACAACGTTCACGGTGCTGCGCTCGCAGCGCGGCGTGCGCAAGAAAGGTCGCTGCGTCGCTCCACCAAAACACGGCCACGGCGGACGAGCCTGCAAGCGATTCGTCAAGCTCGGCTCCTTCACGCACGCCGACAAGGCGGGTCGCAACAGCTTCCGCTTCACAGGGCGCGTCGGCGGCAGCGCGTTGAAGCCGGGGGGCTACACGCTGGAAGCGACGCCGCGACTCGCAGGGCTGACGGGCGCGGCGCGCAGCGCGCACTTCACGGTCATCGGCTAGACGCGCAGGTCGTTGCATGCGTGAACCCGCGCCGTTAGCTTGTGCATCGTGACGCGCGCATTTCGCGGTCGGGGGGCCTGGTCGACGCTTGCCGGCGGCATGCTTGCGTGCGCGCTGTGGGTCACTCCTGCTGGTGCCGCGACGATCGCCGTCGACTCGACCAATGACGCCATTGCCGAAGACGGGCGCTGCAGCTTGCGCGAGGCGATCACAGCCGCAAACACCGATCAGCCTTCTGGCGTGCTGACGGGCGAGTGCCCGCGCGGCAACGGCCCGGACACGATCAAACTGCCGGCCGGCATGTACACGCTGACCAAAACTGGCTCGCACGAGGACGCCAATGCGAGCGGCGACCTCGACATCGAAAGCGATATGACGATCGAAGGCGCCGGCGCCGGTTTGACGGCGATCGATGGCAACGCGAGCGTCGTCGGCCCGAGCGAAAGCGACCGCGTATTCGACATCTTCGGCACCTCGCACGTGACGATCAGCAACGTCACGATCCGCGACGGCATCGCCCCGTCGCTCGTTGGCGCCGACCAGGACGGAGGCGGGGTCCTGATCGGCTCGACTGCGACCGTGACGCTCAGCGCCGACACGATCACGGACAACAAAGCCGGCGAAGGGCCGATCAACACCCGCGGCGGCGACGGCGGTGGGATCGAGAACGAAGGCGTGCTGACGCTGCTCTCGAGCACTGTGAGCGAAAACGCCGCCGGCAACAACAACAGCGGTCCGACCTTTCGGGAGGGAGTCGGCGGCGGCATCGACAACGCCGGCAGGCTCAAAATCCAGGCGAGCGTCGTCAAGGCCAACCACACCACCTTCAGCAGCGGCAACGGCGCGCTGCCGGGCGGTCCAGGCGGCGGCATAGCGAGCTCCGGGCCCTCGCTGGCGATCGACTCGAGCACGATCGCAGAGAACTTCACCGCCGAAGGAGGCATCGGCCCGACAGCGGGCACCGGCGGCGACGGCGGTGGGCTGATGCTGAGCGGGGGCACGCTGACGCTGACGAACTCGACAGTCGCAGCGAACCGCGCCGGAGCCGGTGGCTTCGGGATCGAAGTCGGCGGCGTCGGCGGCAACGGCGGCGGGCTTGCACTGGCGGGCAGCTCGGCCGTGCTCACGAACGACACGCTGTACGGAAACCTGGCGGGCGCCGGCGGCGAAGGCGTGGGCACACCCGCGAAGCCGAGCGGCGCGGGCGGCAACGGCGGGGCGATCTTCCACACGGCGGGCTCAGCC
>OUNM010293496.1_pt1 | contig 53697 bp, 47 predicted proteins | sample 1769961 | NCBI WGS metagenome assembly OUNM01 (sample SAMEA3914820, study PRJEB12502) | metagenome | biome: forest; material: soil | place: USA | collected 2012-03-12 | depth 0.3 m
GCCGGAGAATTTGCGTCGATATAGGCGAGATCGCCGTAGTGATCGTTGGAAACGTGGTGATCGATGTTGACCCACACGCCTGCGTGTCTGACGGAAGCAAGGCAGGTTCCCACGCGATTTTGTACCGCTGTGTCCAAGATGATCGCAGCGTCGAATTCCTGCGCTTCGGTTGGCGGCTTGGATACGATCGCGTGTCCCGGCAGATAGCGGAACTTTTCCGGTACGCCGTCCTCGTTCCAGACCGTCACGTCCTTGCCGAGCTGCTTCAGGCAGAGCGCCATGGCAATCTCGCAACCAAGGGCATCACCATCCGGGCGCATGTGGCTCATCACCACGAAGCGCTGGCGCGTGCGGATCACTTCGGCGATTTCATCGAGGCTGCAATTTGGTTTCATGCGTGGATGGCGCCGTGGAAATAATACGGCGGTCGAAGGTGGTTGCGGTTACGGAATCGGTCCGAAAGCTATTCGTCGTCGTCTTCCTCGTCCTCGTCGGCTTGATGATGAGACTCGTGCTCGTCATCATGGTCGTCATGCTCCTCGTGCTCGTGGCCTTCCTCATGTCCTTCCGGAAGCGGAGGAAGCTGGAGATCTTCAAGGATGCTGAGGATGCGCGTTCCACGCTCCATCGTATCGTCGAGAGCGAAGTGAAGGTGTGGCGTGTATTTCAGGATGACGCGCTTCGAGAGCTCGCTCTGGAGCATCTTCCGCTTGTCGTGGAGCAGAGCCATCGCCGAGTGGCGTTGCTCATCGGTGCCGATGACTCCGATGAAGACGTGCGCCTGCTTCAGATCAGGTGTGACATCGACTTGTTGAACAGTGACCAGCTTCGCCTCAAAGGAAAGCTCGCGGCGAACGAGATCGCTAAGCTCGCGCTTGATCACTTCATTCACTCGCTGCAGACGGTGTTTCATACAGTTGGTGGATTTGTAATGGCCCGCGCTTTCTCAGGTCGGCGAGACAGCGATGGGCCGCGTTGCGGCGGCCCATCTTTCTGAAATCGACTCTGGGTCGCGGGCTAAGTCGCTAGAGTTTCTGCGGCAGCTTCTCGAGCTGGTAGCACTCGATAATGTCGCCCACCTCGTATTCGTTGAAATCGCCGAGCTTGATACCGCACTCGAGGCCGTTGCGCACTTCCTTGACGTCGTCCTGGAAGCGCCGGAGCGTGGCGAGGCCGCCGTCGTAAATCGGCTGGCGACCGCGCAGAACGCGTGCCCGGCCACTGCGGGCGATACGCCCGTCGGTGACGAGACAGCCGGCCACAAGGCCTTTGGTGAGCTCGAATACCTTCTTGACCTCGGCATGGCCGATGACGCTTTCGCGGGTCTCCGGATCGAGCATTCCCGCCATAGCTTCCTTCACCTGATCGATCAATTCGTAGATGATGGAGTACAGCTTGATCTGGACGCCTTCGCGCTTGGCGGCGGCAGCGGCGGTGGCCTCGGTCTTGACGTTGAAGCCAACGATGATGGCGCTGGACGCAGCAGCAAGGAGGACGTCGTTTTCGCTGATTGGACCTACGGCAGCGTGGACGATCGTGAGATCGATCTTCTTGCTTTCGATCTGGTTGAGCGAGTTGACGATCGCTTCCGAAGAACCCTGCACGTCGCACTTGAGGATGACGTTGAGGACCTTGCGCTGGCCCTCGGCCAGACTGTCGAAGAGATTCTCGAGCGTCGGGCGGGCCGGAGCCGCGAGCTTACTCATGCGCTGGTCATTCAAACGCTCCTGGCTGAGCTGTGTGGCAGCGCGTTCGTTCTCCATGACCAGCAGTTCGTCGCCGGCATTTGGGAGGCCGCTGAAGCCAATGACCTTACAAGGCGTGCTCGGACCCGCGCTCTTGATCGGTTTTCCGAGGTCGTCAACGAGCGACTTCACCTTGCCACTGTAATTGCCGCAGATGAAGGCGTCGCCAACCTTGAGCGTGCCGGTGCGAACGATCACGGTCGCAGTCGGGCCGCGGCCCTGCTCGATCTGCGCCTCGATAACGTTGGCGCGAGCGGGGCACTTGTCGTTCGCCTTGAGTTCAGAGATTTCCGCGACGAGAAGGATGTTCTCGAGCAGCTTGTCGACATTCTGATTCTTCGCTGCAGAAACAGGGACTACGATGGTTTCGCCACCCCAATCTTCGGGAGAGAGTCCCTTTTCCTGCAACTGCCCCATGACCTTGTCCACGTTCGCGCTGGGCAGGTCGATCTTCGTGATGGCCACGATGATCTGGACCTTGGCAGCGCGGGCATGGTTGAGCGCTTCCATGGTCTGCGGCATGATGCCGTCGTCGGCAGCGACCACGAGGACGACGATGTCCGTGACGTTGGCGCCACGGGAACGCATCGCGGTAAAGGCGGCGTGACCCGGAGTGTCGAGGAAAGTGATCTTCTGCCCCTTGTGCGTAACGGAATAGGCGCCGATATGCTGGGTGATGCCACCTGCTTCGCCTGCGGCCACACGAGCCTTGCGGATGGTATCCATCAGCGTCGTCTTGCCGTGGTCGACGTGGCCCATGAAGGTCACGATCGGAGCGCGGAGCTTTAGCTCGTCTTCCTTCGCTGGCGGTGGTGGTGGCGGCGGCTCGACCGGCTTTTCCACCGGCTTGTGAACGCCCGCGCCCTTTTCACGCTTCTCCTTCTCAAAGGTAAATCCGTGCAGCGAGCAAACCTTGACCGCGAGATCGGGCTCGATCGGCTGATTCAGGCTCACGAAGATGTTCATCTTGATCAGGTCGCCAATGACCTGGAACGGCTTCAGATTCATCGCGTTCGCGAGTTCGCGCACGATGATCGGCGGCTTCAGATGAATGACCTTTTCGTCCTTGTGCTCTTCCGCGACTGGAGCAGGGGCGGGAGCTTCGGCTGCCGGTGCCGGTGCTTCGACAACGGGAGCTACTTCCGGAACTGGTTCCGGAGCCGGGGCCGGCCTCGGTGGTTCCGGCGGCGCATTGATGCGCGAGATCGGGGGCAGTACCGAGAAAGGTCTGTTTTCCAGCTCGGCGGGCTGGCGACGCCGCGGCGTCTTTGGCTTGTCATCGATGAGCGAGACAGCCTCTTTGGGTGCCGCTTTTGGGGCCGGTGGCGCGGCGGGTGCGTCCTTCTCCTTCTCCTTATGCTTATCGCCTGGAGCTCTGGACTGCGTGCCAGCTTTCGGCGCCGACTTTTCGTCGCCCGCCTTCTTGCTGTTTCGATTCGTAATTCTGGTGGCCATTAAAAAATGCTGGTGTTTTCATGGGTTGGCCCTAACGGCTGGAACCCGAGGTTTTAGCAAACTCCCGCGTAGCTGCTTCAAAGATATCAGTGGCTTTTGCCAAGTCGATTCCGAGAACGTCGGCAATATCCTGCGGCTGGGCGGTTGCAATCACCTCCGGAGAAGTCATTCCGGTGTTGATCAATTGCAAGGCCAAGTCATCCGAAATTTTCAGGGCGGATGCAAGACTCTCGGCGCCGCGCTTCACGCTGCCTTCGAAGGCCTGCTTCGCGGACTCGTCCTTCTCAATGTTAATTTCCCAGCCGGTAAGGCGATGGGTGAGGCGTGCGTTTTGTCCGCGTTTGCCAATCGCGAGCGAAAGCTGATCGTCGTCCACCTTGATCTGGACAACCTTCTTGCCTTCAACGAGCGACACGCTCTTGACCTTGGCAGGCTTGAGGGCTTCGAGGACGAATTCCTTGATGTCAGGCGTCCAACGGATGATGTCGACCTTTTCGTTGTTCAGCTCGCGAACGATGTTCTTGACCCGGGCGCCGCGCATTCCGACGCAGGCTCCCACGGGGTCGACCTTCTCGTTCGGGCTCCACACGGCGATCTTCGTGCGATAGCCGGCTTCGCGGGCGATGCCCTTGATTTCCACCGTGCGGTCGGCGATTTCGCTGACCTCGGTTTCGAACAGACGGCGGACAAAATTCGGATGGCTGCGGGAGAGGATGATCTCAGGACCGCGCGGACCATTTTCGACCGCGACGACATAAGCGCGAATGCGGTCACCGACGTTGTAATCTTCGGTCTGCACGCGCTCGCGGGAAGGCATCACGGCTTCGAACTTACCGAGATCGACGATGACGTCGGAGCGCTCGAAGCGGCGGACGGTGCCGGAGACAATCTCGCCGGCGCGATCCTTGAATTCGTCGTAAATCATCTCCTTCTCGGCCTGGCGGATGCGCTGCATGATGGCCTGCTTGGCCGTCTGCGCCGCAATGCGCCCGAAGTCCTTGGGCGTGACGAGCACGTCCAGTTCATCGCCGAGCTTTGCGTCAGCCTTGATTTTTTGAGCAGCGGCGAGTGCAATTTCGTCGTGCTTGTTCTCGACTTTCTCGACCACCATGAGCTTGGCGATTGCGCGCATCTCACCGGTCTTCGTATCCGTTTCCACCCGCAATTCGCGAGCAGGCCCAACCGCTTTGCGAGCGGCGGAAAGGACGGCAATATTGATGGCTTCCAAGAGCACTTCGCGTTTAATACCGCGGTCGCGCTCGAAGAAATCCAAGCCTGCTAGAATTTCACTGTTCATGGTTGATCGTTTATGGCCAGAGACAAAAAAAGTGGGTTGTTAAGACCCACTGGGCTTTTTGTTGGTCGGAGGGTGGAAGTTACTCCTCCGCTATCTTAGCGTCAAGGGGAGAAACCGTCATCGCTGTGGCGTTTGTGCGGTTTTCCGGTAACGTGTTGCGACATGAATGAGAGCGGCAAACACCCTGAAATTAAGGCCCTTTTCTTCGACGCGGCCGGCACTCTTTTTCACCTGCCGAAAGGGGTGGGCTGGCACTATCGCGCGGTAGCGAAGCGTCATGGCGCGGACCTTCGGGAAGACTCGCTGAACCAAGCCTTTCGCTCTGCCTGGAAACACGCGGAGCCTCCACCGGAAACGCGCAGTGCGCGGCCGGATGACGATCGAGACTGGTGGCGCTCGCTGGTCGGTCGGGTGCTCGACACTTGCGAGGTGCATCACGGAATTCTCGATCGGGAACGATATTTCACTGACCTTTATAGTGAATTCACGCAGCCTGGTGTCTGGGAACTGTATCCCGAGGTGACCTCGGTGCTCGGGGAATTGGCTCCGCGTTTTCGCCTTGGCGTTCTCTCGAACTTCGATGGCCGTCTGCGTGCCGTTTTGGCACACTTGGGAATCGACCATTTCTTCCAGGACTGGATCATATCCAGTGAAGTCGGGGCGGATAAGCCGTCGGCCTGGATCTACGAGCAGGCACTTCTCCGCGCAGGAGTTAGCGCCTCCGAGGCGCTGCATGTGGGTGACGACCCGGTTTGCGATTGGTCAGGCGCGGCGGATGCCGGATTGCGTGTCTTTCAACTCGACCGGCCCAGGAATGACCTTGCCGGTGTTGTGGCGATGCTTGGCTATTCTTGATTCCGGGGGGGCTCGGGAAGGCGAACTGTTGCAATCCGAGTAGATACGTCGTACGCGAAATTAAAATTCCAAGCGCCTACGTTGGAGCGGGCTAAGGTTTTTGCTATTTGGCACCGGGCCGCATCACACGCCCGCGCGAGCTAGGCTATTCTTCCTCTTCCTTCGGAATGAACACGACTTTCCGATCGGCGTCGTAGTCCATGAGCCCGGCGTAACGGCCCCAAGCGATCATGGTCTGGAGGATCTTCTCGGGATTGTCGTAAGGCAGGGCGGAGTGAATCGTCTTCAGGACTTCGTCCGCATCCACTTCCGTGTGCTCCAACACCAGGGCATGCACGATGTGGAAGAGCCGCAGCTTCATGATCTGCTCGCCGAAGACCTGTTTCCTCACCGCAGGATCTCCGGAGACGAAGTGCCGTCCCTGATCGGTGAAGGCGACCTCGTCCTTTGGAGTGTCGACGAATTCGAGAATCTCGGCGGCCTTGACCAGCGCAATGGTTTCGCCGAATTCCTTTCCGATCTCAGTGGCGATGTCGTAGATGTTCGCGAGTTCGGGTGAATCGCGAAGGATGCTGAGCAGACCGAGGATTTGTCCGACCGGAACGCACGGAATGGGATCCATGCGGGTGCGAGCCTTGGAGACCGGGCGACCGGAAACGACGGGCGGTTCGGGCGGCAATTCGGGAAGTTCGAGCGACGTGATGGTGTCGTGGATTGTGGACACGAGCCGCTGGAACTCTGGATCCTTGTAATCGCGCGGGTAGGGAAGATTGTTCTCGAGCACAAGGCCGAGCCGACCCGGACGCGGAAAGAGGATGCAGATGCGCGTAGCCATTTCCACGGCTTCCTCGATGTTATGCGTCACCATGAAGATGCTCTTCAGGTTGTTCCCGGCGGTCCGCCAGAGCGCGATCATTTCCTGCCGAAGGTTCTCGGCGGTGAGTACATCCAGCGCGCTGAAAGCCTCGTCGAGACAGAGGATTTCCGGCTGGGAGACGAGTGCGCGAGCGATGCCCACGCGCTGGCGCATGCCGCCGGAGAGTTCACGCGGATAGGCGCTGTGATAGTTATGCAGGCCGATGAGATCGATCGCCTTTTCGACAGCGGCGTCGCGCTCGGCACGGCTGACGCGCTTGGACATCATGCCAACGGCGACGTTTTCCTCGACGGTCAGCCACGGATACAGCGCGAAGGTCTGAAAGACGATGGACGCGTGCGGATTGATTCCCTGAAGTGGCTTGCCGTAAGAAAGGACGCGGCCTGAGGTTGGCTGCGCGAGTCCGGTGAGGCAGCGGAGAATGGTCGATTTGCCCGAGCCGGATTGCCCGAGAAGCGCAAGCAACTCGCCCTCCTGAACCGCAAGATCGATTTGATCGAGAATCTTCACTTCGCTTCCGCCTGTCGCGTAAGATTTTGTGACCGAGCAGAGTTCGGCGATCACTGGGCGGTCGCCGTCCGAGGCGGAAACGGGAATGACAGGCGCTGGAGCGGCGACGTTGGTCATGGCGGCTGGACGAAGGCTTGGACTAATCAAGACGGAAGCGCCGCTCGGCAAGGGCGTACAGGCGGCGCCAGAGAAACTTGTTCATGAAGATGACGAAAACCGACATCACGGCAATGCTCGTGATAATCATCGGCGTATCGCCGCGTTCGGTCGCATCGGCGATGAAAGCACCGAGACCGTCCGCTTTGAGTTTCGTGGTGCCCCAAACTGCGACCTCGGCGACGATGCTCGCATTCCACGCGCCACCCGCCGCGGTGCAGGCACCCGTGACCCAGAATGGGAAAATCGCCGGAATAATGAGCGTGCGCCACAGGCGCCAGCCTTTCAAACCGTAGGTCCGCGCCGCTTCCTTGAGATCATTCGGAATGGCCATTGCTCCGGCGATGACGTTGAACAGGATGTACCATTGCGTGCCCATGCCGATGAGCAGGATGCTGCCCCAGTTCATAGATACGGCATGTGCCGCGAAGAAGCCGACCACCAGCGGGAAGGTCATGTTCACCGGGAACGATGCAGCGATCTGGGCCAGCGGCTGCGCGGCGCGCGCGATCTTTGGCTTGAGGCCGATCCACACGCCAATGGGAGTCCAGACGAGCGTGGCGACGATGGTCATTGCCACCACGCGCAGCAGCGTGAGGAAGCCGAGCCACAGGATCGAGCGGAAGCCTGTCGCCGTGACATGCCCATTTACAGCGGTAATCGCCGCGACGATTCCCACCACGATGTAATAGGTGAGCCAAAGCAAGAAGACGGCGGTAAACAAGCGCTGCGGCAACTTCGAGACCCAGGCCGGACGTGAACGTCTTTGCTGCGAGATCTCGGGGAGGAAGCGGAATGTCAGATTGCGCAGCATGTCCGACATCGGCACCCAGATCTTTTCGCGAAGGAGATCAAATACCGTGGCGCTGCGGAGAAACTGATAGAGCCAGGACGTCGGCGCTTCGCTCGATTCCGTGAGCTCCATCTTGAATTTGTCGGCCCATGCCAGCAGCGGACGCCAGAATAGCTGATCCGTCCCAAGGATGAGCACCAGCATGGCGATGATCGCCCAGAAGATCGCGCGATTATTTCCCTCTTCCAGTGCTGTGGCCATGTAGGAGCCGAGGCCGGGCAGCTTGATGTTCTTGTTCATCACGCTGATCGCCTCGCTCTGCGAGACGAAGAACCAGCCGCCGCCAAACGACATCATCGAATTCCAGATCAGGCTGTGCATCGAGGCGGGAACCTGAACGGTCGTGAAGCGCTGCCACAGATTGAGGCGGTAGGTCGTGGCGGCTTCGCTGAGATCGGCCGGGATCGTGACGAGCGAATGGTAGAAGCCAAACGTCATGTTCCAGACCTGGCCCGTGAAAATGGCGAAAATGCTCGCACACTCGACGCCCAGCAGGCTTCCAGGGAAGAGCGCCATGAAGCCGGTGACCGTCGCGGAAAGGAAGCCTAGCACCGGTACCGATTGCAGGACATCGATCGCCGGAAGGATGACCGCGCGGGCGGCGCGATTGCGCGCCGCAACATAGCCGACGGTGAACGTGAAGAGCAGCGAGAAGACAAACGCGATCCACATGCGCAGCAGCGTGCGCCCGGCGTAGTAGGGAATCTGCGAAAGATCAGTGGAGAGGACGGGATTCGCGTGCTCGTCAAAGTGGACGAGCATCCCGCTGCCGAAGTGGAGAACACTCCACAGCAGGCCAAAGAGACCCAGCAATATTGCAATATCCACCCAGCCGAAGGGCCGCTGGCCTTCGGGTGCCGTGAGCAGGAGGCTCGTGGATTTTGGCGTGAGTCGCATTCAGGTGGTGGTGAAGGCGCCTTTTGCCAGCCGATTGCAATTGAGTCAACCCCTCACGTCGACATATCTCGGAGGTCATCGTTTTCACTGTCAGTGAAGGTCCGCGAGGCAGTGTAAGACCGCGGCTTTTTGGATCGCACGCGCGATCAAAACTGGAGCACGCGCGATCACTGCGAGGGGGAGGTTTCCGCCATCAAATACGCAATCAGGTCGTTCAAATCATTCTGCGACAGCGTTTGTTCAAAGTTCGGTGGCATGAGCGAAATGAGCGAGACGGTCTTCGATTTGACCTGCTCTTTTTCCACGGAGATTTCCTTTCCGGTGGCGTCGCTCAGGACGAGAAGCTTTCCATCTTCATGCAATCCAACTCCGGCAAGCGTGCGCCCGTCGTTAGTCTCGAGGATGGTTTGACGGAAGGCCGGATCGACGTTGCGGCTAGGATCGAGGATGTCTTCGATAAGCCGATGAACGCCGCGTGAGCCGACGCCGTCCAGATTGGGGCCAATGTTTCCGCCGTTGTTTTTGATTCGATGGCAGGTAATGCAATTCTGTTGAAAGACTTGGATACCGTGCCCGGCATCGGGATGCGCATTGCGGTAAGCCTGCACGCGCTGTGCAATGACTTCATCCAGGCGCGCATTTTCCGGCGGTAAATCCTTGGTCAATGCTGTCGATCGAGCTCTCAGCGCTTCGGCGCGGGAGTTGAAAGGCAGCGATACGGCGGAATTTCGAAGAAGTGCCGGAGATGCTTTTCCGGCATGGATCGTAGCGAGAAGTGCTTCTGCGCCGGAATCACTGTGAGCCAGAGCACCGCTGATGGCGATGGCTAGTTCGGAAGGCGCTGTTGCAAGAGCTGTGTTCAGGATCGCACGAGCTTCAGCGGTGTCGATCTGGCCAATGAGTTCTGCAGCGCGCTTTCGAACGGTCATCGAAGAGGTGTCGGCCAGAGCCTGCGCAAGCACTGAACCTGTGGGATCGACGTTTGCGAGCGCATCGAGCGCTGCGGTGCGGAGCTGGCTCGCGCGCAGTTTCTCGGTAACGATGGCGGCGAGAGGCGTGAGCTTTGCCGGATCTTTCTCATTGCGCACGGCTTCGATCCCGCGCTTCAGAACGCCTTCATCCGTGCTGGAAAGCGCTGCAATCGTTGCGGACTTGCACCAATCGCGTGATTCGGTGTCCAGGTTGATCCCGCGAATGCGCGATGATTGAAGCAGTGCATCGGCGATGTCCAACCGCTTGGTCAAAGGCGCTTCGGGAAAGGCTTTCGCCATTTTAAGCACCGCTGACATCCGCTCTGGCGCAATGTGCAAAGCCACGTTCTTGACGTAGTCGCCCATCCGCGCCGGTTCGAGCTTGGTTTCTTCGAGGTAGGCGAGGAGGAATTCAGCGGATTCCGCAGTGGGCGCGCCTGTCGAGACATCGGCGATGCGGCTTCTGGCTTGCGGATCCAGCGCGGATACTTTTCTCGCAGTTTCGTAACCTTGAGGCGCGAGCAGGCAGTCTCGCAGGGCGATCCGGCAGGAATGGACTAACTCCAAATCAGTGGTTGGTACCTTGCCGAGAATGTTCAGGAGCGGTGAGATTCCTACACTGCTTGGGTTCTCAATGATCCCTTCTATGAAGGCGATCTTTGCGCGGTCGGGAGCGGCGGGATTGCGTTCAGTCAGGAAGAATTCCGCTTGGGAGGCCTGCGGAGACTTTTCTGAATCGCTCGGTTGCTGCAGTGCGGCAATCCGTGTGGCTGCTGTCAGCACAGTGCTGTTGCGGGCTAGAAACGAATCGCAACTTACCGAGAGGTCCTTGCCCATTCCCAGCCGTTGGAGTGCCCACAAAGAGTGTGCGAAGGCCAGAGCATCGGGGGCGGATTCGGATTGTCCAAATGCGCCTTCCCGTGATTTTCCGGATGCGAGGTATTGCTGAAGGACGGGGATTGCTGAGGTTCCTGTGCGGTCGACTAACTCATTAGTCGCCAGTCGCCGGAGTTCGAGATTCGGCGATTTTAGTTGAGTCAGCAGTCCTTCGGCGTCGAGATGGCTGAGATCCGGTGGAAGCACTGATTTTGCTGGTGTTTCGGCGTTCTCGCCCTTGTAAACCACACGCCAGATCCGGCCGTGTGCGTGATCGCGATGCGGATCGGTGAGCGGCACTTCATAGTGACCGATGATCGGATTGTAAAAATCGGCAATCCAAAGCGCGCCGTCGGGCCCGAGCTTGATATTGACCGGTCGGAACCATTGATCGTCGCACACGAGAAAGTCCGGCTGCCGGATCGCCTTCGGCGTCGCGCCATTCCATTCGAGCTTGTCGCGATTGATGCGGCGCGTGACGACATTTCCGTTAAATGTATTGCCACGGTATTCCTCGGGCCAACGAGTGTCGGCGTAGTACATCATGCCGCCGATGGCGCTGGAGCCGTGGTCATCGTCAGTAATGCGGGGAGCGAAGCCGAGGCCGTCGTGTTTCTTGCCGATTCCTTCGTAATAACCGCCCCTCAGCAGCAGATATACGGGCTTCGAATGGGAGTCGGCGGAGTAGAGGTTACCCAGTGGATCGAACGCGAGGCCGAAGGGATTCGTCTGTCCATGCGTATAGTGTTCGATCTTCGAGCCGTCGGGCTTGAACCGGTAAGTATTGCCGCTGTCGAAGACGGTGACGTTGCCGTTGCGGTCCTTGACTTCGGAGTGATTGCGGAAGCCGTGAGTCCCGTAGATCCAGCCATCGATCCAGTATATGTAACTCGATGATCCGCCGTGCGTATCCAGAAAGCCGAAGGGACCGTAAAGGATTTCGCGTTTATCGGCTTTGCCACTCCCGGTCGTATCTTCCAGACGCCAGATATATGGGATGGAGTAGGCGATCACGGTGTCGCCTTTCGCTTCCGGCGTACGAGGCAGCGGCTGGATTCCCGACGGGATGTTCAAGCCATCGGCGAAAACATCGATCTTCCCGGCGTGGCCGGTCTCGTCGAAATTCGACAGGATACGGATCGTGTCCTTGCCGATGATCGAGGGCTCTGGTGGCTTCCGTCCGCCAGCGAAAGCATTGGCTATGTCCTGATAGGCCTTCGCAAAATTCGGGATCGGCGTGCCCGCCGCATCGGTGGAAGCGGGCCAGGGATATTGTTCTGAGCCCGTGACCCATAGCCGGCCCTGAGCGTCGAAATTCAGGTTGATCGGCTTCTGGATCTCGGGTTCGGAGGCGACTAGCTGGATCTCGAATCCGGGCGGGAGATGAAAGAGCTTCTGCTCTTCCTCCGGCGTATGGGGAGGTGCATCCGGATAGTCGCCACGAGGATCGTCAGCCAGCGAGAGACCGGCGGGAAAGGCGAGCAGGATGGTAAGGATCGCGATCGTTTTGCTCATGGGGGAACGACAGAACGCTGTGAGGGGACTGTGATACGAACAACGCCCGGCGGACCTGAAAATTAGGTCCTCCAATTTGCGCCGGCGAGCAGGCGTTACTTCCCAGCCCGCGCCAATTCCGCAGCGTGGCGGTATTGGGCTCGGAAATGGTCGGCTAGTTCCTTGGCGAGTTGGACTTCGGAGATGCGGATTGGTCCAAAGACATTCCGGATGCGCCCTTTCGCTTCATCGTAGCTGACCGCATCGACATTGGAGAAAACCTCCATGGCCTGTGGCGGATAATTTGCCTCAATGAGCGCATGCCAGGCATCGGTCAATTCCTCATGTGGATCGATGCACATGATCCGGACGATAAATGCGATTGGCCGGAAAAGCGGAGCTGTCCATGCGCTGTGGTAAGTGAACTCTCCTGCCGTCGCGTACGGATTTACATCGGGATCCGAGCGGAACTGGCGGAATTCGGGCGCATAGAGCGCGGGCAAGATCGGAAGCCGCCGCAACGCGTAGCGCGTCGGTCCGCCGGGCGTGCCGACTTTCCAGTTCCACAGTTTCTGTCCTTCGGGGGAGATGGACCACTCGATGAATTCCTTCGCCAGCTTTGGATTTGGCGCACCACGGAGCAGGCCGATCGGATCGGCGCTGAACGTCGTGCCGCGTTGCGCATTGACGAACTGGAGCCGCGACGTGCCGTCCGGCCGCCGTACCGCCTCGCTTTCGACACGCCCGTAGAAATCGATGGTCATGCCCGCTGCCGCTTCGCCTGCCGCGACATCGAGCGAGACTTTGCTCGAGGAATCGGTAAAATACCGCGCATTTGCGCCGATTTTCATCAGTAGGCGCATGGCCCGAGCCCAGCCGCTCCGAATGGCGTCGGCTTCGTCCTCAGGCGTCAGAGTCGCCGCGCCGCTCGTGGCTTTTCGAGCCTCCACTGTTTCGAGGATCTGCTGCTGGATCAGTAATTCGAAGGCTCGATTGACCGATCCGCTCTGGGTCGGATTTGCGAGCGCGACTTCGTGAAAGAGAAGGGGATTCGCCAAATCCGCCCAGCGCTTTGGTATTTCAGGAATTCCAAGCCTGGCGAGTGAGTCGGTGTTGCTGCAGATCCCGAACGACGCAAGGCAGACGCCGATCCAGCGGCCTTGTGCATCCCAGTAAGGCTCGCCGCCGAGTTCCTTTGGAATGACGTGATTGTTGAACAGCTCGGGATGTGCTGCGACGACGCCACAATCCACGAGCCTTCCGGCGGCGGCCTGCTGTGAGAAATCGAAGGAGCCGCCTCCGAAAAAGAGATCGATGCCGCAGCCGACATTGGAATCGAGGAATGCCCGCCGCGCCTGTTGCTCCGGTGTATCTTTTGCAGGGGCCGGATTCAGCGTGATCTTTGGATTGTCAAAATTCTGTTCGACGGTCGTGCTCCAGGCCCGATTCGGAGATTCCTGCCAGTATCTCTTGAATGAGGAGAGATATTCGGAGGCCACGTAGCGAGCGATCTCGCTGGTTCCGCCGGGAGTGCGCCAATCGACATGAACGCGTTCGCCGGTTTTGGCCTGATACCATGCCGCGAAAGCCCGGGCGAATTCCCCGCGGATCGCCTCATTGTGCGGGGTGATGATGACCAGTTCCTGCTCGCCGGCTTTCGCTGCATGCTCGGTTCGCGGGCGGAGAAAGATCGGTCCCAGCAAGAGCGCGAGCAACGCGCAGGCGAGCGGAATGTGTTTAATCATGGCGTTGGAGCCGACGATCATTGGCACTAATCGAATCCGTTGGCGGGGGCAATCCGTTTCCCGACGTCCGCTGCGGGAAGAGATCCGGCAAATCCTGCCGATGAGCACGCGTGTTAGGTGGAGATGGAATGGACGGGGCGACGGCCATCCGGCTTACCAATCCAAGCCAGTCACGGGCTTTCTCGTCTCGTTGCGCCGCTCCTCGCAGATGCGTCCGTCGCTCATCACAAGGACGCGATCAGCCATTCCGGAGAGGACGGCGTTGTGCGTGATGATCGCGGTCAGGGTTCCGAGTTCGACATTCACACGCTCGATCGCCTCAAGGACATGGATGCCCGTGCGCACATCGAGCGCGCCGGTTGGTTCATCGCAAAGGAGGACGGCCGGGCGTTTCGCGATGGCACGCGCGATGGCGACGCGTTGCTGCTGCCCACCGGAAAGCTGCGAGGGGAAATGATTCATGCGATCCGCGAGCCCGACCAATTCCAGCGCCTCTTCGGGCGCCATCGGATCGACGGAAATCTCGGTAATCAGTGCCACGTTTTCCCGTGCGGTAAGGCTCGGGATCAGATTGTAGAACTGGAATACGAAGCCCACCGAGTTGCGGCGGAAGTTGGTGAGCATCTTTTCGTCCGCATGCGTCAGATCCTGTCCGCGATAGGTCAGGCTTCCCGCTGTCGGAACATCGAGGCCGCCGAGATTGTTTAGCAGTGTCGATTTGCCGCTGCCGGACGGGCCGAGCAGGATGACCAGTTCTCCCGGGAACAGATCCAGATCCACTCCGGTGAGGGCGCGGACTTCCGTGGCATCGTGCCCGTATACTTTCGTGAGTCCGCGGACGCGATAGACTGGCTCAACGTCGCGATCGGGTGAGTGAGAGGGTTGGGACACGGAGAAATCGGTGAAGGCTGCGCGACAATAGAACGGTGGATGCTGGATATTCAAAGCAAACGCTGGCTATCAATTGGAGCGGTTTGATCTGCGGACTGGCTCGCATTTTAGCCAACCGAGATTGAAGCGCATCGCCACGTGGGCGCTGGTTGGGCGTTCCTTTGCACCGAGCCGATTGGGCCGGGTTTACGGTGCTCACCTGATTTCCAGTTGCAACCAGCGATTTCACTTCGCATCTTCCCGCTCCATGCACGACATCCCCCACAAGCCTTGGTGGCGCCAATTGACCGGTTATCACTGGTTCGTCTTCATCGTCGCCTCGGCCGCCTGGTTTTTCGACTGCCTGGACCAGCGCCTCTTCTCACTGGCGCGCATTCCAGCGCTGAAGGCGCTAATGCCCGGCGATCCGACTGTGCAGGAGTTTGGCAAGGTTGTGACGGCCCTGTTCCTCATCGGATGGGGTATTGGAGGAATGATTTTTGGTTCGCTCGGCGACAAATTCGGCCGCGCGCGGATGCTGACGTTGACCATCCTGATCTATTCGATTTTTACCGGCCTGAGCTTTTTCAGCCTATCGAAATGGGATTTTGCCGCATACCGACTTTTGACCGGGCTCGGGATCGGTGGCGTTTTCGGCCTGGCCGTGGCGCTCATTGCGGAGACCGTTCCAGACGGCGCGCGTGCGCAATCCCTCGGATTGCTGCAGGTGCTTTCAACGATCGGGAACCTGACTGCCGGTGCCGCGAAATTCTTCATCGATAATGCCGAGGCTGCGGGCCACATCGCAAAAGGACAGGGCTGGCGCTGGATGTTCCTCATTGGCGCGCTTCCGGCGGCCATGGTGATTTTGACGGGCAAGTTCCTCCGTGAGCCGGAGCCGTGGTTGCAACTCAAGCGGGCGGGGCTTCTTCCGAAGGGAGGCCTGTTTGCGCCGTATCGTGCACTAGTCGCCGATACGCGCTGGAGAAAGAACCTGATCGTTGGCGCATTGATTGCAGCGACCGGCGTTGTAGGCCTGTGGGCGATCGGTGAGTACGCCGTGGATTTGCAGAGCTATGTCTTTACCAAGTACTACGAGATGCACGTTCCGGTCGCGGAAGTGGGCAAGAACGTCGAGTCGGCAAAGACAGTCACTTATATCTACATGATGCTTGGCGCAGCCGTAGGGATGTGGCTTTTCACGAGGTTCGCCAACGCCGTTGGACGGCGTCTCGCCTTCCTTGTGGGCTTCAGCGCTGCGCTGATTATCACTGCCTTCAGCTATTGGAAGATGAATTCGCCGGCGGACGCATATTGGATGATGCCGCTAATGGGTGCGGCTCAGCTCTCGGTATTCGCGGGATTTTCGATCTATCTGCCGGAGCTTTTCCCAAGCCGGCTGCGCAGTACGGGGACTTCCTTCTGCTATAATCTCGGACGCTTTGCTGCTGCTGGGGGGAGCTACTTTTCCTCGTACCTGAGCCATGATGTGTTTGGGCATCTGGCCAAGCCGCTGCCATATCGCTATTCCGCGATTATTATGTGCTCCATTTTCCTTGTGGGCATATTTACGCTTCCGTTTGCGCCGGAAACCAAAGGGCAACCGCTACCCGAGGAGTAAGTCCGGCCTCGATATGTGCATCTCTCGGTCTCCGCAAATTTGGAGATCCGGGAGATCACGCGAGAGCGGATCTTTGGCTGGGCTTCCTCGCCTGAGGAAGCTGGCGGAGAAAAGTCAGTAGATGGGCCACACCCCGGGGCTGAGCAGTTCGAGGAGATGGCCGTCAGGATCTCGGAAATAGAGGCTGATCCCGCCGTTTGGCCAGTGAACGTTGCTTTCAATGGCTACTCCCAGATTGGCGAGGCGTGATCGCCATTCTGGAAGACTTTCCGCCGAGACGCGGAAGCCGACGTGCGACGCACCGGAGGTTCCGTGATTGGGAATAAAGCCAAATGGCAGTGTTGTGCCATCCGGATCGCTGCCTTCCAGAAAGAGGAGCAGAACTTGCCGGTTATCGACATTCAACGCGCAAAACCGGTGGTCGCTTGCCATTACCGGATAACTAAACAAGCCAGTATAAAACTCTCGCGCTCGCTGTAAGTCAGCTACTGAGAGGCAGGTCTCGAGGATCGCGCTCGCGGGCGCGTTATTCCTAGTTGTGGCTGTCGTGCTGGATTGCATTTTCTGCGTGTAGCGGTGCGGGCGTCTGGAGAATTTCGCCCGCACGGTGAGTGGCTGGCTTCCAGGGATGGAGATGAGAAAGGGAAGTCAATGCGGCCGCGGCTAACAATGGGATCCCCGCAAGCATTAACACGTCCGGCGGAAGGTTCGGAGAGGATTGGCCGTTCTTCATACCGTCGTTACGAACGATAAGGGCTTGGGTTCGCAAAGGCAATCTCTCGCGGAATACGACGGGAGATGCTCTGGACGATCGAGTCGCGAGAGGACGCGTATTGCGATCGGGTACAGAGCGCCTCGGCGTCGCCCGTTCTGCAAGACCGAGGGCTGTCGGTTACTGCTTGCCAGTGACGAACGCGATGGCAAAGCCGTCGTACCCTTTGCTGCCGACTGTCTGGATCGCCGCTGCGCTCACGCCAGGTTCCGCGGCCAGCATCTCGTAGAAACGGCGTACTCCCTGAACATTGGGATCGGCGCTTTCCGGATCGATGACAGCGCCGTTTCGCACGACATTGTCGACCACGATGACAGTGCCCTGCCGGGCGAGGCGGAGCGCCCAGGTAAAGTAATGCGGGATGTTGGGCTTGTCGGCGTCAATGAAAATGAAGTCGAACGGATCGCGGTTTTCAGCCGCTAGTTTTGGAAGGACTTCCAACGCCGGGCCGACATGTTGCTCGACGACCTCGGAGAGACCCGCCCGGGCGATGTTCTCGCGGGCCACGTCAGCGTGTTTTGGGTCGAGTTCGATCGTCACAAGGCGGCCGTCCGGAGGCAGGGCGCCGGCCAGCCAGATCGTGCTGTAACCACCCAATGTTCCGATTTCCAGCAGGTTGCGACCGCCTTGAATTCGCGCGAGGAGTTGCAGGAGTTTGCCCTGATTGGGGGCGACATTGATCGCTGGCAGTCCGGCCTCGTTGCTGGCCTGAAGTGCGGCTTCCATGATAGGGTTGGCGGGCGCGAGTAAGTCCGCGATATAATGGTCAACAGCGTTCCATTGGTCGAAGCTCATAGGACGGCGATCAGGTTGTCGTGAGGCGAATTGAGTAAGTTGAATTCGTGAACAGGCTTCGTGCGAAGTCAATGCTGGCTTTCAATCGTGGTTGTCGGCCGCGGCGTGCCGTGTTTTAGCCGATAGAGTTCGAGGTTAGTATCAATGACACAACGAAAGCCGATCGTGTCGAGCCGGGATACCGGGAGGACTGCATTGCGGTAGGAACTTAGCAAATCGTCACGGCGGTAGGCGTCCCAGCCCGAGCCGCGGACGACACGCAGCCGGCTGCCTGGAAAGTATTCATCCTGGCACCATTGGGCGACGTTTCCGCCCATGTCGTAGAGGCCGGCTGGGTTGGGGGCAAAGGTACGAACAGGCGAGGTGCAATTGAACAGATCGACGCCGAGAGTCGGGTCATAGTTGCCGGCGCCAAAGGGCGGGGGCCATTCGACTCCCCATGGATAGACGCCTGTGACGACCTTGTCTTTCCGGTTCGGTGTTCCGACAATTTCATCGTTCAGCCCAACAGCGATGCTCCACTCCATGTCGGTGGGCAGCCGGTATTCGCTGGTGCTCTCGATTAAGCCTTTGTCTCGCTCGATCGCTGTGAGCCACCGGCAGAAGGCGGATGCGTCGTCCCAACTTACATTGACTGCCGGATGCGTCGGCTCCTGCTTGAAGTGAGCCTTCGGCCATTGGCGCGGCGGGATGCTCGCCTTGATGAATACCTCATAGTCGGCGACTCGCGTGACCGCTTTTGAGAATACGACATTGGTGCCGGCAACCGCTGTGAACTCCATCCCAAGGGAATTCGTCCACGATTGGCCGGGCTCGATCTCCGGATTGAAATTCCGCGAAACGGCTGGCGTGGATTGTCTGGGGCGGGTTGGAAGCAGCCGGTTGGAATCGTTGTAAGCGGAATCGGGGTAAGACGACGGTAAGTATGTCTGCGTTGGGTGAGAGTTAGTATCCGGGGATTTGAGGAGCTGCCGGATGACAAAGAAGGCGATGATAAAGAGAAGCCTGCTGAGTTTTGCGTAATTTCTCGCTGGTTTAGGTGGACGATTGCCTACGACGGGCCTTTTGAGCGTGGGACGTGGCGTTCCACCTGCCGGAGGTCTAGCGGCTCCGCGGGCGGCCGGCCGCGTGATGGGTTTTGGTGGTCCCGCATGAGTCGCGGGGCGCGCAATGGGCTTTGCCTTTGGATGGCTGCCGGGCAAGGGACGAAGGTTCTGGCCGAGGCGAACTGCTTCGCGCGATGGATAAGGATCCACGCCCTTGAGGCGCGCGGTGCGTTCGCACCATGGGCAATTCACAAGGTGCGAGCCGTACACATGCTGGCCATTCACGCGGCACGCCACGAGGTTATCTTCGGCGATCGTGAGTGTGTGGTGCCAGGTATGCGCATCCGGACGCGTTGTGGGATTGCGATGTCCTTCTTCGAAACAGCGATGGAAGAGAGCCTGAACATCGGGCGCAAGTACCGCAAAAGGAGGCGCGAGCGGCATGGGTCTGTAGGGCGCGTTGCGATCGCGCGCATGAGGGAAATGCCCGGCGGAAATGCGTTCCTCGGTAAGAGGCGGTTCGCCATTGCCGGCAAATTGCCCGGCGAATGGATGGGTGCCTTCCATCAGAAGCTGGAAAAGCAGCACGCCGAGGCCAAACAGGTCGTGCTCAGGCTGACGATCGACGGTCGCGAAGTGTTTTCCCTGCAATTCCGGCGGCGTGAATTCGGGCTTCCCGACAGGGCAGCGGTAGATTGCTCCGCTGTGGGCGTCCGGCACCTGGAACGAATCGGTATCCACCAGCGTGACCAGCGCGGTCTCTGCGACGAGGATATTCGATTCATTGACGTCGCCGATGACGTAGCCGCGTGCGTGGAGCGAACGCACGGCAGACGAGAGATTGCGCGCCGTGCGCAGAAGATAGCGGTAATCGAAGAGCGGATGTTTTTGCCGGCGCGTCTTGGGATGATAGAAATCGATCACCGGGTGCATTCCGGAAACGAACGGCATGAGAAAGCCGACGATGCCTTGCTTGCCATCGACCGAATGCAACAAATCGCAAGGCCAGGCGATCGAGCGATGCTGACTGGTTGCGGCAGGGTCTTCCGGGGGCGCCGAGAGCATGGCGGTCAGCTTAGCTGCGCGCGCCGGTGTCGGCTTGTGGTAGATCTTCGCGACGAGCGACTGCTGTTGCGGGACGCGGAGAATCCGCGCCTCACCGCCTTCGCCGAGCGGACGCTCGGTTCCAAAGGTGAGCACCTGGCCCGTGGACTGGGTTCGAACCCGCATGCTGGAATGCTCAGAATACTTTGCCGGTCAGGCCAGCGTGCTGCAGCCTGTCTTCCGGCGCCCGCAGTCTGGCACGGGCACAATGTCTCGTCATGCGGATTTGGCGTCCTACGAGCTGGCCGATGGGACGGTGTCGGCAGCAGTCTTCAAATGGGTGGCCAGGACAAGGGTGAGATCGTCGTCCGCTCGCTCGGCGATGCGAGGGGACCGCAAGAAACTGTCGAGCGCAGTCGTCGCTGCGGCGGCGTCCGTCTGCTGTTGAAGGAAGCGAAAGAGTGGATCAAAAAACGGGCGGTGCGCTTCCCCGGTCGCTAGCTTGAGGGCCAGCATCTGCAGGCCATCGGAAAACGTTGCGAGATGGATGGGTTCTCCGCGCCAGACATTCGTCTGCATCGTGTCGAGCGCTCGGTCTGCGGTCAGGAAGGTCGTTTCGTTTACGTATTCGCCGCGCGCTGGAATGGTCAGGGTATGGAATTCACCGTTGGCATCGACCGCGACGATCGCCCCGTCGCCGATCTGTCCGGCTGCCACTCCGTGAGGACCGGCCACAGCAAGAAGCAGCGTGGTCGCAAAATCGCGCAGTGGCGACTGACGCGATTCGGATTCGCGGATCAGTGCTTCCCGGGCCTGTGAGAGCGCAGTCTTAAGCAGCGCGCGCCACTGCTCTTCATCGAAGTCTTCGGGTCGAGGTTGCGTGGATTCGGCTTCGAATGCCGATTGTACGGCCTCCACCGCGGCGCGGGCTGCGGCAGCGGCACCGATCTCGGCCTGTGAGGCAGAGCCGGCGCCGTCTGCGACCGCAATGACTAAGCTGCCGCCCGGAAGCAGGGCGTAGCCGTGCTCATCCTGGCAAGGCTGATTCGTTTTGAGATGGCTCACTCCGCACACCGACGCTCCTGCAACGTGCCACCCCGGAGGCGTCGTCATCCTACGACGCCCCAGCCGGGAGGCGGAAGGGCGACCTGATCACTCACCTGTGCGTGTGACACCGCCTGCGTGCTGCGGGATAGCCAGACAAACATTTCGACAAAATTCAGGCCCACGAGTTTCACCGGAGTGCGGACGACGATCTCGCCGAGGCGCGCCATGTTTGCGCCTTCGACTCCGACGGCGAAAAAGGCGACACGCTTGCCATCCTCATCCTCGCGGATGCGCTGCGCTGCCTGTTCGACAACGCCTTCATTGTCTCCATGCGGTTCGCCATCAGTCACCATGAAAACCCACGGTCGATAGTAGGCGACGCCGTTGGCCTTGTATTGCGCCTTGCGGGCCTGGATCATGTCCAGAGCCTTGTGGATGGCGGCTCCCATGCAGGTCGTTCCCTGCGCCGTCAGTACCGGCGGCTGAAACTGGTCAACGGTCACAAAGTCCTGCGCGACATGGACGATGCTATCGAACGTAACGATCGCCACCTCCACGCGCCGTGAGGCCAGTGGATCGCGGCCAAGATCATCGCGAAAGGCTTTGAGACCGGAGTTCAGCGCCGCGAGAGCGGGGCCATTCATGGAGCCGGAGGTATCCAGAAGAAGCACGCAGGGACAACGTGGCTCGGGATTGTCGGCAAATTCGACGTCGGCTTCCAAATTGGGCGGCGGGAGGCTCATGGCGCGTGTGCAGTCTGTATTTCGAGGAAATCCGGGGATCAGAGCCGGCATTCGCGCCGACGCGATAGCCACTATTCTATAGGGAGCCGAGGTAGGCGTGTCAAACGGAGGCGGGCCAGATCCGAGGGCGCTACAGTCGAGAGTGAGGCGGAGATTTTGCGGCGAGCCGGGACGTGGAAGGAGCGAAGATCAATCGGTGCAGGCGGCGCCGAGATTCACCTAGTGCAATGGATCGAGATTCCAGTGTGCCGGAAAGTAAGTGTTTGGAAAAATCGTCCTCGCATCGTGCAGCATCTGCAGCCAGTCGCGGCGCTCATATCGTGCCGAGAGATGAAATAGATACAGCTCACCGATCTGTGCTTTTTGGGCGAGCGTGGCGGATTGAATCGTCGTGGTATGGAAATTTTTTTCGGCCAATTCCAGATCCGAATGGCGATACTGTCCTTCGCAAACCACGTGTCCGACTCCGTGGAGTCGCTCGGCGAGGCGTTCGATGGCCGGCTCGTTCAGCAGGAAATCGGTCAGATAGGCGAAGGAGTCGCCTGGGCTTTCGACGAGCAGCGCTTTGCGGAGTTGCTCGTGCGAGTAAGCGATGCCATCGATGACGAGAGGCTCTGTCGTGGTCTCGATCTCTTTGAGGGACTTCAGCCATGGTCCGGGGCGCAGTCCCAATGCTGCAAGTCGCGAGGTATCCACATTTTGGCGAGGTTTTTCGCGGATGATATACGCCATGGAGGGCGTCCGATGATCCATCGTGATTGCTTCCGCAGTATAGGCCTCGCCTTCGAAGATGGTCCATTCGTAAGGCTGCGCGCATTCATCGTGCACGGTCGAGAAAGCCTCGCGAAGCTCGTATCTGGCCGTTCGGACTTCGTGTGGATGGATCTCGGAAACCTGCCACGAGGCGTTCAATTGCTCGTGTAAGTTCCAGAGGAATCCCTGAAACCGGTGATGAAATATCCGGATCATGTCGGGCGGTCCCCAGATCCGGTTTGGCTTGGTTTCGCGATTGAATACGCAGCGAAAGAAAGAATCGAAGCCCGCCACATGATCCATGTGCAGGTGCGAAAAAAAGAGGTGATCGATCGCCTGGATTTCCGAAAGCGGCAGCTCGCTGATACAGCCTTCGCCGCAATCGAAGAGCAGCCGTTCGATTGACTGGCCGCTATCGATATGCAGTAACACGGCATTATCGCCGCCTGCCTGGCCAAGAATCTGGAACGCGATGCTCATACCTCCGCGAGCCTATGCCGGGATCCGTCCGGAACGCATCAAGATTCACGAGTTCGTGGACGCGCGGCGCTGTCGCTTGCGAGTCTAGCCGTTGGCGGCGTGGGGGATTTCGTCGATGGGCTTTCCGGGAGTCATGGTTTCGACGAACCAGATGCGGATCGCTTTGAAACCCTTATTGATCGGGCTGTCGCGGATTTCAAAAATCTGCAGATGCTCGGCGATGGTATCTTCGTGGCGCCGGTAGCGGGGGAGAAAGACGATGACGGGCGAGTATGTCTCTGCGGTATCCGGCTTGTGCAGGAGGGATGGAAAGTAGATGCCGCGCGAGATGGCGAGTGCGCCGGGAGGCAGCGATACCTTCTGGCGTGGAAGGATCATCCACGGGTGGTATTCAAACTGAATCGAGCCATCGGCCTGGCGCACGATTTTCCCGTAAGTCCGCGCTGGAAGGCCCAGCATTTTGCCTGCGAATGCATGTGCCTCCGTAGGCGTTGCGAGGCTGCGCGCTCGCGATGGCACGAGCGTATCGTAGGCGAATAACGTGCCAAAAACTGCGAGGCGGAACGCGGTCGGAGCGAGAAAGATTGCGATGACGATTAGGACCAATGACAGCGATGCGCCGAGATAGGGATTGATCGCCGAGCAAAGGACGATGGCCGATAGAAGCGCTCCTTTGAACAGCTTCAGGAGGAAATCCACGAAACCGAAGGGGCACAGCGCCACCAGCACGTTGATCGCATGGGAGGTCATCCAGACGACGAGGAACGAGAGGATGCAGAAGGGAAGGAGTATCAGCCGAAGCTCGAGGCTCGCATCGCCAAATGGGAGTGCCGATGCATAGTGAACGCCGGCCAGAATGGCGGCGCTCGTTTGCTGCGGCGCAGGCGTCTGCTGGGTCATCTGCGCGGCGATAAAGGGAACAAAGGCCGCACTCGCGACGAGCGCACTGAGCTTGTTCTCAAAGAGCTCGAGCATATCGAGCGGTTTCTTGAGGAAAGGGGGCGCGACGGTTCCGAAGAGATCCTTGAGAAAACAGATGGATAGGAGCGCGAAGCCAAATCCCCATGCGGCCGGATGGCAGAACCATGGAAGCGCGCGGCGCATCGCCGCGGGTGTGTGATAGTAGCGCCACGCGCCAACGGAACTCACGCCGAGCATTGGTGACACGGCGGTGCCAGTAATTTGTGAGATCCCCTCGGCAAGATCGACTCCGGGTAGGCGCTCCGTATGCGTGTAGCTGGGAATCGCAGGTTTTGCGACGGGTGGAGTGGGCGTGGCGCTTGCCGCATCTGCGGAGAGCAGTCCCGTGGCAAGGAAGAGAAAGGCGAGGGCGAGAATTCTCATGACTTTCTTGGACGAAGATCGAAGGCCGCTAGCGAACCGAAGATAGTGCAGAATTCCGCGCCAGTGAAGTGCCGAAAAGCCACCGACCACGGCGCGCTGTGTGGCCGCGTGCAGCGGCACAAGTAGTTTTTTGAAGGTGTGTCAACGCGGAGCGCCGAGCCCGGAATGGCCGGCAACACTGGAGCGGTCCAAGGGTGACCGATTTGCGTCCCACATCCACTCGTTTCGGGACTTGGCTGCCGCCGTCCGTGCAGCTTCTGCCTGTGCGCGGGCGTCGGCAATCTGCCGGCTGAGATCATCGAGTTCGGATTGAGGAACGAGCCGCCACTGGGTCAGATTCGAGTGCAGGGCGAGGAAAAAGAGAGCCGCGGAAACGAAGAGCCCGGCGAGGAATTGCATGGCAGTGATGCGAGAACGGTTGGGTTTGTAATGCGGGAGGCCGGGGCTATTCTCGATACGTCCATCGCGCGATGTGGGTAGCATTTGCGCGCTTGCTGGGAGGCAGGGCTGGCTGATGGAATGTATCGAACGATCCGGTTGGCGCGACGTGCCATGGAATAAGTCGAAACGCAAGTTAAAAGCAAATCATAACCCCGTCTGTAGAGAATCTTCCTAGCTTAAAGAGGAATTTCCGCTGGCTGCTGTGGGAGCTTTTGCTTGATTGGTTTTCGATGATTGCCGTCTGCCGTTTCCTGCTCTGTGCCGCCGCGATGGTCGCCGGATTGAATACATGGCGTGCGGAAGCGACCGAGCCCACGCTTGCGCAGGTGCCGTATGGATCTTCCCCGGAGCAGGTGCTCGATTTCTGGAAGGCGAACGGCGATGTTCCGGCGCCCTGTGTCTTTTTCATTCACAGCGGCGCATGGCTTAGCGGCGATCGCAGGGAGGTTGGATTCATGGGATGCGATGAATTCCTGGCTGCTGGGATCTCGGTGGTGTCGATCGAATTCCGGACAGTTACGGCAGCAAGCCAGGCTGGGGTGCAGCCTCCATTGAGATGGCCGATGGAGGATGCGGCACGCGCATTGCAATTCGTTCGAACCAAGGCTGCGGTATGGGGGATCGATGGAAAGCGGATCGGTGCGGAGGGGCGTTCATCTGGCGGAACGACTGCCCTCTGGCTGGCGTTGCACGAAGAGATGGCAAAACCGGAAAGCATGGATCCCGTGGAACGGGAATCCACGAGGGTGCAATGCGTCGGTGTGGTGGATGCCCAGACGACGCTCGATCCCGCGCAAATGCGGGAGTGGATTCCCAATGCAAGTTATGGCGGCCATGCGTTTGGCTTCTTTCGCGAAGGCAATCCAACCGGTGACTTCGAAACGTTCTTGGCTGCTCGCGACAGGATCCAGCCGTGGATCCGTGAGTACTCGCCGGCGGCGCTTGTCAGCGCATCCGCGCCGCCGGTGTATCTTCACTATGGCGGGGTGCCGGCGCCGGCAGGAAAGGGGCAGGTTGATCCGATTCACACCGCGGTGTTTGGATTAAAGCTAAAAGAGTTACTGACCGCCGCAAAAGTAAAAGTCGAACCACAGGTGCGCTATCCAGGAGTGACCACGGCCGACTTTGACCAGATCGAATTCCTCATTCGGATGTTAAGGGGCAGATAGCCCGGTGTGCCGTGCGCGTCATCACGAAACGAAAACGCCCGGATGCGGGATCCGGGCGTTGCGTGGATGGATTTGAAGGTAGCGGACTTTTATTTTGCCGAGACGACCACGGGCGACGCGAAGAGATTGCTCGTGTAATTAAATGTGTCAGACGGGGCAAATGGAGCGACGATCTTGGTCTTGCCGAGGAACAGTGGGGTTGGTGAAGGCGGGTTTTGGTCTATCACAGAGAAGTTAGCCCCCGCCGCCGGTAGGGTAATGGTGGTGGCCCCGGAGATGAGCATTTGGTTGGCACCTGCATCCTGCGTAATGATCAGTCCCTGGCTGGACGTAAAGCTGGCGGCGCCGAAGACGCGGGAATCCCTAAGGGAAACAAAATCGCCAGCGATATTGCCCGTCACTCCAACCGAACCACCGACGACTAGATTCGCCATGTAGATACTGTGGGACGCGTTCGGATTGATGCTCGGCGGAGCGACCGTCACTTTGACTGAGCCGCCGATGTACAGGCCGTAACCGCTGCCGGCCGCGATGGTGAATGCGTCGTCGATATGAACGTCTCCTACGTTTGTCGCCATGAGTGAGCCACCGATGTTTCCGATTCCCTGAATAGCTACAAATCCGAGTCCATCGAGCTTCACTCCGCCATTGATCTGGAGCGAAGTGGCGGGAGTAACCTGCAGGCCGCCGTTGCCCTTGCTGGTTGCCAGCAGGCTGCCGATGCTCGTGGAGGCGCCGCCGATCTTCATCAAGCCATTACCCAGCTGGCTGAGGGTTACCTTTCCAGCAACGGAGACTCCCCCTCCATCAAGGAGGAAGCCCTGAGCTCCAGTGCTGCTCCAGGTCAGGGAGCCGCCAATGGCGACAGTCGCGCCGGAAATGGTGTCTGGCTGCGACGGGATGACGGAGGTCGTTTCAGCGATCGTGAGACTCTTGGAGATGTTGACGGCATAAGACTGGATCGATACGTCGCCCGGGGCGTTTTTCGAATTAAAGAGCATGCTCCCTGCAACCGAAAAGAGGCCACCCGAGGTCTGTTGGTTTACCAACAGGACATTTGTGCCGATCGCGGCGCTTGGCAATTTTGCCGGCCCCCCAACATATGAAAATGACCCGGCGACCCTGAATTGAGGGGTAGTCACCGATACCGTGTTGGTCCCTGATCCAAGGAGCATCTTTACAGAGCCTCCGATAAGTGTGGGAACATAACTGTCGAATGTCACCGACGTGCCGCCCTGCGGAGTATTGATCGTCAATGCGCCGCCGATCGTCGCTGCCTGAATGTCCACGGAGTTTCCGGAACCGCCCAGATTCAGCGTGACATTGCCGCTATAGACTCCGGGAGCGAATCCTACGTGGCTGCCGCCGTTTGTCCCGCCTATGACAGAAATGCTTCCGAGGACGGTCGGAAGATGGATGTACCCGTTAACTGGAGTATCCACTGAACCGTTGTGCAGGAAGTTTGTGCCGCTTGGGGCGTAAATATCCACGCCGCCGGTAGAATCTGCGCCGATGGAGATCTGGATGGAATCGGCTGCTGTCCCGCCCGTGATTTTTAATGATTGTCCGCTGGTAATGAGATTGATAGTCGGAGCGGTTACAGCGGCGGGTGCAATGCGGGATTCGAGGATTTCGATGGACATAGATGGGTGATGCCTTGCGACTGGTTAAGTCAGATGTGGGTGTGTCTATGGATTAGCAACCGGGGGCGTAGTAATCTGAAATTACCGGTGCCGGGCGCGGATTGTATGTAGGTGGAATACCTACGACAAGCCGGTAAAGCGATTTCGGGAATAATTTTTACCTAAGAAGCTTTGCGCTCGAGAACTCATTGGCGGATTACCCTTGCGCCCTGCCAGCCGCCGTATCAGCCTATGGCTAAATCTCCGAAATACTTGATATTCCGAGTTGGTTATACCTGTTTATGTCGTCCCCCATTGTTAAAATAGTGCGCAGTTTTGCTCTCTGTCTGCTTGCTGCAGGCCGGCTGGCGATCGCTGCGGCACCAGATGAGAATCCGGATGCTGTCTACTTTCCAATGCAGGTGGGGGATGAACGGATTTCGGACGTGGTACTTATGTCGACTTTGGGCAAGGTGGAGAAAGCGAAACTCACCGTTACCGTGACTGACACTGTTCAACGGGGCGACAAAACTTATTTCCGGACGAAGCTGGTGATGGACGGAGACCTCGCTCGCGAGAGTACGAAATTGACGCGGTGCGACACGACTGGGGTTTACTCACTTGATGAGAGCAGGCCAGGTACAGAGGAGGTAACCGAAGTGATCCTGCCACTTAAAGCTGGAGAGGAACAAAATATCGGCATCGGCCCGGCCAAGATGAAGGTGCGCGTCATCGGCCTCGAGCCCGTCACGATTAACGGCAAGACTTACGAAAAGTGTTATCACCTGCAGATGAGCCCTCCGGGAGGAGATTTTGTCCGGGATATGTGGCTGGCTCCCCATATCGGAGCGATCAAGTCGGAAACTGCATATGCCGATAATCGCAAGATGGTAATCACCATGGGGGAGTTTAAGCCCGGCGGAAAAGCAGCGCATTGATTGCCGGGCGTGGCCCTATTGGAGTCAGAACCGCATCCGTTCGATGTGCTCGCTACTTTGAAGGAGGGCGATATTGAGGCCGCGAAATATCAGCCTCCGGATTAAGCATCCTTCTGGGTTGCGAGCGCCTTTACTCGTTCTTCGAGTCGGACATCGATAAAGGCGCCAACGGAATCCGAGTCTCCGGCAACAAGTCGATCGAGCAGAGGCTCGAGTTCGCCCGGCCTTTGCACAAGCGGTGCGCTGATCCAATGGTCGTGGCGTTTGCCGTTTTTGCGTTTGGTGATTTCGACCATCCAATCGTAGAGGAGTAACCCTTCCAGCGCGCGTGACTTGTCGCCCTGGTAGTGCCGGTCTGCGACTTCCTGAAGCCGCTCCCAAAGGCGGTCATCGAAGGTGACCGTATGTTTCTGGCGTACTTGCGGCGCACGTCGGGGGATGAATTCCTGGGACATCGACTTGTGAATAACTTGCTTCCGACTACCGAAAGTTGGGGTGTTAGTACCTAACGATCAACAGGTTGCATTGGAAGTGTGGCTTTGCTATTGGCGAAAGGGGTACGCGCAAGAAAAGTGTTCGCATGAACATTTCTCAAGTGGACTGCCAGATCAATGACGATTTCTGGTCGGCTGACCGCGCTGCTGAAGATCAGCGGCAGTGGCTCCAATGGCGCACAGAGCAGGTGAATGCCGCTGCCCGGACAGGGAATTACGAGTTCTCCTTACGCTTTATTCCCGGGCATCGGCGCAGCCGTCAGCCAATGCTTGGTGCGAAGTGCCTGAGCTCCCTCTAGTAGTCTACAACGGCCCCATAACCGGGCCCCGGCTTGTCCCTTTATTGCGGCGGGCTATTAATGACCCGGACGCGACGGCGGCTGTCCTGTTGTTGAATGCCGTTCGCCGCAGGATTGAATCCGACGCCACCTTGGACAGGGACTGGTTGAATTACGCCATTATTGACTGGTGGGCGTGGAATGCCGCCTCCGGGCTGGAATGGAGTGGGGCTAGTCCGAGGAACAACAGGAAGAACAACTTTGCCTCCGGGATTTCCGCCCATTGTGCCTCCCTGATGGGGCGCTCCCGGCTGACGAGGCGCTCCCATGTTATTGAATACGGGCGGAACGCCGTTTGGAGGACGCTGTCCGGCTGCGGCTGGAGCAACCGCCGGGGTGCCCATCATATCCGTCTGATCGAATTCGATTTTGGCCTGCTCCGTTCCTTTCTTTACCCAGGCAATGCTTTTGCCCATATCAGGCGAATACTCGACCCTGACGAGAGATACACCATCAGAGGTTTCTTTATCTGTTTCGAGCGTGATCGACTGGTTCTCGGCCGTTTTGATGCAGACCATGTCGGTGGTCTTTAATCCGCCAGGAAGTTGCGTGATCCCTTTGATCTTCCATCCTTCGGCGAACGTCCGTTCCGGGGGCTTGGCGATTTCTGGTGCGGTCGCCAAGGCAAAGGGCGATTTTTCGCGAAGCTGAGCGTACCGCGACGCGGGAAAGGGGGTCGGAAGGATACTCGACGTTGGGGCAGGCGCTGCCACCGCAGTCGGGGCCGGTGGAATCGGGGCGGCGGCAGGACTGGGTGCGTCCGCGGCGCGAAGAGCCGGAGTGGAAAAGGTCAGCGCTAGGAAAATGGCGGCACGCATTGCGGGAAATATTACAGGAAAACCGGTGAATTTCCAGCGACAGGAATCGGATGCTGCCGATGCCGGTTGGAAGAGTCTCAATTTGGAGCGAACCATTTTGCGACGGTAAAGGTTGCCTGCATCTCCGTCGGATTTTGCGGATCTAGAGTCATGTTGAGGGACTCGAAGACGACGAATTTCTCCGGTCCCTGCAGATCATACATGAAGTCGAGAAGGTGATCCCAGCTGCCTTTCAGGCTGACCTTCACTGGCATCGACGCATATTCCGGCTTCCGGACGATCTGGCCGTCTTTGCGGTCATCGATGAGAAGGACGTGCTTCTGCGCGAGGTCCTTGATCGACTGTGAGAACTGGATGAAGCTCGCCTCGGGATTCTCGAGTCTGGGCTGGCGCTGGAGCCAGGCGTTGCGCTGCTGCCAGAGCGGCGCATCGGCAACCTGCGCGTTGAGGAGAGTGATCTGCGCTTGCTTGAAGCTGAGATCCTGCCGGAGGCTCGCATTGTTCTTCGAGAAGTAGCTGATGAAGAAGAGGTTCAGCAGGACGAAGACTGCGCCCCCGACGATGCAGAGGAGCACCTTTTCACGCTGGGAAATTTGAGTGCTCATATCGCGTTGAAAAAGATGCTGATCTGGTTCTTTCCAGTGCCTTCCTTGGTCTTGATGTACTGGACCGCGCTGGAAGTGATCTTGAAGCCCTTGAGACCCTCCGCATTGTGAAGCTTGTCCTGAAAGGCAATCATCAGCATTGCCTCGGTGGCTTCGGCTTCGATCTTGAATCCGGTGGCGGTAATTTCGAATTGCGTGAGCTGAACATTTTCGTTCGGCCGGCATTTATTGACCTGATAGAGGAGTTCCTCCGCAGAGCGGCTCGGATCGATGGCCGGGGCGAGGGTCGACCAGCGGTGCTTGATGGTTTCCAGCGCGAGGACCTGCGGCTGGATCCCGGCGATCTGCGCGTCGAGGTGCTGCACCCGATGCTTCATGATCGCGAGATAGACGAAGGCTCCGGCGATGGCCATGAGGTAGATCATCGCGGCCAGGATAAGGTTCTGGCGGAAGCGTTCGCCGCGCTCGGCACGAGCCGTTTCCTCCGCCCAGGACGACGGAAGCAAATTGGCGGACGGCTCTGGGAGCGGCTGGTCGGTATCGATGATCTCGATCGGAAGTCTAAACGATTCGCGCAAATCCGGGCTGTATTTCGCGCATTCACGATCGAGCACAATCCGGCTGAAATTGGTGGGAATTCCCTCCATTTCCGCGCCGAGAATCAGGCCTGGCAAATCCTGAGTCAGCGTGTCGGCGTCGGAAAGCAGGATCGTCTGCGCCCAGTTCAGCTTTGTGTCATCGAAGATGCCGACGATGAGATGCTCCTGCTCATTCCAGATCCCGAGCACGACTTCGTTGGGAGGGCAAGCTGCGGCAAAATGGAGCGCGAAGAGGGTGATCTTGGCCGGGATACGTTGACGCGCCCGAAGCGGTTCGCAAAGGCGTGCGAGCGATTCGGTATGGACGGCGATCGAAAGGACCGTCGATTCGTTCTCGGCCTGATGAATGACTTCGAGATCGCTGGCGGCTTCCTCAACTGGGTAGGGAAGCGTCTTCTCGAGCTGAAGCTGGGCCATGCCTTCCAACTCTTCCTGGCTCGTGGCTGGGAATGTCAGCCGCTCGAGCAGGGCCATCTGACAGGGCAGGGCCAGATGGAGCTGGGCCTTCGCCGGGAGTGTAGCAGCGACTTCGGCGAGAGTGGGCAGGTCGCGGACCGACCCTTCATAACGAAGCCACCACCCATGGGCGCTGGGGCTGAGATGTGCGACTTCCGGTCCTGCGTTTTTCATTCTTTCCAGTACAAAAGCTGTGAATTGGTGCCGCCGCCTTTTCGGGCAACGACCTCCAGTTGTCGAATCACTTTTCCAGAATGCCCCTCGGCGGTGATGTGCATGATCTGCGTATTGAAGCTGGTGATCGCACTGAAGAACTGCAGCGCCTGCTCGCCGTTTACGCCGAGGAAGAAGAGCTCCTCCTGCAGGCTTTGGAACTGGTAGTCGTCCTTGGTGCCTTCGATGCCATCCGGTCCCGCGCGTTTTGCCAGGAACTGCTGGATGCCGCCTTCGCTCAGGCCGGGCAGGAGGCGCAGCACATCGGCGCTCGCGGAAGCGAGGTCGATGCCGCCGTGAGTGTAGACGGTGAGATCATCCTTCCAGCCCGGAAGGCGCGTGAGTGGGGCAGATCCCCAGACTTTCGCGATTTCATCGACGCTCTGGAGAGGGCGGTTTGCCGCGTGGTAATCGCCCTGATCTTCGACACCGTTGAGATGTGCGATGTTATCGGGATCGATGTAATCGAGGAGGCAGTCGGTCAGGACATCGCGCTCCTGTTGCTTGAGACCATGGCGCTCGAGCCAGCGTTTGAAGATGCCGACCTTGATTGGATCTTCGCCCTGCAGGAGCCAATTTACATCGAGCTTCCCGCTCTCGCTGATCATTTTGACCTGATAGCCCATGTCTGATGCGAAGTCGTGCCGCAGTGTCGGGCTGAATTTCGTAACCATCGGATTCAGCGCCATGGTGAGTCCAGAGTGCGCCATCGCGCGGGCTTCGAGACCACGGTTCGCATCGGCATGAAGCGAAATATCGCGCGCAATCCATTCCGACCAGGCAATGATGGCACCAGAGAGCAGGAGGATGGCCCAAAAAACGATCATCAACGTGGACCCTGCACGCCGGGAACAGCGCAATATAAATGGTGCAGATGGTCCTGTGATAGCAGTTCGTGAATGGTCCATCATTTGCGAGGAGAAATGACGCCCGGCCCTGCTGGAGTGCCGGTGCCTGGCACGCCGGGAAGTCCCGGGACACCCGGTTGCTGGAGCGCGCCTGGCGCTACCGGTGCTGTGGGGGCGGTTGGCATCGGTTGGAGATTTGCAGCCGGGACCGAAAGCACGGCTTCGTACGGTTCGCGATCATTGGTTCGCCACACGCGGAGGCGGACGAGCGTCGGGCGGGTGCTCTGGTCATTCCAGCGTTCCAACCAAGCACTTACGCGAGGATCATAGTAGCGCATCTCGATGGCCGCAGCCGGGCGCAGGAGCGGCAGCCAATTGAAGTCGCTTTCGTCGCTGTTGATGGTGCGACGGCGGATGCCGATTTCCCAATCGCTGGAGTGGCGGTCTGCCACCGGCTGAATGGTCAGGGTGACAAAGTAATCGCCGTTACCGGCAGTAGTGAGCAGGCCCTGGCCGGGTTTGCAGATCCATTGCATCTGGTCCTGCGCCTGATCGTGGGATTTTCCCGCAGTCCCAAGAAGCGTGCCCTGGCCCTGCGCCGGGATTTCGTTGAGTTCGCCCTGGACGAAATTGACGAGTCCGACCATCGCCTGATTGTCCACTGTATGATCGGTCGATGTCTGAACTGCCAGGAGGCTCGTCTGGACAAAGCGGTACAGCGAGAATGTCAGCATCGAGATAACAAGCACGCCCACCATCACTTCCAAAAGCGTGAAGCCCGCGCGCCGGGCGCGACGATTAATGAGTCCGTGGGGTGACATAGAACTCGAGGGTTTTGGAATGCGGGACTGAATTCGTCGTCCACTCCAGATCCAGTGTGATATCAACGATGCCGACGATGTCGTTGTCGTCTTCATTCTTGGCCTTCACCTGGACGGGCGTGGTGATGAGAGTCATGCCAGCGTAGTCGCCTTTTAACTCTTCGCGCTTCGTTTCGTTGATCGGTTGCTCGCCGGCTTCGATTTCGACCATCCGATTTTCCAGCAGACGGCGGGCATGGGCGTCCTCTTCCTTCATGGCCTCAGCCTGAATGCACTGCTGCATACACTGCCCGAGCGCGAGGACGGCGATGGCGAAGATGGCGACGGCCAGCATGGCTTCGAGGAGAATGATGCCGCTCCTATTTTCAATGTCGGGCTGCCGCTTCATTGCACATCCTCCGAAAGCAGCTTTCCCTGGCCGGTAAGCGGATTGAATTCAGCCCGCCAGGTGCCTTCGCCGCCCTTGTAGTTGACGATGACCGGTTCACATACGCCGCTACGCCAGAACATCCACTCGGCAGGTGGATTTTTGATCAATGCAGCCGGTCGTTCCAGGGTGAGCGCGCCACCGGTGGGCGAATAATGCTGCGATTCGGATCCCGTCTGGGTATCGCCGGTATTCTCGGTGATGACATTGATGCCGTCGTCGCTCCAAACGGTGAGGATATCCTGTCGTCCGGTGACGGCCTTCTCGCGGACGCCCTGAATGAAATCGTTGAACGTATCGAACGTCTTTCGCAGTTTCTGCTCCCGAAGCATTCCGGAAACGCTCGGCACGGCCATCGCCAGAACGATTACGCAGATCGAAATGGAAATGACCACCTCGAGAAGGGTGAATGCGGTGTGGCGGCCATTTGCAGACGCATTTCCTTCACCAGAGAAGCGCACGAAGCGGCGACCACGGACGTTGCCGCGGATCGGTGAAAATGGTGAATGCGCCATGCTTTTTGGATCGAGGCGAAGATAAGCGGCGGTCAGACAATAAAACAGCCACTTACGTTCACAATTTTGTTAAGAAACAGGGCTGCTTGCGACTCGACCGACAATGCCGAAGGTCATACTCTCTTTCGCAGGGTCGGCTTGGCTTCGCAACTCTCGCGCCAACCCGGAAAGTTCCATGCATTTGGAAAATCGCGGCACTGCTGGGGTTTCACGGCCTGCAAACGGCAGTCGTTGCCTTCCAGGAAAAAACACTCGCCGTTTGGTTTGTCGATCAAGGCGAGGCCGTCTCGGTTGGGCCGCAGCCGAGTGTACTGCTGGATAAACGAGTCTTCATTTTCACCGAGAAACCGCGCGATCGCCAAGATTTCCGCCGCGCTCACCTTGACGAAGCCCGGCCAGCGGCAGCAGTTCGTGCAGCGCTGGCATTCGTAGTAAATCTGCTCGTTCATCGATGGGCGGTTGGCGTAAAAAGCGTGCGAAGATTGCGATGGAAAATCCCAAAGTCAAAACCGTCCGTTCCAAACCTGCGGGCCGTCCGTCCAAGCCTGCTGCGAAATCCGCCGCGAAGCCAGCGCTGCAGAAGGCAAAGTCGGTGGCAAAGAAGCCGAAGCTTCCTTCCGCCAAGAACGTAAAAGCAGCCGGCAAAACCGCAAGTCCACGAGGCAAGCGGCGCCCCGCGATTGATCCTTTCATGAAAGCAGCCATCAAGGCAGCCCGCAAAGGGCTGGGGGAAGGTGGAATCCCGATTGGCGCAGCGCTGGTCCGCAATGGAAAGCTGGTGGCGACCGGCCACAACAAACGGGTGCAGGACAATGACCCGGTCACTCATGGGGAAACGGACTGTTTACGGAATGCGGGCCGTCTCGGTTCTTACCGTGGCTGCACCCTGTATTCGACGCTGATGCCTTGTTACTTCTGCGCTGGAGCAGCGGTGCAGTTTGGAATTCGCAAGGTCGTCGTCGGAGAGAGCCGGACTTTTCCCGGCGCCCCGGAATTCATGCGCTCGCACGGAATCGAGGTGGTCGATCTCGATCTGCCAGAGTGCTATGAAATGATGGAGAAGTTCATCCGCGAGAATCCGAGGCTCTGGAACGAGGATATCGGAGAAGACTAGCCACGAGGGTAGTTTGGATTCGTGGCGGCGGCTCAATTTCCCAGTCTCGCGTGCCGTTGCACGGTAGACTGGGGGCGCGGATCATTCGGGACTGCATGTGTCCTAATTTATTTTAGCCATGACACGATTCTTGCTCCCAAAACGAAGCCTTTACCCGATTTAAGCCGCTGCCTAATTCTAAAAGACGGCTTGTTTCGCGGTTGATGATCACCGACAACAACGCCCCTTTTCTTAGCGCATGAAAATCTCCAAATCCCTATTCCTTTCCGTTGCCAGCCTGGCGGGTATCTCGGCTGCCGAGGCCGCTGTTGACTTCGAAAAGGATGTCCGTCCGATCCTCGAAGTGAACTGTGTGCGTTGCCACAACCCGAACGGCACTGAATTCAAGGACGGGAAGACCGACCTCGATCTCTCGAGTCACGAGACTGCGACGGAAGACGCGGGGACGATCGTGGCGGGCGATGCCACGAAGAGCAAACTGTACAAGACGGTGATGCTTGCGGACGACGCGAAGAAGCTCATGCCTCCGCGTAATGCCGTGACCAAGGAGCTGGAGCGCCTCACTCCGGAACAGACGGAGATTCTCAAGAGCTGGATCAACGAAGGCGCGAAGTGGCCGGAAGGAGCGAAGCTCGTGGCCCGCAAGGCGGCCGCGGCGGGTGGCGACGAAGAGGCGCTTGTGAAGCAGATCTATCAGCGCATCATCACTACCGCCCAGCCGGGCGAGAAGGAGATGCAGGCGTACACGAATACGATCCCTGGCAGCGAAGTGAAGTACGACATGGTGCCGATCCCGGGAGGCAAATTCAAGATGGGCAGCCCGGAAAGCGAACCCGGTCACAAGCCCGATGAAGCGCCTGTGCACGAGGTCGAGATCGCGCCTTTCTGGATGGAGAAGTGCGAGGCCACCTGGAATGAATTTGAGCTCTTCATGTACCTCGAAGAGGAGAAGAAGAATCGCGGCGACAAGGTGCCGGAAGATCTGAACAAGATCACCGACGCGGTGACGCATCCGACGCATCCGTACGTCGAGATGAGCTTCGGCATGGGCAAGGATGGCTATCCGGCGATCTCCATGACGCAGCATGCGGCCAATAAGTATTGCGAATGGCTAAGCGCCAAGACGGGCCACTTCTACCGCCTGCCTACTGAAGCGGAATGGGAATACGCCGCTCGTGCCGGCACCTCGACCGCTTACTTCTGGGGCGACGACGCCTCGAAGATCGGCGACTACTGCTGGTGGGGCAAGAATAGCGACTTCAAGTATCAGAAGGTTGGCCAGAAGAAGCCCAATCCGTGGGGCCTCTACGACATCCTCGGCAACGTCGCCGAATGGACGCTCGACCAGTATGATCCGAATTTCTACGCACACTCCCCGGGGGTGAACCCATGGAACAAAGCAACGAAGCCGTATCCGCACGTCGTGCGCGGTGGTTCCTGGGATGATGATGAGGCCGAAAAACTCCGGGTCGCTGCGCGCCGCGCTTCGGATCCGAGCTGGAAGATCCAGGATCCTCAGCTCCCGAAGAGCATTTGGTATCACACGGATGCCCAGTTCCTTGGTTTCCGGATTGTCCGTCCGCTCAAGGTGCCGACGGCCGACGAGATGTACAACTACTGGAACAGCGGCGTGGAAGCCGATATCCCCGGCATTCGCAAGGCCGACGGGGACCACTAAGGGATTGCGGATTTCCAATTGCGGATTTGTCGTGATGCCACGCTTGGCGTGGCATCCGGCAGTCGCGGAAATCCAATCTGCCATGGGTTTGGGGGCTCGACTGCATCGAGCCCTGTAGGCTGTCCGAGCCTTCGCTTGTCCTGCCTTTTCTTAGCAAGAATTTCGCGATTCGTGACTAATTCTCGAATCTCGATCCGGTTAAAAGAAGGACGTAGCCAAATGCCAGAGCAGTGCTCTACGTTGCGTATCTCTACTCCTCCACAACCTTCATGAACGAACCATCTCCTATTATAATCCCCCGGCTCAGCCGCCGTTCCTTCCTCAAGCGCACCTCGCAGGTCGCTGGAGGGGCTGCCCTGCTCAGCGCCCTGCCAATCGAGCGCTTTGCTCATGCGGCGTCTGGCACCGATGAATTGAAGCTTGCCCTTATCGGCTGCGGCGGCCGTGGTTCCGGCGCTGCGGGCCAGGCTCTCAGCACTTCCAATCAAGGCCCGGTCAAGCTCATCGCCATGGCTGACGTGCATGAGGATCGTCTGCAGAGCTCGCTCAACAACCTGTCGAAGAGCCACGGACCTCAGGTGGACGTGCCGAAGGAGCGCCAGTTCCTCGGTTTCGAAGCTTACAAGCAAGCGATCGCTCTCGCGGATGTCGTCATCCTTGCGACGCCTCCCGGTTTCCGCCCGCTGATGTTCGAAGAAGCCGTCAAGCAGGGCAAGCACGTGTTTACGGAGAAGCCTGTTGCCACTGATCCGGCAGGCATCCGTCGCTTCCTGGCTGCTGCCGAAGAAGCAAAGAAGAAGAATCTCAAGGTCGGCGTCGGTCTGCAGCGCCACCACCAGCAGGGTTACATCGAGACGATCGCCCGCCTGAACGACGGCGCGATCGGCGACATCGTCGGCGCCCGCTGCTACTGGAACGGTCAGCGTCCGTGGCAGAAGCATCGCACGGATCTCGAGAAGCAGTATGGGCGCAAGCTCACGGAGATGGAGTACCAGATGCGCAATTGGTATTACTTCACCTGGATCTGCGGTGATCACATCGTCGAGCAGCACATCCACAACATCGACGTCATCAACTGGGTCAAGAAAGGCCACCCGGTCAAGGCTCGCTCGATGGGCGGACGCGAACTCACGAAGAGCCCGGATGACGGCGAAATCTTCGATCATTTCGCCACCGAATTCGAATACGCGGATGGCTCGATCTGCTTCTCCTATTGCCGCCATCAGCCCGGCTGCTGGGACAGCGTGAGCGAGCACGTGATCGGAACCAAGGGCCGTTGCGACGTCTCCGGACATAAGATCTTTGGCGCCGAGCAGTGGCACGCCAAGACCGCCGGTGCGAAGGATCCGTATCAGCAGGAGCACGACGACCTGTTCGCCGCCATCCGTGGCGACAAGGCGTACAGCGAAGCCGAATACGGCGCGACGAGCACGATGACTGCGATCTTCGGTCGTATGGCTGCTTACTCCGGCAAGGAACTCGAATGGGATGCCGCCTTGAATTCCAAGGTCGAGCTCTTCCCTAAGACGCTCGCCTGGGACGCCGATCCGGGTCCGAAGCCGGGTGCGGACGGGTATTACCCGATCGCGATCCCTGGCCAGACGCGCGTGATCTGACGCTCGCCAGTTAAAGCTTAAAGATAGTTTGCGCCCCGCGTTTCACCAGAAGCGCGGGGCGCTTTTTTGCGTCCGGAACACTCGATGCAGATTGCGGCGGCTCAAAAAAAGCGCGCCCTTGGGAGGGCGCGCTGTGTTGTGCTGAAAGAGTCGATTATCTTGACGCCGGTTATTTGAGCCAGTGATCCACGTAGTCCAGGAATGCGTCCCAATCGACTTTCGACATCGAGTGTTTGCCAGGGCGAATGAAGTAACCGAGCCGGCTTGGGAGCAGTTTTCCTACGGGTGGCATCTCGGTGGCGCCGAGTCCGTCGCCGGAGACCATCTGATAGACAGGATTGGCGGCTTTCAGCATTTCAAACTGTCCGGCCGGGTTTGCCCACACATCCTCGGTCGCCGCACAGACTAGCACGGGGCGCGGTGCGCAGAGGGCGATCAACTCGTGCTGATCGAAAGGGAGCCGGGCTGGTTCGTCGTTGAATTGCTTGAAGATATCGTCGAACCAGTGCGGGAAGCTTGTGTTGATTCGCTTAATGGTTTCGACCGTCGGCCGGCCATTGACCACGGCGCTGAGTTCCGGAGAAACCCGGGCAGGAGCCGTTCCACCGCAACCGGCCTGGAGTGGAATGGCCAGCGCGATCCGTTCATCGAAAGCGGCTGCTACCATCGCCGCCTTGCCGTTGCGCGAATGTCCCACGACGGCGATTCGTTTGCCGTCGATCGTCGGATCGGACACGAGATAATCGACCGCTCGCATCAAGCCCCAAGCCCATGCGGCAAGGGTGGCGCAGTCATCTGGAGCCGCTTCGGCGCCGCGACGGAAATGCTTCAGGCGTTCTCGCGCAATATTGACGTCATCAGGCACGACATCGCCCGTGAAGAACGACGCTACCCCATAGCCGCGATCAATGGATTGCTCGATATTCCAAGTCTCCACTTCCTTGCCGCGTTGTGCTTCCGGGCCACCATTTGATTTGTTCGGGTAATTCGCTTCATCGGGAGCGCGAACGAGTGGATCGTTGAGCAGCGCCTGGTTGCCGTTGAAGTTAAGCCCAAGAAATACAGGCGCGGGCTTTTCCCGATGGTTTGGAACGACTAGCAGGAGATGGATCTGCGAATCCGGCATGCCCCAGGAGAGGGTGATCTCACGCAGGGTGGCCTTTCCGCCGAACGCCACAGGATCTGTCCGATCGACCTTCGATTCCACTTTGTCCGGAGCGGGTGGGAAGAAGCCGTATTCGTAATGCTGGAACAGGTTTCTGAGTTCCGGCACGCGTTTGGATTGCCACTCTTCACGACTGGCGACTTTTTCGCCGCTGGAAAGGATAAGCGGATCGGGAAGCTCGGGCTTTACGGGGAGGGAGCTTGCGTCGGGGTATTCGGCAGCCATGGCATTGGGGAGAAAGAGGCACGCGAGGGCGAAAATGGAGAGGGGTCGCATAATTCGGGTGATCATTTTTGAGTAGCGGACGTGCCGAATGCAATGGCGGAGAATGACAGCTGGCACTTAGGAAATCACGCGTTTCCGGGCTCCCTGAAGATACGACAGGGATGCCGCTGTCACCGACAACGTGGTGAAGTAATAACGATAGTTATACTTCAAACTTCGAGGTTGCTCCGCACAACTTGTGGTGCGGCATTCAATGAGCCTTTGAAGATGCCCTTGTATTAAACGCGGTCGGGAGATTCGACTTCTTTGGTCTCGCTTTCCGCAGGCTCCAGCACGCCAATGGCCTTCACCGCTTGCGCCAAATCATCGACCGAGGCGCCATTTCGTCCGTAACGATGATGCGCGTAGATCTCGCCGACTTTCAAGATGCTCTCGGCCGCGGACGGAAATGTCTTCGCTGCGCGCGTCGAGAAATCGAGCGGTCCTTCCCACGCTTCGCGATGGACGCCAGCGCCTGCGAGCCGCTTGCAGAATCGATCAAACCACACGACGGCGGGTTCTCGGGCTCCAGCGGCGGGCCGCATCATCCAGAGTGCGAGCGCGCCCAGGACCAGCGTGATCACCGCAGCAAGCCCTGCCATTAACTGGCTCCAGCGGACGCCGCGCAGTCCGACCAGGGAAAGCAGATTGTGCTGCTCTTCCTCCTCGTAATTCATGATATGCAGGTCCCACTGGTAAGAGAGATTGTCCCACAGCAAGCGACTGCCTTCCGTCCAGCGGCGCCACGATGATTGGCCTCCGGGAGTGAATGCCGCGCTGTGATTACTCGTGGAGATGCCGGCGAGATAGGAATCCATGCCGCCGGTGATCCGCTCAGGAGCGATGACTCCGGTCGGGTCGATGCGTTCCCAGCCTTCTCCCTTGAACCAGACTTCGCACCAGGCGTGTGCGTCGGATTGTCTGACGGTTACCAGATTCCCATCGAAGTTTCCGCCGAGATAGCCGAGGACGACTCGCGAGGGGACGCCCGCTACTCGCATGAGGGTGGCAAACGCGGCTGCGTAATGTTCGCAAAAGCCCACGCGACGATGGAAGAGAAAGTCATCCAATGGATTCGTGACGTAAGAACCGGGGGAAAGCGAATAGCGGAAGTTATTTGTTCGGAAGTAATCGAGCGCACGTCTGACAACAAGTCGCTGATCTGCGCCATCGGCTTTCCACCCATTGACCAGGGCATCCACTTCGCTAGAGACGTGGGTTGGTTTGCGAGTTGCCGCAAACATCTGGTCAGGCGGAAGCCAGGTTTCACGATTGGTCGGCCGCGAGTACACATCGTACGCGAGCGGAAATACGATGGCCCGTAGACTGCGCAGGCAGCTTCCCGGTTCGTAGATCGAGCCGGGGACATTGCCTGCCGGATGATCGAGTGTGAATAGCCAGTTCTCTCCGTATGGCTCGAGAATGATTTGTTGATGAATCGTCGGACCCGCGAGCTGGTTGTGATGTTCGACACTGAGTCGGCCGCTGGGCACCCACGTCAGACCTTCGCCTCTCCACAGCACGACGCCGCGCCAGTAAAGCTGGGATTCCGGCGGCATGTCGCCATTGGGAAACTGCACCCGGAAAGCACGGTCGTTTCGGAGCGCCAGCGAAGCGATGCTGCCGGGCTCCAGTCGATCGGCCATCGCCTTCGAGCCTTGGACGGCGGCATTGAAGCGACCTCGGAGCGTGCCGCTGGTCCTCGGGAAGAAGGCGTACAGCAGAATGATGATTGGCAAAGCCTGAACGGTCATCACGAACGCGGTGCGAATCGCGCGGGCCGTATTCTGCGGTCGATACAGGCAAATGAGCGCGCCTGTGAGGATGCTCACGTCCAGTCCGATGTAGAGCCAGTGCGCGAGATCCTGAACGAAGAACAGATTGCAAAGCGCCAGAAAGTAGCCCAGCAACACGAGCACCTGGAAGTCCCGGATGGTGTTGGTCTCGAGAAGCTTCAGCGCGACGAGAATAATGAGAATGCACAACCCCGCATCGATGCCGAGAATACTTCCGTAACTCACGAGCACGGCTCCAAAGCCCGCAGCGAGAATGATGAGCTTGAGCGCTTGCGACGGCAGTGGCCAGTCGCGCGCCCGGAGAATCATGCGAACCGCGATGCAAAGGTAGAGCGTGCCGATGCTCCAGGCGGCGGTGTCGCCGAAGAGGAGGCTGGCCGACAGCACAAGAGCCAGGCACGCGGCAAGGAATGGCCCGGCCGGGAGAAGGTGCCGTGTGCTTTGCGGATTCATGCGGCGGCCTCCTTAGTATCGACGGCACCAGCTGCTTCAAAGGAAGCGAGCGCTCGCATGCAGGCGTGGAAATGAGCTTCACCTCGCGCTGGTTCGATCTCGACACCTGGCAGGCGCAATCCGTAAGTGGCACCGTTCTTTTCGGCAGTCACCGCCCATTGCGAAAGCTGGCTCAGTCGCTCTTCCACTGCCAGTTGTGGCACGGTGTCCCAATCCAGGATGAGCAGATCACCAGCGACGCCACTCCATTGCTTGATCATGACAGCCTGTCCTCGCGCGACGGCTTTCCAGTCGACGTGGCGCATCGATTCTCCCGCACGCCATTCCCGGACGCCGGCAAAGTCATCGCCTTCGTTTCGTTCGCCTTCATTCGACTCACGGCCGGGATCGAATGCTGCGGGCAGTGGATAGATCCCTACCGGTGCCGGATAGATGAAGTAAGCCTGTTTCAAGTGCGTCGTCTGACGCGCTGTGAAGAAGCCGAGCGGATACAGGCTGAAGAGGCGCACCGTGACTGATTCATAACCCCCGCGCCGCGCGGCCTTCACATAGAGCTGCGCCTGCTCGGGCGTTTCGCCGAATTCGGGAAATGCCACGGGCGCGTCCGCTCCGCTGGAAGTCGCGCTGATGGAGGCGTGGCGGCGTCCAGGCTGGCCCGAGGCGTGCAGGGGAATGACCAGCTTATCCCCGGCGAAAACCGGTGCGATCGGCCCGACGCGCAGGGTGATTTTTCGCAGATTGGCCCAGACGTGAACGGAGGATACCGCTGCCAGGCCGGCTATCGTAAAACAAAGAAGGTAGGCGGCGCCGTTATTCTGTCCGGCTCCGGCATACCACATTGCCGCAAGGACGGCAGCCAGACCGAGGGTGTTGCGGTTGGGCCGGACGAAGATCGGTGAAAGGGGGGCGCTCATGGAGCTGTTTCTTCCACGTCCCGCATGATCGCCTTGCTCAAATGAATTTTCAGAATTGGCAGGACATCACGGGATTCGCACCGACCGGAGGAGGCTATGCGCCAGGGTGCGACCACTTTCGCCGGTGCTAGCCAGATCCTGCCCAAGGCGATGGGCCATCACCGGGATTCCCACGGCCTGGATATCCTCGGGCAGCGCCATGTCGCGTCCCTGCATCAGCGCCCAGGCCTTGCTCGCGTGGAGCAGAGCGAGTCCGGCGCGAGGGCTGAGCCCGGTGGGATGCTGTTGCCGGCTCGCGGCAAGAAGATCCTGAAGGTAGTCGAGCAGAGCGGGGGAGGCGTGGATTTTTCGCACTTCCGTCTGGAGTGAACGCAACTCGTCGATACTCATCGTCGGTTGAAGCTCGCGGAGCAATTCGCGGCGGTCTGTTCCCGTCAGCATGAGACGCTCGGCTTCACGGTCCGGCACCCCAAGATCGATCCGCATGAGGAAGCGGTCGAGTTGTGATTCCGGCAGCGGGAAGGTACCGATCTGGCGCTGCGGATTCTGAGTAGCCAGGACGAAAAACGCTTCGGGCAATGCGTGGGTCACGCCATCGATTGTGACATGACGCTCTTCCATGCCTTCGAGCAGCGCGCTCTGGGTCTTCGGCGTGGCGCGATTGATTTCATCCACCAGGACCACTTCGGAAAAAAGCGGTCCGGCATGGAAAACGAATCGGCCTTCCTGGCGATCGAAGATCGAATTCCCGATGATATCGGCTGGCAGCAGATCGCTTGTGAACTGGATGCGCCGGAAGCTGAATCCGACGGCCCGCGCGAGGCCCTGAGCCAGCGTGGTTTTCCCAACCCCCGGGATATCTTCAATCAGCAAATGGCCGCGGGCGAGCAGGCAGGCGATGGCGAGGCGGATGACCGGTTCCTTTCCCAGGACGATCTGGCTGACCTGCGCGACAAGCGTATCAATGCGGGACTTCATCTCATCCTAGGGTGGAGGCAGAATGAACCGAAAGACAATGGAAAGTGCGGATTCTTGGAAGTCCGATGTCCGAGCGACGAATTTGACCGCGAAACCCAGGCGCGAACAACCCTTTGGCGCGCCTGGATTCCGTCGACCGTTGAGATTTCTTTAGAAGCTATGCTTCAGCTTCTCCCACACGCCTTCCTGCTGCGCGGGTTCGGGTGCAGGAGCTGGAGCCGGAACAGCCGCCGCTGCCGTGTGGCTGGCAGCCGGGGCAGGAGCGCTCGCCGCAGGGGCTTCACCGGCGCCCGGGATGACGAGACTCTGTCCGGCGCGGAGCTTCCGCGGATCCGTGATGTGATTTGCAGCTTCGATGCTCGCTGCGCTCACGTGATACTGGCTGGCGATGCCACCGATGGTTTCGCCGGGAGCCACCACATGGGAGCGGCGAGCACCCGAGGCGAGCGCATGCTTGGCTGGCGCAGGAGCCGGCGTAAAATGATGGGGTGCCGGGGCTGGGGCAGCGGTCGCCACATGATGAGGAGCGGGCGCGGGCGCCGGTGCCTGGACCGCGGCCGCAGGCGCACCTTGCTGGGCGTGCGTGGCTACGTACGATTTCAAGGCCGGATCGAGTTCCACGATCTTGTCGCGGAGCCGCTCGTTGGCACGATCGAAGGCGTCTTTTACCTTCGGGTCGCGGAGGGCGATTTTGCGTACCTGATCATACTCCTGCGCCATGTCGCCGGCGGCGTGGGCGCTGGATGCGAGGAGGCCCGAAGAGAGGGCAACAGCCAAAATGAGCGTGGGTAGGGAAAACACGGATAGACGAAGCATATAACGGCTCTAAGGCGGGAATTGTGCCAGAGGCAACGCCAAAACGATCTGCCGCAAGTTTTTCACTCGGATTGACCGAGCGAACACCGCGCCGGTAGGAAAATTCCTCGGCGGAAAAACTCCATTCCCATCGCCATGTAAGGGGACCGTGATGCTGGCCTTGTCAGCTTGGCTGTCCTTTCTATACATTCCCGCGCGTTCCGATAATCTTTAGGAATGCTTCCTCAACTTTCTGCTGAAGACATCAACCGGGAGGTGGCCGCGTTTCCCAAGCTGACTCCCGCGGAAGTTGCCGCAGCTCAGAGGCTCGGCCGGGTCGAGCGCTTCGAGAAGGATCAGTACATTTTTCAAGCCGGGGAGCGCCCGAACGCTTTTTATGTCCTTGTAAGTGGGGCGCTGGATATCATCGACGACTCCGGAGATCAGGAGCGGCTCATTCTTACTCATGCGCCATGCGGCTTTGTTGGCGACCTTAATATCTTTGCCGGCCGCCCCGCGATCCTGACGTGCCGCGCTGCCGAACCTAGCGAAGTCATTCGCCTCACCATTGATGAGTTTCGCCATCTCCTGGCTTGCGAAGCTGGGCTGGGCGAGAAGCTGATCGACGCTTTTATGCGGAGGCGTGAATTGCTGGAGTCGTCGGGTTATGAAGGCCTTCGGGTATTCGGCGACCGCAAGTGCGGTGAGACCCAGCGCATTCGTGAATTCCTGCACCGCAACGGTGTGCCGCATAGGTGGGTAGATACAGGAAGTCCAGCCTCGGGCGGATTGCTGCAAAGCCTGGGAGGAGGTCCGTACAGGTATCCGCTTGTCGCCTGGTCGCACACCGTGCTGCTCGAAAGGCCGAGTCTGGCAGATCTCGCGGATCGCGTCGGAGTGCATTGCCGGATTCCAGATGAAATCTTCGATACCGTGATCATCGGAAGCGGGCCATCCGGCCTCGGCGCTGCCGTGTATGCTGCATCGGAAGGGCTGCGGACTCTTGTGCTCGACCGCATGGGACCTGGCGGACAGGCGGGGTCAAGTTCCCGGATCGAAAACTACGCGGGCTTTCCCAACGGACTGACCGGGAGGGATCTCGCGTTGCGAAGCTATGTGCAGGCTCTCAAATTTGGAGCGACATTTTCTTCGCCGTGCGATGTGCTGGATATCCGTTGCGCGGAGGGCAAGTTGCACGAGATCGTGACGAGCGAAGGGACAGTCGTGCGGACGGCGACCGTCATTATCTGCACTGGTGTAAGTTATCGTGATCTGGATGTGACAGGGCTGCGGAAGTTTAAGGATGCTGGCGTATTTTATTCCGCCACACAGGTGGAGGCCATGCTTTGCAGCCAACTCCCCGTCCATGTGATTGGCGCAGGGAATTCGGCAGGGCAGGCTGCGATGTATCTTTCGAAGTTTACCGATTCCGTGCGACTGATTGTGCGCGGCGGCAATCTGCGAAAGAGCATGTCGCAATACTTATCCGATAGGGTGGAGGTAAATCCGCGGATTGACGTCCGATACTTTACTGAACTGCGCGCCGTCGAGGGGGAGGGCAAGCTGGAGCGTATCGTGCTCGAAGACACGGCAAACGGTCGACGTTATGTGGAAGATAGCTGCGGCGTCTTCATCTTCATCGGCGCAGTGCCGTGTACTGATTTTCTGGGAGATCGGTTTCTCCGTGATGACAAAGGCTTTCTGCTCACCGGTCAGGATGTCGTCGCTGCCGGGAAGTGGCCGTCCACGGAACGAGGTCCCTGTGTCCTGGAGACTTCATGTCCGGGCGTATTTGCCGCGGGTGATTGCCGCTCCCGCACCACCAAACGCGTCGCTTTTGCCGTGGGGGACGGCTCGCTTGCCGTTACCTGCGTGCATGACTTTCTCGGAACTTATAAGTAAGCCGCGGAGGCAGTAAGTCGGCAATGAGAGCGATGCAGGTACGGCTCCTTTAAGCGTCGGTCTTTCGTTTTCGATCGCCGGGCAATTCACCCGTGAATTCCCGGTATGCCTTGGAAAATGCACTCAGACTGCGAAATCCGATGCTGTATGCAGTCTCGGTCACCGTGGATTCCGATTTCGCGAGCAATTCAATGGCGCGTAACATACGGGCCTGATGCAGATATTTTGACCAGGAGATTCCGAGATCGTCTTCGAAATGACGGCGCAGAGTTCGCTCCGAAGCATGGACATGCTGTGCAGTGTCCGTGAAGCTCGCGGAATCGAGATTTGCCAGGATGTAGTCTGCCGCGCGCTTGATCATCCGGCTCTTCGGACGTGGTAAATAGAAGGGGAGTTCCTGTTCGATCCATTCCTGGCAGAAAAGCGTGACGGTTTCGAAGAACGAGTTTGCCAGCGGATCGGAGGCCGAGTGTGCGGCGGGCCAGCGGCAGGCGGTGCGGACCATTTCACGCAATAGCGGGGAAGCGCTGATGACTCGGACGCGATCACCGGCGTTCGCGACCGTCGCCGGCTCGAGGAAGATCGATCCGCAGTCGAAGTTCTCCACTGTCGTTGCATGGATGACCCCTGCGGGGATCCAAGCGGCGCGTTGCGGCGGCAACACGAACTCTGATTCCGCCGACTCCAGACGGACTGTTCCCCTGAATGCGTAAAGCAACTGATGATGTGGATGACTGTGCCAATCATAGCGCGTCTTCCGGGTCGCATCGCGCAGGCCAAAACTGCTGCGCGAGGGCGCAGCGATTCCGAGTTTCTTCAGTCTTTGACGCGTTTCCTGACGGCTGAGCTTTTGCATGTGTGGCCGATGGGAGCGAATTATTGACCTGCTACCGCTAGCCGGTCACGCCTTTCGTGAAGGAGAGTGGCGCATGACTGAACATCACGAACACAATCAATCGATCATCCACCAATTCAGCCGCCAGGCGTTGCCCTTCTCTAATGTTCCTGCGCATTCCGACTCCGCGGCGTTGCATCTCCTGCTGGAGTTTAGCGAAGCGTCTCCTGAGGACCTAGTGCTCGACGTGGCCTGTGGTCCCGGGATTGTCACCTGTGCCTTTGCTGCCACGTGCGCGCATGTGACCGGGATCGACATCACGCCGGCCATGATTGATCGAGCCCGAAGCATTCAACGAGAGCGCGAGCTTTCCAATCTCTCCTGGGCGATTGGCGACGTCCGGAACCTTCCGTTTCCTGACAATTCTTTCTCGCTGGTGGTGACGCGTTTTACATTCCATCACCTCTTGGACTGTGACGCAGTGCTGGCCGAAATGAAGCGGGTGTGCCGGCCGGGCGGCCGAGTGCTTGTCGTGGATGTGGCACCCGAGAAACAGCATCAAGCCGCATACGACGAGGTGGAGATCCTTCGTGATCCTTCCCACGTCCGAGCCCTGAACTCAGACGAATTCGAGGCGCTGTTCGTGGGGGCCGGATTGACGGCTATTCGGAGCACGCGATACCTCATGGAGATGGAGCTCGATCGCCAGCTCTGCGCTTCGTTTCCAAATCCCGGCGATGAAACACGGATTCGGCAGATTTATGCATCGGATATCGGCGGCTATAAGCTTGGGCTCAATGTCCGCGACAGCGAGTTGGGAATCCTCTATTCCATCCCAATTCTCGCGATGCTTGGTGTGAAGCTGTAGGCCCGATTGGGGCACAGGTCTCGCCTTCCGTGTGCTCCGTTGTCTGCCGTTGCAAGGGTGCGGGTGATTACTTGTAGGTTCTGGTACGCAGGCTCGTGCAGTTGGATTACCGTCGAAAGGCAGCAGTAAGTGCTGCATCGGCGGTAGTCTTGCAGCGGAGAATGGATTCGATACGGCCAGAACCCTGCCATGGCGACGATATTTGTGCTACCGGACATTGGCCACACATCACAACCCGGTTGCGAGAACCTAATCTAACCCATGAGCGCAGATACCAAATCGGGGCCGGTGGCGATCGTCACCGGTGCATCGAGTGGCATGGGATTGGGAATTACCCAGGCCCTTTCTGAACGCGGATATCGGGTCGTCGCGAATTCGCGTACCATCAGCAAATCTAAGGATCTGAAAGCGTCCGAGGACCTCGTCCTGGTGGACGGTGACATTGGCAAAAATGAGACCGCCGTCAAAGTCGCTGAGGTGGCCGTGAATCACTTTGGCCGGATCGACCTGCTGGTGAATAATGCAGGGATCTATCTGCCGAAGCCATTCACGGAATATACGCCCGAGGATTTCGAGCTGATGATTGCCACAAATGTGGCCGGATACTTTTTTGTGACGCAACAGGCGGTGGTGCAGATGCGGAAACAGAAGTCCGGGCATGTCGTTTTCATATCGACGACGTTGACCGATCAGCCATTCGCTGGCGCGCCGATTGCGCTGCCCGTGATTACCAAGTCCACCATGCCGGCATTCAGTCGCGAGCTGGCGATGGAATTTGTGGCCGACGGGATTCGCGCCAATACGATTTCGATTGGGGTGGTGGACACGCCCATGCATGCGAAAGACGACCAAGAGGCGCTGAAACAGCTCCACCCGATTCGGCGCTTGATCCAAGTCTCGGAGATCGTGGATGCGCTGCTCTACTTGCAATCTGCGCCCATGGTGAATGGTGAAAACCTCCACATCGATGGAGGATCCCATGCCGGCGCCAAGTGGTGACCTTTCTATGCCGGACGGTCTAACTTCACGTTTACGCGAAATCGGCATCGTGCTGCCCGATCCTCCAAAGCCTCTCGGAGCTTACGTCGAGTCTTCAGACGCTGGAAATCTGCTGTTCCTCAGCGGGATGCTGCCGGTCGTGACTGGAAAGCTCGCCTTCTCTGGTCGGTTGGGCGAGAGCCTCATGGTAAAGGAAGCTCAGGAAGCCGCGCGAGTTGCTTCTCTCAATGCGCTAGCCGCGGCGAAGCAGCATCTCGGCGATCTGGATCGGCTCAGGAAACTCGTGAAACTCACCGTGCTCATGGTAACGACCGACCAGTTTGTCGATCACGCGGCGGTCGGAGACGGCGCATCAAACTTATTTGTTCAATTGTTTGGGCCGCAGGCGGGACACGTGCGCGTGGTGTACGGGGTTCAAAGCATGCCGATTGGTGCGCCGGTAATGGTTGAGACAGTTTTTGAGTTTGTATAGAATATTTCGCAGCGGAATAACTTGTTATTCACTGAGCGTATTTGGCTTGGATTGCGAAATACCGAACTTACTTAAGTCATTCAGTCACGTCCATGAACCTTCAGGAACTATTCGGAATTACTTTGCCAATCATCCAGGCTCCGATGGCTGGAGTTCAGGATAGCACATTGACGATTTCTGTTTGCAACGCAGGTGGGCTCGGCTCGCTTCCCTGCGCCATGCTTGGGCCGGACGCGCTTCGCAAGGAATTGCAGACCATACGCGCGAAGACCTCGAAGCCATTCAACGTCAATTTTTTCTGCCACACCCAGCCCGAGCCCAACGTAGAACGGGAGAATGCATGGCGGGCCGTGCTTGCGCCGTATTTTGCGGAATTTGGAATTGATCCGAGTTCCATTTCGGCTGGGCCTGCGCGATCTCCTTTCAGCGTTGAAGCTGCGGAGGTGCTAAGCGAGTTTAGTCCTGACGTCGTGAGCTTCCATTTCGGCCTACCATCTGAGGACTTGCTGAAACGCGTTCGCGCCATGGGGGCAAAAGTCTTGTCGTCAGCGACTACGGTGGAGGAAGCCCTGTGGCTGGAGGCGCGCGGAGTAGATGCGGTAATTGCGCAGGGGGCCGAAGCTGGAGGGCATCGCGGCATGTTCCTGTCGGCGGACGTAAGTGCCCAAATCGGAACACTAGCACTTGTGCCGCAGATTGTGCAGGCAGTGAAAATTCCAGTGATTGCTGCCGGTGGCATTGCCGACGCAAAAGGGGTGGCAGCCGCCATGGCGCTTGGTGCGGTCGGTGTCCAGGTCGGCACTGCTTACCTGTTATGCACGGAGGCCAGGACCAGCGGAATTCATCGAGCCGCGCTGAAGAGCGACGGTGCCCACACGACGGCAATTACTAACCTATTCTCAGGAAGACCGGCACGGGGGATCGTAAACCGTATCATGCGAGAACTGGGGCCAATCAGTGCTGCAGTGCCGGATTTTCCTTTGGCCGCGTCAGCCCTCGCGCCACTGCGAGCCAAGGCGGAAGGCCTGGGATGCAGTGACTTTAGCCAATTGTGGGCGGGCCAGAACACAAGCGGCTGCCGAGAAGTCTCGGCAGCGCAACTTACTGCGGAGCTCTCGCGCGGGATTGGTTGATGTCGTCGATTAACTTAACGCGGTGATCCTCCGTATCGGCCGTTGCGTTGCTCCTCGGTTAAAGGTTCATTGGAACACGCGCCCTCGTCGCAGCCTTGCTGCGGGCCCATTGTGAATGCAACAATATCCTCCTTGTTTCTCTGTCGGGACACTAGTTTTGACCGTGGAGAAGATGAACATCCTTCCGGATGTGCGTGCTCGATTCAGTTTAAACGAATTGCAGCGGGCTCCAAAAGCAGAGGGACGCCCTCGTCCCGGAATCGGACTTGGGGGCTCGAATCTTCCAATCATGCTCATATGAAAATTATCACGACAAAAGCGCTGTGCCTTGCCTGCGCGACTTTTGCCTTCGGCTTCGGAGGCTGCGCAACCGACCATGTTGCCGACCAGGAATCGCTTCTTTCCGCCGCCGGTTTTAAGGCGCGCACTCCCACGACTGCCAAGCAGCAAGACTTGTACGCCAAATTGCCAGCCCACCAAATGCACCGCGCTACTGTGAAGGGCAAAGTCTTCTATTTGTACAAGGACGAAGCTAAGGGGGTTGCTTATGTTGGTGGCGAAAAGCAATACGAGGAATATCAACGGCTGGCCGTAGCCAAGCACATCGCAACCGATTACTACAGGGCAGCGGAATTGAACCACGAAACGGCGATGGGATGGTACGGAGCATGGGGGCCATCGTACCTGTGGTGGTAATCACGGGCTGAACTTTCATACGGTCATAGGGGGCGCCGGTGAATTCTCCGTCGCTCCCATTCGATCTGCTAGTGTCCTTATTAATCACTCAGGACAGTTGGGCGCTCCATGATGCTTCTCGAGAGCACGGATCCGGTCAGCCTTCCCAGCCTCGCTTCGCGACGAGAACATAGACGCTGACCAATGTCGTCCATAAGGGAAATAACATCGCGATCCACATCCAGTTCGAGATAACCAGCAGAAGAGCCAATCCGCATGCGTATCCGGAAAAGGCGATCCAGCGTGGCAGGATTGCGGTGCGCACGGCGATCGTAGAGGTCGAAATAATAAATACGCCCGCCATCTTAAAGCCAAAGATATTCAGGAACGAATGTCCCATCTGCCATGCGAAATAATAGACTTCGCTCCTGACCGGCAGGATCTCTCGCGCTTTTTCTGAGCCTACGATCGCCCCGGCAACGGCCGCGGAGGCGAACAGGCTCGCCACAAAGAGCAGACCGCTCCCCAGGAATACCGTTGCAAGAAACTGGTCTTCCGCCGCTCCGATCCGGTTACGCAACACGCCGAGGAACCATAGGAAGGCTACGCCGGCAAAGGGTACAAGGTGCAGTGCGAGCGCGATTGCCTGTGCGTGGCCGGGCGCATCCAGGTGCTCCGCATCGGGGACGCCCGGAAATGCAAGGCGGATGATCGCAATACTGACGATCATCAACAATGAAAAGACAAGCCCGGCAATAGCCGCTGCGCGCGGCGGGGGCGGCGCCTTGCTTGTACGAGTGGACTCACCCATCAGGAATCCGTTCTACGCGGAAGTGAACCGGAAGCCAATGCTTTTGCGTCAGAAGCCCTGACGTAAAGTCCACATGCAATTTTACCTATGCGGCACTGCGTGTTCATGTATCGCGTGCAGCGGCGAATGCGGCATTTCTGTAAGTGCGGTGGAGCTTCCGTTCGTATCGGTTTTTTCAACGCTCGCTGCCGGCTCCATACTTGTCTGCTTAAGTCGAAATTTCACAGTCCGCGGGGCGGTCGTTGCTAGGATCCTCCGGCAGATCCGGAGAGCGCACCGGTTCGGCTGTGCTCGATAACGAGAGCTTATCTTATTTTGGACGCCTGAATCTAAGCTCATTCTATTGCGATCGCAGATAGCGGTCGAAACGTTGGTGCTCGTCGCAGAGCGGGCGTGGCGCGATCGTGGAGTGCGGCGGCACGACGCCGCCTTCGGAAGGGGAGAGTTCTGCGGGTGGGGCGTGGGGGGACGGCGGACGGCGCTCCTTTCGCTTGTAACTTGGTCGAGTTACATGGATGTTGGGACTATTTAAATTGCGAAATACTTTGGTCGATTCTACGCCGGGGTGTGGCTCCACGGGTATCCCCGCCGCTGCCAGCCCGCAGACATTCCCAATCGGAAGGCGGCGTCGTGCCGCCGCACTCCAAGATCGTCCAGCTTGTAATCAGGGCGCGACGGA
>OUNM010278710.1_pt1 | contig 53495 bp, 62 predicted proteins | sample 1769961 | NCBI WGS metagenome assembly OUNM01 (sample SAMEA3914820, study PRJEB12502) | metagenome | biome: forest; material: soil | place: USA | collected 2012-03-12 | depth 0.3 m
GCTCCTCCCGCCCCTCCTTCTCCACTTCCCCCACAGTCTCCTTCAGATCCTCCAGCACACACCTGCTTTTCACAATCCCCGGATTTTCCCTCAGAATTCTCGCCAACGCATGTCCCCTCCCCCCGCCAACATCCACAAGCAACACCCTCTCTCCGTCAACGTCAGCCGCGGCGTGTTGTGCCACCCAGCCAAAATCGTAGGGATTTCGCGCGGGCGACCAAGTCTCCATGGCTGACATGCTCAGCATAAACTCGCGCAGGAGGTTCTTGTCGCTGTTCAAGATCTCAAACAGCGAAGAGCCGAGGCGGTCCCGCGCAAAGGCGTAGGGGGTCTGGAGGCGGTCGGTGGGTTCGTGCAGGCCAAAGCGGGCAAAGAAGCGCGGAAGGGCGAGGAAGGTGGTGACGAAGCCGTCCCATCTGAGAAGCGGAGGAGTGAGTGGCAAGTGTGGTATGATGGTACGTGAGTAGTGGCTTGGGTTGGGGGTGAAGGGTAATGAGTGAAATGGAAAGTTACGTGGAGGTTAGAAAGGAAGTGTTACTCTAGTTTCAGGACCGCAGAGTGCCCGGGGGTGGTGAGGAGCCTGGAGTACGCTGTGTGCGCGACATGGTCGGCTCGGACTTGCTTTAACGTGTTGTTTGCCACGAGTGTCTGGGCGACGCGGGCTGTGGCAATATAGACCGGTCAGCAGATGCACGGGAGAAACTGTACCGAAGATACGGTCCGACCGGAGTGAGCATCATACTAATCAGAGACTGATCCCGACTCTTCCCCTTCCGCCTACGCACCTGGTTTTCGAGCCTCACTGGGCCCCCCAAACAGGATCCATTAGAATCCAAGAGGGTTATACCAATGTTTAGCGCATTGCGAGATTCGGCCAGTTCAAGAGCCCCGCGGCAAGGCAGGGGTCGGGGGTGGGGGTGGGGGTGGGGGGTGGGTGTTTGGCTTAGACAGCCCAGGCCAGCTTCTATCCATTGAAGCCTCGCAGGCTGTGGTCGAATTTTGTTGGTGGGGCCACAGACGGCAGAGAGCCGCCTGGATTTGTGTGAGGCCGTTATTGAAGCGAAGGTTCAATCCCTGAATGTGAGGTACTGTGTACAGTGACGAACGAAGACTGTACCTTAGATGGGGCTCATGACTTCGCTTATCACTTGCTGTGACGGGAGTAACGTTGAACAGTCAGGGTCTCGGATCGGTTAGCTACCTAAGCCAGCCTACCCGTAAGCTGGCACCGCCTTGACGAGTATGACCCGGACCGCGGGCTTGCCACGAGTCCCTCCCTCACCGTCGGGGCTGCGGTGTCACCCGATCACCTCCAGAGATGACGGATTTGGCCACTGTGATTGATCCACATGAACAGCGTTCTGGAACAAACCCTCGCGGGTAGGCCCACGCTGACCGAGAGGTGCGGCGGTAATTCTGCGTGAGGCCACACGCCCAGGGACGAGGCATTATTGCATGTCGTCCCCTCAGCCTGACCCTTTGGCCGCTGAACCGGGTCTGGTCGTGCCAGCCAAGCAGCGGGGGTTGACAGGCGAGACCGGCATGACAGGGCTGCATGCTAACGTTGAGGTGAAGTCGGGTGCCTGGCCCGAGGCATTGCGGGGATCATCTATGTAACAATCTCCAACCTCTCTGATTGGCCCGCCTGTTCCGATCGAGCGGGAACCAGGAACGCCTCAAGTCATGGATGACGGCATTATGGGGCACGCAGCCCTGAAAGTACTGGTGTCCGTGGGCGGTGCCCTACATCTGGGCCCCTCCATCTCTCTGGCAGTCGGCCTGCGGAGTACCGCAAGCCTTTTCCTCCGTACCACCCACACAGGTAGAATACCGGGCATCACAGTTCTGCCCATCTTGCCTGTTGCCCACGATAACTGCAGATAATGGCCGTGCTGTTGGCGAGTATAAACACCAGGCCAACTCACCATGCTGTTCCTCGTGCCCCAGCCCGGGTTCCCTCTCAGCCAAGCCGAGGCCTTCCACCCAATTACATGTACACAGTAAACCAATTACACGCCATCTCCATTCCACCTCTGCCGCGTCGAACACGGCGTCCGCACGCCTCGACGGAAAGGCCCAACAAGTAAAAACCAGCAAACAAACAATGGCGTCGTCCTCGGCAAAGAGCACGCCGTCGTCCGGACGTTCAAGGTTTGCCATTGCTCTTGAATGTCCTCGCCGTTTCCCCATTTTCTTTTGTCGAGCAGCACCCAACTATCCGAGGCCTCACGGATAACCCTAACCCTACTACTCAGCAACACCCACGACGCCTCAACCCCGGCGTGTTCGGATCCTACAGACCGCCAAACGGCCTCTTCGTCCTCGACTACTCTCTCCGACCATGGCCGCGACGAAGAATTACCGCACGACGGTGCGCCTGGCGATGGCACGCCCGCCAACGGCGCCGGCAACGGGATACTCGAGGGTGTCTGGGTCCCCCAGATTCCTGCCGGTGTCATGGTTCCTGAGATCCCCGAGGATGCCTTGGATGATCAGGTGCATGGTGATGAGACGGTGGGGTGATGGGACAGAAGATGAGAATCAGGTTGCCAACCGACTAGGAAAATCCCCCATCCATCAAGCGAACAGGCACTGGCTTGGGCGCTCTGCCCGTCTCGAGCGTCGTCCGGGAGGCTGCGTCTGAGAAGAGTCATTGGAGGCGGTGTCGGTGGTTGCTGGAACAAAGTCTGGGGGTGTAATGAACTTCTGCTGGCCACCACTAAGCATCGCCGTCGGACTATGAGAGAGAGAGAAAACCAGAAGCAAGCATTTGGATAAATCTGGAAGGTTGGCAGAAGTGGGCGATGATGGCAGCTGACGCAGCACACTTCGGTGGCTGTACGGTTGGACCGAGACGTACGCACAATGTCACATATACCTGTATCGGAACTAGTCCACGTGTCCTTCACCAAGGGTTCCTGGAGTTGTGTGTATCTGCGCCTCCAATTGGAAGGTTTGGATGGACTCCTGGAGTTCATATCGTTGTCAAGATATCTCGGTGTAATTGTCTTTCTGGAACCTCTAGCTTAGGGTGTAAAGGTTTTCTTGCAAAGTCCAATCCGTGATGGAGTTCAATACAAACCGAGTGCCCATCGACCGACGGGATAGCTTTCAGGGCAGTGGGAGAATAAGTCGTTTTAGGAAGAGCTAATCCTCTTCAGCGTTGATGTCTCCTTGAAGAAGGAAGGACAAAGTCGTAGACGAATGGAAGAACAAAGCCAAGTGGCGAAAAAGGAACATCAGAAAAGACCGGAGCGGCTCTCGGAATAGTAATGCTGGGGGTGCGGCTGAGCAGAGTGTCGTGGGGACGCGGGGCTGACGTCGTGCTATACCCGATTGAGTACAATGGACGCCGTCCCATTTCCTGGGAGGCTCAACAGCAAGGTCTGCATCATTCTGAGCTGAATAACGTTACACAAGACATCATCCCAAGCCTGTGGGTTGGAATCAGGATGGACGTGCCACACGCGTCAACAGACGTCGAACAAACGCGCGCGCTTCTTGCCCTCATCCAGGAGCTCCAGCAACGTTCTCAGCCGCAACTTCCGCTACCGCCAAAGCCCGTGCCACGCGCTGTGAAATGGCTCACTGGGCTGATGCCGACCTTTATCGCCATATTCGGCCTCGGCAGCCAGATCACCTTCACCGTCATCCCAACTATCACCAACGATGACGCGGTCCCTTCAGGTTGGGGCGCCGCCGAGGTCCGCACGTTTCTGTCCCTCGCGTGGATGTTTTTCACGCTCGGCTTCGGGTTGTCCTGCGCCATGGCGCTGACGCCCGCCTACTACGGGGGAGATGACTTGGGGGAGAGACTCGGCTCGAAACGCCACGAAAAAATTGTCAACTCGCTCTGTGCCTTGTTGCAGCTTTTTGCCGCCTTGGCCTTCCTTTTCCTGGCCCTCGTCGTTGTCGCGTACACGCCGGCTGTCGGATGGGTCGTTGTTGGGACCGGTTGCCTCTGTGTGCTGGTTGCCCTGGTTACTTATGTTATTGATACGTGGTTGTAAGTGCCCTACCTACGCTGTGAATCCCAAAAGGATAGCTCGTTGCCGACGCTGACCGTATTTGCTTTGTCACGGCTTTAGTTACTCTCTCTGGCGGATCATGTTTGGGATGCCGCCCAAGGAGAGCAGCGGCCCTTGAGTGATTGCGGCACTGTTCTGACCAGAGTCACCATCTTGGCACTGAACAGGATTGGTGGACCCTGGTTCTGGGATCGCGTGTGTTGGGTAAATCCGTGTTGGAGTTACACGAAGGATGCCGCATGAGTCACGGCTCATAGCACGCTCGGTTATGGTCAGGTTGCTGTCAACGAAAACATAAATAGACGCTACTTGAAACAAACCACTGCAGATGTGCTCTTCTTTGACTCAAAAGTGGTCACCCATCATCAGTTGCGACGTCCTACAAACACAGCAACAAGACCAACGCAGCTTCTCAGCTTCCATCTGGTTTCTTCTCTAGTCCCGCCCACCACCCACCAACAAAGCACACAACACGCCATGGGTCGATGCAATATCCCAGAATGGCGCATCAATCGGTCTCAAGAGGAGCTGCGCGCGAAGCGGGCTGCTTGCGAACGCGTGCGCATGGAAAACGCGGCCAAGAGAAATACGACATTGCCCAAAGTCTACAGGAGGGCCATGATGGCGGCGGCAGCTGAAGCTAAAAACAAGGAAATACCGACGAGCACTGGGGTCTCGGTCATTGTCGAATTGACCCGGACGACCGTTGAGGTAGAGAGTGAGACGGACACGGAAACGAAGATGGACGGTGAAACGGAGAAGGCAGAGGTATCGCCGATGCCGACTGTATCGAAGCCAACGCCAAACTCGAAACACCACCACGAAGTTGATACCAAGAAAGAACGACAAGCAAAGCCATTCACCGGGCCAAAAGACACGATTGACGAGGGCGTCAGCCTGGCGTTTGATGACGGCGACGTCGCCAGGATCCATGCCGCGAACCGGAAAGCGTGGCCACGGGGCCAGGAGCCTATTGCAGCCGATGCTACAGTAGAGGACAGGGAGATTGCAGAGCTCGTTCGTCGGGGGTTCATTGTCAACGAGGGGCTTCGGGTGAATCATGATGACTTTGGTGAGGAGGAGGTGTGTCATTACACTGTTCGGTTTCTGGAGGCAAGGGAGAAGGGGAGGAAGTCGAATGATCGTCAGCGACGAGGGATGCAAGTTGCTGAAGTCCTTCCGTGGGACGCAGAATCGGATTGGTGGTATGTTGACGACGAGGCGTATGCTCAGCTTCTAAGCGATGGGGGGACCGAGTTCGTGGACTGGAGCGAAGCGTCGTCGTTTGTGCATGTGGAGTGAAGGGGGGAGGCTGATCCTGCAAAGCGTCTCAGGGCAGCGTTGACGGTTGAGATTCGTGTTTATCCTGCAGATTCAGGAATGCGGGCATCGGCAGTGCAACATGGCAAGCGATAGAGAGGCCAGTTCTTGAATCATCCCAGTTTCAACACGTCTATGGGCATCACACCATTTCCGCCCATCAACACCGCGTATCCCGAACCCTTCTCAAAGAGTCCAACACCGTTTGCCTCTGCCCTTCATAAGCAAACTCAATCACCCTCCCCTGACACCTTCCAGCAATCACTTCCTCGTCTGCCGCCCAAACGGTATCCTCATGCTCCTCGGCACTCAACCTCACGATAGGCACCTCTTCGTCATCTAAAACCACTAAAAACGTGATCTTCCTCCACCTGCCTCCTTCTCTCCCGTCAAACTCGACCATATCAGCCACATCCACGACGTGCGTCACAACCAATGCTGTCTCTTCGTGCACCTCGCGGCAAAGGCCGTGCAGGACTGTCTCGTCGGTCGTGTCAGCTTGCCCGCCGGGACACTCCCATTTCAGAGGGAAGCCGTCGTGAGCCGCGCGTTGGATGAGGAGGACGCGGTGTTTGTGGATGATGACGGCGCTGACGATCAGGCCGGCCAGGGCAGGGTTGGCGGTGAGGTATTCTTCTGGTGTGATGAGGAAAGGGGCTAGCGAAGGGGGGAAGCTGAACGGGATGGTGGCGTTGGTTGACATTTTGATAGCTGGAATGGCTGTCGTGTGATTCAGGGGCTCGCCTGTGGAATGGGATGCCGGAGAAAGTGCTGGAAATGTTGGGAGAAGGCTGGTTCAAATCTGCAAGGAGTGGCTGAGCCAGTGGCAGTGTTCCAATCAATAGTCAAGATTTCTTGCCTGCCTGCGCAGAGAGTGGATCCGCTCTAGCGAGTCTAGCCCATGCTTTGTTTCCTGTCGAAGGCATACCTCACCGGCGACCAGGGCACTGATATGTTGTGGCTAACGTTACTGTATCCCCCATTCATTACGCCGCAACACAGATCCCGTTTGAGCAGATATGCCCACTCTTGCACGGCGAGGAAGCTAATCAAATCTCGTCAGTATGTGCTGTTTCTGAAACATGGTGCTGCTAATCCTTACCTGAACACGACCACCCGAGACATCCCCAGGTCTTATACAGAATTAGCAAAATATCTGGTTGGGTAGAGATTCGAAAGAAAAGAGGTAACTTACACAGTCCCGGCACGTTCCCCCGTTGCACTCGAGATCTCCTTGGCACGGGCTAGACGCGCTGCACTGCCAACCCGGGCAGCCCCAGTTCTAGTCAAGAGGCTTCAGCAAGGCCGTATCTGCCATCGGCGTTCAGAAAGTTAAGATGACCTACACATGGTTTACAGACACTAGATTCACACTGGTTTACAGCCTTACACGGGCTCGATTTGGAGCATGACTAGACGAATCAGCGGCAGAATCCTAGAATCAGCCATATCCACTTACCCATCCTGTGGAGCAAGTCGGTCAGAGAGTTCATTTTTGATAGCATGAGCTGAGATTTGTGACGTACCGTGGCAGCCCCAAGTGCAAGGCTTGCAGACGCCCGAAACGCATTCAAACTCTCCTGAACACGGGCTACTGCTGCTGCAGCTCTGTGAGGATATTGGCACCAGCATCAACTTGATAGAAGAGTAGCATGAACACTCACCCAGCCTAGGCAACCCCAAGTACATTTCTGACAGGTTCCAGACGCGCACTGGAGCTGATCCTTGCACGGGCTCGACGGCGAGCAGTTCCAGCCCTCTGTAGGAAGTGTCAGTAGCCCCATCGAGCAAGCCTTTTTGAGTCACGTACCGCATCCCCAACTGCACGCACTGCACACCGAGTTCCCGTTGCAGTCGAGATCTCCTTGGCAGGGCGCTTCAACAGGTCAGCTCAACTCCCCGAGTAATCTTCGGACCACCCACATTGTGAACCACAATTCCACCCCAGGCAGCCCCAGGTACAACTCCCCGAAGAGGTGCCACATGTTCCATCCGTAATGGGCGTAGCGCTACCGGAAGAAGGAATGAACCGCGACCAGTCCTGCGCGGCCGGAACCTTGCCAGCCTCCTGCATGGCAGCGCTCAAGGCCGCCCACCCCCCCGACGGGGAATCGGTGATGGACACTTCCGGAGCTTCGCACGCAGCGCACGATTCCGGGCCCGTCATGACGTCCCAGTAGGTCCAGGGAATGCCGAGCGCGTTGAGCGCGTGTCCCTGGTCTCTGATGTCCGCTGCTTTGCCAGCGGTGCCGCTGGTGTAGGTCCACTCCTCGGCGAGGATCAGTTTCCCGCTGGCCTTTGCCCGAGCGAGGAGCGAGCTGGAACCGCCAAGGAGCTGGCACCATGGCTGACCAGCGGAGACTGAAGAGCTGCTAGCGTAGTAGCCATGAAGGGAGATGATGTCCACAGCAGCGCAGGAGAGTACCTCGTCGGGATAGTTGTTGTTTCCGGAGAGCGCACCGCCAATGGCACCCGTCGCAACACCGATCCCAGAGACAAGGAAACCTCTGAGAAAGGAAGATACATCGCACGTCCACCCCGTGCCGGTCACGGAGTTTTGGTGGCCGCCTACGCCTGGCTCGTTCTGCAAGTCGATGGCCAAGATGACTTCGCTGAGCTGCGACCAAGACCTGCCGCCGAAGTTCTTGGAGCGGTAGTTCACCAGGATGCTGCGCAGCCGGTTCTTGAAGGCGTCGCGGAGGGTGCTGTCGGCGTAGAAGCTGGTCCAGCTCATCCCGCGGTCCCTCATGTACTGGCAATACGCGTCACACGGGAGAGTGAAACCGGCAATCATGTTTGCGTCGTGCAGACTCAGCAGAACCTTCATGCGGCCGCCGCTCTGCGAGTACACGTCGTAGAGCATATCATCGTAGCGGTCGAGGATAGATGCCTGGTTGGCGAAGTTGCCTAGGGACGTTTCGACGTCGGGCCATGTCGCCTTGCTGTCGCCTTTCTCCGAATTCGAAGTCTCGGGCCGCACAAAGGTGCGGAGGACACGCGCGCCGGCATTGTTAAGGGTGCGGATGATGGCCTGGCGCTGTCCGCTGTCTACGGCGGCGAGGAAGTAGTGGTTGACGCCACCGAAGCTGTTGGCTGCCACGGTGGCTATCGCTAGGCTGAGGGCGGTGATGGAAGGGCAAACCATGCTGATCAGACAGGCTTTGTGGGAGTGTTGGTGATATCTGAAGGCAGGCTCACAATGACAATGTCCCGTATGATGGCAAGACAAAGCGCGTTCTTTCTCATTTTAACCTACGCTGGCTCGTTCAAGGGGATGCAAGAAGACTGCGACTCGCTTCGGGGCACTATGGATAAAGACGTTGGCGCGGCTCAGACAAGCGAAAGGAGAAAACATGTGAGCTCTCTGCATTCAGCTGAACCTGTCTTGCAGGAGAGACGGCACATCTGACGGTTCCGCTGCTGCTCTCTTTCCCGGTAGGCTCGGTGTAGCTACGCGACAGAAGTAAGCCGAAGGCTGAGAAGTTGAAATTCTCTCAAGCCCCGAAATGTGGTAGCCTTCGGTTCGAGACGGTAAGCGCTAACTGTAATCTTGATATCAACACTGGAATCCGAGTAAGGTACATCACACCTGCAGACCAGACCGACGATGCCCCCTAGCATAGATAACAAGGCAACGTACAAACCACCCTAAACCCATGCGCTGCAACATCGGCTCCCTCGCGGCGGTACCAGCAGTAGAAAGTCCCATGGGCAATATTCCCGCCAGAGTGGTGCACTACTCCGGCCCCCGCCGATCCAAGGGTGACTCAAGAGGGGCTTCGTGCAGCAAGGCACTCCTCCCCGCCCAATCACTCGAGCACTGAGTACCTCTGCGCACCCACTTTCAACCAACTCTTTCCAAACAACCCCGCCTTCCTGACCGCTCCAGAACTGGAACGTGTCTCAACAGCAGTGCTGCTGCCGCTGCTTCTAGTGCTGACAGTGCTAGCGGTGAAGGCAGAGCCACTGGTAGACACAGGGCTCCGGTTCGGCTCAGCCTCATAGATCAGCCTCATAGACAACAACGACGCCCTTGCCGCCACAGAACGTGACGGCGTCGCCCGAGCAGGGGGTGTTGCACGCGGCTGGCTTCCTCGCCCACTCGCCGCCCACGTAGCTGCTGCACTAGCACTGGCTGCCCGCCTGCAACCCCGCGAACTTGTACCACCCGTGATAGCACGTGTCCTGGCATTTGTCTACTGTCAGGAACTTGTCGCCGCCCGCCAGCGGGCTCATGTTCTTTTCCAGAATGGGTTGGTCTGCGTCCTTGGTGTAGCAGCTGATGGTGAGGGTGTAGGTGGTTTTGGTCTTGTTGGGGTTTTCGAGCCGTTTCCGGATCTCATCATCTCATGGCATTTCCAGGCTGCCGCGGGTGGAGGAGACTCGGCGGGCGAGAGCCATGAGAGAGAGGATGGCGGCAACAGAGATTTGAATAGCAGCAGCTAGAGGGGTACAAAACACCTGGCAGTTTGGGAGGATTGAAGTTTGACAACGGGAGGTGTCACTTTCTTCGTGTCGCTCTCTGGGGGCTCTCTGGGAAAGGTCCATGCACCTCGAAGGAAAGGAAGGACATGGCTCCCAACAGGCAACACGTGTGGATTTCACTTCTTTTTCGACTTCTCATGTTGCATTTTTCAAAAAAAAGTGCCTGTATTTCTGAATCCGGAACCTGCAACGAGGATACGGCGAACGGCTTTCTAGGCACCGCTGATAGCCACACCGAGATGCCAAAGGCACGTCAGGGCATTCCGCTGCACGGAATGTTTTGTGGGGACGGTGATAAGGTATCGAGTTGGGATCTGGGACGAACAAGTGAGGGAGAAAAGGTCATTGGTTCAACCCTTCAAGGTTGTTGCGTTCAAGTTGGGCTTGATTAGGAAGGCGATAGTAGCCAAGAACCGGGATGGCCGGAGAGCCCCTGAGGCAGATCATGGGCACCGGATTAAGCCGTGCGGGCGTTGTATTTTTGACCTGGCTGCATCACATGCAGCCAGAGACAATGGTGGATAAAAGACCTTCCAGGTTGCCAGTCTCTTTCATTGCGTGAACCAACCATTTTCCCACCGCCATTCTTCATACCATTGTGCGCCTTCTCATTCCAGAAAGAGAATCACAATCACTAATACCACCTCAAGAACCAACAGACCCTGAGTGCTCAGCGAATCACGGCATGGCCACCTTCCACCCCTTTCAGTACCTCCCCTTCGAGCTCCGTGCTCGAATTTGGAGGCTGACGGTCGAGCCTCGCACAGTCGAGGTCCGCGTCTTTTACACAACCAGCCATGTTCCCAAGATTACCCGCAAGTCTACGAAGGCCCCGAGAAGCAGGCGTGTCTCGGTTCCGCATATGACTTCATCCACTCCGGTGTCAGCACCTGTACAGACTTGCCGAGAAACTCGCAACTTGGGGCTATACCGGCAAGCCTTTTCCGAATTGGCCTCTTCAGAGCCGCGCCATATCTGGCTGAATATGGACATAGACATGGTTTCCATCGGGACAACTGTGTTTGGGGCTTTCAAACCAGTTGCCCATCTCATCAAACGGCTCAGGTTCGAACGCAGGAATGGAGACGACGGCTTTTACTACTTCGAATCCAAAGAAATTCGGTCCTTTGAGAACGCCAAGGAGATCCACGTTCTTTGTCCAGACGGAATCGAGTCGTGGCACAAGGCGTCGGAGGAGCACTACTTTCCTTGCGGCCCCTAAAACGTGTTCTTCGTTGACCTCAATGATGGCCGGATGATGAGAAGCATTGAGTTGGACGAAATGTGCGACCAGGCATTGGCGGAATCATGGGCGGCAGAAGGATACGATGGCTTCACCGGCGAGCCTCTCGGCGAGGTGGCTGGAGAGGAGCAAGAAGCGGGGGATGACTGACGCATTCCACGCCAGACCTATTCCCCGATTCAGACGCCGTGGTGGTCTTTAGCATTGCTGTTGGCATCTTCGTTTGGCTACGAATGTGTTTACCCGGGTCAGGTTGCTCATCGTTATACCGAGGTAGTTCTCCAGCCACCAACCTGACTAGGGTGGACTGGAATCACTTTGATTAAGTGATGCCGCCTCGGATTGGGGTAAGCCGTAATGCATGTTGGTTCACACAACTCCCTCGAAAACCAACCGAGTTCTGGGAAATTCTCCGGCCCAACCGCCTAACTTCGCTCATCTTTCGCGCCATTTTGCGCCAATTCCAACATCTCGAAATTGACAAACAAAGCCCTCAGCCAGAGATCATGACTTGGATCCCTCCCGAGTTTGAGGCGGCAAAGATCCCTGAAGAGGAGAAGTATGAGGGGACTGCAGTCGACGCCAACGTCTTGAAAGGTTGTGAGCTGTGATCCATGCCCCCCACTCACCGCCACCCTCCCTGATAACTCCTAGTTTGCTCCGAGTCTGTGCCTTTGACCTGCTCAGGCGTCTAGTTGCGTTGCACGCTGACTAACAAGAGGTTTTGAACAGCCCTATCCAACGGCGTGACCATCAAATGGTCATCAATACACAGCGCGAGCTACTGGGCTATCAGGGGCAAGATCGATACCATTTTGCCTGATGGCCGAGAGCAATCGTACTTCGTCAAGATGTACACGGTGCCGCGTGCCCTCGAGATTGCACGAGGCGAGTTTGAGAGCACCCAGCAACTGGCAGCGGTCTTGCCCGACAATGTTCCCACCGTCGTTGCGTACGGGGTGTGCGCAAACGATCCGAATCGAGCATTTTTCCTTGCCGACTTCCGCGGCATGAACGACATGACCGACGAGGTGCCCGGCGTCACAGAAATCGCCACCATTGTCGCCAAACTTCACCAACAGCCGTCTCCCAACGGGAAGTTCGGATTCCACGTGACGACGTTCGGTGGCAAACACGCTTCTGACAATTCGTGGTGCGATACCTGGGAGGAATTCTTCACCAGGGCCACAAAGGACACGATGGAAGGCGAGCTTGCCATTCATGGCCCTGACGAGGAGCTTCAGAGATTGAGCGAAGAGATTCTCGCCAAGGTGATCCCCCGCCTCATCCGCCCTATGGAAACCGAGGGCAGGCGTATCAAGCCGGTCCTTCTTCATGGCGACCTCTGGCACGGCAACGTGTCTGTCGACAAGGTGACTAAGGAGACCATGTTGTACGATCCATGTTGCTTCTACGGCCACAATGAATGTAAGCTTCTCCCCAAATCCAATCTGTGTTCATCGACGGTGCACGTGTTCTGACTTGCTACGTATTAGACGACTTCGGCATGTGGAGAGCCTCCCGGTATCTTCTCAAACGTTCCCATGTTCAGGCATACTTCAAACTCACAAACCCGACTCAACCCTTGGAAGACCAAGATGACCGCCATGCCCTCTATGCTATGCAGGTCGACACCTTTGGGGCTACCTACACTGCTGACTGACACTTGGCTAGGCGTTGCGACTTGATGGTGTCTATCTGTTGGCCGGCTAACAAAAGCATGAGAGAGCTGTGAGCGCCCAGCCATTCAACCGGGTTCCCCTGCCTGAACTGACCGCTCTGTGTATATAGCGCCAAGCAAGAAATGAGACGGCTGGTTGGCAAATATGGAGATGGATACGAGGGATACCTGGCTTCGAAGAAGTTGGCGGAAGAGACTGGAAGAGAAAAGGGGTTCTGCTCGGTCTCAAATAACTAAACTGACCGTCGGTCATTTCAAGATATCTCAGGTATCCGGATCTCGGTGCCGTCAAGCGGTTCAAGACTGGAATGAGGTTTGCGTTATATTCATAGGCATCACAAATGCCATGCAGATTGCGTTGGATCTTGTGTCAAATCCTTCATTAAACTAGGTGGCGTGGCTGAGTGTTACGGCAGGGATTATTAGGTATGGAGAGCGTGCGAGAAGCAACTCACAGGTGTTACATCAGATCATCCAAACGTCCGTGGCGCGAAGTTTGGGGGCCGCATTCCATCCATGCGGCGTTGTTTGGGGGCTGCATTTAATCAAGGCTGAATATGTTGAGGGTGGGTTTTGACCCGGTATGGCTGTTGTGTGGCGAGCCCCTTTTATATCTCCTTGCAGTCGGCCCCCACAGCCTTTTCCTCCGAATCCTAATTCTACCAGAAACCCCAGCAATACCATCATTCCGTTGCTGTGCCTACTTTCTACCGTGCCACACGACAAAGTACCAACCTACCAGTTCTTAGCCAAGAACGGCGTACCCAGTGTCATGGAGAAGTTGAAGACGCCTAACTCTGTCTATATAAGGCCCCTTTGCCCTTCATCTATCCTCGACTCCATCTTCCTCACCACCGCCACAACCGCTTCCTCTTCTGTAACTGCACTTTTACTCACGCTCAAATCTTAACCATGCTTGCCCAAAACATCCTTGTTATTTTCACCATCTTTTCCTCCATGGCTCTCGCAGCCCCTGCTGGCGAAAGTGAGGATGTGTCAGCCCACGACATCAGCGACCTCGAGAAGCGCTCCCCAACCTTCTTCATGTATGGCGGGGACGGCTGCACCGGCCAGGTACATGCCTACACCCATCCCGATGGCACCGCCTTTCGCTGCTACCCCGTGCCTGCCGCGAAACGTGCCATCCGATTCACTGGGAAGTATGTCGCGCAATGTCCACACACCCAAGCTCAGAAATCATTTGTTCCTTTCCGGCTTGTTATTAGTAGGATTGGTGAACAATGGAGGACAAATAAATGACTTTGTTTCGAATCCTAGCTGCAACGTCGAGACTTGGAGTGGCACAAACTGCCGTGGCTCGTCCGTCATCATCCGACGAATACTTGCAGCAACGTTCTCTACGGCTCCGTCTCAGTCAACTGTTTATCGGCAACATCGCGCTCGGTACTCTGAGATATTGTCTCCGTCTTGGGCTGTCTTTCCGACTTTGGCCTTTCGTTCTCCGTTGCACACACGTGCTTGGGGTTCTAGGTTGGCCGTGTGGTTCAAGTGTCGAACAGGGCGTCGGAAGGTAAACGGTAGATACGGAAATAGGTTCAATTCATCTTCATGCTCTGGCAAAAGTGCCCTGCGTGAATAACCACGCAAAGACACTCAAGTCCCTACTGATCCGACTTTGATCCATGAGCAATTTGAATGAACTACAGCCCCGTCGGTCAAACCATAGCCTCCCCCTTTCAGCCCAAGAGCAGGCGAAGATGTGACCGTCGGCCGCCCCAACTCTGAAACGTTTTAAAATAGCCCCTTCTTTACAATATGGACGTCAATGTTTCCATTGCCCCACGCCATCTCATCTCCTTGTACAGTGTTATCTGCTCTCCAGCACGCGTCCATGACCAAGCCAGCAGCACGGGCAATGTGCTCGCTAGAGAAAGATCAGCTTACTTGGTCCTTCATCATCATCGGTCGTCAAAAGCGCTCACCAGTACGAGGAGTGCGTTGCGGTTCCCGCTCCGATGCCCCAGATTTCGGCGTTTCCCGATGTAGCGAACCGAGACTTGACCGTTACCTTGCAAGCGGTTGTGCCTAGGCCAGCAAGATAGTTGATGCACTGCACTGCATCAGGGACAGGAGCAGAGCCATTCGGTACGTTGTTGCATCTCAGCCGCTTGTGAAGCGTGCCAGCTGTACAGGAAGGTGGCTCGTCAGAAACATGGTGTGTGAATGCCCATCAAAAGGCGGTCGCGTGCTTACAAGGCTCAACAGCGTTAGCAACGGTTGTCTGCCATTGCTCGTACGCCTGTTCTGGGGAAAGTGTTCCGTTACGGTTGGCGATGATATCGTCGACCCATTTGGCGAAGGAGAAACGCTCCACTTCTGCCTCGGACGTGAGCCCCGTGTTGGTATCGGGCACCGTGACGGCTCCAATCATGGGAGACAGGGCCAGGGCGGCAAGAATTAGGCCGGCGAGGTTGATCATGGCGTTGTTTGTGGTTATCGGATGAACTGTCTTGACTCCGGAGGTGTCTGTCCTGTCTACAATCTTGGAGATATCAAGGATGAGGCCGGCTCTTATGCACGGCAACACCTCTAGGCTCCCATACCTTGAGCCAGACTCCACACATTACCAGATTTGTCTTTCTCAAACCCCGACGGAGAGTCCAGCACTGCGGATACTATTACAGTCCTTCTCGGCGGCGGAGCCGATGTAACGTACAAGCTGCGAACGTGGTTGCGGCTTGAATGCCTTGCATTTGCCCAGTACTTGAGAGCCCTGAGCAAACAGTCACTTCGACCTGCACCGGGGGTGTGTCCTGCAGTGGTGGAGCAGCCGCAGGAACGGCGTTTTGACGGCTTGGCCTTGTGAAATCTCCGACCCCTGAATCCACCCAGGCTCACACCTCGCCGCCTTGGACCTGCATGCTAGGCCACAGCATTCCCGTTCGCTTGGGGCCATGAAACTTTGCCGTCGGCGAATATGAAAAATTGCCGACGGAAAGAACATCTACTTCAGCTTCGGTGGTGGCGCCACAGCTGTGAGAGGTGCATTCGGGACTCTGTGATAATTCCTTGGGCGCTCCGTCGCCAATGGAACGGAATACCTCTGAGTCGGGTACCTTATGTCAGCGGCGAACAGCGTTGGTTGTAGTACGCCCGGTCAAGCAATATGACAGCATGAGCTAGACTTGTTAGGGGGTGACTTGGTCCAAGGCGGCATGGGTCGGAGATGTGGACAGGGGACCTGAGAAGTACGGATACGGAATACCTCTAGGTACGGGGGACTTTACCTTAGGAACTGACCTATGTCCGAGCTATGTATAAGAGCACTGAATCCCTCACCCTCCACAGCTCCCTCAACTCATTGCATCTCATCACCTCAGTCCTACATCTTCCAGCATCATTAGCCTCAGACATCACCGCCATAATGCGCTTCGACGCCGTCCTTACTTTCGCCACGGCTGCGGCTGCGGCTGCCCTTCCCACGGCCGAGAGCGAGACTGCCGTGAGCTCCGACGGTTACACCTACACCACCGAGGCTAGGCCATACGTGGCCGAGACGGTCATCCTCGACGATGGCACGACCACCACTGTCCACGTCCACCCCTCCTTCAAGTTCGTCAAGCGCGACGGCACCACCCCAAACGTCGACAAGCGTCTCTCCTGGGTGCAGTTCGGCAGGGACCAGTGTGGCGCCTCGACATTCAACAACAAGTCGTCCATCGGCTCGCCCAAGACAGTCGACTGCAAGGCCATCATGACGTATTATCAAAACCTCGACGGCTACTTCGTGGCCATGTCCAACTTCGACCTCAAGGCCAACGGCGACTGGTGCCGCCTCGTCATCACAGAAAGCTGCGTCTTCGGCATCAAGTCCAAGAACCAGTGGGACCCCCGCGTCGGCGCCTCCGACATTTCCGACATCATCCGTGATGCCATGGCCAAGTTCAAGACGAGCGACAGCCCCAGCAGGACCGGTGCGCAGGGCAACATGGGCTGCGCCACCGACATGTTTTCGGGCACTGCGAGCGTCGACTGGGCCATCTTTCACAACTAGGTCATCTCTCGAGTGGGTCGCGGGTTGGAAGGCGAGGAATTGGTGAGAATGGTGAAGGATTGGGCAGACCGAGAAATTTCGGAAATCTTGGGATCCAACAGCCACAAATACCGGGAGGAACTTACTGCGTAGTCCCCCCGTGATTGCTGGCAAAGCACAGACTATAGGTATTTACTACAAAACTCGAAGGGGTTACGTCCATGGAGAAAAGAATGCCTGGTTAACATTTCTGGCTGCCATTGCTTTGTGACCAACGCGTGCTCTCTTGCATGTTTCTGTGTGAGGCCCCATCGTTGGCTGACTGACAATGAATCAGGGTGCCCGTTCCCAGAACCAACCTTGAACTTTTCTCTCTGTGTCACGGTAGTGGTTTTCACCGTATCTTCACTTGTTCTGTAAAGAACGATGGGTCTCTTCCGCTTCTTACACACAGTAGCTGTACATAGTACTGAGTCCCACGCAGCCTTGATCCTTGTTATTGACGTTGATTGGCTCAATCACCCTGGACCACTCCCTTCCACCAGATCTCACACAACACTGATGATGAGTGGATTCAGGGTGGGATTGAGGGATTTTTATAATGTAACGAGTTGAGTTGGTAGTGGTGAAGGGAACGGGTTCGAGCGAGCACGGTTTACTATGTACCTAGGTACCTTAATTAGGGCGTTGGTGGAGTACCTACCTTCGACGGTGGTGCGAAGGTGTGGACACGGGTGACTCGCGCGATGTAGACCCGCGGTTCACCAGCTGTCTGGTCGTCGACGGGGAGCGCCTGGGCGCGCTCGTGGAGATTCTGGGAGAACTCAGGCTGCCGCCGCTGAGCTGCACACTGTGCGCAGAGACGCGCGAGGAGAAGGCGGACGCCCTCGGGACCAGGGAGGGCGTATGAGTTCTGGTGACTCTGCCCTCGAATCCACTCTCCTGCTGAAAGGTAACCCAACTTTGATCAAGCTTCCCGACGAGCATTTGGTCGTCTTGCTTGTTTATGGTTCCTAAACTTGGGGATCATAGACGTGCTGGGCTTGTTTCGTCGCCCGTTCTCGGTCGACATCCATTATCCAGTGCTCAATCTTCGGGGGTTAGCAGACTCCGACATGGAGTGAGCGCCGGGACATTGAAAACTCCGATACTGGGCGCGGCCGTTCTCCGCCATGGCGACTTGGTTTCAGCTAGGCTCCTCACCGGCCAAGCCGGCTTGACAGCCCCTTGCCAAGGCTCCCGAGGGAAGGGGGCAATCACCATGCTGCACCCGCGCATGGAATGATGGTATTACCTAAGGAGATGTAACATTGAAGGTGGCTTGGCTTGGCTCGACAAATTCTTCGCCGCCCCCCAACAAGCCAAGCAGAGGTCAGGCAAGCTTCACGGAGATGACATTTAGGCAGCGGCCGGTTCGTGAGCACTCCCGGGCCATTCGCCAGATCAAGAAGGCAAGGGACTGAGCAGCGGGCCCTTCTGCCGCGCTGGTCGGCTCTCGGCTCCAGGAGAACAGCACTAAGAACCAGATCCGGCCAAGTTGGGACCCAATTCCATCGCGGCAATGGAAACCATGGGCCATGGCGGCGTAGCGAAATATGCTTGGGCCCGATTCTCTTGCTGCCTGTGTCTCAGCCAGCCGAAGCCAGTGAGAAGCAGTGTGCGTGGTCAGAGTGTGTGGGCAGTGACCGGGCGCCGACCGCAGACTCGACAGATGAGACAATCAGGCGACCAGGCACACAATCGTGCAGCCTGGAGGTCTCGGCGTTCCTGACGGGCCGGGCTTGGACAAGACCAGTGCCTGTCGCGCCAGAAGCAGCTTAAGGCCGTCTTCAGGTTCAGCCCTACCCAGAGACTGATCCCGCTGCGGTGGTTCCTCATCGGGGCCGCCAAACTCGGATCCGTCCGGCGCTTGGCGTCCTCGAGGTTTCGAGGTCGGCAGACAGGACTCTTTTTATATAGGGTTGCCAGCCATGGCCTCCCTCAGATGAAAAGGCTGAGTTAACATGACGGAGACGGATGGACTTGCTCGTCTATCTTGCCATTGTAGTCCTGAGGAATCCATTAATTCGCCTTTTCGCTCTTGAGCATCAGCACATCAAACTGCTCGCCCACCTCATGGTTCCTTGCCTCGACAACAGCACGTATCACCGAAACCATCCCTCGATTTCGTGGGACCTCCACCAACCGCCGTGACAAGATGACGCCAAAAAGACCGACTCAGACCACCAAATGGGGTACTGCATGCGCGCAGTGCTCGGCAGCCAAGGCAAAGTGTTCCGGCCGATCCAACATCGCCGGTTCCAAGTGTGACAGGTACGTGGGCACAAGTGCCGCGAGGCTCCTTGGTAGGACGGCCGGCAAGAGTCACCATGCCGATATGGCTGACACGCTGTCTATCACAGGTGTGAACGGCTACTGAAGCAGTGCACCGACCAAATCCCCAAGCCGAGGAAGACACGACAGCCAAAGCATCTGCAGTAAGGACAGCACCGCGGCCCCGACTCATAACATGCTAACACAAAGCAAAAGAACCACGGATGCCGGAAGCCCGTCTTTTGACTTCGACTCGCTAGTCTCGACTCCGGAGTACTCTTCTTCGCCGTTGAGCGTAGACTTCGCGGCAGAGTCACCCTCAGTCGGGAACCTGGACCGTCCGTTTCTCGTCCGGAAAGCGTCGTCCCAGGACCAACGAGATGTTGAGAACGGTCACGTTGCCGCCTCTGGAGCACACAGCGCCAATCTCTTCCATCCATCGCCACGTTTCCCGGGTCAAGCTCGAGGATTGTTACTCAGGGGCTGGGAAGATACAGACCAGACGCTTCTCCTCAAGTACCGTGCCAAGCTGATGCCGGAGCACCCCTTTGTCATTATCCCTCAACACATCCTGGCGTCAGCGCTGAGGACCCACCACCCCTTCTTGATGATGGCGATTCGTGCAATTGCAAGCTTTGAAGGCCTACGTACGATGCACACCCAAATGCAACTGGTCAGAGGGCACCTCGCCGATCGCATGCTCCTCCAGTCCGAGCACTCCCTGGATCTCCTCAGGGGCATCGTGGTGATTCTGGGTTGGCACCACTACCACTGTACGAAACACAGCCAGCTCAATAAACTCCTTTGTCTAGCCGAGTCACTCGTCTCTGATCTTGGCCTGAACAGGAAACCTCCTGTCGGCCAGAACGGCGAGGAGGCAGTCAGGCCGACCGAGGACAAAAGGTTGCTGCTTGGGGTATGGTACTTGCGATCATCGTATGTCGATTGCCACTTCCACTTCACATTACCATATGAAGCCGATTACTGACCAGAGGCTCAGAGCTGCCATGCATCTCCAACAGCTTACATCGATGCCCTTCACATCATATATGCGCCAATGTCTCGGAGAGATTCAAGACGCAAAGGAGCACGGCCTGGACGAGGTCCTCGTTCACTTCGTCAAAGTCCAGTACTTGGCTGAACGCGTTGCGGTGCTCAAGAGCCCGCAGCTGAAGAGTACCGAAACGAGCCATGATAGGGTGAATTTGCAACAAGAAGAACAGGGCAGAGAGAGTCAGGAGAGCGAAGTAGCGTTGGCTGGCTGCCGGGCTTACCTGGATAGGCTTGTAGGGGAACTCCCTAGCGCCTTGAAGAACAATGGTAAAGCCCCCTTAGACCATGGCGGAAAACATTGAAGCTGACGCGAGCACAACAACAGCCATGCTTGTGACGCAGTTCAACACAGTAGCTCTCCGGTTATCCGAGCCGCAAGGGAGTGAAGTGGTGCATTCCTGCGCCGCTGGAGCCTCGCCGGACTCCCGGTTCTCGCTTGCGCCTAATTCACCCACTGTCGACACGCTCTTGCAGACTGCAGCGGCTTCTGTTAAACGCTGGTTCCAGTCATGGATCGCCGCTGTACCGGCATCACGATACCATACCCTACCGTCCCACTCCGTCTTCCAATTATTGTACGCGGTACGCGCTGTTGTCCGGGACCTGCCACCCTCCCAAGCTGACCCACGAAACCGCCTTTCTCCCGGACAGGAACGATCGGTATCCAGGTCATCGTCAACACCGATACCCGATCCATCCGTCCCAGGTGGTCAGCTCGGATCAAACTGCCTCGACGACGCCGTGACTGTGTTGAATCGGCTCATAGCCCTTCGCACCGGTGGCGCCGACGTCGATAAATTTTGGACTGCTCTAGGAGAGCTGCCTGACGCTGCGTGGGCGCAAGGAAGCGCAGCCGCCGAGCACCCATCGACGTTCAAGGACTTTCCGGCACCAGATGACGACGTTTTCAGTGCGATAACGGCCACGGAGAGTGAAGGGAGCCAACAAACCTTTAGCGACCTGTACCCCATTTTGGAAAGTCAAAAGAGTCAGGCGGTGTATCTCTTCAACATGTTCCTCCCGCCCTCGAGGGTCGGATCAGTTGTTCCAGTGCAACGCGAGTACAACGATATTCCACCATTACCGCCCGGTCAGGTGTCCGCTGTCCGGGGAGGCACACAACTGCCACCGGAACACCGCGATCAATGGACAGCAGCGGCGTTATGGGACGCCGGTTCTTCCTCTTGGGCGAGTCTAGGAGCTGCTGCAGACGTGGGGGTGCCTGAGGATGTGGACCAACAAATGTGGGAAGATGGCCAGGGTGACCTCGAGCCACAGCACGGATGGCCATGGGCCGGCAGTTTGGGTGAGCCCGACCAGTTGTAGTGGAGGTAGTTGTCTAAACCTCCCATATCCGTAGAGTTTCGCTCGCAAACCCAGATCGTCCAAAGCACTGCGCAAGTTATGGAACAATGGGGGTTGGCTATAGCTTTAGTTGATACTTCAGATTCTCTCTGAGATCCCGTTGTGGAAGAGGAAAACGGGCAGAAGATTGGCCTGCATGTGGAAACCACCTAGGTACCTAGTCCGGGAGCATGGGCATCTGGCGCGGGCCGAGGAACCGTGGCTGAAACAACAGAAAACCGCCAGCGCGGCGAGATATTCGGGCCAGCTACGGGCGTCAGTATACTATGGAGTATGTCAGTGGTCACGCAAATGCTGGCGCGACCGGATTTCTCATGCGCCGCCTCCAACCAGTCTTCCCACTGCTCTCCCGCGCTGCAAACCGGCGTCTTCTCGCAGCCACTCTCGAGACTGAGGTTTAGGGATCAGGGGGCTGCCAAGGACTGGGGACTGGCGGTTTGACGGCATTGTTGCCGACACAGTCAAAGCGTCTGTCTGGCTTGAAAGTCAACACCACCATGGGCAGCGCGTATCTTGACCAATACAGATTGTTCTGTACGTAATACTCAGACCCTGAGACTTTAGCTTCTCACGTCAGCAGCCCCAGATAAGTTACCTTATTTGCTGCCCCCAGCCGCATTCAGGGGAGTGTCAGGACTGACTTCCACCTCACGACTTGGCAACAGCCGTCTGATAAGCACCGCAGCAGCCGTGGCTTGCTCCACCTTTCCTGCGTCCTCGCCTGTCCTCTTCGGCATCACTGAGCCAGCCCTACTGGAGTTTACCCGGGCCCTAATCCGCCCGATCTCCAGCCGCTATCAACCATGTACTCGGTCGTGGTGCGGGATGCGTGACAAAGCCAGTGAAGGATACGCTCGGAGGTCTGCGCGGGGGTGAAACGATGACCGGCCGTAGCCGGGGGAACAATGTGTGGCGGCTTTTGTTTATTGACCAAGGGGACATTGCGTCGCAGGAACTGTTGCGCTTGGAGAAGATTTGTGAAAAATCCCGATCCTGGCAACGCACGACGGCTCTCCCGGGTCCTTGGCTCTTCGTCGGACCGTAAGTCCTGGTGGCTTTCACCCACGGATCGTCCCTTGTGTGCCAAGGGGCACCATTGTTGCTTGGCTGGCGGGCGGAATACCCCGACTTGGGTAAGCGCGCTGGCGAGAGACTCAAGCATAATGATGCTTCTGGGCCTTTGATGCCACCCCTAAACCCCGGCGCTGTCCCCAGTAGGTTCCCGGGTTGCTGGAACATGATTTTCTTCCAGCAGCCGATGTTCCACCTTCCTTGTGGCCCCCTTGATGAGGACTGGTTTCTGACCAAATCGTTGTACAGCTCAAGGCCACCAGGCAAGGAGGAAGGGAAACCTGAGTCCTGGATAAGAACAACGATGGCCTTCACCAACAAGAACCGGGTGATTCTCGGCCCTCTTACGACAGTCTTCGTTCCTCCAGCACCATGCACCATTGCCATCGGCCAGTGTGCAACATGCAATGTGGCCTGGTGGGGACAAACCTGTGCCCCAACAACAGTGCAAGACGATACAAGCTGCTGGCCAGCAACAACCGAGGGCACGCCTGCACCAAGCGCGGCACTGTACGGATGGGGCTTCTACTCCCCCGGCCTGGAGTGCCCGGCGGGCTACACATCGGCGTGCACGGCGATCGCGGGCCACTCGTCCCAATGGAAAGTGCAGTACCAGATGAAAGCGGAGGAGACCTTTGTGGGCTGCTGCCCAACGGGGTTCAACTGTGACAACCTCAACGGCCAGACCTGTATCATGCGGGCCAAGTCCCTCACTCTCGCAACCGTCTCTTGCGAGTCCGGCTCCAGCAACAACTTTGGTTTCACCACGCTCCCCAACGCGCACGTCACCAGCCTGAGCCTGTTCGCGCCCATGATCCAGCTCGCTTTCCAGTCGTCCGATCTGTCGCGCTCGTCCATCACCACGTCCAGCAGCAGCAGCACCACCACCTCGACCACGTCGGCCCTGCCAAGCTCGATCCCCACCACAACACCCAGCTCGAGCTCTGACTCCGCCCCGCAACTCTCCACCGGCGCGATAGCCGGCATCGCGGCCGGCAGCGCCGCCCTGATCGTCCTCGTCCTCGCGGCAGCATTCTTTGTCTGGCGACGGCGGCGGCAACAGCAATACCCCCCGGACCACGGACCCAACCCGTCATCATACGACCCCTCCGAGTACTCAGACACGAAGGAGTTTACCCACTACTACACCGGAAACACGGCCGAGCTTGGACAGGGCCATGGGATGGCCGAGGCGCCGGCGGGTGGGCACGAGCGGGCCGAGATGTTTGCCGATCAGGTTCGGGTTCGGGAGGGTGCCGGATTGGCGGTTAGGCCGTCCGAGTACTACTCGGAGACAAAGGAGTTCAGTCACTACTATTCCGGGAACACGGCCGAGCTCGGACAGGGTCATGAGAGGGTCGAGGCGCCGGGGGATGGACACGAGCGGGCTGAGATGTTTGTCAATACTCCTCGGGTTCGGGAGAGCGGCGGGTTGGCTGCTGGCGCTGCGGCTGCTGCTCCTGTCGTGCGGGGGGCTTCTCCGGGGCCATATCCTCATTCTCCTGATAAGGAGGCGGTGGAGATGCCGGTACATAACTATCGGTAGTCTTGGGGGTGATGTCGTGAGGGACCCGGGTTGGTGTTTGTGAGTGATGTGAGCGGGCATTCTTCGCAGTCAGGACGGGTTGCAGGGCGGGGGTGATCTGAAATCCCGGGTACCTGAGAGAATTATTGCGGTTTTCTTCTTTTGCCTCTGTATGTAAGCCTTCTTCACAACGTTAATAATTTGGTACACATATCCATGACGACTCTAGTGGCATGGTAGTTCTGACCGCCAGCATGCTGGCCTGAAGCGCGCCAGATATTCCTTTTTGAACAGCTCCCATCCGAAATCTGGTATCGGTCGAGGGGGAGCGTTGCAGTTGCCGTAGCATTATGAGACTCGGCTGGCATCATCTTCATAGACTTTGACCACTTAGACGTGAGATGTCCACAATTTACCTTTTACCATCACTGCGTACCTAGATTAGAACCACAGCAGCCAACCAAAGTCCGCGTGCACACCCAGCCCAGTGCCGTCTCGGGGTCACATGTGCCGTACCCGGTAATCAGATTCCATCTGTGATGCTAGAAAGGGGGAGTATATTGAGCGATGAAGAGGCCTGGGAACCGGAATCTAAGTTAGAACTGTCCGTCAAGTCAACATGGCTTCTGGGGTTTTGTGTCTGGTTACTGGGAGAACCCTAAGTAACCCTAAGTGACCCTAAGGGTTTCAGGAGCAAAGAATGTGAAGGGTTAGGGTGTATGTACTCCGTTGTCGAGGTCTTTCGGGCCCCTAACCAATACTGGATATGTTCAGCGGCCACACGCCACAGAGTTAACATAACCTATCGCGTGGCATGGGGGAAGCAGACATAGCAACGAAGTGATAGTATTGCGCTGTGGGTCTTGTCTGGTGGAAAGAGGAAAGCAGATGATCAGGGCTGACTGCAAGGAAGATAAAGGCGTTGGCCCTCTCCTATATGAAGACGCCGGAATGAGGCACAAAGTCATAATCCAGGGATAGACGTGGCAGATGTCAAGCATTGTGCCAGAACAGTAACAGAAACACGCACTGTCCCATAGTATCCTCATCACATGTATCTACGATTGCCCTTGGCCGCCTACTGCTTCCCCAACGTCTCGAGCGCATCAAACGCTCAACCCGACAGTGCCGACACAGGCTTCGCGTACTTGGACGGCGGCACCGCGCCCCCCGGCCCGTAGACAATCATCACGCCACCGTTGGGCAACGAGGCTACCCTTTCGTGGCATTGCGAGCAAAAGTAGTTTGTCTCCTCAAACCAGCGGCCCAAGCACGGGAGGCAACTGAAACACACGCAGCCTCCCAAAAAGATTATTAATCCGCAGAGACTGCCGGTCAAGTCAGTCAGCGGGCACTGGCCGTGGCTCCAGGGGTCGCAAGCACTCACAACTGCATCGGCGTGCGCCGGTGGTCGAGTCGTGTCATGGCGCGATGCTCGCAGAACGGGCAGTCAATCCACTGCGGCTGGTCTCCCAGTTGATGGAGGGGTGTCACCACCGCGACGGGAGGCTGGTCAACTGGGGAAGTGGCATCTAGAAGCTCTGCTGCTGCCGATTTGGCATCTTGGGACTCTGCTACTACCGGTTTGGCATCTTGAGGCCCTGTTGCTGCTGGCTCGGCATTGCGTGGCTCTCCTGCCGCCGGTTTGAGCGAGTGTGCTGGTGAAGCCGCCTCTCCCATGTTGTCTCTGATTTGTCTTTGAGGGGATGAGTTGAGGGATGAGTCGAGGCTGGACGGGAAGCGTCAGGGAGTCGTCACCCGCGTTGTTAAGTATCCCGCACGCCGGAGCTCAGCCTCGGTCAGGCGACTCAATTCTCCTTGATCACTCAATCTTGATGCCCACGGGCCGGTCGAGATCTCCTTTGGTCGGTGTTGGCCGCCAACTGTTGTGGCGCAGCTGTCGGTGATGCCACTGGCAAAGTTGCACAAGGCCCGCTAACGGGACGCTCAGTGTGGTGTGCAGGACTTCTTAGGTACAAATGTGTGTTCTGTCCTGGTCTGCCATTCTTGGCACATCTCGGTTCAAGTGCTAGGTCGCATTCCAGATTCCTAGCGCCAACAGCTGTTTCTTCGACGTTTATTTCCCGCCCAATGGGCGCTGGGAAGCAACCTTAGTGTGTTCGCACAGCCCGCCTTGAGTGGGGAGGGCGGCCGCGGGAGGATGTGCCCAACAGCAAGTACAGGACACGGCCCTGGGAGGCTGGGAACCAGACGGGCCGTCGCCAGCATGGACAGCCGCGCCTCACACTCAACATGCGGACCGAATTCTGTTTGAGAACTGGAGAACACTGTGCCTCATCCGCGATTGTCGAAGTAACCACATTGGCGCTTGGTTGATGAACTGGTGGCCGAAGCGCTGCTTCGTTTCCGCTGCCTCTTCCTCGTCCAAGATCCGGGCTTCCTTCAATCTCGGCCTCTTGACTCAAGTACCTACCGATTCGCTGACATCTAAACTCATGTTGGGGACGAGGGAGACCTGAAAGCGTGCCGGCAAACTAATCTTGTGCGCATTTGCTGGTTGCGACATCGCGCAACGCTGCCTGTGGATATCGTTGTTCAAGAGGACTTCTGGTGGACCAACTGTAGTGGATGGACAGGAAAGTCTGCTTGGGCGTGGCAAAAGCAATGGGTGGCCTGCAGCCGCAGGTGCCGGGCGTTGGGCTGCCAACAGCAAACTGCGCCCATCTCAGAAGCCAAACCAACCTGAGACTCACTCCGCACAGCCCAGCATCACCAGGCCTTGACTCAACACACTGCGTCTCATGCTAGCTAGAGTTTTAGCAGCATCAGGTTGCGTCTCATTCTTCTCGCCGACAACAAGAAGAGTAAGGTACCTTACCTTGCGTAGGTTCCCTCCAGCTTGACTCCTTCAGAGAATCGACTTCAACGCTGCTCCCACTTGGCCAACATGGCTCGGCTAGACGAAACTCTGCGAGGGTTGCATCCCACCATCACCAAAATCATGGCCATCTCAGGCACCGCCGCCACTTCCGCTGGTGTCATTCACCAAGGCGAAGTTGTCCACGAAGCGCACTTTGGATTCAGAGACCATGCGCGCAGCCTCAAGCCGGACTCGGACACGCTCTACGGCATTGGCTCCATGACCAAGGCAATGGTGGCGTTTGCTATTGGCGATCTTGTCGAGCGCCAAATCATGACCTGGAACGATAAGCTGCGCGACATCATTCCCGAGTTTACCAGTCCTGACGCATTCATGGCCGGTGCCTGTACCATCACCGATATCCTATCCCATCGGTCTGGTCTCCCGACGTTCAACATCCTGTGGTACCAAGGCAACGCCTTGCCCCTGATTCCAAAATCCGCTCTGCTACCCATGGTCAGCGTCATGAAGCCCAGTTTCAGCCTTCGATGTGGCTGGCGATATTCGAACTGGGGTTATGCTCTCGCAGGAGAGGCCATCGCCCGCCGAACCGGGGCTCCATTTGAGCAGCAACTTCGGAAGTGCCTGTTTGACCCCCTTGGCATGTCGAGGACAACCCTGAGTCCTGGGTGGAGAGAAGATGGCAATGCAGCGGAGGGGTTCATTGGTCTGAGCGACTCCTCTTTGATCCCGATCCTCTCCCAGGTTGTCGATCAAACCACCGTGATGGCGCCAGCTGGCGGCGTGTGCAGTACCACTAAGGAACTTCTGATCTACTACTCTGCTCTTCTGCAGGCCTTGGCTCGTCAATTTCAAGGCGGAGGCAAGCCGTTGTCAGGATCCCCTTTCAAGCAACTGGCCAAGATCTTTGCCGGCCACACATCCCTTCCGCTTCGACTCTCGACAATTGACGAGTACGCATTGGGCTGGTTCAAGGGCTATCTGCCAGGCTTACCGGGCATTCTCACCGAGAACAATAGCCTAGTGCCGGAGATGCCTGTTATTGGCGAGGGCGCCGCGCCGCAGGTCATCTTCTCGCACAACGGATCCCTGGCAGGCTTCACCTCGACCGTCTTTCTTCTTCCAACAACACAGACTTGCGTCTTCGTTCTCACCAACACCAAGTCTGCGTGCGACAGTTCGAACCTCATTGCCAAGGCCATTCTCCAGATCGCCCTCGGTAGTCCAGCGGAGATTGACTTTGTCCAGCTCGCAGAGACCGCCATGGAAGCCTCTGCTACGCGGTATGAGACCCGAGCTGCCGAACTGGATGCCGCTCGTGTCAAAGGGACTCAGTCAACCAGCATAGAGGCATACACTGGCCGCTACTACTGGGACACAGATGCCTACTTCGCTGACATCGCCCTCTACGATGGTGCTCTGAGCCTCAAATTCCAGGACCGCGACGATCAAAGTCTATCCGCTCGAGCACTATCACTACGACACATTCACCTGGTTGATGACAGATGAGGAAGAGGCGAGGAGGTCTCGATACGTCCAAGCAGCCGGGGCCTACAAGTTTGTCTTTGAGCGGAACGAATTGGGCGGGATTGACCGGTTTACCTGGCAAGAGATGGGAGGCGGTCCAGGCATATTCCGAAAAAGGGGTTTAAATTGAAATAATGCCCTTGTATCACTCTGGCATGTACCGTATCTACAAAACACTGCAATTTGAACTCATCATGATCCACTTTTGTGTCTTCTGCTACCCGGGGGCCCGCGTCCTTGAGTCTTGAGAGATAGGGTTTCGCATCAAGTTGCATCTCAGGGGTCTGTATTTGCCCGAGATGACTGGGGCTCCGCTGGCAGTTTCTCGTCAGAATGATCAAGGATTGGACGCTTTATTCTTGATCTTACATAAGCATAGATGACTGGCCAGGGAGGCAGGTCAAGATTCAGGAAGCGGGGGGGCTGGGCAGGAAACTCAGCCCCAAACACAACCAACCCAAATCGTGACACTCGAGCCGCACGAGTCGGTGCTGGTCCGTCGTCCCGGACTGGATGACATGGATCCGCTATCCATCGCGGCCAGCGCCGCAGGGCTTGCGACGGGATGCACCAAGGTTGTCGCCACTCTTTACACCTGGATAGACGACACCATCGCCGTCGATGTCAACGTTGCCAGTCTGTGCGACGAGATCAAGGCCCTCGGACGCGTGCTCGAGTCCATCAGCAGTGCCTCCACGTCGGCCCCGCGTCCCGTCATGGCAGAAATCGACCCTGATGGGAGCCTGTGGGCTGCGGTTAAGGCCACCCTGGGTGACATCAACAACACACTCGCAAAAGTCAACCAGCTCCTGGACGAAGTCCGGAACAGCAGTGGTGTGTTTAGTCGAGGTTTTCTTAGAAAGCCAACAAAGCAAATCAAGTTTGGCCTCCGCTCCAAAGAGATTGCCACGTACAAGGACAGGGTTCAATCATACAATACCGCCATGACGAGTGCCTTGCAGATGATCAACGTGTAAGTCATGATATCTTCACCAAACGGACGGCTTGTCAAGCTGAAGGTCCCTGCAGTTGTCTCATGATCCACAACAACTCTTCCCAAGATGCCGTCTTCAGCGTGCTTTATGGGCTCAGGTCCCAAATCGGACGGGTTGAGATTGCGTTGCATCAAGGGATTCAACCAAATTTGGGGCCGACCGGGTCAAGCCAGGAAGCTGATGGCAACCAAATCACACAAAATCTTCGACAGTTGGTGCGTGTCGCCCAGACATTCCACTCGAATGCAAGCGCAATCACGAGGGAGGGCCCAAGGTCAACCGTTTGGGGAGGCAGCGTCCAAGGCGATCCCCTGACCCGGGAGCAATTCGCCAACATTGAGAGCTGGATATCCCCACCGAGCAACAGTCAAGGTGAGACCACATTGCCCAACACGGTTATCGATCCGCCATACCATTCGGACTCCGACGACGATATCGACAAGGCTCTCCTTCTAAGACTCAGGGAGCTTGCCGTCGAGAGCCGGCAGCAGGGAGACCATGCCAGGGCCGAGAATTTCTACCGCAAGGTCATTGCCCGCTCGGAGGCTAGCGATTCAAACTGTGGCCCTCAGGATATAGTTAAGGACAGGATCGATCTCGCCTACGCATACTTACATCAGCGAAAATGGGCTGACGCAGAGGCCATCATTCTCCCCATCGCCATGGAACGAAGGTTGGCTGGCATTGCGGTCTATGTCGGTCTCCACGCGCTGGCGCTTGCCCACTTGCACGGCTCCAACTTTGCAAAGGCTGACCAGTGCTGCAAACGGGCGCTATGGGGAAAGCGAAAGATTCTTGGGAAAGAGAATTCCTCGTGCTGGGAAACGCTGGCCTTGCTCTCCCGCATCTGCGAAGCACGAGGCGAGACGGAGGAGGCCGAGGCCCATCGAAGCTTCATCCCTGCGTCGTACCAAGCCGTTCTGCATGCTGACCCCCTGGTCTATGTCGGCGAACATGACAAAATGGAGCCACAGCCGCCGCCGACCGTTCCCAAGACTCCCTCGCCATCAGCTACCCAGATCTCGCAATCCCCGAGCCTAGTCGTGGGCGTACACTTTGGAGCGGTGCAGACAGCTGTGTCTTTTGCTCTAGCTACAAGTGTTAGTGTGGAAGAGGTGGTTATCAATGCCTGGCCAGGCTCGGGAAGGATCAAGGTCGACGCGACAGTATGTATCGACTCGGCGGGAGTGAAATAGCCTTGGGTTTCCAAAACTGACACGTCAAAGGTTCCCAGCGTTCTTTACTATGGCCCCGAGCCTACCCGGACGATAGTCGGCTGGGGTCGGGACGTAGAGGATTCGCTCAGCCGTAATGGCTATCCAAAGCCCGGCATAGTATGCCCCTCAATCTTATCATGATGAACAAACCCACACCTTTCATGCTTCAAGCTAATGGTTTCGCACAGGTCAAATCAGATTGGTTCATGTTGACCTTGATGAACTCCCAGCAGACGTACATCAAGAACCTGAATATCACAGATCCCCCAACCGGCAAGTCTCACGCCGATGTGGCCGTCGACTACTTGTCCAAACTCCGCGACGCTATCTACTCGGTCCTTCGCGGTTCGTTCGACATGGACGAATTACACATTCAGTGGTGGTTTGCCATCCCGCCCGTCTGGGACGAAACTGGAGAAGCTGCTCTCCGCACCTCAGCTCTCCTGGCCGGCTTTATCCGGGGTAATCATGATGATAAAATCTTGTTCATCAACGAGCCCGTAGCATGCCTCTTGCATTGTTTCAACTCCTTTGTTCTCAACCCCGAGCCATCCGACTCCTTCCTAATTGTCGTTGCCGGCAAGGCAACAGTGGAATTGGCAACTTATGAAGTTACTAAGGGACACCCTTTCGATCTGAGACAGCTAACCATACCATCAGGCGACTCCTGTGGGTAGGTGCTCCAGTACCAGCGGTCTCAGCCAGTGATTTCGGGGTGTGACTGACCATCATCGGCACTTCGGCAGATCGATGGCGCTGAGCCGGAATTTCAGTCAAATTCTGTTGAAAAGAATGAGGTTACTGAAGCTTCCGGAGGGGTCCAAAACTGCTCTGAGGACCTATTCGAAGGGCATGTTAGACTTTGACTCCCGAATCAAGCATACGTTTATCGACGATGGCAGCACGTGGGCTGTCAAGGTCGGCCTCCACGCCGACTACCCACACGCTGGCATCGACAGTGAGTCCGGTTGCATGGCCGTCGCAAACGATGTTGTGCTCCAATGCTACAAGCCGGTTGTGAACCGGGTTATCGGGCTCATACAAGAGCAATTGGCGAGTGCAGCGACGTATCAACCAAGGATGCGGCTGAAGGTTCGTTGACGGGATCTCGAATCCGCCGAGGGATATGTAATCACTGCGATGAACCTTGAGGCTTGAAGCTGACCAAAATTGTCACCCAGGCTATTCTCCTCACCGGCGAGTTCGCCATGTCGGAGTATCTTGTGAAGCAACTCAAGCTTGTCGGGGCCGCGTCCAACGTCGACGTGGTGAAGACTTCGGATCCCTTGACAGATATCGCCAGGGGAGCGGTGAGAGCGGGAGTTCTTCATGCACATCGCCCCTTGTCCGCGGAATATCGCTCCTAAGGTTAGCTGTTGGCGCACCCCCTTCGAGAAGACCTAAGTACACAAAACCACAGCACCAAGGCCTGCTTGGAGACACCTAGCCTAGAAAGCATACCATTCAATCTCTGCCAGCTCTCACTTACAACACTTTACGATGGCCCTCATCAGATAAAGATCGTCGTATTGCGCTCGTCCTTCCCCACAAACTCGAATTCTTCTCAGGCCATGTTGCTCCCGTCCCCGCCCACAAGATCCTCAAACGCCTTGATCCCCGGCCTCTCGTCCTCAGCAACCCTCCACGACACGTTTCTGTTCCCACCTTCTTTCAGCTCATCATAGCGTTGAAGAAAGGGTGCACTTGGGTGGAGAAGTGGGCGTTGACGGCATCGAACTCCGCGGGCGGCTCCCTGGTTGCGAGACGCGCGCCGGGGAGGTTGAGCAGAGGGGGCATTTCTGCGTTGATAGCGCGCTCGCGCAAGCCGACGCCGGACTGCGGCAGGCGTGCGTTGTATTCGCGGACATCTTTGAGAAGGGAGTTGAGTATGGCGTCTTGAGAAGGCGGCGTGGCGAGGAGGTGTTGGGCACGAGAACGCTGTCGGTCGACACGTTTACATTCTTCGCCGGTATCTCAACTATAACCCCCCCGTCACTGCTTCCACTCGCACCGCTTCCACCACTACCTCCCTCAACTCCACCTTCAAAAGCTCATAGCTTCCACGGTGGCTCCATCGACCACAGCTACCGGGCTAACCCCTAATTTCAAATCCACCGCCGATTCAGGTTAGTTGGGTTGTTTCGGGTTTCGTATTGTCTAGACTGATATCTCGGCTGCTGACTGGTGCCCTGCCGCGCAGGGGATCATCCTTTCCGGATGTCGGGGGTTGTATTTCGTCCAGTCGGGAGACACCCCTGGTCGATGGATGCCTTGCTACTATTCCCAGGTTTCTCGGCGTTAGATAGGTATGTAGGTACCAAATACACTGGACGAACCATCCTCGTTCCTGAAAAAGTTTCCGCTATCGCGTATCTCGGTATGTCCCTGCTCCTTATGCATACTCTCGAATAGACACCGAACTTGTATCCCACGTACACCGTCCTTCTTTCTGCGGCGGCTGATAATCTCGCCGGTCTTCCACTGTGGCACCAATTCCATCAAGTTGGTAAACACAAAGCAGGGAAGCGTTACGCTGAACTCTTCCAGCCCCATCTTCTCCCTCACGTCCATCAAGAGAGCAAACACGATCGCCTCTAGCTCGGGCACATTGTTCATAGTTGACGGTAGGCGTTGGCAGTACATGTCGCCTGGAAAGACGAGCCGTAGACGTTGTAGGTTTGGGAAGGCGTGCGGGAGCAGGTCGAGGTCCTGACTAAACCGTACCCGGTCTCTAGCCTCTTTGGCGCAGTCTGCCTTGTCGAAGAGTATAAAATCGACTTTGAAATGCAAGGAGCGGATGAGCTGGACTTCAGGCCCTATGAGACTCGGGGCGCCGGGGAAGTCGTATGGACGAAATAGCAGAGGCTTCCACGAACGATGCCGTGAGCGGACGGTGCGAAGAATGTTTATACCACTTTGAACTCGGGTCGTCTCTACGGACCAATGTCTTTAGGCCACGAATCTGTGGACATTTGGACATTTAGGTCTAATGCTCAAGAAGGAATGCGCGGGAATCCACAGCGTGATTGCGTCAACGGCACAAGTACCATCTTCAACGACTCATCATCGTTGCACGGCGTGGACCGATGACGGCGCGTCCCTTTAGTCATGGAACCCAATGGCGCCTGAGAGCCTAGAGGTTGAAAGCCGTCATCATCGAGGACAAGGTCCCTCCGCCCAGCTTCTCACCAGTAATTCAACACTCCTGGTTATCAGCTACCTAGGGCTTCAGATTGCGCCGCAAGTCCTCCAGGGAAACGTCTCAAAACAGCACAACTCGCCCCTTGTTAGTACCTATTGGTGCACAAGTCACATAATAGTAACCTGTGCAACTGAGCACCCATGCCACTACATACCTACTGTGTACAGTTCAATGACTGAATACTTGTTAGCGCGACACTTTGACAGGACCCTGGTCCTCAATCTAGGGTTTCTCTTATGACAGTCCAGTGACCATCTAACTAAAATACAAACAAATAGAATATCTCAAAGTACTTGGAAAGATGCCATCAATCCTTTTCTCTTTTTCTCTATCAATATCTCTTATTTTGTCGTTAAGTTCGAGTTTTTAATCAAGACCCCGGTCCCCAGGTCACGAGCTAGCGAGTATTCAAGGATTGGAGTGTAGTGGTGGTGTTCATGTAGTGTATGATGCTAGCGTCGGTCGTGCCGACTTCCCCAGACGATTCGCCAAGATGGATCTTCTGCGAATGCAACGCAACGCAATTCATCCGAGAACCAGGCGGGGGCCTCGTCAGCTCCCGAGGCCACTCCATCTCTTTAGTGGAGTGTTTCTTCCGTGCTGTGGACACAGCAGGTCCAGACGGGCCCAATCCCGTCAGTCCCCAGGACCGGGATCTCTCAGCTGGATCCTCGTCTCCACTGATCAACTGGGCCATCAGGGCAGAGACTGTGAAGCTTGTTGCCGATTGGCTCGCCGGCAGGCTATTAGAGAGATGTGGGACTCCCCCTGACGGGAAAGCGCACGCACTATTCAGCGGCCAGGACACTAGTCCTGTCTCAATCCAAGATTTCCATTGAATTAGGCGAGCTGAAGCAGTGAAGGGCCCACAGCGCCTCTGTCGTGCTCGCAAGCACAGACCGCGGTCACCGGTATAGAACCATCTCACGGCCCAGCATGGCGCGTCTTCACCCTTTGCTTCCTTTAGCCTGTCTGCTGTACTTGTAACCGTCACTCACTTGTTGGACATCTGTGTCCTAGCCACTCGTTTCCGCACCAACTACCTACCCTCGCGATAATGCGGGCCACTCTCTTGCCCCTGGCCGTCCTCCCGGCCACCGGGCTTGCCTTGGCCAGCGGCGGCACGCAGCCGGATGGCGTCGTCCGCCACACCCTGACCCCCCAGCGGGGTGCTCCCCTCGTCGGCAAACGGGCCAAGAGACAGCTGGCGTCCGATTCCACCGGCAAGCGCTCCGGGACCCTCTACACCATCGACCTCACCCTCGGCACGCCCGGCCAGGCCGTCCCAGTCCTTGTTGACACGGGCGGCAGCGAGCTTTGGGTTAACCCGACCTGCTCCCAGTCCGGGGATCCGGCTTTCTGCGCAACCCAGGCGCGCTTTACCGTCTCAACCAGTCTTGTCGACTTCGGCGTACAGGGTCAGGTCAGCTGGGATCGCGGACTCAGCGGAGCCGGGTCTGCCTCGTTCGAGTACGTAGCCGACTACGTCGGCATCGGATGTAAGTGGACTCCTCCCCGGGCGTGTTCAGCTGGCTTGCCTGACCGGTCTGCGCAGCAACCAAGATTACGCAACAGATCTTCGGTGCCGCCTACTCCAGCAGCGGCGCCTTGGTCGGCACTTTGGGTCTTGGCCCCGACGCCGCGGGCTGGACGCCTCCCTACCCTTTCGTGCTAGACTCTCTCGCCGCCCAGAGCTTGATCTCCAGCCGGGTCTTCAGTCTGGATCTGCGGGGGCTCGACAGCACGAGCGGGTCCATCATTTTTGGCGGCGTCGACACCAAGAAGTACGCCGGTGACCTGGTCAAGCTGCCCATCGTCCCGGCCGCGCAGTCACCAGATGGGACCACCCGATACTGGGTAAATCTCGACGGCATTTCCGTCAACCAGCCCGCCGGGACCGTCCTCAGCGTCTTCACGAAGGCGGACAGTGGGAGCAGCCTGGTGGTGCGGATCGACAGCGCCTCCGCGCTGACTGGTCTGCCGACCGCCGTCTTCAACAAGCTCGTGGCTGCCTTCCCTTCGGCGGTGTACATCCCGAGCATCGACCTGTACTCGGTCGACTGCTCCGACCAGGGCCTGGACGGGTCCGTCGACTTCACCTTTGGGAGCACTGTCATCTCGGTCCCCTACAGCGACTTCATCGCGCAGCAACCCGGCTCGTCGGCGACCTGCCTGCTCGGGGCGTACGAGAACAGCGTTGGCGTGCTGGGCGATACCTTCCTCCGCTCCGCGTACGTCGTCTTTGACCAGGACAACCGGAACGTCCACTTGGCCCAGTCCGTTGACTGCGGTTCGAATCTGGTGGCTATCGGCACGGGTGCGGATGCCGTGCCATCTGCTGCGGGTGGATGTGCCCTGCCGACCCAGACGGCGTCGTCGACTTCGGCCACCGAGACCAGCACCTCGACCGACTCGAGCACCGCCACTGAGACGGCCACGGAGACGACCACCACCGACTCTGCCACTGCCACGGAGACTATCACCGCGACTGAGACGAGCACGTCGGCCACCGAGACCGCCACTGCCACGGCCACGGTCACTGACGACGATGATGACTCCTGCACTGAGGACCCCACCGACACCGCGACCAGCACCGCGACGGCCACCGAGACCGCGACGGCTACCGCCACGGCCACCGACGATGACGATTCTTGCACTGAGGATCCCACCGACACCGCGACCAGCACCGAGACGGCCACCGCCACTGAGTCTATCACCGCGACTGAGACAACCACGTCGGCCACCGCCACCGCCACCGCCACCGACGACGATGACGATTCCTGCACTGAGGATCCCACCGACACCGCGACTAGCACCGCGACTGCCACCGCCACTGAATCTATCACAGAGACGGTCACCTCCACGACGGCGACGGCCACCGCGACGTCCACCGAGGACGACGACTCGTGCCCGGATGAGACCGAGACTGCGACTGAGACGGCGACGGCGACCGAGACGGCTTCCACCACCGTGTCGGCTAGCGCGACCGAGACGGCTTCCGCCACCGAGACGACGTCCGCCACTGAGACGGCTTCTGCCACCGAGTCGGCTACCGCGACCGAGACGGCTTCCGAGACGTCTTCCGCTACCGAGTCGGCTTCCGAGACGGTTTCCGCCACCGAGACAGCCACCAGCTCGACCGTGACCGGATCCTTCCCTCCCTCCACCACCGCGGCCCCGACCCAGCCTCCCCAGGACACCATCACCTACACGACGACGACAACCTACACCTTCACCTCGTGCCCGCCCTCGGTCCCCACGACCGCCTGCCCGGCCCACTCGGACGGCAACGGCCACTACACCGTCACCCACGTCATCACGGCCACCACGGCCATCTGCCCCCAGACCACCGGCACATACACCCTGCCCGGCGGGCAGGAACTGACCCTCACGCCGGTTGTCCCAGGCCACACCACCGCTGTGCCGGGCGCGACTGCCACCCCTACCGGGTCGGCTGGTAGCGATTCCGGCTCTGGTTCCGGCTCTGGAAGCAACAACGGGTCCGGTAGCGGTTCCGGCTCTGGTTCCGGCTCGGGCTCTGGATCGGGCGCCTCGTCCTCGAGCGCGGGCGTTAGCGGTCCTGGGTCGGGCGCCGGCTCTGCGGCGCCCTCCGGGCTGACCACCTTTGCCACGGCCACGGCGTCGGGCTCGTTTGCCGCCGGGTCGTCGTTCCCGGCTGTCACTCAGACTCCCGCTGTGCCCGGCGTGAGCAGCAGCGCCGCTGCGGCGTCGTCGACCGGCAAGCCGGCCCCTGTTACTGTCTCTGGCGCGGGCAGGAGCGTGGTGATGAGCGCGGTGGCCGTGGTTGTGCCCGCGCTTCTTGCGGTTTGGGGGCTGTGAGCTTGTGATGGCTTGCTCTGAGCCGAGTACATATAACTTGACTTTATTTCTTTACTTTCGCTTGCCATGTTAATAGTAATATCTTTTGAAACTTCAAGTTTACCTTGGCTGATTGAGTGGCTTTGTCAACGGTGCCTACCTTCGCTGTTCATTGTGGAAGCTCCCTCTCGGCTTGGACCTCCTTATGAAAGTGCTTGTAATTATTGCAATTTCGGGTCAAGTGGCGATCTCAATTGTAGTTGGAGGTGCAAATTAGTCGATCCCCAAGCAACTGGATCGGCAGGTCGCCGACTTACTCACGGAAAGCAGGCATTCCTAGTGCCGGGAGAGGTGGGCTTCGCTGGCCCTGGGCTTGATGCGCAAGACTCGTCCATTGAACTACGTCTCCAACTGCAGAGTCGCTATCTCGGTCGACAACTCACCACCGCCACCTCTCAGGCAGTACTTGGCTAAAGTCGAACTTGCCGTCCGCCCCCTTGACCACGGTTCCCCTCTCGGTGACAATGGCATCGATCAGCGCGTGCGGCGTGACATCGAACGCAGGATTCCACACGCCAATCCGCTGGTCGGCAATGGCCACCCTCGCGGTCCGGCTGGTGTCGATACTCCCGTCGGCATTCACGATGGCGCCGCTGATCTGGGTCAGCTCCTCGGCCTTGCGCTCCTCAATCTTGATGCCCTCGCCGCTTTCCGTCTCGAGGTCGATGCTCGTGGTCGGAGCGGCCACGACAAACTTGACACCGTGGTGGCGGGCCAGCACGGCGAGGGCGTAGGTGCCGATCTTGTTGGCGGTGTCGCCGTTGCGCACGACGCGGTCGGCGCCCACGATGACGGCGCCGATGTTCATGCGCTCGCGGTGCAGGTGGAAGAGCGCCGCGGCCATGCTGTCGGTGACGAGGGTCGACGGGATGCCCTCGAAGACGAGCTCGAACGAGGTCAGGCGGCTGCCCTGGTTGTAGGGCCGCGTCTCGGTGCAGTAGGCGTGCTTGAGCAGGCCCTGGGCGTGCAGGGTGCGGATGATGCCCAGGGCGGTGCCGTGGCCCGAGGTGGCGAGGGAGCCCGTGTTGCAGTGGGTGAGCACGGAGAGGGGGCGGGAGGTGCTGGCGTTGTACTGCTGCTGCAGCCAAGCGGCGCCGTGGGAGCCAATGGACGTGTTGTTCTCGAGGTCCTGAGCGAGAATCCTCTCGGCGGCCTCGATGTAGGAGCTCAGGATGGCCTCCTTGGCCTCCGGATGGGCGAGGCCCTCCAGCTTGGCAGCCCTCGCGGCCAACTTGAGGAGGGCGATGGCATTGGAGAGGTCGACGGCGGTTGGGCGGCTCTCCTTGAGGAAATCCAGACGGGACTCGATGTAGGCGATGGTCTCTTCTGGGGTAGTGGCGGCTGGTGGGGGTGTCAGCCGCATCAAGAACCGGAACCATCTCTGCATAAGAGGGTCATATTGCACGTACTGCACTTCCCCTGGTGAAGCTCGACGGCGTGGGCGAGGGCAGCCACAATGGCGATGGCCGGGGCACCTGAGATTGGTCAGACTTGAAATCAGTCGGTTTAGTGGTCGTCAGCGAGGGCTCACCGCGCACTCTCATGGACCGGATGCAGTCAAAGGCCTCCTCGGCGGTCGACACCTCATCGTAGTGGTGCTCATGGGGCAGCCGGAGCTGGTCCAGCACTAACAACTTGCCCCGCGAGTACTTGATCGCCTGGAGAGTCGCCATGTTGTAGATAAAATAAAACAGAATAAAATAAAGAATTGACCTAGATCTGGCAAGAGAAGGTCAAGAAAATCTGGCGATGATTCCCGAACGATCCAAACCCCCAAAGTTTATTTTTTGCAAGCAGGGAGATGGCCGGTTTCGACTTCTGCATGAAAAATGTCGCCTTCTGTTGGGAGTCGTCTCAATCACGACCAGGACCCCGCCACGGAAAGTCTCTCTCGCTTGGTGGGGTGTGTGGCCACTCAGGGTCCTCAGGCACGGCACGCACATGCGCGACATCCTCGGAGCGGCGCTAGTCCCAGATTGGCCCAAGGTGAGGGGAGCTGGCCGCAGGGGTGCCGGGGTGAGCCACCGAGGACGGAGCACTGACCGAGAGCACCCGTTGCATGCATGCACCTGCACCTCCTTCGGGGCGTCCGCATCGCAACATCGAACACAGCCTCGAACTCGACCAGCTCCTATTTTTTGCGGGCTTCCACGGGGGTCATGCCATAGACCCTTCCCGCGCTGTCCAGCATGGAACAGCCATTCTCATCCTCCAAAGTGACAGGTATTCCGTCTTCCCTCCCCTCCCTCCCCTCACCGTATTTCCCCAGGGGCCACGGCCAGAACAGCTCCTCAATTGACACGCACCCCTTCTCCTCCAGTCGAGTACTCCGATCCCTACGATGTCTACAAGCTTCTTGCGCCGGGTCTGATACCCCGCCTCCCGCTGCGCGACCTCAACTGGCAGTCGCACGCAGGCCCCCTGCGGTCCATCAGCACCCTCCATGCCGAACTCGTCCCCGCGGGCGTCGACTACTCGGCCATCTTCACCCCGCTTGCGTCTCCCGCCCCGAAGACACCGGCCTCCGCCGACATTGCTGGCCCGCCGAGCCGCGACGATGGGTTCCAGACCGCCTCAATTGGCGGGAGGGTTGGCTCGACCGAGCAGCAGGCCGACGCGGCCACCGGCAACACACTCCGTCCGCCGGCGGGAGGGGCTGGCAAGGAGCGCCGACACCAGATCCCCGGCCTGCGCAGGACGCCATATCTCAAGGTCCTTCTGGTGAGGTGCGACGACAACGACTCGTACAAGTCGACCACGCGGGCCGAGATACGCGAGTGGATCAAGACCAACACGGCTGGGGCGCAGGGCAAGTCGAGCAGCAGCACCTCGGAGAACCACGACGCCTTCGAGTGGCTCATCGTCCACGTCGTCCTCCCCAACTCCACCGCGGCCACCCAGCCCCGCGTCTCGGGTAAGGCTCCGGACTCGAGCTCCGACAGCAAGACTGCGTCCCGATGGCGTGGCGGATCGAGCACCCTGCTGGAGAAACTGCGCTCCGACTTCAACGGCTCCGCCAAGGGCGCCATCGACCGTGTGCGGCAAATCCGCATCGGCATCAACGACGTGCCGTATAACATGCTGCCACGCGTTGTCCCCGCCGTGCCCACCGGCTACCACGAGACGGAGCAGGACACCGAGAACGCCTGGGCCGACCTGATCGCCAAGTTCAAGGAGCTCATTCTCTCGAGCTTCGACAGGCGCGTCACCCAGTACGAGGAGGACATCAAAGAGCGAGACGCCCAGAGGAGCCTGCCCGGCTGGAACTTTTGCACCTTCTTTATTCTCAAAGAAGGCCTTGCCCGGGGCTTCGAGAGTGTGGGTCTGGTCGAGGACGCCCTGGTCGTGTACGACGAGCTGAGCGTCGGCTTGGATAACATCATCCAGGAGCAGGCGCTCGCGGGATCCGCCGAGACGCACGGCGGCGCCCTGCTCAGCTACACCGAGGAACTGAAAGAGCTGGCGCAGAAGACCATGGCCGAGATTGCCGGGGGCCAGCTCGAGTTTGACGAAGAGGAGGCCGTTGATCTTCAGTCGGGCGAGAAGAAGCGGCCGGAGAAATTTGACGGCATTCCCATCAGCTCGACCAAGAAGTCGTACCGGGACCTCATCCTTGCGAATAATGTGTCTCTGTTTGACTTTAGATGCTACATCTTCTCCCGTCAGATTGCGCTGCTCCTACGGCTGGCAAACGCGTGGTCATCGCGTGAAGAGCTCCTGGCGAAGCTCAAGGAGCAGCAGGAGCTGGTCCCCAGGGGTGTTGCTCCGAGGACCCCCATGCCCAAGGTGGCCGAGGAGCCCGAGATCCTCTTGCATCTGGCCGAGATCTGCAAAAGGACGCTCGAGTTTGTGCCTGCTGTGTCGGCTGTCATGAGAGGAGACATCGTGGCAGCCATGTCAGCAGCTCAGGCTGACGGAGAGCAAACAGACACTCGGGCTTCCCTCGATTCACTTCTCTCAGAGGTCATCGACAACATGGTCTCCTCGTTTGCATTTTCAGTCGCCCAGCAAATCTTGGCACAGACATCGACAAAGGCGCTCCCGATTCCGCCATCCACGCTCAGCTTGCCCGAGGCTCATGAGCAAAAGGCTGCCATCCCCGAGCCGAAAACAATGATGCACCCGGCACGGAGCTCGTCTCTTATCACCCAGGCCCCTCAGCACCCACCGCACAGCCCGCTCGGGTTTCCGGGCCCCGGCCGTCCCGAGGACGCGCTCGCCGCTCCCCCGTATCTCAAGGCCGGTCTCGAAGACCTCGCCGCGCAGAGGGCTGAGCTATGCACCTTGTCCAGGAACATTCTCGAGGAATGTGGAAAGAAGCGCGGCTGGACAAATGGCTGGGCTTCGGTGCCGACAGTGGGCGAGGCTGGTGTTGCCGATATGGAGGACGTCAGCCTCGAGGACGACGACAAGGCCGAACCCAAGCCGGAGACGACCGACACCCTGCAAACTTCGGTCGCCGGCGTCAACAACTCACTCCTGCGGACAGCCCTGGACAACAAGGACGACTTCTACCGCCTGTACGAGACGCTGATTGATAAGGCACTGCGTCACTACACGGTGGCCAACCACACGCACTCCGTCCAAGCCAACATGGCCGACCTCGCCGTGCTCAAGTTCCACCTCGGCGAGTATACCGAGGCGGCCTTTTACTTTTACCGCGTCATTCCGTTCTACGGCGAGAGCGGATGGAGCCTCCTCGAGCTGTCCATGCTGGTCATGTATTCGCGGTGTCTCAAAGAGCTCAAGAAGCTCGATGACTATGTCAACAAGGCCCTGCGTCAGCTCTTGTGCAAGGCCGCTGCTGCGGAGAAAGACAGGCTGCAGCAGAAATCCCGTTTCCGGCTCGGTCTTACCTCGACTACACAATACCCAGAAAAATCGGCCATCTCCGGCTTCATGACCGACCTGTTGCGCGAGTCGGCGTCCCTTGAGAAGGACGTCCGCATCCCGCTGACGAACCTCTTTTGCGACCTGGGGCTCGACGGGCCGCCCTTTTACGACGACGGCCAGGATAGCTTCTCCCTGTTTTTGGATCTCCACAGCTTGTTGGTGGATGAGTTTGAGGCGACTTCGGTAAGCCTACGGATTTCCAGCCCCGCTGCCGGAGGAAACAAGGAGATCTGGCTGCAGACCAAGGGGCCGGTGACCATCCGGCCGGGGCCAAACAAGGTGAGAGTGCAGAGCAGTGTCATGATGGCCGGGTCGTTCGAGGTGGACCAAATCCGCCTCTCCAGCAACAAAGTTCTCTTGCACCACGAGCGGGACATCCACCAACCCGACAAGACCTCGCCAGTGTTGAGGAACCCGCGAGTTACCCTGTACCAGCGCGCGAGCTGTCTTGACGTGCGGCTCATGGGCGCTCAGGATCTTCAGCTGGACAAGAAGAAGTCGCTGGACCTGGAGCTGTCGACCGGCTGGAACGACGTCACGGGCTGCGAGGTCAAGATCAAGGCGGCCACGGGCGGCCTGAGGCTGGTCATGAGCGAGGCACAAGTGCTCGGATCGCTGCAGCCGACAGCTTCCCAGGGAGGCTCGTTCACGTTCGGCGCGTTGCCCGCCAACCACTCCGTCAAGATCCGGTTTCCGTTCACCGTCGAGAACGACGTGCTCGACGTGAGCGTCCGCGCTGAAGTGACCTACTCGACCGACAAGGGCACCTTTACCTTCTCCAAGGCGTCCTCGGTCCCGATCTCCCTCGCGCTCGAGGTCAACGTCCAAGACATATTCAAGCACGACGCGCTCTTCTCGCGGTTCGCCGTGTCGACGGCCAGCGACAGTCCGCTGCGGCTGCTCAAGAGCGAGCTGCTCGGCTCGGACCTGTTCGACTCGCACTTCGGGCAGCCGTCGAGCCAGCCGGTGGTCGTGTTCCCCAAGCAGCCAGCCAGCCTGCTGTACAAGATCACGCGCAAACCCGGGTCCAAGCTCGGGCCCAAGGTCAAGAAGACGCTCTACCTCAAGCTCTACTACAGCGTCGTCCAGGACGAGATTGAAGCCCTCTTCGTCCAGGCACTCACCGCCGCCCTCGACCCCACCCCGCACAAGGAATACTCCAAGCTCGTCGTCTCCAAAGTCCTGGCCTGCGTCCGGGGCGCCCTCACAGCCTACGACCTCGAAAAGGCCACCCTGCTAGGCGAGCTCGAAACGTCGTTCCTCACCGCCACAAACTGGGACAAGCACTTCCCGCCAACCGACACCGCCTCCCCCTTGTCAGCCTTCCTCCGCACCTGGCTCCGCGCTCACCCCGTCCTCCCGCTTCCCCAACAAGAACCATCAGCATCGGAAACAGCAAGCACAATCACCATCCCAGTCGACATCCCCCCCATCTCGGTAGTCCACACCGCCGACCTGCGCCTCTCCACCCCGCTCATCCCGTCGCTCACTTCCGCCTCGGACAGCACCACCCCGACGGTGGTGACCAACCAGCTCCTGCCCGCAACCCTCCACCTGAAATGGACGCGCATGTGGGACACGGCGGCGGACCCCGCGGTGCGGAACCAGGATCTCGAGTTTGGGTATGAGATTGTGGCGTCGTCGGAGGCGTGGTTGGTCGGGGGGCGGAGGAAGGGGCATTTTGTTATTCCTGCTGTTTCTTCGCCTACGCCTGGGGATGGGGGTGCTGGAAAGGAAGGGTGGGAATCGACGGTCGAGACGGAGGCGGAGATCGCGGTGGTGTTGGTGCCGTTGCGGGAGGGGTGGTTGCCTTTTCCGGGGGTGGAGATTAAGGAGGTCGGGGGTGGTGGTGATGGGGAAGAGGCTGGTGGAGGTGCGGGTGCGAGTGGCGGTGGGGGGTATGGGCTGTGTGAGACGGATTATCGGAATTTGGGGGAGAGTGTGTGTGTGGTTGCTGGGAGGGGAGAGGTCACGGTGAGCTTGGATGCGAGTGGTGCTGCGGGGGGGCCGTTGGTGTTGGAGTGTCGGGGGAGTGGGTTGGTGGAGGGGCGGGTTGTTGGGTAAGGGTTGGGTTGAGGGGATACTACATACCTACCTACCAGATAGTATTCTGTACCAGAGGTTGGTTGTCACAAGACTGGATATCTCCGATTGCCTGTCACAGCCAGAACGTGTCCTTCGCGTCCCACTCTTGCGCACACATGGCGTGGTCTCGCGACGGCTCAAACCTTCAAGTTTCCCGTTTTTCCTGTTCCCGACGGATTCTGCAACGTTCAAGGTCTCCGTTCTCCATGGCGACAGGGAACTTTCCCGGCAGAAGCCGTGCCGTGCCGCCCGTGCCAAGGCCGGATGCAGACCGACCACCGAGACGCCGAGACCCTGACATCGAGATATGACGTCATGGCATGTTCCGCGATCCGAATCCCACAGCCATGGCGCCAGGAGTTCGGATCAAATACGAGGGGGCCGGCCATCTTTGTGTGAGGGAGAGCAAGGTCTTTTTTTGAAGGGTTTTCAGTATTCTGAGCACCAACTCTTCTCGGTTGGGAGTCTGGGACGCGCCGTCGGGAACATCTCGTCTCTCTCTTCTCGAAGCAACAAAGCAGAGAAGCACTGCAAACACAAGCACTCGGCGCCACAAAGCACCTTCACTTTGACGATCGGGGGCCCATCGGATGATCGGCACGCCCAACGGGAACTGCCAGGAATTTCTTGGCACCACTCAAGCCTCCTTCCAACTTGCTGGCACTCCCCACGCTCTTATATCCCCCATCTCCACTCTGCACATCAGGGACCACCTCCTCGGACATCTGAAGCATCAAGACACCCTCGGTCCTTGGCATTGCTTCAAACGGCCAAGATGTCTTCCCAGAATCTCACCACAGCCTCAACCCCTCCCCACTCCGACTCTCCACAGACCAACGGCTCCGACCACCCCAAACCCCCAGACGGACATGCCAGCTCAGACCACGGCGACCATGCCGAACCCCAGCCAGCCGACCCGGCCCTGCGCCGCGGCAGCAAACAACTAGCCCTCACCCCCAGCGCCCTCAACGACAAGTTCACCGAGAAAAAAGACAAGCTCAAGGAAAAGGCCAAGAAACCCCCCGGCGGCTTCGACTCCACCCCCCTCCCGGACGCACCCCAAGGCTACACCGTCCAAATCACCTTCCACCGCGCCTCCAACCTCCCCATCGGCGACATGCACCTCAAGTCGTCGGACCCCTTCATCCACGCCACCCTCACCGCGGCCGTCCCCAAGCGCCACAAGGAAGACCCGCCGCTGACCCGCCGCACCCGCACCATCCGCCGCACGACGGAACCCGTCTGGGACGAGGACTGGATCGTCGCCAACGTGCCCGCGTCCGGGTTCGTGCTCAAGTGCCGGCTGTACGACGAGGACTGGCCGGACCATGATGACCGGCTGGGCAATGTGACGATCCGCGTGCCGCGGGTGAGTGAGGACTGGGAGGGGTTCGGGCCCGAGGGACGGGTGTTTGAGGTGAAGAAGCGCGCCGGGAGCAAGAGGGCGTATCTGGTCAAGGGGGTCATGTCGCTTTGTGGGGGGGAGGGGGTCACGGCGCGGTTGCATGTTGGGATGAGGGTTCTGGGGAGGAGTGACCCGCCGCATGGACAGATGTATACGGTTGGGCCGACGACGTGGGTGAAGCATTATAGTCCGATGATTGGGCGGTTGGCGGGGATCAAGGTGAATCGGGATGAGGAGCATGATGCCGCGGCGGCGGGAGGGGCGTCGGAGAAAGGGACCAAGAAATATGAGTGAGTACCCAAGCCATCCAAGTGGGAGTTGTGTTGGTACTGACAGCACCAGCTTCCAGGCAAACGAGATCCAGCTGTCGGGCCCCGTCCCGCCAGAGCTGTACCACCGCTACGTCGAGTTCCGACCCATGATCGGGCGCATGTTCTCGTCGCGCGGCATCCGCGGCACCATCCTGCACGCGCTGCTGCACAAGCAGCACCAGCGCATCTACAACTACGACTCGGGCACCGAGTACGGCGACTTCGCGGCGTGCAGCGAGGACGCGTCGCTGCAGTTCTTGAGGATGGCGCACTTTGACGAGGGCGGGCGCATCTTCACCTATGTGCTGACGCTCGACGGCATGCTGCGGTTTACCGAGACGGGCAAGGAGTTTGGCATCGACATGCTGAGCAAGCATACGATGCACTCGGACGTGGCCACGTACATTGCCTGCTCGGGCGAGTTCTTCATCCAGCGGCTGCCGGGGCACGAGCACGACCATGTGCACCGCCATAACCACCGCCGCCACCGGCACAGGAGACATGCGTCCACCGCCAGCCATGCGGACAGCCACGACGCCGAAGCGCCCTCCTCACCTTCCAGCCAGGAGCCGCCTCCCTCCAGCTCCGACCCCGAACCCTCCTCGTCAACCGCCCCATCCTCACTTCCCGACCACGGCCGCCAAAACAGCCACGTCTCCTCCCACTACCATCACCGCCAGAACAGCCACGCCTCCTCCCACCACACCCACCGTTCCACCACCTCCTCCCATCCCACGAAAGACAAAGAGAAGGAGAAGGAGAAAGAAAAAGAAAAAGAAAAAGAGGACCCCCCCCTCCCACCTCCCAACCCCCACATCTACCACCTCATAATCGACAACGACTCCGGCACCTACCGCCCCGACGAATCCATCCTCCCGCTCCTGCAGTCCTTCCTCGAGCGCAACCTCCCGGGCCTGCAAGTCACAGCCATGCACTGCGCCGACGAGAAGCTCGGCGAGATGAAGAAGGCGCAGCGCGAGCTCAAGAAGAAGGCGGCGGGACGCGGCGGGGTGCGGGTCGTCATGCAAAGGGGGGGCAGTCTGAGCTCCGTGTCGAGTTCGGATAGTGGCGGGAGTCGGAACTTGGTGGGTGGGGAGGGGGAGGAGGAGGAGATGAAGGTTGGGAGGGGGAAGAGGGAGAAGGTATTTGATGCTGTTAATGGGGTTGGGAGGTTGTGGGGGGGTGGGAAGGGGAGGTGATGGAGGAGGAAGTCGGGGAATTCAATGGATATCCTGTTGTTGATGTTTTAGTATTTTTAATGTTTTTATCATGGTGGAATATCCCGAGTCCCAGTCAGAAATTGAGAAGAACCAGAATTACAATGGAAGACAGACGATGTGCAGATGGAGAAGGCCAAGAGGCCGAAGCTGGGGAACGGCCCGCATTTGCGACGGTTACAGCGCCTAATGCAGGCCCCAGGGAGAGAGACTCGGACAATGGAAGGACCTGAACCCTCCGCGTGGGCCTTGGCGCCTCCTGCGTCTGCTCCTCTGCTCGGCTGCTTCTGTTCTGGTGCTTCTGGAACGATGCAACTCTGAATCCCTCCGCGAGATCCTATCAAGCCTCGCGCTGAAACACGAAAAACAGGAGAGATTGCAGCACGTGCCACTGAATTGGGGGGAAAATGCCAAAAATGATTCTGCCATGGCCGTCATCATATTTATTTTCTCTGTTTGTATTTGTATTTTGTATTCTGCACTCCGAGGAGAGCCAACTCCTGAGAAAGCAGATGTAATTACGGGCCAACCCCACTGTGGACCCCCCGCCGCAGCTCAACCACATTCCGACTGGATCGCCGGGCGACGCTAACAATATTGGAGCTCCTGCGCCGAGCCCCGTTGGACGAACCGAATCCACAAATCGCGTCGTCCCAGTCGAGTCGAGTCGAGCCGAGTCGAGTCGACGAGATCCATCTGCTGCGTGCCGCATCGTCCAGTCGTGCAGTCCAATCTTGCAGTCCAGCCGCCCGTCATCCACCACCACCCGCCAGCCGTGCCTCGAGTCTCGTGCAGTACACCGTGCAGCTCCGACTCGGACGTCGAGAACCGAGAACAGGGAATCGGCATTCTCCCCGAGTGCCAACTACGGCACAGCAGTTCCTCGAACCCGCCGATTAGCTCCGTCCCATCTCACGCCGCCGACACCCTCGTCGTCCGAGCCCCATTTTGCAACTCCGACCCTGACATCCATCCCACACCGCGACCTGCCGCCGCCGCACCCGATGCTCTCGCCAACCCGTCTGCTCGATTGACTCCGACCCTCGCGGGACGACCCCGTGCTCGACGACTGCCCTCCCGAGCCGTCTCCCGCGGATGACGACCGGGCTCTCTCCCGCCGCGGTGGAGGCATGCTGTCAACAAAGGTGAAAGCCGAGGCGCTTGGACGAAAGGCCAAGGTGCGTTTGCCTGCTTGCCGGGTGGCCCTTTGGTGGCCCTTTTGTGTCCCATGGTTGCTGACCGTCCTGTCCAGCTTGCGCATTCGTATCAGGCTCTGCTTGAGTAGGAGGTCCCGCCGATTCCGTCCCTCGCACCACGCTAACCGACCCCCAGCGAATTCTCACACAAAGACCTCAAGTCGGTCGGAAACTACACCCTCGGCCGCCTGATCGGAAAGGGCTCGTTCGGCAAGGTCTACCTTGCCACCCACAAGCTCACCAATGGCTCCAAGGTGCGTTTCACGCATTCGTCCGACGGCCTCCGGTGGCTAACCCCGTCCAGGTCGTGCTCAAGTCCGCCAACAAAGACGACTCGAACCTCGCCCGCGAGATCCACCACCACCGCCAGTTCGTCCACCCGCACATCGCCCGCTTGTACGAGGTTATCGTGACCGAGACGCTGGTCTGGCTGGTCTTGGAATACTGCCCAGGTACGCACGGATAGCTCCACTAAAACGGTCCAGACTAACCCGCCAGGCGACGAACTGTACAACTACCTCCTCAAGCACGGCAAGCTGCCCGTCGAAAAGGTTCAAAAGACCTTCACCCAGCTCGTCGGCGCCGTGTGCTACGTCCACAGACAATCCTGCGTCCACCGCGACCTCAAGCTCGAAAACATCCTCCTCGACAAGCACGAGAACGTCAAGCTCTGCGACTTTGGCTTCACGCGCGAATACGAGGGCAAGGCCAACTACCTGCAGACCTTTTGCGGGACAATATGCTACTCGGCGCCCGAGATGCTCAAGGGGGAAAAGTACGCCGGCGAAAAGGTCGACGTGTGGAGCTTGGGCGTCATCCTCTACGCCCTACTCTGCGGCGAGCTGCCGTTTGACGACGACGACGACAACGTCACGCGGACCAAGATTCTGTCGAGCGAGCCCGCCTACCCCGACCACATCCCGCCCGACGCCCTGTCCCTGCTCAAGGCGCTGCTCTCCAAGCGCCCGCTGCTCCGGCCGACCCTGCCAGACATCCTCGCCCACCCGTTCCTCGCCGAGTACGCGCCGCAGCAGCAGGAGATCCTGAAAGTCGAGGCCCCCGAGCCCTTTTCAACTCATCTGGAACAGGAGACGCTGCATCGGATGCGGAGCGCCGGCGTCGACGTCGACTCGGTCGTCGAGAGCGTGCTATCGCAGAGGTGCGACGTGCTGGCCGGCTGGTGGACCCTCCTGATCGAGAAGGAAGAGCGGAAGCAGAAGAGGCGAGAGCGCAAGCGCAAGGAGAGGGAAATGGAGAACAACCGAACGTCGAGACGCTTCTCCCAGGCCTCGAGCCGTCTGAACGCCCTGGCCACCGTCGAGGAAGCACAGTTTGTGAAGCTGTCGGATGCGCCAGTGCCGCGGACGCGCGGGAGGAGCGAGAGGCGGAGCGGCTACTACCCGCCCTTGACTATTCCAGATATGCCGGGCCTCGGCGACTTTTCCAAGGCCGCCAACGGCAACTTCAGCCCGGACAGCGAAGTGCCGCCCCCGCCCATCGACAAGGACTCGATCCGGTCCGTGAGCTCGTCGCGGCAACGGAAGCCTCTTCCCCCGCCAAAAGAAGGCGTCATGCGGAGCGCCCGGTCGCGCGGGTCTACGCTTCATCTCGTGACAACGAGCGACGCGCTCGACGCCAACTCATCGCAGGCCGGCGACCCCAAGAAGGCGAAGAAGCGGCCGTCCCACGCCATCGTCGCGACATGGAAGAACTGGACGCACTGGCTGTTTGAGAACACGCGGCGAAACAAGAACTCGCACAAACGCGGCAGCCAGTCCACCCCCAACCTTGTCCCCAAACCCGCCAGCGGCAAGGAATCCAAGTCCAAGGAGAACAGCCCCCGCCCGCAAACCAGCAAATACCCCACCAGCGCCTCAGCCTCACCCCCAACCGCCAGCCTCCCCAAAGGCGTCGTCGCAAACGGCTACGCGCCCCGCGGCAGCACCACCCACGCCTCCTCCTCCACCTACCACCCGCCCATCTCCCCAGGCCTCACCACGCCACCCATCCCAGGCCACAACCCCCGCCTGCACACCTCCGGCTCCTACACCCACAAACGCCACTCCCTCTCCCCGTCCCCGCTCACACCTCGATCAACAGTCCGCCGCTCCTCGGGCCCCACCGGCCTGCGCGGCCGCAAATCCACCTCGTCATCCGTCTCGTCCGTGAGATCAATGCACCACGCGCATCACCACTCCCACAGCAAAGCGTCCTCGACCTCGTCCAACGGCTCAGTCTCCACATCCGTGTCAAAAACGCCGATGCAAACAGCCCGCTCGCCACATCACAGCGTGAAGGTCCTGCCTGCCACGCCAACAACGACGACAGGCGGCTTTGCGGGGTGGCCGAGCAATATCAGACTGGTGCGCGATCGGACGGGGCCGCCGCTGACTGTTTTCGACGAGGCGGTTGTTGGGTCTGCTGGTGCGTCTGGGCCGATGGCGCCGGGGAGTCCGAATCCGTTTCTCTCAAGCCAGAGTCATGGCGGTGGTCAGGCGGGGAGAGAGGGTGGGTTGGGCGGCGGGGTGATGTTTGCGAAGCGGAAGAGGAATTTGTTCAAGGGGCCTATGTTGAGTTTGCATCATCATGGGCATCACTCTACGTCTTCTTCGCATCATGGTGGAGGGTCGTCCGGGAGGGAGGGGAAGGGACAGGGTGGTGGTGCGGGGAGTACCGGGAGCGGGAGTGCCAGCCACTCGAGGAGTGCGAGCGCGAGTGGACTGGGCAGGCGGAGCGGGGAGTTGGCGATCCATGAGGAGGAGGAGGAGGAGCTGGATCTGGATCATCACGCAGGCGGCGCGGGCGTGTTTCAGCAGCATCAGTACCAGCATCAGCACCACCAGGGGCGCGGAGTTGGGGGTTTTGGTGTGGGAGAGGAGGAGGTCGAGGAGGTGGATGCGTTTAGTCCCATTGTGAAGGGGCCCGGGGAGATTGTGGAGGAGAAGATTTATGAGGAGGGCGAGGAGGAGGAGGAGCACGGGGGGTTGCAGCCTGCTGCGAGGATTCAGCCGGCTGGGTGAGCCCGGTGGGGGGGCGTTCACTTTTGTTTCTTTTCACTTTGGAGATGGGTGGAAACATGGCGGGGAGTATGGGTTGGTTTGGTGTGACTACAGGGGGTTGTTTCGATATGGCGGGTTTTAACTTCCCCTTTTTCTTTGTTCGGTTCACTGTACATGTATTGATTAGGATACCACTTGTTGAATAGGCTTGGGGCCGCTGGGTTGTTTTTTCTTTTGTTTGTCAGGTAGGGGTGGTTAGAAGGGGTGGGGGTAGAGGCGGTAATGGGGGGTTGTGCATTGGTCTGTACCCTGCACTCAAAGGGGCATCGAAACAGACCAGTGGTATGAGCGAAAGAAATCGAGTCAAGTTGTCAGAGCTTTTGTTCTCGTGTCTACAAGCAGAGTCCAGAGGTTTCTGTCTGCTGCATTATCGGGCAGCCATCCTGTGGAAGGAATTGGGGCGAACTCTTTCGGCGTCATCTCTTACGCTTCAGTGCTGAGTGCATGCAGATGATCCTCCTCGCCGATGACAATATGACTCGCGGGAACCAAAAAATGACGGGGAATATTCAACGAGCCAGCTGTGGCAAGCCTGCCCTTCCATCCTTCACTTGACCTGGGTTGTTGACCGAGCTGGACTTCCCCTCACCCTTTACCACTTTCAAGCAAGGTCCAATCTTCTTCTCCTACCACATCAACCTTCCAATCTTCGTCTCCTACCTAATCAACCTTCCAATCTTCTTCTCCTACTTAATCAACCTTCCAATCTTCTTCTCCTACCTAATCAACCTTGAAATTTCCCAGCATGGCGACTCCACAAGAACGATGCATCACCGATCCCGCTCAGCTCCAAGAGTTCGACCTTGCTATCAAGTTGTCCAACCTGAATATGGGTGATGGCCCCCCCAATCCTTGGGAGACGACGCAGCAGGCAACGCCACGACTAAGACTCTCTCTCTTCCGACCGCTAGCTGATCCCGCCATTTTCGCTGCTTGCCGCAACCCCCGCGCCATCGGCTACGGGAACCGCAGGGAGTATCTCGACATCACGGCCCTGGACAAGGCGTGGCGCCGCGCCTTGGCTAACGTGCCCCCCACTCCGCACATCACTTTTGACCTGAGTCTTCCCAGGCCGGTCGACGGCAGTCAAACTTCACCAAGGATTTACTGGGACACACCAAGAACATCGCCATCTGAACAGCACGTGCTCATCTCATCGCGCTGCGTGTTGCGCCTTGTTGCGTCCATCGCCACTCTGACGCGAATCAGGGTGCAAGGAGAGGTGCAGTTCGGACTGAGCTACAATGGGGCCGAAGGCGTGTTGGCTGGGGTCGTGAGTATTGTGGAGGAGTTGCGTGAGCCGCTCAGGGAGCTGGCCAAGGCAAAGCGTACTTGGAATTAGGTACAGCTGAGAGTCAGCTCGAGGGGTGTTGAGAGACCGGGACTCGGGCAGCCGTCCCGCCGGGACTACCTTAATTATCGCGTCTAGTTCCATAGAACAGCACAGATGCCCGTCGTCGGTCATTTCCTGTCTATTCTTAGCACAAGGCCCTTCCCTTCCCCAGTGAGCCCGTGCAGGAAGCCACACGCAGATGCCCGGTATCACGCACATGCCCCTCCCTCCTCCCCCTCCCCGGTCCCCCTCCCCC